>ENA-OPVK01002112-OPVK01002112.1-human-gut-metagenome-genome-assembly--contig:-NODE-2112-length-10736-cov-1.697687_pt1 | contig 10736 bp, 8 predicted proteins | sample MGYA00241495_ERZ501982 | MGnify/ENA primary metagenome ERZ501982 (study PRJEB25962, sample SAMEA2042002) | human gut metagenome | biome: human gut; feature: human-associated habitat; material: faeces...
TCTTCACAGAACTTATCATATTATTGTTCAGTCCCTTGCCCCATAGCTGTCCGGAACCAATCGCCATAATTGCATTATTCTGCTGGTAAGCTTCATCACTTGCATATTTCTGCGGTTCCAGCCATGCCAGAATACGCTTTTGCTGATAATCGTGCAGAAATGGCTGATTTGGCTGTACAACAATACTGATAAAAATAATCGTAACCGGAACCAGAATCGCAATCAGGGTTCCGATAAATCGATAACTCAGTCCCGCCAGATACATCATAGCACAAAAAACAAGCGCTATGGATAAGGTTGTTGAAAGGTCTGGCTGAAGAACGATCAGGATCAGTGTTGGTGCAATCAGTCCTACTGCTTTCAGGATGGTTGCAGCACTGTTCAGATCATCCTCATGATTCATCAGAAATTTTGCAAAGAATACGACAACCAGTATTTTGCTGAGCTCTGATGGCTGAAAATTCGTCACTCCGATATCGATCCACCGCTGTGCACCATTTACATTGGTTCCAAACAGCTTTACACATACCAGTGCAATGATATTGATCCCGTATAAAATCCAGTAAAAGTTCAGAAGCCATACATAGTCTATCATCGAAAGAATGATCATCAGGATCACTCCGGCGACAAGTCCTATGATCTGTCTTCCCTGTACTGCCTGCTTTGCACTTCCGATTACCATAACTCCAATAATCGATATAGCAATAACAGAAATGACCAGACCGAATTTCACATCTTTTAAATGATAAGGTTTTGTCTTTTTTGGTAATCTCACGATTTTTCTCCTGTCAAGTTGATTCTAATCTGTGAACGTGTTATTTCCACTTTAAAATTATCTTCGGTTATCTTCATGTATTTTCCGATTGTGTGGTATAATTCTCCGCACAAAAGTTCATAAGTATCTGGCTGACACTGCACCCGGTCCGAAACAAGAAGGCTTTTCAAACGTTCTTTTGCAATGCGGACAGATGAATGGTGCATACCTCTTTCAAATACATGCATGATACATCCTCCTAATTTCTTTTAAACATATGGGAAAGTTTGTAAAACAAACTTTCCTGTTTATCCAGATCGAGAAACTTCTTCACCGGTTATACGCCGGCAGATATTGGTATATGCTTTTCCTGCCAGCGAATCCATATCTACAACCGCCTCTCCCTGGTTCGTTCCGATCACGACCTGTTCATCATCCGGAATTGCTCCGATCAGATCGATAGGAAGAATCTCTGTCACATCTTCTACTGACATCATCTCTCCTCTTTTCACCATATCCATCCTGATACGGTTAATAATAAGATTCAGTTTTTTCATGTGATTCTGCTCCAGCAGCCCAATGATGCGGTCAGCATCACGAATGGAGGATACTTCTGGCGTTGTCACAACAAATGCTCTGTCAGCTCCGGCAATCGCATTTTTAAATCCCTGTTCGATTCCGGCAGGGCAGTCGAGCAATATGTAATCAAACTCTTCTTTTAATTCATTGGTCAGTTTTTCCATCTGCTCCGGTGTAACTGCTGTCTTATCTCTGGTCTGGGCAGAAGGCAGCAAATAAAGTGTCGGATATCGTTTATCCTTAATCAACGCCTGTTTGATTCGGCAGTTTCCTTCAATTACATCTACAAGATTGTATACAATACGGTTTTCAAGTCCCATAACAACATCCAGATTACGCAATCCGATATCTGTATCAATCAATACTACTTTTTTTCCTTCTTTTGCTAATCCTGTTCCTACATTGGCAGTTGTCGTTGTTTTACCAACGCCTCCTTTACCCGATGTAATCACAATAACTTCACTCATAAATTTCTCTCCTTTCACCATAACAATGGCTTATATCAATATCAAACATCAATTTCTGTCAACGTCTGTCTTGACAAAGTATCAATGTATATTGCTCCATCTTGCAAATAGGCAATCTGCGGCTCTGCCGGTGTTTCCTGTTTTTCGTCAGAGGAACGGGCGATTACATCGCTGATTCGTATCTGCATCGGATTCATTTTCAATGCAACAATAAACGCATTTTCTTTTCCGGCAGCTCCGGCATACACTGTTCCATACAGACTTCCTAACACAATTACATTTCCTGTCGATACAACTTGTGCACCTACATTAATGTCGCCTAAAATCACAACACTGGTTTCAAACTCCATCACCTGTCCGGAACGAAGATTTCCTTTGAAAAATTGACCGGAATTTGCATTCATTGCCATCAGTTTTTCATTCAGTGTCTGATTGAACAATTCTTCTCTCTGCTTGTCCTCATCAATCAGACACACGACTTGTAATTTTGAATTTTCCTTGATGCATTCCAGTAAAATAGCTTCCTGTTCCTCAGTTAATTTTCTTCCGTCAAAGGAAACGGCAACCTGAGCCTCGCCAAGAAAATCCGAACTTTCCTTGAATTTTTTTTCGACTTCTTCTAAAATCTCCGGAAAAGGAAGTGCATCGTCCAAAACAATGCGTATTCCTGATTTATTTCCTTTAATTACAACAGGTGCTTTTTTCATATTTCCAACTCCTTAATCCGTTTGTCTTGTTCCGCCCATTGCCGGACTCGAAACTTTTCCATCCATCAGTTTTTTACGTGAACTCTTATCATAATAATACTGATATACTTTGCTCGCAAGTTCAGCGGCATTGGAAGAAGAAAATCCGTTTGGAATTACTACCGTAATTGAAATTTCCGGATTCTCATAAGGTGCAAAACTAACAAATAATGCATGGTTTGGCTCGTTGTTTGTAATCTGAGCCGTACCGGTTTTTCCGGCAACCGTAACATTTACATTGTTAAACAGTGACTTAATGCTGCCCGCCTGTACTACATTTTTCATACCGGTTTTAATTGCCGTTAAAGTTGACGACTGGAAATTCAATTTATTGCGGACATTTGATGATTTTTTATCCTGTGTTTTTGATTTAGCATCTTTGATTTTCTGAATCAGAGTTAAATCAAAGCAGGTTCCACCATTCGCAATTGTTGTGACATAACGGGACATCTGAACCGGTGTGTAACTGTGGGAGCCCTGTCCAATTGCAGAACGAACAACATCGACATCGGAAAACGTTGGTTCCGCTTCCGGCAGTTCAATACCGGATTTTTCCGTTAAACCGTATTTTTCTGCATACTTTTTCAGTTTACTCAAACCTTTTTCATTATCCACTAATGTATTGTGTCCATTTCCTAATCGATAACCCATTTCATAGAAGAAATAGTTACAGGAATGTTGGATTGCCTGTGAAACATTAATATTACCATGCGAATAAGTACTCCAGCATTTTGGCCAAGGCTTATTAATTTTATTAAACTGTACACCGTCATGGATACGAGTATAAGGATTAATAATGCCCTCTTCCAATGCGGTTGTGGCAGTCACCATCTTAAATGTCGAACCGGGAGCTGCCTTTTGCTGGGTCGCACGGTTCAAAAGTGGCGACGCACTGCTTGTACTGATTTTGGCATAATAATCGGCATCAACTGAATTTGCAAATTTATTATTATCATAACTTGGATAAGACGTTAATGCCTTCACTTTTCCGGTCTTTACATCTGTTACAATAATGGCACAGGAACATGGTGTAAGTCCTAAATCTCCTGCTGAAATTTCAAGCGATCGGATTTTCGATTTCAAAAAACTGTATGGGGAAATCATTCCTGCCTGTAATTTCTGATAGGTAGAAGTTTTCTTTTTTAACACCTTCTGGTCATACAACAAAAGGCAAATCTCTCTGCCGGACAAAACACCGGAATCTACCATCGAGTGATACACTTTCTTATCAAACTTCGAATCATCCTGGATTTCATCGACAATATAAGAAACTAATTTCTGGAAGACTTCTTCCGAAGAATAGTAGTTATTGTCAATTTCCAGATTATCTAAATTAATCCAGTTGTTTTTGATTCCATAAACTAACAGCTGACTCAAACTTATTTTATTATTTACATACTTATTGTACATCGTATCTGTTGTGTCCATCGTAGACGTATTTAGTATCTGATTGGTTTTCAACATACTGAAAATGTAATCCAGATAGCCATCCGTTGTTTCCGACAACTGTTTTCCATTCTTTTTATTATTGACACGAAGTTCTTTTTTTACGCGGTTAATAGCGCTCTTTTTCGTGCGGGAAAATGTCTGGTACACCGATTTTTCCAAGGATGTCGCATTACTCGTATTGAAATGTGATACATCAACAATACTATTTTGAATAATTGCATCGTAAACATCGTAAATAGAAATCAAAATACCTTTAGCATCTTTCCCTTTTGTACCATGCCCCTTCCCATTGATTAATTTAGAAGTAAAAATACCGGCAATCTGTTTTTCTGCCAGACGATAAGTTGCTTTCTGCAAATCGGAATCAATCGTCAGATAAATATCTTTTCCGGCTACCGCATCCTTTGTTTTCTGCGAACTTACTACACGCGATGTACTGTCAATAACAAGTGTTTCGGAACCTTTTTTTCCTTTTAATTCATCTTCATATTCTTTTTCGATCCCGGTTTTACCAATCTGGTCTGCCGATGTGTATTCCGTATTCGGATCACTTTCTTTCATTTCCGCTAGCGTTTCGGAAGAAATCAATCCCGTATAGCCAATAATATGAGAGAAATATTTGCTGTCTTTATAGACACGGTTCATTTCGGTGGTAACTTCAACGCCAGGTAAATCAGCAGAATTTTCCTTAATGGCAGCCACTGTTTTATCCGAAACATTAGAACTTAATGTAATCGGATCATATTTTGAATATGTGTTCATCAATAACGCATAGCGCACCGTCATAATTGGCAGTGCCTCTGCATCCGTATACGTTTCGTCTTTATCAAAGAAATGAATGGTATTTACCTTATCTTCAGTGCGAATATAACGAAACAGTTCTTCTGCTGTCATATCTTTTTGCTTTTGCGTCAGCTCATGGATAGATTTACAAAAGAAAATCTCTCTTTTAAAACGAAGCTGTGCCGCCTGATTTACCGTGTATTTAAATTTCCCATTTTTATTCATGCTGATTGGAAAATCCAAATCTAAAGAATCCCCATGTTTCTCAATCAGAGTGATACACTTCTCAATCATTGTATTTTTTTCCTGATTTGTTTTCAAATCTCCGGAATCTTCTATCGTTATGGAATAACTCTGCTCATTGGTAACTAAAAGTTTACCATTACAGTCATAAATTTTACCGCGGGCACTCTTAATGGTTTTAATTTTCTGTTTTTGCAGAGAAGCTTCTCTGTCATAGGTTTCGCCTTTCACAATCTGAAGATAAAACATACGTCCGACAAGTATACTAAAAAGCAGTATATAGGTTGTCACCAGGGCGAAAAATCTTGATTTTACCACATTTTTCAGCATATCCAGTATACCGTTAAACATCTGCTATATCTCCTTTCTTTTTCTTTCCTTTGGCTTTTCCAAATGAGCTGCCAGTTCAAACAAAAGAACTCCTGCCAGTGTTGTATAAAGTATTTCCGGCAGAAACTTATGAATAAAATAAAAGCCCAAGTGCAGTCTGCCACGCATTAAAAATTCGGTAATATAATAGTAAAAGCAATACACAAAATCGCTGGAGGCAATTAAAACAACCGGAAGAATCAGGCTGTCTGTAAAATAGATTTTTTTACAAAAGCCGACAACAAAACCAATTGTCATAAAAATAAATGCATATAATCCAATTACGCTTCCATACAGGCAGTCTAGCAGCAAGCCTGAAAAAAAACCAATTACCAGTCCGGAAGTACGACCACGCAGATAACCGTATGTGATTGTCAGTACCAATAAAAGATTTGGAACCGCACCTGCTAACTTTATGGATTGAAATACGGTTGTCTGGAGCAAAAATGCTGCCAATATCATCACAACCGGCAAAATACGTTTTTTAATCATAATTCTTTATGTCCTTAATTTCTGAGTTGTCCTTAAGCTGCGTAATCACCAGTACATTTTCCAGCTGGTCAAAATTAACCGAAGGAATTAAATGCGCTGTCTTTGTCTGAGAAGACGGGTCACTTACAATGTCCTTGACATATCCAACAGACAATCCCTGCAAAAATTTATCACTGACGTGTGAAGTAACCACCTCGTCACCATCTTTAATCTTTGCCGTGTTGCTTATCATCTCAATGTCAATGTACCCTTTGTAAATACTCTCCATATTTCCTTTAACAATACAGGTTTCCCCGGTATCCTGAAACATTGCACTTACATTACTCTTATCATCAATGATGGCACGTACCTTTGCATACGACTCACCAACTTCAGAAACAATGCCAACCAATCCATTGCCGGCAATTACGTTCATATCAACCTGAATACCATCTTTCTTTCCTTTGTCAATCGTAAATACATGGAACCAGTTATTACCATCGCGGCTGATAACACGCGCAGCAACTTTCGGATAATCCGGATATACCTTGTCTAATTTATACAATTCTCTGTAATTATCCAGTTCTGCATTTTCACGGGCGAGAATTTTATTATTATAACTTAAGTCATTTAACTTTTCCTGCAATTCCTTATTCTCTGCTAACAGGATTTCTTTTGAAGTAAGTAAATCTGCTTTATCCGAAAGGTATTTACCAACGGAATTAATCCCCTTCTGCATTGGTGTCACCACATTCCCAACAAATGCTTTCACACCGGCAAACCGGTCTGTAAACTTAAACGAGAGAAGCACTAACAGTACACACAAAACCGAGAGACATATATATAATATTTGGGGATGAATCCATTTATTTTTCCTTCTCTTTTTCACACAAACACCTCCGCTTTGTTTTCGGAAAAAATTACAAGGTCAATTTTGCTAAATGTGGGTCTTCGATAATTGCACCAAGTCCCATAACAACCGTGCTTTCCGGTTCCTCACATAAGTTTACTTTCAGTCCGAGCTGGTCATATACAAAACGTCCTAAATCCTTAATGCGGCTCGAACCTCCGGTCAGATAAACACCGGATTTGTAAATGTCGGAAGAAATTTCCGGCGGCGTGCGCTCCAATATAATTTTCACAGCATCAACAATGCTTTGGAACAATTCAGACAGTGCGGAATGGACATCTTTTGACTCAATCGTAATTTCACTTGGCAGTCCTGTTACCAGATTACGTCCACACACGTCAATGGATTCGTCCGTCACATAAGCAGAACCAATTGTCATTTTAATTTCTTCTGCTGTCTTTTCGCCAATCACAAAACTCTTATCTTTTTTGATTTTATTAATAATTGCCTCATCAAAACGATTTCCGCCAATCGGAATCAATCGGCTTAATACAATACCACCAAGGGACATCACGGAAATCTCTGTTGTATTTGCACCGATATCCACAACCAAAGTTCCTGTAGATTTTGTAATATCGAGATTCATACCCAGGGCATCTGCAACCGGCTTCTCAACGACATGGATTTTCTTCGGTTTCAGATTGGTATTTGTAATCAAATCAAAATAAGCTCTTTTCTCCACTTCTGTAATATCAGTCGGAACCGCAATATAATACTCTGCACCTTTTAACTTTTTCTTGCCATCCAGTTCATGGAAGAAATAATCAATCATCGACTGCATATTTCCGATATCGGCAATAACACCATTTTTTACCGGATAAGACACCTGAATGTTTGCCGGTGCCTTCTCATACATCTCATACGCCTCATTTCCTACCGCAAAAGTATGAGATTTATTGTAAATCGCAATTACACTTTTTTCATGAAGAATAATTCCCTCTCCATTTTTATAAAACTTAATTGAACTTGTTCCAAAATCAATTCCTATTGCTTTTCCTAACATGTCAAATCAATCCTCTTTCTTTTAAACTAATGTAGCGGTTATCACCAATGATAATGTGGTCAACCAAAGGAATACCAATCAAATCTGAAGCCTCATATAACCGTTTGGTCATCTTGATATCTTCTCCGCTCGGAATGGGGTTCCCACTCGGATGATTATGCAGTATCACAATCTGAGCCGCGTCGCATTGCAGGGCAATCCGCAGAATCTCTCTCGGATTTACCACAGAATAGTTTATAGTTCCCTTAAAAACTGCTTTGTCGTAGAGCAGCCTTCCGCTTGCATCCAGTGCTGCAAGATACAAATGCTCCGTTTCGAGATTTCGCATTTCATCCATAAAATAAGCCGCCAGTTGTTCGGGGCGGCTAAAATTTGTGGCATTACACTTACTCTCTCTTGCCAGTCGTTTGGACAACTCCACCGCACACAAAATCTGAACTGCCTTCACCGGACCAATTCCGTGAATCTGAAGAAGCTGATTGCGCGTCAGATGAAACAATCCCATCAAACCCTGAAAAGAAGGATGTGCACTCAGCACTTCCAAAGCGAGGGCAAGACTCGTCTTATCCTTTGTTCCGGACTTTAAAATGACAGCAAGTAATTCTGCATTCGACAAAGACTTTGCACCGTCTCTTTCACACTTCTCATACGGCTTTTCCGAATCCGGCAATTCTTTCATGGTAAAATTTTCTTTTTTCATTTCGGCTCCTTTCGGAACCAAATTCCACCTAAACATTGTTATTTTACCATATCAAGGCAAAAATGTATACCTATTAAGCAAGATTTTTCTGTGAATTTTTTTTGAATTTTGTCAAAATCTATGGCAATTCGACAAATCCACCATCAATCATATTTTGCAGTGTTTTTAATATACCCATCTTTCCGTGCGGCCATGTAATTCCACCCTGAAAATAGACACTGTAAGGCGGTTCAATCGGGGCATCTGCACTTAATTCAATAGAGGACCCCTGTACAAAAGCACCCGCTGCCATAATGACATCGCTGTGATAGCCGGGCATCGCATATGGCTCCGGCAGAACGTAGGCATCTACCGGGGCTGCCTGCTGGATTCCCTGGCAGAAGGCGATAATTCGTTCCGGTGATCCAAAAGCAATTGCCTGAATGATATCGTGTCTGTCTTCTTTACCATTAGGACTTGCCGTAAAGCCAAGTTTTTCATATAAATTTGCAGCAAAAATAGCAGACTTTAAGGCACTTGCCACAACCGTCGGTGCTAAAAATAATCCTTGATAAAACGCCGAATTAACCTGAAGGGAAGCCCCTACTTCTTTGCCAAGACCAGGTGCCGTAAGGCGGTATGCAGCAAGTTCAACTAAATCTTTCCGTCCAACAATATACCCGCCCAAAGGTGCCAGACCGCCACCCGGATTTTTTATCAGAGAACCTACACAAATATCGGCTCCAACCTGCGTTGGCTCGATGGTTTCTACAAATTCACCATAACAGTTATCTACCATGCAGATGACATCCGGCTTTATCGATTTGATATAACGAATCAGTTCTCCAATCCGCTCAACAGACAAGGTTTTGCGCATTGCGTATCCTTTGGAACGCTGAATCGTGACTAATTTTGTTTTCTCATTTAATGCATTTTTGATTCCTGCATAATCAAATTCACTGTCACCGACCAAATCTACCTGTCGATAAGATACCCCAAATTCACGAAGAGATCCTTTGGTATCTGTTCCCTCGATGCCGATGATTCCTTCCAATGTATCATATGGTTTTCCAACCGGCGACAGCAGTTCATCCCCCGGTCGAAGAATCGACGATAAAGCAATTGTCAACGCATGCGTTCCGCAGGTAATCTGTGAGCGCACAAGTGCATCTTCTGCTTCAAAAATGTCAGCATATACGGCTTCCAACGTATCTCTTCCGGTATCGTTATAACCATACCCTGTTGTTCCCCACAAATGGTTTTCACTCACACGGTTCTTCTGCATGGCATGGATTACTTTCAACTGATTAATTTCCGCTACTTCATCAATTTTAGCAAACCGGTCTTCGATTTCTCCCAAAACAGTTTTCCCAAAATCAATCACATCTTTTTTAATTCCAAATTTTTCATACATTTCTTCTGTTGTCATGATTTATCCTTCCCGGCATGAACAAATGCCCTTTTCTACTGCTAATTTCATAATATAGTTTACAATTTCATGGTTATTTGAAAAATTATCTTTGTTAATCATTGTCACATCTCGTTCCCGCCGAAACCATGTCATCTGACGTTTTGCGAAATGTCTGGTGTCCCGTTTTAAGCGGTAAACAGCTTCTTCCATTGTACACTCTTTAAAAAGAGCTGACGCAATTTCTTTGTAGCCAAGCCCTTGCATGGAAACCAAATTTCTTGAATAACCGGCGTCCAAAAGTTGTTTTACCTCCTTGACAAGTCCCTCTTCCATCATCTGGTCAACCCGTTTGTCAATCCGTTCATAAAGCACCTTCCGGTTCATTGTGAGAACCAGATACAAAAAATTATACGGCGAACTTTTCTGTCGCTCCTCTTTATTGTGATCTGAAAATTTCTGTCCGGTACTTTGAAAATACTCCAAGGCACGAATCACACGTTTTATGTTATTTGGATGAATGGCTTCTGCGGATTCTTTATCCACTTTTTGTAGTTCATGATGTAGATAAGAAGCACCTTTTTCTTTTGCCAGATTTTGCAAATCCGCTCTGATTTCATCACCCTGTTTTTCTTTTGTAAAAGCAATATCATTTAACACTGCTTGAATATAAAACCCGGTTCCGCCGACAAGAATCGGAATCTTCCCACGATTATAAATATCTTCCATAATTTTCTTTACACGTTTTTGAAAAATCATCACGTTAAATTCTTCATCCGGATTCCACTCATCAATCATATAGTGCGTAACGCCCTGCATCTGCTCTTTTTTAATTTTTGCAGTTCCAATATCCATCTGTTTGTATACTTGCATCG
>ENA-OPVK01002150-OPVK01002150.1-human-gut-metagenome-genome-assembly--contig:-NODE-2150-length-10578-cov-2.120688_pt1 | contig 10578 bp, 8 predicted proteins | sample MGYA00241495_ERZ501982 | MGnify/ENA primary metagenome ERZ501982 (study PRJEB25962, sample SAMEA2042002) | human gut metagenome | biome: human gut; feature: human-associated habitat; material: faeces...
AGCCGCTACTACAACCGGGCAGCGACTTTCGACAAAGGAGTGATTGTGGAAGGAGGGGTGACGATACTGAAATTATAAGGAGAAAGGATGAAGGATTAGGGGTAAAGGATGAACAGCAAGCCCCCATCCCTAATCCCTAATCCTTTATCCTTAATCCCTAATCCTTAATCCCTAAATTATTGTTTTTCCTTAATCAACCCCGTCCTATACGCCACCAGCAGTTTCATCAAATCCTGAATCTGCGTAACGAGTTCACTTCCTTTATCCGTATCCTTCACCATCATACGCTGCGAATTGAATTCGACAACCAGGGTTGTCGACTTGATGTCTTGCCCTTCTTCAATGGCTTTCTGACGGCTCTGGAACGGTTCATGCTGCACCAGTTGCAAGCCGTGGGAATGATATACCAGCGTATATCCCGCAATTCCCGTTTCCGGCTGATAGGCTTTTGAAAAACCACCGTCAATCACCAGCAGCTTACCATCCGCTTTGATAGGTTTCTCACCTTTAATGGTCTTTACCGGTACATGCCCGTTGATGATATGCGAGTGTGGCCCCGGCTTCACGCCGAACTCTTCAAGAATGCGGTCACACACCGCCGCTTCGTTGCGCAAGGCATAGTAATGTCCTTTCGTCTCCTTATGCAATGTTTTGTCGGCCACAAAATAGCGTTCAAAGGTAGCCATCTTGTCTTTATCGAAGGAAGGGGCATCCGGTCCGCACCACATGTACCAGACATAATCCAGTGCAAACAGTTTCTCGTCCGAACCGTCCTCGTCAAAGTAAGCGGTACGTATCAGCTGGTCGGTCTTTTTCAGCAACTTGCGTCCCCAGTATTCCTTTTGACCGATGCGGACATGTTTGAAACTGCCGTCCGCATTCAGAGGCACGGAAGCATGATAAAGCAGGTTACTGTTGCACACCAGATACATGCCGCCATACGTAAACAAACAGCGCATGTGCTTCTTCATCTTCTCGCTGTTCATGAAAGAAGAATGAATCCGATGCATCAATTCACGCTCTTCGTCCGACAGACGATACGGGTCCGCCGGGTCTACGGTGGGAAAATTCACATCGCGCAAAGGATATTCCTTACCTTCGTATACAAACACACCACGTTCGAAATCCACCAGATGCAGCAGTTTCCGGTTCTCCATACCGAACTCTGGACGACGGCTGATGATTTCCGCCTCCAGTTTCAACTGGATAACCGTAATCGCCTTGTGCATCTGTGTAATCAGCCGCAAGGTCTTCTCATTGTATTCCGCATCGGCAAAGTTCATTTTCGGCGCAAAGATAGTGCAAGGGTCATCCGCATAGGTATCCATGGCAAACGTCGCAAGCGGCAACAGATTGATGCCATAACCATCCTCCAGTGTTGCTAAATTGGCATAGCGCATCGACATACGGATTACGTTGGCTATACAAGCATCATTACCCGATGCGGCACCCATCCACAGAATATCGTGGTTACCCCATTGGATGTCGAAATTATGATAATCGCAGAGAGTATCCATGATAATATGCGCACCCGGTCCGCGGTCGTATATATCGCCCACGATATGCAGCGAGTCGATGGTCAGACGCTGGATAAGGTTGCACATCGCCACAATAAAGTCATCCGCACGCTTCGTAGAGATAATGGTACTGATTATGACATTGATATAGGCATGTTTGTTGGGTTCGATGCTCGATTCGTGCAACAGCTCTTGAATGATATACGAGAACTCTGCCGGAAGTGCCTTGCGTACTTTCGAACGGGTATATTTGGACGAAACGTTCTGGCATACTTTTACCAACTGGTTCAGTGTTATCAAATACCAGTCATCCAGGTCCGTTTCCTGCTCCTTGATAAGTTGCAGCTTCTCTTCCGGATAATAAATTAACGTACAGATTTCCTTCTTCTCACTTTCGCGCAGCGTATGCCCGAATATTTCGTTCACCTTACGTTTCACTGCCCCCGATGCATTCTTCAGCACATGCTGAAAAGCCTCATACTCGCCATGAATATCCGTCAGAAAATGCTCTGTACCTTTCGGCAGATTTAGAATAGCCTCCAGATTAATGATTTCCGTACTGGCATCAGCAATGGTAGGAAAACTGCGTGATAATAATTGCAAATAACGCAAGTCATTGACAATACTTTCCGGAGTTATATTTCCCATAGTTATTTAATTGAATAATTGATAGTTGATAATTAATAGTGCCCTCCATTCCCCATTATCCATTAATGAAGAACATGAGCAGCACTTGGGCTATGATTACCCGTAGAAACATACACAGCGGATAGACCGTAGCGTACGCTACAGACGGATTGTCTCCCGGGATGGTGTCGTTGGCGTAGTTCAGCGCCATGGGGTTTGCCATGCTTCCGCACAGCATACCTGCCATTGTTCCGAAATCTATCTTCAGCCACTTGAAGGTAACGATACCCATAATCAATACCGGAACCACAGTCAGCGCAAAACCTATGGCAATCCATAACAGTCCTTCCGGCCGGAATACCGTATCGAAGAAATGGGCACCCGCATCCAGTCCCAGGCAAGCCAGATAAAGAGACAACCCCAATGCGCGGAGCATCAGGTTCGCACTGCGCGTAGTATAAGTCACCATGTGCATCCTCGGACCGAATGTCCCGATAAGAATACCTACGATGATAGGGCCTCCTGCCAATCCGAGCCGTACGGGAGCGCTGATGCCGGGAATGGAAATAGGAATTGCTCCCAAAGCCAGACCGATGACAATGCCGATAAATACCGCCACCAGGTTCGGTTCCTTCAGGCTTTTCACTGCATTGCCCAGCACCTTCTCCACATTTTGTATGGCAGCGGCTTCGCCCACTACGGTCAGGCGGTCACCCAATTGCAAGGTCAGTTCCGCTGTGGCCAACAACTGCACGCCACTGCGATAAACCCGGCTGATATTGATACCGTAATGATTACGCAGATGGAGAGAGCCCAGCTTCTTGCCGTTCAGCTCCGGACGTGTCACCACGATACGTTGCGAAATCAGCTGGCTGTCAATGGCATTCCAGTCTATATCTTCCTTGTTCCAGTCGGTATGCTCCTGCTCGCCGAAGAGCACGGTCAGTGCCGGTGTATTTTTCTCCGAGGTAATCACCAGCAGGCGGTCACCTTCCTTTATAATCTTTTCCGAAGTAGGAATACTCACATTCCCATCCCGCCACAAGCGGGAAATCACAAACTTCGGATAGCTGCTCAGCCCGCCTATTTCCTTGATACTCTTGTTGAAGATGGCAGGATTGTGCACCTGGAACGCAACAATATAAGGCTTGTTCACGTCATCCTTCTCTTTCAATTCCAGGTCTTCCTTATGCGCCAGCGTCTTACGGATGAACAGTACGGCCAGAATGACCCCTACCACCCCCAGCGGATATGCCACCGCACACCCCAAAGCAGGTGTACTGGTCTCCAATCCCATCTGTTTCAATGTCTGCTGTGCCGCACCGAGTGCCGGTGTATTTGTCGTGGCACCGCAAAGTATGCCCACCATATCCGGCAGGGATACTCCCAATCCATAGCTGCCCACTACAGTCAGCAGGGTGCCGATGAGCACTACACCCGTGGCGAGCATATTCAGCTGTACCCCTCCTTTACGGAAAGAACTGAAAAAGCCCGGTCCCACCTGCAAGCCCAAGGCATACACAAATATCACCAGCCCGAAGCTTTCCGCATAATTCAGCATCTGCGGGTCTATGGACAACCCGAAATGCCCGGCAATGATGCCGGCAAAGAATACAAACGTCACTCCCAATGAAATGCCGCAAACATGTATCTTTCCCAATCCCAATCCGATAGCGGAAATCAACGAGAGTACCACAACCGCCTGCAAGGCGGAGTGTTCAACGAATAAACTATATAGCCAGTCCAATGTGCATTCTATTTTACAGTTTCAAGCTGCAAAGATAGTGCAAACCTAATGCAAAATAAAACGAACCCGTCTATTTTTTATGCGGCAGCACTTCTAAAAAAGAGATACGATACAATAAATCCCTGCTGCCAGCAAAGCACTGACGGGGATAGTCAGCACCCAGGCGGTCATCAGACTCTTCGTAACTCCCCAGCGTACGGCCGAAAGCCGCTTCGTGGCCCCTACCCCGATAATGGCTCCCGTAATGGTGTGTGTCGTACTCACCGGAATCTTCAGATACTCCGTCAGATAGAGTGTAAACGCACCGGCAGTTTCCGCAACCACCCCTTCCAGCGGCGTCACCTTCGTAATTTTGGTTCCCATGGTCTTCACAATCTTCCACCCACCGGACATGGTACCGAGTGAAATGGCCGTAAAACAAGAGAATGCCACCCAGTCCGGCAGGTCATCAATACTGTTTATCCCCATTCCCAATCCTTCCGAATGCCCGGCTATCATGGCCGCAGCAATGATACCCATCACCTTCTGTGAATCATTCAGACCGTGCCCGATGCTGAACAAAGCCGAAGACACCAGTTGCAGTTTCTTGAACCACAACTCGGCCGTATGAGGATGCGCCCTGCGGCAAATATACAAGACCAACAACGTAAAACCGAATGCCACCACCATACCAATCAAGGGAGCCAGAAAAATGAATGCCGCAATCTTCAGAATGATACTCAGCTGGATGGCCTCAAAACCGTGTGCCATGATGGCAGCTCCGGCAAAACCTCCGATAAGCGTGTGCGAAGAAGAGGAAGGAATCCCCTTCCACCAAGTAAACAGATTCCAGGCAATGGCTGCAATCACACCGGCCAGAATGATAGGCAAAGTAATGTAAGGCTCCATCACCGTTTTCGATACGGTGTTGGCAATGCCGAAACCGCCGATGACACACTTGGCGATAAAAAAGGCCACAAAATTGAAGAAAGCCGCCCATATCACCGCCTGAAACGGTGTAAGCACTTTGGTAGACACAATGGTGGCAATAGAATTGGCCGCATCATGAAAACCGTTGATATAATCGAATATCAGAGCCAGCACAATGATAATCACTAATAGTTCCATACGTCCGTCCGTTTATGCGTATTTCACAATCAGGCTCCTCAAAATCTTGCCCACGTGTTCGGCTGCATCCGTCGTTTTCTCCAGCTCATACATAATCTCCTTGATTTTGATGAGTTCAATGCAGTCCTTCTCTTCTTCAAAAAGCCTGGTGATGAAGAATTCATAGACATCATCCGCCCGGTTTTCTATGTCATGCATTTGGTTGCAGTATGCGCGCAGCTTATCCGGACTCTTGCGGAATGCTTCCAGTTCATCCATGGCCTGGTCAATGAGGGCCGCTTCCTGTTGGACCATATGTCCCAGCTCTTTCCCCTTGTCCGAAATAGGATGCGGATTATAGATAGTGATACGCTTGGCACAGCTGTTTATTCCATCAATCACATCATCCATGCCCGAAGCCAGGTCGTGGATATCCTCCCGGTCAAAAGGAGTAATGAAAGTAGTGCCCAGTTCATCCAGAATCAGATTGGTCAGCTTATCGCCCTCGCGCTCCAAATCTTTGATTCGTTTATAATCTTCCGCCCTCTTCTCAGGCGAGTCATGGCCCAATATTTCTATCAACAAAGCCGACGAGGACAATAAAATCTCAGACAATTGCTTCAGCAAAGGAAAGAATTTCGGTTCTTTCGGTGTGAACCGGCTAAAAAAAGAATTCTTCATAATGGATAAATGTACTAAGTATATTAATTTATTTTTGTTTTCGTTGTTTCAGTCTTGCACGCAGCACTTCTACCACGGCCGGCAGTATGGAAACCACAATAATGGCCACAATCAGCAGTTTGAGGTTCTCTTGTACAAACGGAAGGTCGCCGAAGAAATAACCCGCATAACAGAAAATGGCAATCCAGCAGGCGCCCCCAATCAGGTTGTACAGCATGAAGTAATAGTAATGCATCTTACCCATCCCCGCCACGAATGGCGCAAACGTACGGACGATAGGCACAAAACGGGCTATGATAATTGTCTTGCCTCCATATTTCTTATAGAACTCATGGGTCTTGTCGAGATGGCTTTGCTTGAATATTCTGGAATCGGGATTATTAAAGAGCCTTCGCCCGAAGAAATGCCCTATCATGTAGTTGCAAGAGTCTCCCAATACCGCGGCAACAAACAATATCAAAGCCAGCACATTGACCTCGAGAGGCATGTCGGGCAGTGCAGCAATAGCTCCCGCCACAAAAAGCAGGGAATCGCCCGGCAGGAAAGGTGTGACCACCAGCCCCGTTTCGCAGAAAATAATCAGAAACAATATGGCATACGCCCACATATGATATTCCTGCACTATATCAATCATATACTGATCGATATGGAGAATAAAATCCAATAGAAAATCCATTATATATTGATTATCAGTACTTAAAAAATAGAGAAAAACTCGGCATGGGGAGACGGGCAATCTCTCCGACTCCCGAAAGAGAGGAGGGGAAAGTACTAAATAAGAATACGCCTCAGCGTATATACATAATATCTAAATGAAATCTTATGGGGATGGAAAGTAAAGGGGAAAGAAGTTGTCTTTTCTTCCGGGAGCAGAGTTTTCAGGGTTCTCGCAACCTTGGCGGCAATGAAGTCCGGATTAAGCCTCAACAATTTCGAGCAAGAGGCATGCCGTAATGAGAAGGTATTTCCTATGCAACCGGCATCTGCCAGACAATTGTAATTCGCGTCCTCCCCTTTTTCCTGGCATTGTCTGCCATCTGCCCCCGACAAGCTGTGCTGGGCTCCGGAGAAATAATGCATATCCGCAGTAGGGAGTGTCTTACATCCCTCCATATCATCAGAAACGGAAGTGAACTTCGATATGAGGAACAACCCTAACAAGATATAGAATATACATTTCGCCATAGCGGGTGCAAATATAGAAACTATTTTTCAAAAGATTAAACCATTCCCAACTTTCTTTTTATCCTCTTATTTATAAGGTTATAAACTTTTCACTTTTTTCCATATCAAAACAAACAATAAATCTTTATTTTTGTATTTTCGCTAATCTATAAATACGATATGAACATGAAACCCTATCTAATCCCCTTCTTTGCAGCTGTTGCACTGACCGCAACCGCTCAACAAAAAAACGAGATTACCAGCGTACTCGAAATACTGGATGTAACCAACGGTAACCGGACTGTCGTAAAAGAATTTCCCTACCGGATTGAAGCCCCCAATTGGACGCCCGACGGGCAATGGCTGCTATACAACAGCGAAGGAAAGCTTTACCGCCTTTCCCCCACCTCGCCTGCCGAACCGGAACTGATAAACACCGGATTTGCCCAAAACTGCAACAACGACCACGTCCTCTCGGCCGACGGACAGCAGATAGCCATCAGCCACGGGACGAAAGAAGACTATAAATCGCGCATTTATACACTTCCCATCACGGGCGGCACTCCCCGTTTAATAACACCTATGGCTCCCAGCTACCTCCACGGTTGGAGCCCCGACGGCAAAGAGCTTGCCTATTGCGCCGAACGAAACGGCAACTATGACATCTATACCATCCCCGTGGAAGGAGGTGAAGAAACCCGCCTGACCACTGCCGAGGGTCTGGATGACGGACCGGAATATTCCCCCTGTGGACAATACATCTGGTTCAACTCCGTACGCACCGGACTCATGCAAGTCTGGCGCATGAAGGCAGACGGCTCCGAACAGACCCAGATGACCTTTGACGAAACCCGCAACTCCTGGTTCCCCCACATCTCTCCCGACGGAAAATCCGTTGTATTCATCACCTACTACAAAGGTGACCTGGAACCGGGAGAGCATCTGGCAAACAAGAACGTAGAACTGCGTCTAATGCCCGCAAACGATGGAGAACCCAAAACTTTGTTAAAGATTTTCGGCGGACAAGGCACCATCAATGTCAACTCATGGGCACCGGACAGCAAACGCATAGCCTTTGTCAGCTATCGAATTAACTGATATGACTTGATGATTTTCACTCCATTTTTTACTAACTTTGCCCGACTAAAGATGCAGTAAAACAAAATGGAAAAGAAAAAGAAGAAAATCATTATCGGAACATTCGTTACACTGATTCTTATTGGAGCAGCTTGTGCAGGAACAGTATACTACTATCTGTTTGCCCCGCAATTCCATCCGCAAAAGACAGTCTATATCCATATAAACCGCGACGACACCGCCGACTCCATATATAATAAGGTGAAACAACAAGGCCATCCCCGAAGCTTCACCGGCTTCCGCTGGATGGCCCAATACAAGAAATATTCCGAAAACATACACACCGGACGCTACGCTATCCGGCCGGGAGAAAACGTATATCACGTATTCAGCCGTCTGTACCGCGGATATCAAGAACCTATGAACCTCACCGTCGGCAGCGTACGCACACTGGACCGGCTGGCACGCAGCGTAGGCAAACAGCTCATGATAGACTCCGCCGAAATAGCCGGACTGATGAACGACTCCGCATTCCAACAAAAACTGGGATACACCCAAGAGACCCTGCCCTGCCTCTTCATCCCCGAAACCTACCAAGTCTATTGGGACATGAGTGTGGAAGAGTTCTTCGAAAGAATGCAGAAAGAGCACCAAAGGTTCTGGAACCAGGAACGCTTAGACAAAGCCACCGCCATCGGCATGACCCCGACGGAAGTCTGCACCCTTGCCTCCATCGTCGAGGAAGAGACAAACAACAATCCCGAAAAACCGATGGTAGCAGGGTTATACATCAACCGCCTGCACGCCGGCATGCCCCTGCAAGCCGACCCTACCATCAAATTTGCCTTGCAGGACTTCGGCTTGCGGAGAATTACGAATGGCCATCTGGCGGTAGAATCCCCCTACAACACCTACATCAATGCCGGATTGCCTCCCGGCCCCATACGCATCCCCTCACCCATCGGGCTGGATGCTGTGCTGAATTATACAAAGCACAATTACCTCTACATGTGTGCCAAAGAGGACTTCTCGGGCACCCATAACTTTGCATCCAATTATACCGAACACATGAAAAATGCAAGAAAATATTGGAATGCATTAAACGAAAGAAAGATTTTCAAGTAATCTGCTGATAAAATAAAAGCAAAATCCTATATTTGCGTCAAATATTAATCCATGACTAACACTTAAATATTCAGATATGAGCAAGCAACTCTTACTTGGCGATGAAGCCATTGCACAAGCTGCATTAGATGCCGGACTTTCGGGTGTATATGCCTATCCCGGCACCCCTTCTACGGAAATCACCGAATATATTCAGATGGCACCGATTACTGCCGAAAAGAACATCCATAACCGCTGGTGCTCTAACGAGAAAACTGCGATGGAAGCTGCCCTGGGCATGTCCTTTGCAGGCAAGCGTTCACTGGTGTGCATGAAGCACGTGGGTATGAACGTGGCTGCCGACTGTTTCATCAACTCTGCCATTACCGGCGTAAAAGGTGGTCTGATAGTCATTGCTGCCGATGACCCCAGCATGCATTCCTCGCAGAACGAGCAGGACAGCCGTTTCTATGGCGACTTCTCCCTCATCCCGATGTACGAACCAAGCAACCAGCAGGAAGCATACGACATGGTATACAACGGATTCAGCTTCTCCGAACAGATCGGCGAACCCATCCTGATGCGCATGGTTACGCGCCTGGCACACTCCCGTTCCGGCGTAGAGCGCAAGGAACAACAATCGCAGAATGAGATTTCCTTCAGCGAAGACCCACGTCAGTTCATCCTCCTGCCGGGTAATGCACGCAAACGCTACAAAGCATTGCTTCAACGCCAGGACGAATTTATCAAAGCTTCTGAAAACTCCGCTTACAACAAATATACCGACGGCCCCAACAAAAAGCTGGGTATCGTGGCATGCGGCATCGGTTACAACTACCTGATGGAAAACTATCCCGAAGGCTGCGAATATCCGGTACTGAAAATCGGACAATACCCGTTGCCCAAGAAACAGCTGATGCAGCTGGTAGAAGCATGTGACGAGATTCTGGTACTGGAAGACGGACAACCGTTCGTAGAAAAACAGCTGAAAGGCTATCTGGGCATCGGCATCAAAGTAAAAGGCCGTTTGGACGGCACTCTTTCACAAGACGGAGAGCTGAACCCGGACAGCGTGGCACGTGCCGTAGGCAAGGAGAACAAAGCCGAATTCAGCGTTCCTTCTCTGGTAGAGATGCGCCCGCCCGCTTTGTGCGAGGGTTGCGGCCATCGCGACATGTACACGGTGCTGACCCAAGTATTGAAAGAAGAATATCCCACTTATAAGGTGTTCAGCGATATTGGTTGCTACACGCTGGGAGCCAATGCTCCATTCAACGCCATTAACTCTTGCGTGGATATGGGCGCCTCCATCACCATGGCGAAGGGTGCTTCGGATGCCGGCCTGCATCCTGCCGTAGCCGTCATCGGCGACTCCACCTTCATGCACTCGGGCATGACCGGCCTGGCCAACGCCGTGTTCAACAAGCACGACATCCTGGTGGTCATCCTCGACAACGGCACCACCGCCATGACCGGTCACCAGCCCAATCCCGGCATGCTACAGGACATCCTCGGTGAAGAGGCCATGCATCTGGATATCGAGTCCGTGGTGCGCGGCCTGGGCGTCACCGAATG
>ENA-OPVK01002152-OPVK01002152.1-human-gut-metagenome-genome-assembly--contig:-NODE-2152-length-10566-cov-1.774902_pt1 | contig 10566 bp, 9 predicted proteins | sample MGYA00241495_ERZ501982 | MGnify/ENA primary metagenome ERZ501982 (study PRJEB25962, sample SAMEA2042002) | human gut metagenome | biome: human gut; feature: human-associated habitat; material: faeces...
ACTTATATTAATTTCTTTATTAATGCAGGCTCTTTCTTTTATTAAGCTATCGCAATCTACAATCATCTTAATGACTGTATTGGTATTTGTATTAAGTTTATTATTTCTTTTTCTATTCTTCCAATATAGACAGAATTACTTAGAAAAAGAGAAGCTAAAAATACAAAGAGAAAATAATGACCGAATTAATCATATATATGATTCTTTATTAAAGAAAGAACATCGTATGCTTTATGTATTAAGAAAGCTTGATCATGTAATATCTGATGAAGAAACACATCAGTTTATTGAGAAAGAAATAGATGATTTAATGCATAAACAATTTGTATCTCATACTAATAATCCTATCTTTGATCATAGATTAACTATTCTTATGCAGAGTTTGGAAGATTATGATATTAAGATGATAGTCATGATTCCTGTTGATGCTCGTTTGGATGACGCAAATATTATTGAACAGATGGAAATCTTTATTAGAGAACATGTAACAGATCATACAGAAATAAGATTAAAGGTTAAAGATAATCAATTCATTATAAATTGTAATGACAAAACAAAATCAATCCGCTTAAAAACGCCTCATTAACGAGGCGTTTTATAGATTATAGGATACAATATACAGCAATTGATCCTGAGCTACTACAATCAGTGATCTTCCTACATCACTTTTCTTATAATACTTATAATCCTGAGTGAAGTCTGGCAACTGCTTTTGTGATACTTTTGCTTCTATGATATATTTATTGAATTCTTCTTCTATTTCATCATTCTTCTTATTATTCAATGTAATGGGAAGATTTTTATTTTTAACTTCCTGTACCTCATAATATATTCCATCATTCGTAAATGAAGGAGAAGGTTTTACTTGATAGACAATGGTATTTTCTGAAGGGAAGTCGATATTCCAGTTTTCAGATATATAATTCATATTCTGATAATGAAGAAGCGTAGAGACAATCACAACAACGATAAGTGTCATAAGAATGACTAATATTTTCTTGAGTTTCATCATTTCACTCCTTTCTACACTTCAACTCTATCTAAGATATGATTTATTGCCTATAATTCTTGCACAAGAGACATAAATTCTAGCATAAAAGACATTGAAAAAGTGCAGCCTAAGCCGCACTCCATTATAAATCTACACCATAATCAGTAACTACAACCTGTCCTGTAATAGGTGCTGCATCATCACTTGCTAAGAAAAGAGTGACTCTTGCAACATCTTCTGGACTACATGGTTTTAGTGATAAATCACTATGAGCACTCATAGCACCCATCATCTTCATATCCATTGTATCAGGTGTTAAGCCTGCTGCCATATCTGTAGTAATACTACCCGGACAAATTACATTACAACGAATATTTTCTTTCGCAAAACGCATTGCAGCATGTTTAGTAACACCAATAATAGCGGCTTTTGTAGAAACATAAACTGCTCCTCCAGCACCAAACTGACCTGCAACACTTGCAATATTTACAATAGAAGCACCACTTGTCATAACCTTTAATGCTTCAGACATACAATACATTGTACCCTTCTGGTTAATATCAATAACTCTATTTAAATCATCATAATCAATACGATCAATCGCATTTAATCCTTTATCAAGTACACCTGCATTATTCACTAATACATCTACTTTACCAAATGCTTCTACAGTTTTAGAAACCAGGTTCTTTACATCATCAATCTTAGAAATATCAGTAGGTACACATAATACAGTACCTCCTGCTTCCTCAATTTCTTTACCTACTTCTTCTAATACTTCTTTTCTTCTTGCTGAAATAACAACCTTTGCACCTTCACTTGCAAATAATTTTGCAATAGCTTTACCGACACCTGCGTTACCGCCTGTAACGATAGCGACTTTATTATCTAATTTACCCATATTCAAGCCTCCTTGATATCAATAGTATCATAACTGTAAGCGTATTCATAGAGTAGATAATCAAATCCATCTGTTTTTATATAAAAAAACACCTCAAGAATAATCTTGAAGTGTTTGAGATATTACTGTTCTTCTGGTAATTCCTTAAGATCATTATCACCAGTTACATAATGTAAGATAGTCTTTGCAGCAGTTCTAGGACCATCATATTCCTGACCCTTAATACCAAGTCTTGTACGAAGTACACCAACCTGTACACCCTGTTCAAACATCTTATGGAAGAATTCCTGTAATAATGGTTCTGTCTGTTCTTTTCTCTGAACTGGACCAAATGGGTTTGCGAAATAAGAGCCAACTAAACCATATTCAGTAGTAGTACCCTTAGCCATACGGTTACCAGCTCTGAATACCTTTAATGCATCTTCTTCATTGTCAAAGAATTCTAAGGCTTCACCTTCAGCTTCATAGTTATTAGCATATAAGAAGATATCTACATCATGATCAGCGATAACATCCTTATAATCAGTAATAGGAATTACAATACGAGCATTGACTTTATCTGGGTTCATGAATACAGATCTATCTAATTCCTTAAAGCTGTAACCAGCATCTAAGTCATCAAGACGAACGAAGGCACCAACTTCTGTACCTGAAGTCTTTACTTTACCATCAACTAATGATAAGCAACCCATATCATCATAAATAGTCTTGATATCTTCGATATAAGCTTCACCATAAGCCTTAATCTGTTCAATAGTTTCTGATTTACCAGCTCCAGAGTCACCCATTACAACGATATTCTTTTCAGAACCATCATGTAACTTCATCTGGATCATAGCACCATGGATAGGTAATTTGTGGTGGTTGATGTTAGATACGTTGTGAAGTGTTAAACACATCTTCTTCATATATCCGAAGTAATCGAATTCATCACTTGCTGATAGTTTAGCAACCATCATATCGTTCTTGTCATCCTGGAAGAATGACTGATCCTTCTTACCATCTTCATAACCATATACATATACTAGATCTGGTTTATTATGTCTATATTCTGATTCATCAGCAAGTTCAAATAAGTTACATAAAGTAACACCCTGTGCCATAAACTTAGTATTGAAGTAAACGAAACATAATAACTTACCAACCTTTGCAGGGTAACATAACCACTGATCAGGATTAAATGTTAAGTCAGTGACTGGATTTGTTCTACTTTCTGGGAATACACCATCTCTTTTGTTTCTCTTAGAATAAGTGATGAATGGTGGATGAATAACAACCTGTTCAATGAATGGAACATCCTTTAAACATTCATAATCATCAGGTAAACCTGTAGTTAAGTGAGTAACAGTTAAACCAGCATTCACACCTGCTGTAATCTGTCTTAATACCTTATCGTTCTTACCTACAGCTCTCTGCATTGAACGATATACTTCTAATACAAGTTTTTCAAATGCTTCCTGAGCGTCAGCAAACTGTACACTCTGGTAACCTGATTTCTTTGAGTCATTGAAAACAATTGCATATCTCTGAAGTTTTCTCCAGTATAAATAAATGTCTTCAATTAACTTTACGAACATATCACGATCTTCAAAATACACTGCATATTCTGGTCTTAATGCACAAACCTGTTCTGCATCAAGTACAAGTAATAACTTGAAAATGCTTCTTAAATCTCCTAATAAGAAGAAATCATCCGCATTGCGTTCATGTAAATAAATATATAACTGTGTTTCTAATCTGCGCTGATTCTTAATGAATTTCTCCAATACCTTAGAGAAAGATTCACTTTCCACTAATTCACATCTACTCTGACAGAATTCTTCAGAGAAGTTTAAGATTGCATTACCTCTAGTAATTTCGAATTTCTTAGCCATTTTTTCATCCTTTCTAAATAGATTATGTTAGCTCCTATCTATTTTACCCCATAATAACAGAGATATTTACAATATGCAAAGCCTAATTTTGTAATTATCATATGTAAGCGGTATTATTTATGGAATTTAGTAAATTCCCATATTTTGCTTGCTAAGTTAGTTAAATCTAATATGTAATATAAAAAAGACCTTTACTAGAAGGCCTTAAAGAATACTTTACCGACTATTTCTTTCTTAAAAGAAACAGCACCTATATAACGGGAATCTGTAGAATGGTTTCTATTATCCCCCATAATAAAGACATCACCTTTAGGAACTGTATAAGTCCAATTACTGTCTGTCATTTGTTCATTGATATATGTTTCATTGACTTTCTTACCATTACGATAGAGTTCATGATCAATACATTCTATTGTATCACCCTGCTTGCCAATGACTCTTTTAATGATCTGTCTCTGCTGTCCTAATATATTACATTTTGCAATGACAACATCACCATATTTTACATCATCATAATGATAGAACTGCTTATTGACTAAGACAATGTTCCCTTCATGATAATTAGGTTCCATAGATTGTCCTTCTACATGAGAAATCTGGACAAAGAATAAGAAACCATATGTAAGAACTACTGTCACAAGAATTACTTTTACATATTCTAATATTGTTTGTTTCATATTTTTCATTTTAATCACCGAAATGATTATACCATAGTTTTAGGATAATTCCTTGAATAAACTAAAAATAAAGGGAATAGGAATAATACTTGCACATAAATCAGATATAGGCTGAGATAAGGCTAAACCTGTAATACCCCATATGTGAGGCAATAGAATGACTAGTGGGATAAAAGCCAAACCACTTCTTAAAGCAGCTAGAAATGTCGCTATAACACTTCTACCAATACTTTGGAACAACATATTTGCACCAATACTAATAGCCATAAAGAATATCGCAATACATTCAAATTTCATCGCAAGCTGCGCAATAGAGAGTACTTGACTATCCTGTGTAAAGAGTAAGAGAAGCGGTTTAGTGAAGCATAAACAGATGACACTAATACTTAATAGAATAGTAGAAAGAGTCACAGTGAAGATAAATGCCTGTTTCAAACGGTCATATCGTTTAGCACCATAGCTAAATGCTGATACTGGCTGGAAACCCTGACCTATGCCTACTCCTACTGAGAAGATGAGATTAGATATACGACTCACAACACTCATTGCCGCAATCGCTTCATCTCCATAGATTCCTGCCGCAAAGTTAAGAGTCATAACACTGATACTATTTAATCCCTGACGACATAATGAAGGGAATCCTACCGCAACAATACTTCCAATTACATGTTTTTCTAAACTTACATATTGCCATTTGAAACAGCTTTGTGTCTTTCCTTTGTGATACATAGAATAGAGAATGAATGCACTGATATATTGAGACAGGGCCGTAGAGAGTCCTGCACCAGTGACACCCATATGAAATATACGCATAAAAATATAATCACCAAAGATATTAATAATAGAACCAGATGTGAGTCCAATCATTGCAAGTGATGCTTGTCCTTCATATCTTAGTATATTATTCATCACACATGATAAAGTCATGGCAGGTGCTGCAATCAAAATAAAGAAGGCATAGGCTCTTGCATAAGGTAGTATAGTAGAAGTTGAACCCATTAAATACATAAGCGGGTTTAGGAATATAAGGCCAAGTATCGCAATTAAAGCACCAAAAAAGAGTGAACCAAAAAAACTTGTAGATGCAAAAATACGTGCTTCTTCTACTCTTTTTGCCCCTAGTCTTCTTGATATGTTTGCGCCTGCTCCATGCCCAAACATAAAACCAAAAGCTTGCAGTATAGCCATCAATCCAAAAACAATCCCTACTGCACCTGTAGCACTTGTCCCAACTGTAGAGACAAAGTACGTATCAGCCATATTATAGATATTAGTCACTAACATTGAGATTGTTGTTGGTAATGCGAGAGTAAGTATCAGAGAAGGGATTGGCTGCTTGATCATTCTCTCATACTGTGATTCATATTGTGTCATATAACTTTCCCCTTTTGGCTATTTATTATAAAACTACTTCACACTTAAAACAATCTGGGTTCACATAATGAAAAAATTGTGATAATGTAAGAGATGCGAGGTATGAGAAAATGTATAAAAAAATATTAACACTAGTATTATGTACTTTCTTTGTATTAACTGGATGTTCTTCTAAAACAGCTGTTAAATCACAAGCGAGTACATATGCAGTCCTTACTAAAAAGAAAAAGAGTGAGCTTCTTAAGATGAAGAAACACTATGATCTTATTGTAGTGAGAAGTAAAGATTTAACTATAGAAGATATGAAGGTTTTAAGAAAGAAGTCTAAACAGATTTATTTCTATATGAATTTAAAGAAACCACATCATAAAGCTGAAGAGTTAAAGGCTGATGGTATTTTTATTAGTAAGATTGATGATGCAGATGCATTAGATGCTCTTATTAAAGAAGCAAATCAGAATAAGTTAAAAGTTATTGTGAATAATGCCTATGATTATAGAGAAACTGTTTATAAGAATTCTAAGATGGTTGCAGGTGTAAACCAGACTTGTATGATGACTAAGAAACAGGGTAAGAAATATGTAAAACAGGATACTAAAGTATCAACACGATTAAAGAAATATTTAAATACATGTCAGGAAAAAGGTATTGCGACTTATTTAGTAGAGTATACTAAAAATACTGACTGGAGAGCTGCAATCAATGCTTATTGTAAGAAGCATCATATTACTTACTACAATCCAACTATTAAGTAAGACACATGGAAACATGTGTTTTTTATGTACAAAAAAGACCTCCGAAGAGGTCTATTAATAGAAAACCCGAGCAAACATCGTTTGCACAATGCCGCTACTGTAAAAGAATATCTTTTTTCATCTACTGCAATGTTACACTGTCTAAAACCAACTGTCAACTACTAATCCTAGAAATTTGAAAGTTCCTTGGATTAATTTATTTGTCTTATAATAGGTAGAATTTCTATCAATCCTTCTTATTAATTTCTTCAATTTCCCACTTTCATATAAGGCAACTCCTTCACTTCTTACCATTTTCTTATGCATATACAATAATGTGATAATCTGTTGAATTCTCTCGTTACTCATTCTATTCTTTCTGAAATTAGAATTCATATGCGGAATATTCATTAGTTCTTCTGTAATATCTTTCTTTGTTCGATGTTCTGCAGTATGAGATCTCAAATCATTTAATATACAATTACTATGAGCTGATGCATTTCTAATTTTTTTACAAGTTAACAACCCATAATAATCATATTTCATTTCCTTATCAGAGAAACGATTAGCACAATAGTGATAAAATCCAACCAATTTCCCAAACGATATTATTTCAATAAATGCCCAAACAGGATAATTACCTTCGTATTTTTCAATAATATCCCTGCAATAGATACCTCTTCTGTTCCTATTAATCTCAGATTCAAAATTATTCTTTTGCCTGTCATCCAAAGAACCAATATAATCTTTGACTATTTGATAACCATCTTCATCATACTCATCTATTTTTCTTAATAATTGTAATTTAGTATGATGTTCAATATCCAAAGCCATTTCTACTACTCTATAGCGAAGACGCATATCAATGATTGACACATCTACTAGATACGCAAATTCCAAATTAATATACTTTCCCTCATTTTTTCCACCTGGATGTTTATCATAATTTTTTCTGAAAGAAGTCAACTTATAATAATTATTGTTGTATTTGAGATACTGTTTAGCAGAATCCTCATCCATGATATTGAAAAGTATTCCCTTGTCTTTCAAATGTTGAATCTGTTCATCTAGAGATAATCTTGGTTTATTCTTTTCCATCATCTATCTCCTTTAAACGTATCAAAAAAACTATAAGAATTACTCTTATAGTCTTCTACTTATTCATACTATTTGAAACTTCTTTTTTCTCATTATCAAAGACATTGTTTACATCCAAATCTTCTTGCACATCCATTACATATAGGTTTTGATGCACATTCTATACAATGTTCACTGAATTCTCTTTTATACAACTGATCTTCTCTTAATTCATTATCAAAGAAATCATAAAGATGATATACTGGTTTATTTCCTTGATAATTCATTTTAGAACGATAAGCTATTCTTGTCTGAGCTACTTTTCCTTTCACTCGATAATGAATACCATCCTTCACAAAATGAGATCCTGTTTCTATAAAAGTGAATGTAGTGTTCTTATTCACACATTGATTATGTAAAGATTTAATCCAATCGAAGTCACATGCTCTTGTACCACCATAATTCTCTCCACCGCATGTCACTTCTTCTATATGTCCATCTAAATACTTTTCTAAATCAATAGGACCAATAAGAGGTGCTAACATAACTCCTTTATGTTTAGCAGGAATATCTAATAGAATAGGTATACGTTCATCAGCACGTTTCTGATTCTCACATGTAACATTAAGTATTACATTCTCATATCCATCACCCCAGTTATCTGGTAAGCATTCTTCAAGTCTTTCTGCTCTTTTAGTAAGTATATAGAAAATGACATCCTGTCTTCTTCTGATCATGGACCAGACATCATCTCTCCATATATCTGCCTCTTCTAGACAGAAATCACTTGTCATACAGACTCTTATCTTTTCTCCTCTTTGTATCTTATATGTACCATCTCTATTTCTAGAAAGTGGATATGCAAAATCATTGGTCTTATATATATGTGAACCATCCTGATTTCTCATCTTATCCAAAACATACATATAACAATTCATACATCCTTCTGAATACTTTACACAGCCATGCCAGGGATTCCAAATATCGTGCATCTTAACTCCTTATCAAACTAAATTGCTTTATTTAAAACCATTTAATAATACGTCCTACACATATGCCATAGAGTGGTGAACGTGTTACTAAACAGAGAATAATAGTTGCTGCAATCATTGTAATATCAAAACAGTTCTTACACAAGGAATACGCCTTATTATAATGATTAGAAAAACTTAAGATAACTACTGATAGAAGAAACAAATGAGACTGTACGATAGTGTAATTGCACTCAAAAAAGCATGCCTTCTAGGCATGCTCATTTTATTCTAATTCGAATGCTCCAGTATATAACTGATAATACTGACCTTTCTGTTTAATTAAGTCCTCATGAGAACCACGTTCAATAATATGACCATGATCTAATACCATAATAACATCAGAATTCTGTACAGTAGACAATCTATGTGCAATTACAAATGTAGTTCTGTCTGACATAAGTCTGTCCATTCCATCCTGAATCTGACGCTCTGTAATTGTATCAACTGAACTTGTCGCCTCATCCATTATAAGCACCGGTGCCTTGGATAATGCCGCACGGGCAATATTAAGAAGCTGCCTCTGGCCCTGACTGAGATTAGAGCCGTCTCCCTCCAGCACAGTATCATATCCTTCTGACAAATGACGTATAAAGTAATCAGCATTGGCAGTCTTTGCTGCTGCTATAACCTCCTCATCAGATGCATCAAGCCTTCCATATCTTATATTCTCCATGACTGTTCCCGTAAAAAGATGTGTGTCCTGAAGTACAAGTGCTATATTCTTACGCAGTTCTTCCATATTTAATGTTCTTATATCCCTGCCGTCAAGCGTAATCCCACCGTTCCATATTTCATAAAATCTTGTCAGCAGATTAGTTATTGTTGTCTTTCCTGCTCCTGTTGAACCTACAAAAGCAATCTTTTGTCCCTTTTTCGCAACAAGACTTATATGTTTCAGTACAGGAGTATCTTTTCTATATCCGAATGTAACATCATCCATAACAATCTCACCTTTCACATTGTCAGGAATATCACCCGTTACATCTTCCACTTCCATATCACATATATCAAACACTCGCTCTGCACCGGCAAGTGCAGAAAATATTGTATTCATCTGCATAGTAATCTCATTAATCGGTCTTGAAAACTGTCTTGCATAAGTTACAAATATTGTAAGTCCTCCTATATCAAAGCCTTTAAGCACACATAAAATACCGCCAATCATAGCTGTAAGACCTGTCCGAGATTTCCTACAACAGGTCCCATAATTCCACCAAAAAACTGTGCTTTTATCTGCTTGTCTTTCAAGTCATAATTATATTTTCTAAAATCTTCCACTGCCTGTTTTTCATGGCAGAAAACCTTGACAACTCTCTGTCCGCTTATTGTCTCCTCTATGCACCCGTTTAGGGCACCGAGCGACTTCTGCTGTGCCGCATAATACTTCCTGCTTCGTGACACAAGAAATCTGCCGGAATAAATAATAACAGGTGCCATGACAAATGTTATTAATGAAAGCCATATATTGGTATATATCATCATCGCAAATGTTCCGACGAGCGTCATTATCCCAGAAAACAGCTGTACTGCCGTGCTGTTTAACATCTCACCTACAACATCAACGTCATTAGTATACCGGCTCATCAGATCACCCTTGCTGTTCATATCAAAAAATGATACCGGAAGCTTCTGCATATGTACGAATAAATCACGCCTTAAAGAAAACATTGCTCTCTGTGACACTTTTAACATAAGCTTTGCCTGAAAATATGTTGCCAGAACTCCCAGAAGATAAACCGATGCCATAACAACGAGTGCCATCGCCAGACTCTTTATACCGCCATTTTCATTAAATCCTATAATATAATTATTAATCACCGGTCTTAACATATAAGATGCCGCAAGCGTACTGGCTGTACTCGCAAGAACACAACACAATGCACCAGCCAGCTGAAGTTTTGTCT
>ENA-OPVK01002155-OPVK01002155.1-human-gut-metagenome-genome-assembly--contig:-NODE-2155-length-10556-cov-7.832873_pt1 | contig 10556 bp, 7 predicted proteins | sample MGYA00241495_ERZ501982 | MGnify/ENA primary metagenome ERZ501982 (study PRJEB25962, sample SAMEA2042002) | human gut metagenome | biome: human gut; feature: human-associated habitat; material: faeces...
TCATCCTTAATAATTTCAATAAGTCAACCTTTGACGGTGAGTTTGATGCGCTGTTTGCCGTGCAATCCGTACCGATGCTTATCCGCTATTACAAGATATTCAAGTCGTTGAAGCCGAAAATCCGTATCGGTGCAGTATTTACATACGCTGCCAACAGCAGCCAGGACGATGAACAGACGGGAATGAATACGGGGCAGTATGTCAGCGAAAGCACAGGCGAGGCGGACGAACTGCAAGCCATCATGGATGACTACAATGAAATGTTCGGCACAGCATTCACTACCGAAAATTTCCGCGCTTACTACGATGACATCAACCTGCGCATGAAAAAGAAGCGGGCTGACTTGAAACCGCTTGACCTCTGCCTTGTCGTGGGAATGTTCCTTACGGGCTTTGACAGCAAGAAACTCAATACGCTCTATGTGGATAAGAACTTGGAGTACCACGGATTGCTGCAAGCGTTCAGCCGAACCAACCGTGTACTGAATGAGAAAAAGCGTTTCGGAAAGATTATATGCTTCCGTGATTTGAAAAGCAATGTTGATACGGCCATCAGGCTTTTCAGTAACTCAAATAATCCCGAAGAAATAGTACGTCCACCTTTTGAGGATGTGAAAAAGGAATACCAGCAGTTGGCAACGGACTTCTTGCAGAAATACCCGGAGCCAAGCAGCATAGACCTGTTGCAGAGCGAAAAGGACAAGAAAGACTTTGTGCTGGCTTTCCGCGACATCATCCGCAAACACGCGGAAATCCAAATATACGAGGATTACAGCGATGATGCGGACGACCTCGGCATGACCGAACAACAGTTTATGGACTTCCGAAGCAAGTACCTTGACATTCACGATACGTTTGTTCCGTCGGATATGCCTTCAGCCTCTCCAAGCGGCGGCGATGAAACGCCAAGCGATGAACGGTTGGAGGATGTGGATTTCTGCCTTGAACTCCTGCACAGCGACATTATTAATGTGGCTTATATCCTCGAATTGATTGCTAACCTTAATCCATACAGCACGGACTATGCAGAGCGGCGTAAGAACATCATTGACACGATGATAAAGGATGCCGAAATGCGTAACAAGGCGAAACTCATTGACGGCTTCATTCAAAAGAATGTGGACGAGGATAAGGAGAACTTCATGGCGCGACGGCAAAAGGCGGACGGTACAAGCGAACTGGAGGAACGCTTGAACCGCTATATCTCCACAGAACGTGAAAAAGCCGTGAACTCTTTGGCACAGGACGAGGGGCTTTCTTCGGATGTGCTCGACCATTACTTGAAAGAGTATGACTACCTGCAAAAAGAGCAGCCGGAAATCATACAAAAGGCGCTCAAAGAGAAGCACCTCGGACTGATTAAGACCCGAAAGGCTTTGACAAGGATAATGGATAGATTGCGTAGCATAATAAGAACTTTTAGTTGGGATTGAATATGATTAAATTATTAAACAGTCTGTACCTAACAGAAAAAGGATGTTGCATTAAAAATAGGAAATTCTATCCCGTCCATCTTCGTCAAGGAGAAATTGATGGTGCATGTTCCATATACACGCTTATGATGAATCTTCTTATTTTGCGGTGTGTGAGAAGAAATGAGTTGGAAGACTTATATGACAAAATTAAAAAGTCTCCCGAAGTAGTGAAACTTTTTCATGAGTTTTTTGATAAGCATGGACTGGTCAGGAATGGTCTCTATTTTGACAAACTCAAGAAAATGATAAATCGTTCTTTTGGTGATACGGTATGTGCTGAATATTATAACTGCGATAAGGAAGAAGCCAAAGATGGCTTTAAGAATCAGATAAAATCCGTCTTAGATAAAGATATGCCCATTATTTTAGGTATTGACTTTAAGAAAAGAGGAGGACATGCTGTTTTGGCTATTGGATATGAAAGCGACGATGAAGGTCTGTTTCATATATTCTGTCTTGACCCTGGGTATAATTGTTATCCAACGTCATATTGGAATATGGTAATTGCATTAGATATTTATAGAGGGAAATACCCTCATCAGTGTTTGACAGATAATCCCTATAATTGTCCAGCAATTCAAATCACAGAAACCATAGTTGTTGAACGTTTAAGGAAATAGTTTTTTATGGAAAAGGAACAGCATAAAGAACCGGGATATGTATATATTTTGACCAATCCAAGTTTTCGTGAGGATTGGGTAAAAATTGGCAAAAGTTCACGTCCTGTAGATGTTCGCTCAAAGGAACTTGATAATACAGCAGTACCTTTGCCTTTTGAAATATATGCAACATTTAGAACCGTAAAATATAATGAAGTAGAAAAACTTGTACATAAGTATATAGACAGATTTACACATCTTCGTATTCGACAAAATAGAGAGTTTTTCAACGTTTCTCCGAAAGTAGCATTAGATATTTTTAGAGATATAGCACAAGCAATAGATGACGCAGTTATAACAGAGTATAACGAAAACAAACCTGAAGAGTGCCACAACAAGCCTATTCAAGACATTGCTAAACGTAAGGGGAAACGGGAAAAATTTACGATAAACGGGAAAGGCGAATTTTATAAAAATGGTTGTATGGTTGAAGTTATAAGACAATACATCAAAGAAAGGAGTTTGACATATAAAGAAATTGAGACATTCTTTGATGAAAGAATACCTAATTTGATTATGTCTGTTGATAGAGTCAAGAAACAGCAACAAGATTCTTTCGATAAATCAAAAAATACAAGATGGCATTTTAAGTCTCCTTTAACAAGCTCCGATGGAGTGGATTTCTTGGTTAGTACACAAGTGGGAGAAGGATGTCGTATTGATTTTAACGACATTGTGTCTTTGTCTGCGGAATTGGGTTATAACATAGAAAAATTAGATTAGAATATGAGCGAAGAATTACAACAGAAACTCCGTGACCAACTTTGGGAAGTGGCCAATAAGTTGCGCGGAAATATGTCGGCCAGCGATTTCATGTATTTCACTTTGGGCTTCATCTTCTACAAATACCTTTCGGAGAAGATAGAAGCATACGCAAACAATGCCTTGGTGGATGATGAAGTGTCCTTCAAAGAATTGTGGACTATGGAGGACGAGGATGCCGCCGAACTGCAAGAGGAACTGAAAAAGCAATGCTTGGAGGGTGTCGGCTACTTCATCGAACCGACTTACCTTTTCTCATCGGTGATAGACCGGATAAAGAAGAAAGAGAACATATTGCCCATTCTTGAACGCTCGTTAAAGCGCATTGAGGATAGCACATTGGGGCATGACAGCGAGGAAGATTTTGGTGGTCTGTTCTCTGATATTGACCTTGCTTCGCCTAAACTGGGCAAGACGGCAGATGACAAGAATACGCTCGTCAGCAATGTACTGTTGGCATTGGACGATATAAAGTTTGGCGTGGAGGCATCGGAAGAAATAGACATCCTTGGCGATGCCTACGAGTATATGATTGGCCAGTTTGCCGCTGGAGCCGGAAAGAAAGCCGGAGAGTTCTATACACCGCAAGAGGTTAGTCAGATATTGGCTGAAATTGTGTCTATCGGTCATGCGCGGCTTCGCAATGTGTATGACCCGACTTGCGGTAGCGGCTCGTTGCTTCTTCGTGCGGCAAAGGTCGGCCATGCGGTAGATATTTACGGACAAGAGAAGAATCCGACCACTTACAACCTTGCCCGAATGAATATGTTGCTGCACGGCATCAAGTTCAGCAACTTCAAGATAGAGAATGGCGATACATTAGAATGGGATGCCTTTGGCGATACGCAGTTTGACGCAGTGGTGGCAAATCCTCCTTTCTCCGCAGAATGGAGTGCTGCCGACAAGTTCAACAACGATGACCGTTTCAGCAAAGCCGGACGGCTTGCACCGAAGAAAACCGCCGATTACGCTTTCATCCTCCATATGATTTACCATTTGAATGAGGGTGGCACAATGGCTTGCGTTGCACCTCATGGTGTATTGTTCCGTGGAAATGCAGAGGGGGTAATCCGCCGTTTCCTCATTGAGAAGAAGAACTACATAGATGCTATCATTGGTTTGCCTGCCAATATCTTCTATGGTACGAGCATACCAACTTGCATCCTTGTGATGAAGAAATGCCGTAAAGAGGATGACAACATTCTGTTTATTGATGCAAGCAAGGAGTTTGAAAAGGTCAAGACACAAAACAAGCTCCGTCCGCAACATATTCAAAAGATAGTCGAAACCTACCGTGACCGCGAGGAAATAGAAAAGTACAGTCACCTTGCCACGCTGCAAGAGGTAGCCGACAATGATTATAACCTGAATATCCCTCGCTATGTGGACACCTTTGAGGAAGAAGAACCGATTGACATCAAAGCGGTAATGTCTGAAATCAAGGAACTGGAAGCCAAACGTGCCGAGTTGGATAAGGAGATTGATGTATATTTGAAAGAGTTGGGAATTATAGAGTAAGAAAATATGATTGGTAGTGCAATACTATTGAGTAACTTTATTGAAGGGAATATGAAGCAATTCATAATCCCTGTATATCAGCGAAATTATGATTGGCTGATAGATAACTGTGAACAGTTGTTTAACGACTTGGTGAAATTAAGCAAGCAACATAAGCAAACTCATTTCTTCGGTTCAATTGTTACAGCTTCGGCTGATGCTTATGGACGAAATAGGTTAGTGATAGATGGGCAGCAGCGTATAACGACCATATCTCTTTTGTTGCTGGCAGGTATAAAGGCAGTAAAAGATGGGAAATTATTAGTCAGCAATGAAGCCAGACTGAATGAAGCATACGAAATGTTCCTGCTTGCTAAATTTAGTAGTGCAGATAGGAAAATCAAACTCGTTCCTATTGAAAGTGACCGAATAGCCTATGACCTGATTTTTGATAATGCAGAGGATAAATTCATTGCCGAATCCAAGGTTACACGCAACTTCATGTATTTCTATGGCTTATTGACTAAAACTCCGCAAGAATTTTCGTTTGATGATTTATTGAACACCATAGAACGTTTGCAGATTATCACGATAGAGCTTGACAATAACGACGATGCGCAACTGATATTTGAGAGTCTTAACTCGACCGGACTTGCACTTACCGAAGCTGACAAAATACGCAATTATCTTTTGATGTCGCTTTCGCCTGAAGAACAGCAACAATGTTTTAAGGATTATTGGCAAAAGATTGAACAGGCCACAGACAACGAGCCTACAATGTTCTTGCGTGATTATCTTACCATAAGACAGCAGCGGCAACGCCATGTCAGACTTCCATATATGTATCAAGAGTGGAAAAAATACATGGAGGTGAAAGACAGGAAAGAAGAGCTTGCACAAATGCTTGATTATGCCAAATATTATCGGCAAGTAACAAAGAGCCAACTTTCCACACCACGTCTTTCAAAGAAAATGAGCCATATCTGCAACATAGACACCGATGTGGTAAATGTATTCTTTATGCAATTCTTGAAGTATGCCGATGAAAATGATCTTCAAGAGGATGAAGTTTATAAGGCTATTGACTTGGTTGAAAATTATATGGCTCGCCGTATCGTGTGCAATATGCCGGGTAACGCATTGACACAAGTGTTCTGTGCATTGCATAAGGACGTGCTGAGAAGTATTGACGAATACAGGGCAGCAGACATTCCTTTGTCTGCAAGTTATTCTGATATACTTGCATATCATATATTGCGCCGTGATGGTAATTATCTCCTACCGAGAGATACGCAATTCATAGAAGCAATTAAAACACGTGATGCTTATCACATGATGAAGCCATTTCAGATATTTCTTTTTGAACGCCTTGAGAATGCTATTCCTGGGGAATATAACGATGTAGCAAGCGATATGAAAAATAAAACGGCCACACTGGAACATATCATGCCGCAAACCCTTAACGCCGATTGGAAAGCCATGCTTGGCAGCAACTATGAGGAGATAAAGGAAAAATATTTGCATACATTTGCCAATCTCACCTTAACTGGTATCAATAGCGAATTAAGCAATAACTCTTTCGATGTAAAACGAGATGGTAAAGTGATAGACGGGGAGTCTTTCCCCGGATATAAGGATTCAAAATATCGTCTTACACGTAGTGTTATGGCTTGTTCAAAGTGGACACCTGTTGAAATGGAGCAAAGGGGAAAAGAAATAGTTGACACCTTCTTAAAACTATATCCTTTACCTCATACATCATTTACACCTTTACCGAAGCCTGTAGATGAAGTATCATTAGAAGATGAAACATTTTCACCAACAAACAGACAATTAAAAGGATTCAGATTGTTTGGTCAGGAACATGCAGAAACTATTTGGAAAAACATGATGTTAAAAATCATATCCATAGTTTCTGAACGTTATCCTGACATTGTGGATGCCCTTTTCGATGCAGGAAGTTATTTTTGGTCATCTAAAAAAGCCGATTTACATTATTGCACGATGATTGCACCAGATAAGTATGTGTGGACATCATTGGACAATAAGGGTAAGTTAAATTGTTTGCGGTATCTCTTTGATAAATGCGATATTGCAGAATCGGAATTGATTCTGATATTAGACGCAATAAAGGATTAAAGATACAGTGAAGCTATTTGAAATAAGGATATTACGGCAAGATTCATAAGATTAATATTTAATTATGGCAAACGATAAAGAGCTTGAAATCACGGTTGACTATAACGAATTACTGCAACGCGCTGTTGCAGTTTTAGAAAGGACAAGAATTTCCATAGCACGCAGTATTTCCGATAACATTAGCAATGCGCATTGGGAAATCGGCAGACTGTTACAAGAAAAGAAGTTAGATTCAAAGCATGGAGCTGGTGTGGTACAGCGGTTGTCAATCGACTTAAAACAGCGTTATCCCAAAATGGGATTGTCACCTCGCAGTTTATGGCTGATGAAGAAGTTTTATTGCAGGTTTTGTAACTCATCGTTAAAACTGCAACACGCTGTTGCAGTTTTGCCGTGGGGACACACTGCTGAACTCATGGCTAATAAATGGACAAAGGACAACGATGACGCTATACTTTATTATGCCGTTGAAACCGTAACAAAGGGCTGGAATCGTGATATTTTAGTTAATGCCATAAATCTTCATATGTATGAACAATCGTGCCTGCCTGTTGAAAAAGACAATAATTTTGCCACAACCCTGCCTGTACCGGTTGCCGCATATGCCAACGAAGTCATCAAAAGCACATACAATCTTGGCTTTTTGGGTGTAACAGAGCCAGTGTTAGAATTGGACTTGGAACACCGACTTGTAGAAAAAATAAAACTATTTCTACTCGAACTCGGAAAAGGTTTCACCTATATTGGTAATCAATATCCAATTGAATACAAAGGTAGGAGTGGCATTGTAGATTTACTCTTTTTCCATAGAGGACTTAGAAGTCTGATAGCCATTGAACTAAAAGCAGGAAGATACAAACCTGAATATGCGGGGAAAATGAATTATTATCTTTCCATTCTTGACAGGACAGAACGCGGCGAGGGGGAGAACCCCTCCATCGGCATCATTCTTTGTGCAGAAAAGAATCATGTGGATGTGGAATTGTCACTTGATGGAATGGATAAACCTATTGGCGTTGCTGACTATCGGCTGATTATTCCGCAAGAAGACTTGAAGCAGGTAATACAAGATGAAATTCAAGCATACGATGACGAAAAGCAGAAAGGGAATGAGTAACTGGTCGCAAATTGAGACTGGTTCGAATGGAATGTATCAACAAAATTAAAGAGTAATGATTATGGCAGATAATAAGGATAAGAAAGTCCTTAATGTTCCGGCTTTGAGATTCCCAGGGTTTAAGAATAGCTGGGACTGTACTATATTAGAAAAACTTTCAAAGAAAATAGGAGATGGTATTCATTCAACTCCATCCTACGATGATGACGGAACATTTTATTTTATTAATGGCAATAATCTGAATAGAGGTAAGATTGTCATAACGTCTTCAACAAAAAGAGTTTCAGAAAAAGAAGCATATAAAAATAATGCTGAAAATCTTGAAGCAGACTCAATTTTAATGTCTATAAACGGGACAATAGGAAATGTAGCATTGTATAATAATGAGCCTATAATGTTAGGTAAAAGTGCTTGTTACATAAATTCAAAAGATAATGTTGACAAAAAATTCCTTTTCTACTACCTGCAATATCCTAAAACTCAATCATATTTTGAAGCAGAGTTAACTGGAACGACTATTAAAAATCTTTCATTACAATCTATAAGAAAAACTAAGATATGTATTCCGACAATAGAGGAACAGCATAAGATTAGTCATTTTCTACAAAAAATAGATGAACGCATCGCTACCCAGAACAAAATCATTGAGAGGTTAGAAACCTTAATTAAGGGGATTGTTGAAACTGTTATTTCTTCGCAAAAGCCTAATACACTTATTAAAAACTGCCTCGAATGCAATTCATCCACATTGCAGGAAAGCCAAGTTGCAGAAATTGGAACATTCCCTGTTTATGGAGCAACGGGTATTAGTGGTTACACAGAAACAGCAGATATAAACAGGGAATCTATTTTGATAATCAAAGATGGTTCAGGTGTTGGTACAGTTAAGTTTGTGACCGGAGAATACAGTTACATCGGAACTCTCAACAGCCTAACGGAAAAAGATGGATATTGCTTAAAGTACATCTACTTTTCCTTGCAAAGATTTAGTTTTGAGCCATATAAAACAGGAATGGCAATACCACACATTTATTTTAAGGATTATGGTAAAGCTAAGATTTACTGTCCATCCCTTAGTTTGCAAACATTGATTGCTCAAAAACTTTCCCTTATAGAGAATAAAATGGAGGTGGAAAAGCGAATAATTTTATGCTATCAGCTGCAAAAATCTTATCTACTTTCACGAATGTTTATATAAACATATGTGACAATAAAAACTCTTTTTGCTTCTGCAACTTCATTTGAAATATTACTTCATTTTCCAATTTTTCAGATAAAGTAGATAGCAATTTTGCAATTTCATCCTGTTTGACAGAACAAGGAACAGGGCATGGAATGTAATTTATATCTTTTAGATATGCAGTTCGCATTGTTCCTTCTGTTACAATTCGTTCAACGGCCTTGGTAAACGCTGTTGATGTCATAAAGTAATATAAAAATTCCACGTTTATATCTGCTTTGGGAACAACCCCCAAAATGCCTTGTTTTGTACAAACAGGAAACAGATTTATTGATATTGCTCCAATAGTAGCACCATTGGAATAGATTATAGAATTTGCGGGGACAATCCAAGCTGATGACTTTTGTAGTCCAAGCTCTGTAATACAATCTTTATTAGTCTTTATATACTTGTTTTGTAAGTCATCTATTTTTATAAATGGAATAGTCCCGTTATCATAATATTCGGGATTTGAAGTTGTAGGAGTTCCACCTTCACCAGCCCGAACATAGATTTCCTTGAATGGTACTTTCGGAAATTTATTAGCTGTAAAAATGGAATCAACAATCCCCTTAATATGACTATGAAAATCCTTAATTCAGGCGATGTGCGATACCTTAATTGACAAGGAAAAACAGTATGTCTTGTTATCTTTCAGTGACTTTGGGCAATCATATTCAGGATTATCAGGGAAAAGCGCGGAAGATTTTGGTGACGGCTATCCATTCATAACATACATGAATGTCTATCAGAATCAAATCATTGATTCAACAGATGTTGGTTTAGTCAAAATCAACGAAACTGAACAACAGTCAGTTGTCCGTCATGGTGATATTCTTCTTACGTTATCTTCTGAAACGCCGGAAGAAGTTGGTATGGGTGCCGTATATTTGGGAGAAACTTACCCTTTGTATCTGAACAGTTTTTGCTTTGGTATTCATATAACCGATGAAGCTAAGATATACCCTCCATTTCTGGCTTACTACGTTTCATCACAATCATTTAGAAAAGCTGTTTACCCATTGGCACAAGGTAGTACACGCTTCAATTTGCAGAAAAGTGACTTTATGAAGAAAAAGTTTTCTTTCCCGGTGATAGAAAAGCAACGCATAATATACTCAATCCTCAGAACCTATTCGGACAAACTAATTGTTGAAAAACAGATAATGAGATTGCTTTGTAATCAGAAGTGTTATCTGCTACGCCAGTTGTTTATATGAACATCTGACGTAACAGATACTCTTTCTCTTTGGTGTATGATTGCAATAGACTTTTTTCTATCTCAATTTTTTCTTGAATAGATTTCAAGATTCCAGCTATAGTGTTGGCTTCATTTTCTGAAATGGGGAGAGGGACGGAATTTTCCAAAAATCTTCTGTTAGTTATGTTTATAGTGTTCTTTGCACCCTTTTGTATAAGTGGATGCAAATAGTTGAAGGCATTGCCTGGTCGCATAAAATAGAAATGCAAAATTACGCCTATACTATCATTCACAGGAATATAAACTCCATACAAAGGAGAAACAGCTACATCCTCTCTAATGTTGCTACGCTTTATTATGCCATACGGGAAATCACCAGTAGGACTTTTCGTGTACACAATATCGCCGTATTTGACAACATTATAATGGCTCGTTTGTTTTGCGGCAAAAGAACGTCCAAGATACTCAATCTGATTCACTACCCCTT
>ENA-OPVK01002156-OPVK01002156.1-human-gut-metagenome-genome-assembly--contig:-NODE-2156-length-10553-cov-3.832063_pt1 | contig 10553 bp, 7 predicted proteins | sample MGYA00241495_ERZ501982 | MGnify/ENA primary metagenome ERZ501982 (study PRJEB25962, sample SAMEA2042002) | human gut metagenome | biome: human gut; feature: human-associated habitat; material: faeces...
GCGGTGCGTCGAGTCGCCGCACCCTACAAACTGAGCATCAGCAAACAGCAAAAAATACCGCAGGGCTTTCGCTCTGCGGTATTTTGATTTCAGGCTTTATTTATGCTCGGCGAGGTATCTGTCCACGACGGACTCGACATAATCGGGGCGGTCGGTGATGATACCGTCAACGCCGTTTTCGAGCATCTTGATTACATCCTTTTCCTCGTCAACTGTCCATGCGTTGACCTTCATACCGGCGGCATGGGCGCGCTTGACAAGCGTCTTTGTGGCAAACGCCTTGTGCGGATGCATTGCGTCGCAGCCGATCTTCTTCACAAGGTGCAGCGGCTGGAAGAACCATCTTCTGACTACCTGTCCGTAAATCGGATAGAGATACGCCGTCTTGCACTTGGGCTCGTACTTCTTCGCCTCAACAAGCATCTTATAGTCGAAGCTCGAAATGAGGAGCTTGTCGAAAAGTCCGTATGCCTTGGCGGCGTCTATCGTCTTGCGGACAATGTCTGCGCGGTCGGTCTTGCAGGGCTTTATCTCGATGTTCATGACGCTGAGCTTATCGCTCTTCTGCATGCACTCGAGGTATTCTTCGACGGTAGGCAGAGTGACGCCGGCGAAGTCCTTGGAGAACTTGCTGCCGAAGTCGAGCTTGCGGATATCCTCAAACATATAGCTGCCGATAGCGCCGGTGCCGTTGGACATCTCGTCAACGGTGTCGTTATGGCAGATAACTATATATCCGTCTTTTGTGGAATGGACGTCGGTCTCGGTTCCGTCGGCTCCGAGCTCGATCGCTTTTTCAAACGCGGGGATCGTGTTCTGCGGGGCATAGCGGTTAGCACCGCGGTGTGCGATTATCTTTGGCTTATTCAACACTGTTCACCTCTGAAAAATTTCTGAGGACATTATAGCACTTCGGCGCTGAAAATTCAACAGGAATGTGATAACGCTGAAATAATTATTAAATTTCTGCTTTTATTGTACTTAAGTCCAAAACGCTGTTGCAAGCTATTAATATTTTTGCTATAATGATAAGAGCTTTTATGCAAATTGTCGATGCTTCCCGATTGAATTTTTTTCATATCGGGGGGCTAAAACAACTGTCTGCGGGCGTATTTTCCCTGCTTCGCCGCAGACCTGAAGGAGTGTTGAAATGGGAAAGAGTAATCTCAAGGAAAAGGTCAGCACGACATGGAACAATGTCGTACTGCACTGGAAAACACCCGCCTTGGGCAAATATGTCTCCTACAAAGAGATAATTGCCTACGGCGTCGGAGGAATGGGCGTTCAGTTCGTCATGTTCTTCTGCTCGCTCATCGCGCTTTCCGCAACGAGCTTCCTTGTCGGAAACACGATAGGCATCAAGCCGATGCACTTGCAGTATATGGCGGTCGCATCGACTATCATCGGCTTCGGAATCACTATCGGACGCTCTTACATAATCGACAGCGCCCGCTTCAAATCCGGAAAATTCCGTCCCTGGCTTGCGATAACCGGTATTCCCACCGTTATTATAGCGGTCGTGTTCGTCTGGCTGCCATATGAGACGATGTCGTATATGCAGAAAGTCATTGCGGTTTTCCTCTGCTATAACCTTCTGCAGTGCTTCTATCCTTTCTTCCAGCAGGCATACACAGACCTTGCAAATGTCATATCGCCCAACTCCCATGAGCGTACCGATATCGTTTCGGTCTCGTCGATCATCTACTCCATGGCGCCGTCCCTCACGGGTCTTTTCGTGCCGATGCTCTCGACGCTCACCGGCGGTCTGAACTCCATCACCACCTACCGTATAATTCATCCCATCGTCGCCGTTGTCGGACTTCTTCTGTCCTATATTGCATACGCCGGAACGAGAGAGAGAATAATCGTTGCGGAGAGCCACGTTACCCAGTTCAAATTCTCCGACGCATTCCGCGCCGTTGCAAAGAACAAATATTTCTGGATAACTTCCCTTGCAGGCTGGCTCGGCTTCCTTGAGGGCGCAGTCGACGTTATCGTCGGCTGGACATTTATATATGCCTACCCCGACAGAATGGGTCTTTACGGAGTCGCAACAACGCTCATCGGCAACGCGGCGCTCTGGGCAATGCTCATCTGTCCGATAGCGATAAGAGTCCTCGGCAAGAGAAACCTGCTTATCTGGTGCAATGTTACAAACGTCGTGCTCATCGGACTGCTCTATCCCCTTTACAACAACATTCCTGCGCTTATAATCCTCTATTATCTCAACAGATTCGTCAATTCTTTCGCCATAGTCTACACCCCGGGAATCAACGCCGACATGCGTGACTATCAGCAGTATTTCACCGGCGAGCGCATCGACGGAATGTTCGGCGCGGTCGGCATAATCGGCTCGTTCATCGGAATGTTCACCGGCATGGTGCTCCCGACCATCTATCAGATGCTCGGCCTTGAGGACAACTACGACGTGCTCGAAGTCGCTTCGTTCAGGGAGGATATGTTCGACGTGCTCATCATCGCCGCAGCTATCGGCGCGGCGCTCAACTTCGTCCCCTACCTCTTCTACGATCTGACCGAGACCAAGCAGCGCGGCATAGTCAAGGTGCTCAAGATTCGCGCGATGTTCGAGGACTACGGCAACGGTATTCTCCGCGACGAGAGCATCGTTGAAGCCATAGACATAATCGACGAAGCAAATCTCCTCTACAAAGACAGAACCCTCATGACCACAAAGGACGACATCAAGAAGGCAGAGAGACTGCCCGCGAGAACGCCCGAGGAAAAAGAGTTCAAGAAGAACGAAATCAAGCGACTGAAAGCCGCTTACAAAGAATTTAACACTCAGAACCGCGGCATAAAGAAAGACCGCATAAATCAGGCAAAGGCCATGCCCAAGAGCACCGACGCCGAGAAGGCGTCGAGAAAAGCTGCGATAAAGGCCGCGAAGAAAGAGAACAGAGAGCTCAACAAGCTCAATGCGGACATCTCCGTGTGCGATTTCATCATCGACGAGATGAACAAATACGACACCCTGCGCATCAAGAAGCAGGTCGAGCGTTCCCGAGCGCTTGAGGCTGCCGGATATGCCGGAATATTCTACTACAGCAAAGAGGACATGGCTGAAGCCAAGGCTCTGCCGAAGTCCACTCACGAGGAGCGCGAGATTCGCAGCGACGCCATAACCCGCGCCCGCGCGCTCAAGAACGCCAGAAAGGCAATGATAAAGTTCTACGGCTCGCCCGAAAATATCGTCGAGCCTTCAGACGATGCGTTCAAGGCCGCAGAGGCTCTGCCGGACGACACCTTCGCGCATCAGCTTGAAAAGAAGAGAACCGTCAAGAAGCTCGTCAACGAGAAGTCGAAGTACATCAGAAGCGTCAAGCCTCTTCTCGACGCAAGACGTCAGCTGACGGAAAAAGAAAACTACGCGCATCTTGACGATATCCGCGCAAGATACGCTGACGCAAAAGCGAACACCGACGCCGAGTACGAGGCGCGCAGAGTCGAGATTGAGAGACTCGAAGAGGAGCGCAAGGCAGACCTCGAGCGCAGGAAGCAGGAGCGCCTGGCAAAGAAGAACGGAAAGTGAGGAACAGACGATGAAAAAATTCAGTAAAATAGCAGCCGTTGTTGCGCTGATGCTCGTTGTCTGCCTCTCTTTCACAGGCTGCGGCAATCTCGGCAACGCGATAATCTCCGCCCTCTCCCTCGATGTCACGGTCGACGACCCGGCGCTCATCAAGGTTGAGGATATACTCGACAAGACCGTCAAGACGGAATCCGTCAAGAACGGCGACTTCACCTATACATTATATACCGACAACACCGCCTGCATCACGGGCTACACAGGGAGCAACCCAGTTGTTTCCATTCCTGCGGAGATAGACGGCGCAAAGGTAGTCGGTCTCGAGAACAAGGCTCTCAAGAGCAGCAGCACGCTCAAGGAGCTCATACTCCCCGACTCTGTCGAGGCAATCGGCAACTATGCCGCGATGTACTGCGACAGTCTTGAGAAAGTAACCATCGGCAAGAACATCAAGCACATCGGCATCAGCGCGTTCGAGGGCTCGCAGGAGAACGCCTACACCGGAAAGAGCAAGCTTACGACCGTTGTTTTCAACGGCGCGCCCAAGACCATATCCGAAAAGGCTTTCTACTTCTGCTCCGCGCTGACCGAAATAGTCCTGCCCGAGGGCGTTGAGACCATCGGCGACTGGGCATTTGCGAAGTGCTTTAGCGCGAAGGAGATAATTATCCCCGCTGGCGTCACTCAGATCGACGACCATGCGTTCCTCAAGTGCACCGGAGCGGTCGAGATATCGATTCCCGGCACGGTTGAGAGCATTGCGGTGAGCGCATTCTACCGCTGCTCCTCTCTCGAGAAGCTCACCATCGGCGAGGGAGTCAAAAAGCTCGAAAAGGGCGCGTTTGAAGAGTGCAAATCGCTCAAGACAGTCGTCCTGCCCGAGAGCATGGAAGAGCTCGGCAAATATGCGTTCTACAACTGCACCGGGCTCGACGAGATAACCATTCACTCCGGAGTTACCGTATTCGGCGGCGAGATATTCAAGGATGTCGGCAAGCTCACGATTTCGACCGAGAGCGGAAGCGACGCCGAGAAATACGCGCAGGACAACGGCTTTGATGTTGCCGTTATCGGCTGACGGAGGACGAATGGGAACGATAATCGCACTCGGCGGCGGCCGTTATGACGACGGCGAGGTCATGCCGATATTTGAAAGAATAGTCCGCGAATCGGGCAAAAAAAATCCTCATGTCGTGTTCCTGCCGACTGCCGGGCACGACGACACCGAGGGCGACGAGCCCATATGGGAGAGCTTCGAAAAGCTCGGATGCACGGTTGAGACGCTCAAGCTGACCGACCCCGCGAACACCCGCGAGCACATATATGATACGCTCGTAAACACGGACATTGTCTACGCCGGCGGCGGAAACCTCGAGTTCATGATGAACACATTCAAGGCGACCGGCGCGGACGAGGCGCTCAGAGAAGCGTATAAACGCGGAAAAGTCCTTTCGGGGCTCAGCTCCGGCGCGATGTGCTGGTTCGACATGGGATATGACGACTGCGGCGAAAACGGCAGCTTCATGTTCATCGACTGCATCGGACTTCTCCCCTACTGCTACTGCCCGCACTTCATCAGCGAACGCTGGCAGAGTTTCGGAACAGCCGTAATAGGCTGCCGAGTCTCAGGCATCGGAGCCGAGGACGGCGCGGCGCTCATATTCAAAGACGGTCATTTCTCCGCCATGTGCGGAAACGACGGCGGAAGCGTGTTCTATTTTGACAAGGACAACGGCTTTGCAAAGAGCGACATAACAGAGGACGCGTCGGCGCTGGATATATAAAAATCATGCAGGGAAAACGGATGATTTCTGTTTTCCCTGTTTTTTATTGGGGTATTGATGACAGTCGTCATTTTCGCATATCCCGTCAGTTGAGCGTATGCGAGTAACCCCTCAGTCACTTCGTGACAGTTCCTCTGCAGGGGAGCCTGCGGACAGGTTCGTGCGTGGTTGCTCTTTTTATCGTCGGCGGCGTCGAGGTCGCCGCACCCTACAAAATCAGACTTTATTATTGGGCGCAAGCGAGGCAATTAACCAACAACACTCCCTCCGCATATTCTTATAGTAAATGAATATACGGAGGTATTTTTATGCCCGATGTCTATCTCAGTCCTTCAACTCAGGACTATAACCCCTACATAATCGGCGGGAGCGAGAAATACTACATGAATCTCCTCGCCGACGCGATGGAGCCGTATCTCTCTTCAAGCGGGATAAGCTACGGCAGGAACGACCCGAACGGCAACGCGGCGGCGGCTGTCGCGCGCGGAAACAGAGGAAACTATCGGCTCTATCTCGCCCTGCACTCGAACGCCGCGCCCGCCATATATGAGGGCACTCTGCGCGGACCGGACGTCTACTACTATCCGACGAGCACACAGGGAAAGCGAGCGGCGGAGATAATCGCAAACGGACTGCGCGAGATATATCCCGAGCCGGAGCTTGTGAACACGCGCACCTCAACAACACTGCTTGAGCTTAAGCGTTCGAAGGCTCCTGCGGTTTACCTTGAGCTTGCCTACCACGACAACGAGCAGGACGCGCGGTGGATAGCCGACAACATCGACGCGATAGCCGAAAATCTTGTCATAAGCATTGCGGATTTTCTAGGCGTGCCGTTTCATCCGCCGGTATTCCCCGCCGAGGGCACCGTCCGCACGCAGGGCGGAGTGCTGAATGTCCGACGCGCGCCGAATACGACCTCCGCCGTTATCGGCACTCTCCCCAACGGACGCGCCGTAAAAATAACCGACGCACTCAACGGGTGGTATGCCATAGAATTCAAAAACACAACAGGTTATGTTTCGGCGGGAAACATCAGCAGAAACTGACACAGTTTGTACACAAAATTGACATATTCATACACTTATACGCTTTTTTACGACGGCGTTTGTATAAAATGCAGATTTTTAAACTTTTCCTTGCTTTTACCCCCAAAAAGCCCTATACTATTATTGTATTTTCACCGAACTTTTCTTTAGGGGGAACGAGGATTTGAAGTTGCTTGAGGAGCGCATAATTGCTGACGGCAAAGTGATCGGGGACGATATTCTCAAGGTGGATATGTTTCTCAATCACCAGATCGACGTGCACCTTCTTCAGGAGATCGGCAAGGAGTTCAAGCGCCGTTTTGACGGGTGTAATATAAATAAAATTCTGACTATCGAAGCATCGGGCATAGGGATCGCGTGCATAACTGCGCAATATTTCTCTGTGCCTGTTGTTTTTGCCAAAAAGGGCGCGCATAAAAACGTGGGCAGCAATGTCTACTCCTCCGTTGTCCACTCCTTCACAAAGGGCACGGACAGCCTTGTTACAGTGTCGAAAGACTACATAAACAAGGGCGACAAGATACTCATCATCGACGATTTCCTTGCAAACGGCGCCGCCGTTTCGGGGCTTATCGATATAATCAACCAGGCGGGCGCCGAGCTTGAGGGCGTCGGCATCGCCATTGAAAAAGGCTTCCAGCCCGGCAGAAAGGTTCTCGAAGAGAAGGGCGCGAGAGTCGAATCCCTAGCCATCATCGAAAAGATGGGCAACGGAACAATAACATTCAAAGAACAGGACGACTGAGTTATTTTTTCCCGTGCAGGACTGCGGGATAAATATAAAAAAATTTTTTGGAGGTAAGTCAAAAAATGAAGAAATTCACAAGAATCCTCGCGATCGTTCTTGCGCTCGCCACCATTTTCAGCTTTGCAGCTTGCAGCAGCAAGGACGGCGGCGAGAAGAAGATGAAGGTTGGTTTTATCTTCCTTCACGACGAGAACTCGACTTATGACAAGAACTTCATCACCGCAGCTGAGGAAGCTTGCAAGGAGCTTGGCGTTGAGATAGTCAAGAAGACCGGCATCGGCGAAACTCAGGCTTGCTACGATGCAGCGGCTGACCTTGCTGATCAGGGCTGCTCAATCGTTTTCGCTGACAGCTTCGGCCATGAGAGCTTCATGATCCAGGCTGCCGAGAAGTATCCGGACGTTCAGTTCTGCCACGCTACCGGCACCCAGGCTCACACCAAGGGTCTCAAGAACTTCCACAACGCTTTCGCTTCCATCTACGAGGGCCGTTACCTTGCAGGTATTGCCGCAGGTATGAAGCTCAACGCTATGATCAAGGAAGGCAAGTTCGAAGCTAAGGACGCTAAGATCGGCTATGTCGGCGCATTCCCCTATGCAGAGGTTAAGTCCGGCTACACCGCATTCTTCCTCGGCGTAAGATCCGTCTGCAAAGAGGCTACCATGGAAGTCCAGTTCACCGGTTCCTGGTACGACGAGGCCAAGGAGAAGGAAGCTGCTACCCTGCTTATCGGCAGAGGCTGCAAGCTCATCAGCCAGCACGCTGACTCCATGGGCGCTCCCACCGCTTGCGAGAACGCAGGTGTCCCCAACGTTTCTTACAACGGCTCCACTCTTGACGCTTGCCCGAACACCTTCATCGTTTCGTCCAGAATCAACTGGGTTCCCTACATGAAGTACATGATCGAGTGCGTCAGAGACGGCAAAGAGATCGACACCGACTGGTGCAAGGGCATCAACGAGGGCGCTGTTGAGCTGACCGCTATCAACGATAAGGTCGCAGCTCCCGGCACCGCCGAGGCTATCAAGGCTGCCGAAGAGCAGTTCAAGGCCGGCACTCTTCATGTTTTTGACACCTCCACTTTCACTGTTGGCGGCAAGGTTCTCACCAGCTACAAGGCTGATGTTGACACCGACGAGAACTACACCCCCGACACCGAGGTTGTTTCCAACGGTTACTTCCACGAGTCTGAGAAGCGTTCCGCTCCTTACTTCGATGTTGACATCGACGGCATCACTCTTCTCAACAAATAATTAAGCTATAACTTTCATTCAGACGGGGCGACGAAAGCCGCTCCGTCTGAAGCAGTTCAAAAAACAAGATTTTTAAGTTTGAAAAGCCGATTATCCTTCCTGTTTTAATCGGCTTTTGAGATTTAAAATAGGAGGATAAGTGGGCTTGAACGCAGCAATTGAACTGAAAAATATTTCAAAAAGCTTCGGAAGCATCATCGCCAACAAGGATGTATGTCTGACCGTCAACCGCGGTGAGATACTCTCCATTCTCGGCGAGAACGGCTCCGGAAAAACAACGCTGATGAACATGATCGCCGGAATCTACTATCCGGATCACGGTCAGATTTTCATCGACGGCAAAGAGGTAGTCATCCGCTCCCCAAAGGACGCGCTCGACTACAAAATAGGCATGGTCCATCAGCATTTCAAGCTCGTGGACGTGTTCTCTGCAACGGAGAACATCATTCTCGGACTTGACGAGGGCAAATTCAACGTCAAGAAGTCCGCCGAGCGCATCAAAAAGATAAGCGAGCAGTACGGTTTCGACATTGACCCGAACAAGAAGATATACGAAATGTCCGTCTCGGAGAAGCAGACCGTTGAGATAATCAAGGTGCTTTACAGAGGCGCGGACATCCTCATTCTTGACGAGCCCACCGCCGTTCTCACCCCGCAGGAGACGCTCAAGCTCTTTGACATCCTGCGCCGCATGCGCGACGACGGCAAGGCTATCATAATCATCACCCATAAGCTCCACGAGGTGCTCTCCCTCTCCGACCGCGTATCGGTTCTCAGAAAGGGCGAATACATCGGCACGGTCAACACCGCAGAGACGAACGAATCAGAGCTTACAGAGATGATGGTCGGCAAGAAGATAAGCCTCAACATCGACCGCAGCGATCCGGTTGACCCTGTGGACAGGCTCATTGTCAAGGACATCAGCTGCATTAACCGCGACGGAGTCAAGCTTCTTGACGACATCTCGTTCACCGCGCGTTCGGGCGAGATTCTCGGCATCGCGGGCATCGCCGGAAGCGGTCAGCGCGAGCTGCTCGAATCCATCGCAGGACTTCAGCACCTCAACAGCGGCGAGATTATGTACAACAACCCCAAGACCGGCGGCCAGGACAACCTGCGCGACAAGACGCCCATGCAGATCCGCGAGCTCGGCGTGCGCCTGTCGTTCGTCCCCGAGGACAGACTCGGCATGGGACTCGTCGGCAACATGGATATAATCGACAACATGATGCTGCGAAGCTACCGCAAGGGCAAGGGCGCGTTTCTTGAGCGCAAGAAGCCCAAGACGCTCGCAGAAAAGGTTATAAGCGACCTCGAAGTTGTAACCCCGAGCGCGAATACGCCCGTCCGCCGTCTCTCCGGCGGCAACGTGCAGAAGGTGCTCGTCGGCCGTGAGATTGCTTCCTCCCCCACGGTCTTTATGGCTGCCTACCCCGTGCGCGGACTCGACATCAACTCATCTTATCTTATATACAACCTGCTCAACGAACAGAAAGAAAAGGGCGTCGCCGTTATCTTCGTCGGCGAGGATCTTGACGTTCTGCTCGAGCTGTGCGACCGAATCCTCGTCATAAACTCCGGCAAGATAACCGGACTCGTTGACGCGAGGACTTCCACAAAGGAAGAGCTCGGTCTGCTTATGACCAAAACCGACGGAGGTGAAACCCATGAGTAAGTCAAACGGACAGAAGCGTGAGCCTCTTTTCCACATAGTCAAGCGCAGCACCGTTCCCTCATGGGCGGCATGGCTCATCAGAATCGGCGCGGTCGTACTTGCGCTGCTCGTCTGCGCGGTCGTGACCGTCGTCATCACCGGACAGAACCCCGCGGAGGTCTATTCCGCGATAATCTTCGGCGCGGTCGGTTCGCCGAGGCGTATATGGAGCCTGCTCCAGAATCTTGCAATGCTCCTGTGCGTTTCGCTCGCAGTCACCCCCGCATTCAAGATGAAATTCTGGAACATCGGCGCTGAGGGACAGGCTCTCATGGGCGGCTTCGCAACAGCGGCATGCATGATCCTCTTCGGCGACAAGCTCCCGTCCTATCTTCTCTTCCCCGTTATGATTATAACGAGCATTGTTGCGGGCGCGATATGGGCTTTCATCCCCGCGTTCTTCAAGGCAAAGTGGAACACCAACGAGACCCTGTTCACCCTGATGATGAACTACATCG
>ENA-OPVK01002158-OPVK01002158.1-human-gut-metagenome-genome-assembly--contig:-NODE-2158-length-10537-cov-3.167525_pt1 | contig 10537 bp, 9 predicted proteins | sample MGYA00241495_ERZ501982 | MGnify/ENA primary metagenome ERZ501982 (study PRJEB25962, sample SAMEA2042002) | human gut metagenome | biome: human gut; feature: human-associated habitat; material: faeces...
TGCCAACTAAGCTGCTGGCAGAGAAGATACCCTCTCAAACAATTTTTTCAAAATCATTAGGAGACATATAGTCGCAGTGGCTGTGAATCCTAACGGTATTGTAAAAGGTTTCAATATACTCAAATACAAGTTTATAGGCATGTTTGTAGTTAATGATATGAAATCTGTTAAGCCATTCTCTTTTGATTATGGTTGAGTTCATTCTTTGGACAGATAATCCCAAAACCGATATTGATAAAATTAGTCATTATATTGGTATCCAACCAACTGAAAAAAAGAGAATGGGCGAGATGAGGTGTTTGACATGACGGAAAACAATAAAATAGACTTTGAAACTATAGATTACAGTAAAGTCAATCCGAAAAAGTTAAACGGCAACAAACATATTGTAAAGTCATATTTGATATATTTTGCTTTTGATGTTGTACTGACAGTTGCTATATTCTTGCTCACATTATTTAAACTGATTGATAGTTCTGATAACACGGTAAATACTGTGATATTTATATTAAGCGGAATATTGTGTTTGTGCCTTTATGCTAATAATTATTATAAATCGAAAGATTGGCGATTCTATGAGAGCCTTCGTTCTGATACGCTTACAAAACTGATTGCACTATTCTTTGTCATAAATGGTGTGTTGCTGCTTTTGACATTTAATTTAGCGGGTGTACATATTTCAATAGTAGCATCATGGGGCGGCGCATCATTATCTATTCTAATTAATAATATAGTTGCTTATTTAGATGACTTAAACAAAATGTACACAACATCGAAATATGATATGGCTATAAAATTTTTGAAATTTTGGTCAGTATTTATATTGTTTGCTATGTTTGCGTATGGTTATTCAAGCATTGGTAGATATGAATATATGACTTTTAGATAAAGTAAATATTAATAAGTATTGCTTTTTGCAATGTCTATTGATACAATACAATCAGAATATGTATTTTCATTGCGTAAGAAGCGTATATACAAAAAAAGACCGACTTCAAAATCAAATTTGAAATCGGTCTGTAAATTTTAAAAATATCCGAACGGAATTTATACTATTCGATTACATCTTCGGCTATAACAGCTTCCTGTCTTTTTGTAATCTGATGGTCTTCATGCAAAACAATGCAGTATGTAACAGTTGATATGAGTGCAAGAATAAGTACAACCGCAATAAGTCTTTTGATGTATTTGCCTGTCCTTATTTTCTTGACAACATAGGGAATCCCCGTTATTGTTCATTGCCCTTGTCCTCTTTTAAAATATTTAAAATGCTCTCTACACCGCTGTAAGCATTATGAAAACTCTCCAAAAGGTTTTCATAATATGCCCGACCTTCGTCCTCAATATGATAATAAATTCGTGTGCGCTTTTTGCCGACAAGCTTTGAATATTCGCTGATTTTTCCTTCGTTAACAAGCTTGTAGGTGACTGCGTAAACGGTGTTCTGAGATATGGACAGGCATCCGTTTGATTTTTCTTTTATGAATTTTACAATTTCATACACATAACTGTCATGCTCACACAAAATGGCAAGAATCAGTATGTCCGTAATTCCGCTGAAAAAATAATTTTGTTTTCCCATAGATACCTCCCAATATACATTATACACACTTAATCACTAAAAATCAATCTAATACATTCAAGAAGAATTTAATATGAGCAGTTATTACAGCAAAGCCTTTTGTTGCCGACATTGTGATTTTTTCGTCAATAGTATTCGTAAAAAACGAATTGACCAAAAAATTCCTTTGTGTATTAATCTCATCAGCCATGATATCACCATACACATTATTGATTTCGTTTGAATTCTTTTTGATATAGTCAAATATGAAAAGTAAAATAACAGATAGGATGTTTTAAATGAAAGCAAAGAAAATTTATTATTCAATTGTCGTAGGATTACAAAGCTTATTTATATTATTGCTGTTTGTGAACATTGGTTATTGCATAATTACTTCGGATTTAACTATGTTTCCCACAACTGCGTTGTATTTGAATTTTTATCCTTTTATGAATTTTTTTAAAACACATAATCCGTATGATTTGCTTGTATTTATATCTTTGTTGCTTTTGCTGTTTGCAATGCACTTTGCAACAATATACATACTTTTCAAAAAGGTTAAAAGAATATATGCTTGGGTAGTTATAGTTAATGCTTATTTTTATGCTTTAACTATGTATAGCGACGGAGATTTAGTTTATGTCTTTCACGATATTGAATTTTCAATCTATATTTACAGTAATTTAGCAATGTTTTTATTGCTGTTGATTGCAGCTTTATTAAAACTCTACCGTAAGAGGGTTCATATTAATTCAAGCCTTGCAGAGGATTATTTTCTGCCGAATGAAGAGGATAATAAGCCTGAGGATAAATGTGACGGAATAATTCAAGGAAGTATTTTAGCTCCGATTTTCCAGACAGCTTGCTTTGCATTTTCTTTGATTACAAAATATTTTGGTTCGCTTTTGGAGAGTTATTTATATGTGTTTTATACTGCATTTATAATTGCTTCAATCTTTATGTTTGTAATGTCTTATCGAGATTACAAAAAAGCAGTACAATCAAATGCTTTTTCGGAAGAACGAATTGCAAAAGTTGAAAAATACATAAAAATTCAACCGATTACCTTTGCACTTTTTCTCGCATCGGCAGTTTTGATATTTGCATTTTGACAGTAACAAACTCTACAATAAAATAGGGTAGAACAACTGCTGTAAGGAGGCTCGAAAGAGCCTCCTTTTTAATGCTTGAACAGAATACAAATTTATTGTGATGACAAACCACTTTACAGCTATGTAAAATTTTTATACAGATATAATGATGAAATAAAAAATATCGAAATAAGAATAAACCTCCTGCACAGAGTAAAATCCGTTGCAGGAGGTTTTGTTGTACGAAAAATTATATGGGTTTAATTATTGGCATATTTGTTGAAATCTATATGTAAAATTTACAGAACCTGAAAATATGCATTATTGATACTTTGTCGGGACAGGGCACACATCAGTTCTTGCTGTTTGCAATTGCCTGATCAATCAACTTTTGCAGCTTTTCAGACTGCTTTTCGGAGGTTATTGCACCGACAATCGGCTCTCCCACAATATTACCGTTTTTATCGACAACATAAGTTGTGGGGTAGGAGTACAATCCGGATGTAAATTCTCCGGCTTTACTTTTTGAATCAAACCAAATGTTTTTGTAGGTCACACCCTTTTTTGCCAGAATATTCTTTGCGTCAGAGATAGCCGTTTTGTCACCGTCAAGTGTAAATGAATTGATTCCGACTACTGCTCCGCCTTTTTTTGCAAGCTGTTTATTCAGAGCTTCCAGGTCGGCAAGTTCTTCCACGCAGGGATTGCAGGTGGTAAACCAGAAGTTTACTACGGTAACGGTATTTTTTGCAAAAAGCGTACTGCTCTTAACTTCGTTTCCGTCAAGATCCTTGCCGTCAAATGTCGGGAATTTCTTCAGATTATCCTTTTCGATGGGCTTACCGTTTTCCGCCGGAACGCTCATATCTCCATCGGACGGTTTTTCTCCGCATCCGGGAAATTTTTGTTCCAAAATCGTCAGTTTTCCTTCGATTTCCTTAATCTCTTCGGCGCTTTCATTAAGCAGCTTCAACTCATCTGCACTGAATTGATCCTTGATACCGTCAATCGTTTTCAGAAGAAAATCACCGTAGTTTCCGCCGTCCTCAATCATCGCCATACCCTTATCGGCTGAAATAAATACCTTTTCCCAAAGTTCGCTGTTTTCGGAAAGAATAGCATTTTCCTGTGCCATCAGTTTTTGATGCAGGTCGGCGGCCTCGTCTTTTGTCTTTGGATTCACAGCTGTCAGCATAGCCGTTTCGCTTTTCTTATTTGCGGTAGTATTCGTCGTATTGCCTTTGTCTGTGCCACAGGCGGCAAAGCTTAACAACATCATCAAGGCAGTCAGTAAGATTAAAATTTTTGTTGTTTTCATGGTGTTTACTCCTTTTCTGTTTCAATTTCTGTTTCAATTTTTTGTTTTGCTGTTTCCGCTTTTTCAGCGGGACAATCATTTTCTTTTCCTTTGCCAAAGCCGTAGCGGAAGCTGACCGCCTTGGTAGGACAGGCACGGATACACTTACCGCAGCGTATGCATTCGGTGTGGTCGGGAGTTTTGGTTACATCTACATCCATCTTGCATACTTTGGCACACTTTCCGCAGGAAATGCATTTGTGTTTGTCTACTTTCATTCCGAAAAGCGACACCTTGTTAAGCAACGCATAAAATGCACCGAGAGGACACAGCCACTTGCAGAACGGTCTGTAGAAAAGTACACTCAGTACGATTACCGTAATCAATATGCCCAGCTTCCACGAAAAGAGCGTACCCAGTGCGGCACGGATTCCCGAATCGACGGCGGCAAGAGGGATTGCCCCCTCGAGTACTCCTTGAGGACAAAGATACTTACAGAAAAAAGGATCTCCCATACCCACATCGTTTGTAATGAGCATTGGCAGCAAACCTACAGCAAAAAGCAAAACTGCATATTTTATGTATGTCAGCGGCTTCAGCTTTTTAGTGGGAAGCTTTTTTGTCGGTATCTTATGTAACAGTTCCTGAAGCCATCCGAACGGACACAAAAAACCGCAGATAAAACGCCCGAGCAGAACTCCTATCAATATGAGGAATCCTGTGATATAATACGAAAAACTGAATTTTGACGAACCCACCACAGCCTGAAACGAGCCGATTGGGCATGCACCCGATGCCGCAGGGCAGGAATAGCAATTCAGTCCCGGAACGCAAACAGCCTTTCCTTTGCCTTGATAAATTCTGCCCTTTAATAAATTCGGCAGATGAATATTACTCAGCAAAGTTGCTCCTGCTTGAATAAGCCATCGAAAGCGTGAGAGGAACCGCGATACACCGCCTCTTTTTTTCTTCGGTTCTTTGTTATCCAATTCCCACACACTCCAAACACAGCCGGATTGCCTTGCTTAACACGGTTTCTGCCTCTCCACGCAGAGCTCCGTAACACAGCATCATAATTCCGCAGATAATCAGTACGATCTGAAATACGGCTTTTTTCTTTCGAGTCAATTCGGTCACTCCTTTCTTTTGTGCTCTCATTGTAGCACAGAGGATGTAAAATCCCTGTTAAGAACGAGAACTTAACAAAAACTTTATGTCTGAGCGATATAATGATATAATTAAATTATCAAAGAAATATGAAAACACAACAAGGAGAGTTTCTATGCGTATTTTAGTAATTGAAGACGAGCGTGCGCTGTGCGAGACAATTGTTCGCAGCCTTAAAAGATTGGCATACAGCGTTGATTTTTGTTATGACGGAAACAAAGCAAATGAGTTGCTCGGAATAGAAAAGTACGATCTTGTTTTACTTGATCTGAATTTACCCGGTGCAGACGGGATGACGGTACTGCGAACTCTGCGACAAACCGACAGAGATACCGGAGTGTTAATTCTTTCGGCACGCTGTGAGGTTGTCGACAAGGTGGAGGGACTGGATGCCGGAGCAAACGATTACCTGACAAAGCCTTTTCATTTGGAGGAGCTTGAGGCAAGAATACGCAGTCTGACTCGCCGGCGGTTTACACAAAACAATGTTGTTTTGAACTGTGGAAAGGTTGCTTTTGACACCAAAGCCCGTGTTGCCGTTGCTGACGGTCAGGAGCTGTCACTTACCCGAAAAGAAATCGGAATACTTGAATATTTACTTCTTAATCAAGGTCGCCCCGTCAGTCAGGAAGAACTGCTCGACCATGTTTGGGATAACAGTGTTGACAATTTCAGCAATTCAATAAGAGTACATATTTCTGCATTACGAAAGAAACTGCGTGCGGCACTCGGCTATGACCCGATTCGCAATCGCATTGGTGAAGGATATGTTATGGAGGAAGAAAAAGTATGAAAAAGCTATCCTTGCAATGGCGCATAACTCTGATGACTGCACTTCTTATCGGAGCCACCTGCATTTTTATGAATGTTCTTATCGGCTATTCCGGCAGCCATTATATGGATTCCATAGGCTCTTATGTTACAGGTTACGGTGATACGGACAAAGGAGAACCTGACTTTTTCGATCCCGAACACAAAAAGCTTGATCGTGAATTGACTATTGTAATTAACGGAGCACAGGAATCCTTTATCGCTACCAATTGGTATATTACGGCGGCGGCAACATTGTTAGGCGGTGTGCTTGCGTATTTTTTAAGCGGGCATGCGCTGAAGCCTCTGCGTACTTTTACCGCTCGGGTTGAAAAGGTTCAACCTAACAATTTGACGGATATGAAGATAACCGAAGAAGTTCCGCCTGAACTGAGACAGTTTGTCAAGTCGTTCAATCGGATGCTTGACCGTCTTGATGAGGGATTTACCGCTCAACGACAGTTCACGGGAAACGCCGCACACGAGTTGCGTACGCCGCTTTCGCTTATGCAGGCACAGCTTGAACTTTTTTCGGCAGAGCATCCCGAGGTATCGCCTGAAACGGCGGAGTTTCTCCGATTGTTGCGTGAGCAGACCGAACGAATGACACAAATGACAAAAACCCTGTTGGAAATGAGCGAGCTTCGCACAGTATCGTGTGCCGACCGCATAGAGATAGGTCCTATGGTAGAAGAGATTTTCACTGACCTTGCACCCCTTGCAGAGAAGAACAATGTTACACTTGAAAGCACGGGCGACGCTGTTATGACAGGCAGTGACACGCTGATTTATCGTTTGTTATACAATCTGACCGAAAACGCTATACGCTACAACCGTTTTGACGGTACAGTGAATATTACCGTAACGCACAAAGACAATCAGCTTGTTATTACGGTTGCGGATACCGGCTACGGCATCCCCGAACAATACAGAGAAAGTATTTTTCAGCCCTTCTTTCGTGTGGATAAATCCCGAAGCAGAGAATACGGCGGAGTTGGATTGGGACTTTCTTTGGTGTGGGAAATCGTTGCACTGCACAATGGTAAAGTTCGTGTGGAAGAGAGTTCGGAAAAGGGTACTGCAATAGCGGTAAAGTTTCCGACAGATGTGATAAAAATTTAATATTTTGCGATTTTTTCTTAGTTAATTGTTGAAATTGCCGTAGCTCTGTGCTATACTATAATTAATTAATCGATTAGTTATCAAAAGGAAGCGAACTTTATGAGAACAACAGAGGAACAGCACAACGAGCGTAAGCGTGAAATGATGGAAAAATGCTTTGAATGCTATGCTGAAAATGGGCTGACAGGTACGGGCATCAAGGCTTTGGCGGCAGCGTGTGGCTGTACAACGGGAAATCTGTATTCCTATTTCAACAGTGTTGATGAACTGATTATTGAATCAACTGCATACTGTATGGAAAAGGTCGAGGATGATTTTATGGAAAAAGCTCCCACCGACCCGAAGGATGTTGTTCGATTTGTGAAAGAGGTTCCGTATTGGACCGCAAAGAAGCACGGCAAAAAATATCGGCTGATGTATCAGGTCTATACCCATCCGAAATATATTGAGCACGGCAAGAAATTCTTTGAGGGGGTAAATGAGCGCTATACCGAGTATGCCAAGCGGCTTGAGCCGAAAATCGGCATTCCGTACACGGTGATTACACCGCTCATTTTTATATTTGTCCGTGCCTGTGTACACTATGCTATGTTTGAGGATGAATATTATTTAAAAACCCAAATGGAGGTCTTAAAACAGGGTGTTGCCCTGTTTACTGATAAATACCGTTCACAATATTTGAGAGGAGGCAATGATAAATGAAAAAACGAATATACTGTATTACTACCGCACTCTGTCTTGTGCTTTGCATCATACTTTGCATTGCATTTGCTGCCGTATGCAGCAAAGCGGAAAATAGCAAAACCCTGTTGCCGGAGGTGCGAAACAACGGCACAGCAATCCAATGGAGAGATACCGCCGAAGAGGAATGGCACGATCTTGTAGCTCTTAACACGCTCAGAGGTACTGACGGAAAAGACGGTATTGACGGTAAAAACGGCATTGACGGCAAAGACGGTACTGACGGAAAAAACGGCATTGACGGCAAAAACGGTCTTGACGGCAAAGACGGCACTGACGGAAAGAACGGTCTTGACGGTAAAAACGGCGTTGACGGAATAAACGGCACTGACGGTAAAGACGGTACTGACGGCAAAGACGGTGCTGACGGCAAAGACGGTACTAACGGAATAAACGGTCTTGACGGAAAAGACGGTACTGACGGAAAAGACGGTACTGACGGAAAAGACGGTACTGACGGTAAAGACGGCATTGACGGCAAAAACATAGAGGTACAAAGAACAACAGAATATATACAGTGGCGCTATGAGGGAGAAGACTGGCAAAACCTTGTTGCCATTTCCGATATAAAAGGACCCACAGGGCAGAACGGTAAAGACGGAGCAAACGGAAAAACACCGGAGTTCCGTGTAAATGAAAACAATCTTCAATGGCGTTATGTCAACGATGAAATATGGTTAAATCTTTACGATCTTTCAAATTTGAAAGGTCTTGACGGAAAAGACGGAATCGACGGAAAGAACGGTGTCGATGGTATTGACGGCAAAAACGGTGATACGCCGTTCATCGGTGAAAACGGCAACTGGTGGCTCGGAGTGACCGACATTGGCGTAAAAGCCGCAGGCGTTGACGGTGAAAAAGGCGACAAGGGAGATAAAGGAGATGCCGGAGAGAACGGTAAAGACGGAACAAACGGAAAAGCACCTGAGTTCCGTGTAAATGAAAATAACCTACAGTGGCGTTATGTCGGCGATGAAATGTGGCTTAACCTTTACGATCTTTCAATTTTGAAAGGTCTTGACGGCGCAGACGGTAAGGATGGTATAAACGGCAAAGACGGTGTTGACGGTAAAGACGGTGCCGATGGTAAGGACGGAACAAACGGACAAAACGGCGCTGACGGCAAAGACGGAAATACCCCGTTCATCGGAGAAAACGGCAACTGGTGGATTGGAACGACCGATACGGGAGTGAAAGCCACAGGAGTTGACGGTGAAAAAGGAGACAAAGGAGACATCGGTGAAAAAGGCGAAAAGGGTGACAAAGGAGATAAAGGCGACAAAGGTGACGCAGGTCAGAACGGCAGCTGTTCGGGATATTTTTACGGAGAGGCAAACGCTCCGAGGACAGTACTGAATAACAGCCGTGTCAATATTTCTGTCTACGAAAAAATAAACAAGGGCGGCTTGATTTCATCCTACAGGAATAATATTACCCTCAAAAAAGGACATATTTACAATGTCTGCTTAAGCGGTTCTCTCGAAGTTGGTTCAAACGAATTTAACAACAGCGGCAATTACTCTATTCAGATGACAGACGGTTATGATGACGATCTGTGTAGGGAGCTTACACGAATAAAAAGGGACGGGGCAAAAATACCGTATACAAATGATCAACATTCCTTTAATTTCAACAGAATGTATGATGCGTCAAATAAAGACATTACATTGCAGTTGTGGTTTGAAAATTCGGCATACAATACTTATCTCGGTGGCTTTAGAGGTACTATTACAATAACTGCTCTTGATTAAATTTATATAACGGAGGTGGCGAAAAATGAAAAAACGAATACTCAGTATCCTGCTCACAATTTGTATGCTGTTCTGCCTTACGCCGATAAGCGTATTTGCCGAGGAGGTTGGGGCATGGGGCTCTGCTGCGATAAAGCTTGGCGCAGACGCACTGAATAAAACTGTAAACACAGAGATCGCACCGACTGTGTATTTCGGACAAAACCATGAAAATAATCCCGCTGCATGGCGAGTTATCGGTTATGACGGAAACGGTGTTACAAGCGCACAAGGGGATATTACCCTGCTTGCGGCATATAATATGGGTTGGTCAAAGTTTGGCTCGAGTGCTGCTTATGCAGACAGCGATTTGAAAACCGCAATAGACGCGCTTGCAGAAAAGCTGACATCGAAAGAAACTGATGCAGTTCAAAAACAGACGCTTGCAAGCGGAAGTTACAACAGAGAAAATACCGACTGTGTATCTGGCACACAAGTGAATAACGCTGTATTCTGGCCGCTTTCCACAGCGGAAGCGTCTGCGGTAAATAATGATCTGCGAATTGCGGATAGAGAACATCAATATTGGGCATCAAGCTATTGGTGGTTGCGCTCCCCAGGCGCAAAGAATCGCGATGTTGCCTCTGTGGACGGTTTTGCTAATATCGACCACGATGGGATAGATATCAGCAATATATGGGGTGTTCGTCCCGCTTTTAAATTAAATCTGAACTCTGTCCTTTTTGCATCTGCCGCCGTGGGCGGAAAGCCCGACGGAGGGCTGACCCCGATTCCCGAATACAGCGGAAACGAGTGGAAACTGACGCTTTTAGATAGTAGCCGCAGTTTTGCCGTAACGGAAAAAGCTGTCAGCGCCGCTCCCGACGATACCGTTACGCTGAATTACAAATGGGCGACCACAGGGATAAATGAATATATTTCTGTCATCCTGGCGGATAACAACGGCGCACAGTATTACGGCAGAGTAGCACAGCCTACTGCCGAAAGCGGAACGGTT
>ENA-OPVK01002164-OPVK01002164.1-human-gut-metagenome-genome-assembly--contig:-NODE-2164-length-10511-cov-2.204667_pt1 | contig 10511 bp, 8 predicted proteins | sample MGYA00241495_ERZ501982 | MGnify/ENA primary metagenome ERZ501982 (study PRJEB25962, sample SAMEA2042002) | human gut metagenome | biome: human gut; feature: human-associated habitat; material: faeces...
TGGCTGAGCGTGGGGCAAAGCGTGGACACCCTGAAAGCCACCACGGGATTCTGGTACTTCCGGGATTCCAACGCACCGCGCACCGGCAATGCGGAATACCAGTCCGGACTGGCCCTGTCCATGAACATCGACTATGAAAAGTTCATCGACAGCCGCTTCGCCATGAACATTTACAAACTGGCGGCCATCGGCTCCACCACGGAAGAGACGGCCGACCCTTCCGTCACGCTCCCCAAGGAATTCACGCAGACCGCCATGAGGACCGTGCTCAAAGCCAACCCGTTTTATACGGAAGCCTGGTACATGCTCTTCAAGCAGGAACCTCAGGACCTCATGGGAGCCACCAAGATGGTGGATGAAGTAAGGGAGGCCCTGCCGGACGGCATGGGCATCAGAAAACTCTGGAAAACGCGCAAATACGTTCCCTCTGTAGGCCGTGGCGACAAGAACGGCAAGGAAATGCTTGCCAGCCACGCCAAGGAATACGTCAATGTGCTCTGCTCCGTAATTCTGGAAAATGCCTTGAAACAGGAATATGACTATAAGACCTTCCAGTGGGCCGAACTTATGTCCTGGCTCAAGTCTGAATCCAAGCGCAACTCCTACCCGGAGCCTCAGGCCGCGTATCAGATAGCGTATGCCAAGGCCCAAGGCACAGACAGGCTCAAAAGAACCGTAGACAGGGGATTCAAGAAAGCCCTCAACTTCTACCGGGACGACAACAACGCCCTGAAGGAGCCTAAGGATGTGGATCAGGAGGAAATGTCCTTTTCTCTGGACGCCCTGTGCCAGGCCCTGCCCAAGGAAGAACTGGTCCCCTGGATGAAAAACATGCTGGACACCTGTCCGGACGGGTTCAAATACAAGCCCAAAAACAAGAAGGAAACGAAAATCCACCCATTCTACAGCGCCCTGACGAAAAACTACATGTCTCTGGCTGACGATTCGGAGAAATCCCGCGTCAAGTCGGAAATGAAAGAGGCTTCCGACAGAATTCTGGAGCTTTCCCAGGACAAGAAAGGCGATGGGAATGGGTCCTCCGGACGCCGCCGGAGACGCTGATTCCCCGCTTCCGTGCACCTCTACGTCCACATTCCCTTCTGCCACCGTATTTGCCCGTACTGCGCTTTCTTCAAGCACACGCCGGCCTCCACGGACATGAAATCATTCATCCGAGCTCTGGGCAGGGAGGCGGAATCCCGCGCAACCGCTCTGGCCACGAACCGCGAAGGGGAAACGACCACGCTTTACTTTGGCGGGGGAACGCCCTCCATGCTCTCGGACACGCATCTGGGGCGTCTCATGGAAACCCTGGACCGTCTCGTGCCCGTGGACAAACTGGATGAATTCTCCTTTGAGGCCAACCCCGCCACCTTTACGGAAAAAAAAGTGCGCTTCTGGCGCAGCCTGGGCATGACACGCGTCTCCCTGGGTGTGCAATCCCTGGATTCCGGCATCCTGCATCTGCTGGGGCGCGAACATACCCCGGCCCAGGCTCTGCACTCCGTGGAAATGCTGAAAAATGCGGGAATGGCCCATATCAACATGGATCTCATGTTCGCCATTCCGGGGCAAACCCTCTCCATATGGGAAGCCACCCTGAAGGAAGCTGTCAGCGCCGGAACGGACCATATCTCCGCCTACAACCTCACCTATGAAGAAGACACGGAATTCTTCCGGAGCCTGCTGCGGGGGGAGAAAAGGCAGGATCCGGACGAAGACGCATCCTTTTTTGAACTGGCGGAACACATGCTGGAGGCGGCAGGCATGCGCCACTATGAAACCTCCAACTACGCCCGGGAGGGCTGCCTCTCCCCCCACAACATGGCCTACTGGAAGGGAGAGGACTATGTAGGCATAGGGCCTGGCGCGGTCAGCACCATCAACGGCATACGGTACTCCAACACGCGGGATACGGACGCCTACATACGCAGCACGCTGGAAAACGGCCTCCCCCTTTCCGAACAGGAACCCGTCACCGAGGAAGACTACCGTCTGGAACGCATTGCCCTGATGCTCCGGACGGATGAAGGATTGCCGCTGAAATACATTCTGCCGGAATCCCGTCCTCTGCTGGAACAATACCGGGAACTGGGCCTGGCGGACATTTCCCCGGAACAGAGGCTCATCCTGAAAGGCCGCGGCCGCCTGCTCGTGGACGCCATCGCGGCGGAACTGTGCTGAATGGCATTATTTTCCTAACTTAATATCAATAAGTTGGAAATAAATTAGAAAAACGATTAAAATTAATTTCTTGACATTTTTCAATTTTTATCTCCCATTATTCCATAAATAGACAGATATGTTCCATGCATCCGCTGTTCAACATTTCCTCTGTTTCTTTGCTGGCAGGACTTCTTTTCCTGTTGCAGGCCTCCTTTAACCACGCATGGGGAAGTAGTAAGCCGCCGGCATCACCACAGGAGCCCCAAACGTTCATCCTGCCCCTTTACCTGAAATCCACGCCTCTTTCTGAAAAAAGGCAGGTCTTCCGGAAATCCCTATCCGCCTTTCCTTTTGCTAAAAAGAATCCGAGAATCCATCAATTTGTCCGGGAATATCCGGCTTTGACCTTTGACGAAGGCGTATCTCTTTTCGTTCAACGGACCGCCATGGGACAAACACCTGGTGATGTTTGTGCCCGCCTCAATGAATTGACAGCCCTGATGCAGCATAAAAATATGCAATCAGGGCAACGCCGCTCCTGCCTTACCGGATTTTTGGAAAATGCCTTTCTCCGGACGTACTCCCCCTTGGATATGGAAGCTTTATCGCTTTGCGCCCTGATGGAACTGGAAATGGAGGAAGGATGCCCATTGATCCTTCGGTCTCGCATTTTAAAAATTTGGGAAAGCGCAGCTATATCCATGGAAAAAGGAACCGGCATGCAAAGAAAACTGGCAGCTCTTTTATTTATAAGGACACTGCGGCATGGAAAAGAAGATCCTTATTTAATGGCCCGTTGCGGATACCGGTTAGCCAATCTTTATATACGCATGAATGAACCGCAAAAAGCCCAGTGGGCAGCATCCTTTATTCCGCCTATTCGGGGCATGGAAGGCGCCCGTGCTTTAATCCGGAAATGGACAACACCCGCTTCCAACAAAAAAAAGCGTAAAAAATAATCTCATTCAACCTGCCTGATCATCATATGGACAACGCATTCATCTCCCGATGTTTTCTTCAAATGCCTGTTTTGCTTGCAATTGCCGGCATTGCTGCACTATCTGCCCTCCTCGCAAAAGGACAACAAATTTATGAAGGGAAGACAACATTGGAATATTCCCTGTCTCCGGTTGAAGTGGTAGCCAATCTTTCCCAGCTTGCAGATAAATTGAAACAATGCTGCGCCGGAGAAGTGAAAATCCCAAATACAACGAAAGTCACTGACCCAAAATCTCCCTCTACTATTCCTTATAATGGAAAAATTTCCCTCAAGGATTTTAAGGATGAACGTATTAGCCAACCTACTACTGTTGCGTGGCTTTCATTGGTTTCCGACGATGGGTGCGACATTTCTTATACCACAGGGAACGGAGAAAAAACAGACTGGTTAAAAGAATACGGAAAAGGGCATGACATTTCCAAAGGGCGCCGGGATTGCCCGCATGTCCTGAAAGCAGGTTCTTACAATTTCCAAATCAAATATTCGCAAACCTATTACAATCCCAAGCCGGGCACAAGTGATTTGGACGGCATCAGCCTTGTAGTCGCTCCCATTGTCGTGGACATTTGCATTGGAGAAAAATCGATCCCATATAGTAAAAGCCACCTTTTCTTGGAGAAAAAAACAGAACTCCGGCTCGCTATCAACAAAATTTACCTGGCAAAAGGGCCTTCCGAAAACTCCGAAGACATATCCATCACATGGGAAGCTCAAACTTACTCCAAATGCCCGCAACGATTTAATGGAGTTATTCTGGCGTGCAACCATACGTTCCAACCAAACAACGGCGCCTGGAAACCCATCGGCAAAGGCCCATGCATCACCTATACTCCAACGGAAGCAGAACTAATTCGTGTGACCATCGGTGATAAAAGCTTTTATTACGAAGGCATTCCCAATCGTTTAGGAGAAATTTACTGGGCCATCCGCCCCTGCCAGGGACTGCCCATGGCAAACCATCACTTTCTGCTCTTTGTCCCTGACGACCCGGTAAAATTAAATCTTCCGAACCCTGGGCTTGCTAACTGCACCGCTATCCCCGGAATGAAAATCATCACTATCGGAGGGGATGCAGGGCCAGAAATCAAATACCGAAAAAAACTCAAAATCATCCCAGCTGCCGGAACCGTTTATTATAAGTGGATTTATGAATCCCTATCTCCTCCATTTGCTCAAGCAGGTGTAGCCAGCAAATATATTGATTGCTTAACTAACATGGTTTACCATAAAAATGACAATCCTGATATAGTAGCTGTTGAAAACTGGTTCAAAAACAACCATGATAAAAAATTTACAAATTTTACAAATATCATAGCCATTCAAAACAAGGAACTATTTCAAAAAGTTCTTCATTTTTCACAAAGTTATAATGAGCAGGAACGATATCTAACCAATCCATCAACTAACCGAAATCCAGAAAGTACAGAAAATGGATCAAATTGTGCTTCCTTAGTTTCTTCTATTTTACAGTATAGCGGAGCCACTTGGGAACAGATACTTGAATCAGCTGACACAAACGGCATTGATGTTGGAGAACGCCATCTTATCCCTATTAAACGTTTTAATCCCTAATTTTCATGATACAATCAACCACCATAGCATTCTTATCGTCGGCTTTTATATATTTCTCAGTTTGCCAAGGAGATATTTGTCAAATCAATGGTCTGAGTCCAGAAGATTTGAAAAATCTCTCTTATGACCCTCCAAGGAATGAATTGCTTTCTGAGGCACAAGATAAAAAGGCATGGCAGACATTCGTTGAAACCTATGAAGTGCCTGTAGGTAAAGTACAGGATTGGTATAATTCCATCAGGGATAAAGATTCCGCTGATGCTGCAGCCGATGCGTTCAAGAGAGATGTCCTGCCCATTCTTAAAAAGCTGACGGGACGTTCTGCTGATATAAAGAAACAAGTCCTTGCTATTCCAGCTTCTTCTGAAATGCAAAAACTGATTCTTTCACGTATCCTCACATTGCAGAGCCGCTTGCTAATAATTTTTCTTCCTATGCAAGACAGTAAAAAGTCAAGTTCCGATGCTTATTATCATGGCAGTGAAAAACTCTTTGACATATTTCTAGGTCTAACGTCAACAACAGCCATGGATATTTCAAAATTTATTGAAACTCAAAATGAAGACCAGGAAAGCATTGAAGCAGCTTTCAAAGAACCATGGACAGAGACATCATCTTCTTAAAAAGCAGGTTACATAGAAATTGCGTTGATCTCTATTGAATTTCCATCCTTCTTTTATTCCCCTTCATTCAGGAACCCTGTCATGCTTCCATAATCTGATGATCTTGAAATACTCAATCTTCCTCACCGGTTGCATCTTCCATTTTTATTTATGTTCAGCATCCTATGGGGATACCTGCCAAATCAATGGACTGGAGCCGGAAGTACTGAAAAGCCTTTCTTACGAACCGCCCAACAAGGAATTGCTCTCCACCGGACAAAATCAAAAAGCATGGCAGACTTTCATTGAAAACTATGAAATCCCTATCCGTAAGGTTCAAGATTGGTATAATTCCATTGTCGATAAACAATCTGCCGATGCCGCAGCCGATTCTTTCAACAAGGATGTTCTGCCTATTCTTAAAAAACTAACGGGACGAGCTGCAGACATGAAAAAACAGGCTCTTGCTATTCCAGCTTCTTCTGAAATGCAGAAATTCATATTCTTACGCATTTCTCAGCTGCAGGGACGACTGCTAATTATCTTCCTGCCTATGCAAAATGAAGAAAAGGCGAGTCCAGAAACATGCTACCGTGGAAGCACAAAACTTTTTGAAATTATTCTGGGATTAACATCCCCATCAATGATTGACATTTCAAAATTTATTGAATCTCAGAACGAATCACAGGAAAGTTTTGAAACCGTTTTCAAGGAATCATGGCCTGAAACTCCATCTGCTTAAAAAGCAGTTTACAGCAGAATTGTGCTGATTACCATTTCCTCCCCTTTCCGTTCCATCATGATTCAATACCTGATAATCATGAAATATTCCATCATCCTCACATTTGCATCTTCCCTCCTTATTTATGATTCAACATGCTATGGAGACGCCTGCCAAATTAACGGTCTGAGCCAGGAAGAGTTGAAAAATCTCTCTTATGACCCTCCAAGGAATGAATTGCTTTCTGAGGCACAAGATAAAAAGGCATGGCAGACATTCGTTGAAACCTATGAAATACCTGTAGGCAAGGTACAGAATTGGTATAATTCCATCGTGGATAAAAATTCCGCAGACGCAGCGGCAAAATCTTTTTCTACGGAAGTTTCACCTATCCTTAAAAAACTTACAGGACCCGCTGCCGATATGAAAAAGCAGGTTTTATCTATTCCTGCTTCATCCGAGATGCAAAAATTTATTCTTTTGCGCATTCTTCAGCTTCAAAGCCGTCTGCTGGTCATTTTCCTACCTATGCAGAGTGAAAGGGAAATGGACGACAACACCTGTTACCGAGGCAGTGATCTTCTTTTCGATACTATTCTGGAACCTACAGCTCAATCAGCCCTGGACGTTGCCAAATTCATTGATTCCCGGAATGAATCCCAAGAGCATATAGAAGCTTCATTTAAAGAGCCCTGGTTCACATCTGCCGAATAAATTATTAATAGTGCAACTATTCTAACCTTTATTTGGCGCAGGATGTGAAAAGCATCTTTCCGGAATCCCGTCCTCTGCTGGAACAATACCGGGAACTGGGCCTGGCGGACATTTCCCCGGAACAGAGGCTCATCCTGAAAGGCCGCGGACGCCTGCTCGTGGACGCCATTGCAGCGGAACTGTGCTGACGGATAGTTTTTCCGCCTCAGAGATCAGCAGTCTGCGGAATCCGATGCGAACCGAACACTGAAATAAGCGGGCATGGTCTACTTTGTTCCCTGATTTTCAATATCCAAGGAGCATCCCGCAAAAAAAGATACCGGTATCTGCGTATTCGGATTTTGTTTTTTTATCCCGGCTCTTTGGGAAAGGGATTTCTTTTTGTGACCATGCGGCTCTCTGCAAAAAGATTCCATGCAACGGGAATTTCAGCAAGGGGCGCTTCACAAAAACAATACTTCACGCCGGCAACACCCACGTATCTAATCAATCTGGAACTGGCGTGCCATTTTTTTCAACCACCAGTCCCGGTGCCTCATCTCGTCCCGGCTGCGTTCCAGTTCCCGAAGCTCGCTGCCCCGCATCCCTCCCTTCATATAGCGTTCATCCAGCTTGCGCGCCTCCGCACGGGTATCTTTCCGCAGAGCTTTGTAAAACTGGGCCCCCGTCACCAGCCCGCCGGCTGCACCGCTCCGACCCACCAGGTTCATGTAAAGTTTCTTCAGCCTGTTGTAATCCTCCACCACCTGGTTATATTTCAAAGCGGCGTACTGGTAACGCTCCTTCCAGTCCTCCGGCCCCGGATTGACCAGACGGTCATCCAAAGAACCGGGAACCGGCGCGGAAGACGGGGATGCCAGCCCTCCGGAGGATAATGACGTAAGCGGCGGAGGCTGGGGCTTGTCTTGGGAATACCGCCGACCGTCACGGAAAGGGGGGAGCGTTCCTCCAGCAGAGCGTCCATGCGTGCCTGTTCCAACGTTTCCCGCAGATGGGCACGTTCTTTCTGCAGGGACGCGTTCAAGTCGCGTTCTTCTGAAAGCGACTGCTTCAGCGACCGCATGCCGCCGGACATTTCCGAGTAAACCAGCGCATAAGCCCCGATGCACCCCAGCAGAAAGCCCAGGCCCAGCATGATGCCCCTTTCCCGCCACGGTCCAGGACTGCGTTCCGGAGCCGGTTCCGAAATGTCCGGTTCCGGCTCATGGGAAACAGTCAGGTAATGTTCCAGAGGGCCCTCGTCAGGCATGGGCTGATTCAGGGTTGGGACGGGAGAAACGTCGGTTCAGGCCTGTTCCGGGCGGATGCAGTCCGCGCCGAAATACGGCACAAGCGCCTCCGGAATCCGGATGGAGCCGTCCGGCTGCTGGTAAGTTTCCAGAAGGGCCACATACAGCCGCGGCAGAGCCGTGCCGGAACCGTTCAGGGTGTGGCAGAACTGGTTCCTGCCGTCGGCATCCTTGTAACGCAGGCGCATGCGGCGCGCCTGGTAGTCCGTAAAACAGGAACAGGAGGAAACTTCCAGATACTGCCCCTGTCCCGGAGCCCATACTTCAATATCATACGTCTTGGCGGAGGAAAAGCCGAGGTCGCCCGTGCAAAGTTCAATCACGCGGTAATGCAGCCCCAGTTTTTGAAGGATGGATTCCGCATGGCCGCGGAGAACTTCCAGCTCCCGGAAAGAGTCTTCCGGCTTTAAAATCTGCACCAGTTCCACCTTGTCAAACTGGTGGACGCGGTGTGTAACCACTTACTTCGCTTTCATCCACTGTAAGGTCTAGATTTTTTATTTCCAGTGTTGCTTTACCGTCCGATATGTCCTCTTTTGGTTCATAATTATCTTCACAAGTTACATTTTCCTGTAAAATGGTATCCCGGTACAGGTTGGTGACCGGAACTTCCGCCGTGGGGATCAGGAACATCTGCTGGTCTTCCGTGCCGTACATGTCTTCCTCAAATTTAGGAAGCTGGCCGGTGCCTTCCATGCACTCCCTCTTCACCACAAACGGAACGCCCACTTCCTGATAACCGTTTTCCACGGTCTGCGTATTCAGCAGGAAGTTGATCAGGGCGCGTTCCAGACGGGCGCCCGCCCCACGGTACACCACAAAACCGGAGCCCGTAATCCGCGCTCCGTCTTCAAAGGAAATCATGCCCAGATTCGCGGCCAGTTCCACATGGTCCTTCGGGTTTTCAATGGCGGGCTTTTCTCCCCACAGCTTGATTTCCGGGTTGGCCGTTTCATCCGCGCCCACGGGACATTCCAGGTGCGGCAGATTGGGAATGTTCATCAGCAGGGAGGTGAGCTGGGCTGCATTTTCCTCCGCGACACGGTCCAGTTCCCGGATGCGGTCCCCGATTTCGCGCACGCGCGCTTCAATAGAGGACGTGTCTTCCCCCTTCTTTTTGAGCATGCCGATCTGCTTGGAGGTGGCATTGCGCTCGGACTGCAAGGCCTGCTTTTCCGTTTCGGCATTGCGGCGCGCCTCATCGCAGGCCAGAACGTCATCAACAAGCTTCCACGCGTCGCCGCTGCGGGGCTTTAACCGCGCTTTCACTTCTTCCGGATTTTCTCGTATTACACGGATGTCGAGCATAACGCGCACAGCTTGCACTCCATCCCCCCGCCACGCAAGCCAAATGAACGGCCTTCCATGGAAAAACGTTACCCTTTCACGGAAAAACGCTGCGCGCAGAGGCATGCTTTCCCGAATGCCGCCCCTTTCCGGAAACTACCGTTTTTCCCGTGTCAGACAATGATTTTTTTCCTTCTCAGGAAAACCGTACAGCAGGAGGACCGGACTCTCCATGTTTCCGGGAATCATGGACATCCGGCGCCAGGGTGTATTGCAGGAAGGACCGGGAAGGAAATTCCTCCCGTTTTCAACAGGCGGAGTTCCTTTCATCACTATTTGTTCTTGAAGAATCCGGGCGGCTAAGGATAGTGTAAGGACATCATGCAACAAACCGCACGCGCCGCTGTCCTGACAGCACCAAAGACATTTGAAATCCGTGAATATCCCATTCCCGCCATCGGAGACGATGAAATGCTGATCAAGGTGGAAGCCTGCGGCGTTTGCGGAACGGACGGCCACGAATACAACCGGGACCCCTTCGGCCTCTGCCCCGTGGTTCTGGGCCATGAAGGCACCGGGGAAATCGTCGCCATGGGCAGGAATATCACTAAAGACACCGCCGGAAATCCCGTAGCGCTGGGGGACAAGATCGTCACCTGCATCATTCCCTGCGGCACCTGTGACGCCTGCCTGAATACTCCGGCCCGCACCAACCTGTGCGAAAATGTGGGCGTGTATGGCCTGATGCCTGACGACGACGTGCATCTGAACGGCTACTTCGGGGAGTACCTCGTCATCCGCAAGGGCTCCACATTTTTCAATGTTTCCGGCATGACGCTGGACCAGCGCATTCTGGTGGAACCCGCCGCAGTGGTGGTCCATTCCCTGGAACGCGCCAAGTCCACCGGGCTCCTCAAGTTCAATTCCGTGGTGCTCGTGCAGGGCTGCGGCCCCATCGGCCTTCTTCAAATCGCCACGCTGCGCACGCTGGGCATTGAAACCATCATCGCTGTGGACGGCAATGACTCCCGCCTGGAACTGGCCAGGGAAATGGGAGCCTCCCGCACGTATAATTTCACCCGGTACGCGGATCTGAACGAACTGCTGGATGCCGTGAACAGGGCGCTGAAGGCCCTGCTCTATAGCGGGGAGCGCCACAA
>ENA-OPVK01002179-OPVK01002179.1-human-gut-metagenome-genome-assembly--contig:-NODE-2179-length-10466-cov-1.620017_pt1 | contig 10466 bp, 13 predicted proteins | sample MGYA00241495_ERZ501982 | MGnify/ENA primary metagenome ERZ501982 (study PRJEB25962, sample SAMEA2042002) | human gut metagenome | biome: human gut; feature: human-associated habitat; material: faeces...
TGTAACGCTCAAGGTAGTAGTAAATACTACCTATTCGTTACAGCCCTTTTTTAATGCAAAAAAATAGAGTTCCTTTATAGGAAACTCTATTTTAATCTTTGTGAATAAATGAATTGATACAATCCACTAATTCGTCAAATTCCACAATAATCTTGTCTAAGTATTCCTTTCCGGCTGGTTCTAGATGATAATACACTCTAGCTTTATTGTGGTAGATGACTGTGTTGCTTGAAATATAGCCGTTTTCAATGAGTTTGTAGATAATAGGATACATTGTACCATTCTTTGGTTCAATGCGACCCTTAGATTTTTCTGCAATCTCTTTAGTTAATTCGTACGCATATTGATCTTTTTCTTTCAATAAGCTTAAAATCATTAAATCGAGTTTAAATAAATAGTTTGAAGTCTTTGCCATAATTAATCACCTGCAATAAGGCTATCAAAAATTAGAAGCGTTTTCAATACATTTTAATAATAAAATGACGCATTTTTGCACCAAACTGTAATTTCTTGCTGTTTTTTTAATAAAAAAGTGGACATTTTAAATAATAGTACACAAGAAAAGAACTCACTTAAGAGTTCTTTTTCTTACCATATCAATATACTGGTCTTCATGAAGGATTCTGATATCCTGGCCTTGTCTTGATAAAGTGATGGCTTTTTTAATCTTCTTATTGCCTTTTTGATATCTTGTCTGCTGGTAGTCCTTTTTACCAATAACGAGATATTTTGTCTGAGTTGTTACATGGAATGATGGTATCATACCATCCTGTTCTACGAATGATTCTATTTCTTGTTTTGTATGGGCAAGTTTACCTGTAAATGCGACTGTTTCTTTCTGAATTCCCATCTTCACTTCCTGTACCTTATCACTTGATACAAGAGGTTCAATAGATGAACTTGTCATACGTCCTAAAGGTACATTTTCTTTCTCATGAAGTTCCTTAAGACTTGTATAGTGATGTTCTTCCATCATCTTCTTTAATAGCTCTGCACAAGCCAATGAATCAGCCAATGCATTATGCGCATTTTCGAGATCAACAGAATAAAAGTCACATAGAGAACCTAAACCATACTTCTGTAATTCAGGATGAAATAGCTTTGCAAGAACTAATGTACATGATAAATAACAGGTAGGCTTTCTTATACGGAATCTTCTAAAGACGGCTAGCAAGTGATTGAGGTCTGATTGGATATCATGAGATATCACGATACTGTTTTCAAAATACTTACTAATCTTAGGCCATATTTCTGGGAATGTAGGTTGTTTCTTTAAATCCTGTGGTCTTATTTTATGAACCTTATAGCGATAAGGATCAAAAGTCAATTTAGGAGGTCTAATAAGTGAATAGAATGTTTCCTTCACTTTCATATCCTCTAGCACAACTATACCTATAGAGCAGACACTCACAGGATCATTATTCAATTCTTCAATGTCAAAAATAGTTATTTTTTCACTCATTCAATTCCCACTGCTTTCTTGGCAAGCTGATCTGCCTGTTCATTATAAAAGTCACCTGTATGTGCTTCTACCTTCATAAATACTATAGGCAGCTTTTGACGATACTCAGCCATTTGACTCGCATAATACTGTGTCAGCTTCTTATTGGCTTTCCATTCTCCAATAGCCCATTTTTCAATCCCCATATAATCATAATAAATCACAATACCATCATATTCAGGATGTTCTACTGCATACTTTACTGCAGCTAAAGCTCCAAATATTTCTCCTGCAACATTACGACTCGATAAGCATTCCTCATTATCTCCATGTCCATAAAGACGTTTGATGACCTGCTGTCCATCAATTAAAACAGCACCATAGCCATATACTTTCTTTTTTGCATTAAAAGAACCATCTACATAAGCAATTAACCCATGTTCCATTTGAGGTATTTCCTTTTTATCAGAAATGAACTCTTCTGCTTCCTTGCGTGATGTAAAGGACTTATAAGACGCATTCTTAAAGCCATGAATCTGCTTCTGGCATTCTGCCCATGAGTTATAGATACCTGGTTCTCTTCCGTTTTTTACGGCATAATATTTCATTTTTATCACCTACCCCATAATAATGAAAACAATAGGGCTTGTCTAGTTAATTATGCAAGTTCACAAAAACAATTTACTATGTTAAAATGAAAGAAATAAACAAAGTGAGGTTATTTTATGTTGATTGAAAAGAGATTTTTGAAATATGTGAGTTTTGATACACAATCTGATGAATCTTCTACAACATCTCCTTCTACAGAAAAACAATTTGATTTAGCTGATTTCTTGAGTGAAGAAATGCAGATTCTTGGTGTAGATGAAGTAGAAAGAACAGATCAGGGAATTGTATACGGTAAGATTTATAGTAATACTGATGAGCCTATGAAAGCTATTGGATTTATTGCACATATGGATACTTCTCCAGATGCAAGTGGACATGATATTCATCCACGTATTATTCGTTCTTATCCAGGAGGACGTATTATTCTTAATGAAGAAAAGAAGATGTATTTAGACCCAGAAACAAATCCTGAATTAAAAGGACTTGTGGGTGATGATTTAATTACAACTGATGGAACTACACTTCTTGGTGCTGATGATAAAGCAGGTGTGGCTATTATTATGAGCATGGTAGAGTATATCTGCCAGAATAGAGATTTTAAGCATGGAGATATCTGTATTGCCTTTACACCTGATGAAGAAGTAGGTAGAGGTACTGAAAACTTTGATGTTAAGAGATTTGGTGCTGATTATGCTTATACAGTAGATGGTGGCAGAATCGATGAATTCAGTTTTGAAAACTTCAATGCCTATAAAGCAGATGTCACTATTACAGGTAAGAGTTATCATCCAGGTGATTCTAAAGGCAAGATGGTCAATGCCCTTACTTTAGGTCGTCAGTTTGATACAATGCTTGGTGATAATAAACGTCCTGAAGCGACTGAACATAAAGAAGGCTTCTATCATCTTCATCATATGGAAGGTGATGTTTCTACCACTAAGATGACTTATATACTAAGAGATCATGATATGGACAATATGCATGATATGATTCATACAATGCAGTTAGCTGCTTCTTATTTAAATCAGGTAAATCATGGTCATTATATTGATATTGACTTTACTTTACAGTATAAGAATATGATTGAAGTTATCAATAAGACACCTGATATTGTATATAAGGTAAAACAGGCAATGATTAATATAGGACTTGATCCTATTGCTTCTCCTATTAGAGGTGGTACTGATGGAGCTAATTTAAGCTTTATGGGACTTCCTTGTCCAAACTTAGGTACTGGTGGATATAACTATCATGGTCCTTATGAATTCTGTAGTATTAATTCTATGAAAAAGGGTGTTAAGTTGCTTCTTGAATTGATTAAGGAGGCATAGTATATGAAGTGTTTGTTTATTATTAATCCTTCTAGTGGTACACATGCATTCCAGAAGTCTATTGACAAGTTTATTGGTCAGTTAATACTTCATACTAACGTGAATACAATTGATACTTACTTCACAAGAGGCAAGAATGATGGATTAGAACGTGCAGCAAGATTAACTAGAAATGAATATGACTTTATTGTAGCCGTAGGTGGAGATGGTACAATTAACGAAATCATTACAGGACTTATTAAGAGTGAATCTAAGATTCCTCTTGCAATCTTAGCAGCAGGCACTGTGAATGACTTTGCAACTTATCTAAATCTTCCTAATACTCCAGAAGCATTCCGTGATATGATTGCCCGTTTCAAGACAAAGAAGATTGATGCAGGTTATGTAGATAATCATTGTTTTGCGAATGTATTAAGTGGTGGTATGTTTAGTGATATTGGATTCCTTGTCACTAAAGAGGAAAAGAAGAAGTTTGGTCCTCTTGCCTACTATATCAATGGATTGAAAATGTTACCTGAACAGTTGGGCTTATCACTTCATCTTAAAGTAAAAGCAGATGAAATAGAGTTTGAAGAAGATGCCGCATTATTCATGATTACGAATAGTTCTCATGTTGGAGGATTTTCAGGAGTGACTCCTTATGCTTCTACAAGTGATGGCAAGTTAGATCTTATTATTATTAAAAAAGGCAATGTCGCTGAACTACTTAATGTTTTCATGGATTATAAGCGTAATCTTCATCCACAGAATCCTATGATTCATTATGTCCAGGCAAAGGATATCACAATCAGTTGTGACGAGGATATTGTCTATGATATTGATGGTGAAAAGGGACAGACTTTCCCTGTTCATGTTGAATGTTTAAGACATGCTTTTTCACTCATTATTCCAGATCAGGATGAAAACTAAACACAAAGAGGAAAATCGATTTTGATTTTCCTCTTTTTAGTTCATGTTAAGTTGTTTATTTTTTTGTAAAGAACTTGATACTTCTACAGATATAGTAAGCGAGTGCGGCACCTGCCATATAATAGAAGAAATCAGTGATATCAAAATATCCTCTTAATGAAAGTAATTTCGCTACTTCGAAAATAAAGCTGGCACCTAGAATAAATGTGATTAACTGTCCTAATGTACAATCCTTCTTGATCACATAATACAATGCGACTGGCATCACTAAGAATATCTTCACAATCACATTCATCTGCAACGCCTGATAGTTTGTATTAGGATTATAATAGAATGGAACTAGATTAGTTGCATTAGCTATTCTAGAGAAGTAAGGTGTACTATTACTTAGAATAGGTCTTTTCTCTATTATAAATGCGATAAATACAAGTAAGTAGAATACGATAATACATGATTTGAATGATAGAGTCTTTTTCATAATTTTTCCTGTTAATATGATCATGAACTATTTGACTATCTTCACTACTTATTACTACAAGATAATTATACACTATCAAAAAAAGAAAATCTGATAAAATCAGACTTTCTGTGCATTTTTTCCCTCTTCTACTAATTTATTCAATAAAGCCACATACTCTTCAAACTGTGTTCTACCTCCATCAGTCAAATGATAAGTTGTCTGTGGTCTGTTATTTACAAATTCCTTTCTCACTTCCATGAATCCTTCTTGAATAAGCTTTTTAGTATGTGTTGTCATATTCCCGTCTGTACAACCTAGAATCTCTTTCATCTGTTTATAAGTGAGATCTTCAATACTTAAACTGGCAATCATTTGAATTCTTATGTGCGATTCAAATACCTTTGATGTATTGTTCATAACGTTTTCCATTAGATTTCCTCCCTAGCATCAATAGAATCAGCATTACCAATATGCATTAATTTCTGGTTATTTAGCATATTTTTCAAATATATCATAAAACTCTTTGTTTACCTTCTTTAATGATATTGGTCTCATATTAGAATTTGTAAAACAATGTTTAGTTTCACCTATTCCTAAAACTTTTCCTGTTTCTTTATTTCTAATTTCATATTTCATACCTAATTTTATACCATCAAATTCAGATATATCTACTTTTACAACTATTATATCTCCAAACTTCGCAGGATACTTATATTTGTAATTAACTTCTAAAACTGGAATCATTATTCCATTATCTTCTATTTTTTTGTATGGTAACCCCATTTTATCTAATAAATATATCCTTGCTTCTTCCATATACCTTATATAATTTGAATGATGAACAACATTCATTCCGTCTAATTCATAATAATTTATTCCTCTTTCAAATTCCATTATTTCTCCTCCTTCGGGATTTAGGGACGTTCCTTTTTTCACTATAATAAATTCCAAAGCATTCCATCACTTACTTCTTTAGAATTATGACCTAAAACATCTAATAGTTTATATGCGAATAGCATTGCTGTTGCAGGTCCTCTACTTGTTATAATATTTCCATCTACTTCTACTAAATTTTCGGTGTAATTTGCTTTCTTTAATAAATCTTCGAATCCTTTACCTGGATATGATGTTATATTTTTTCCTTCTTCTATATTTGCTTTAGATAAAACAATAGCTGGTGATGCACATATTGCACCAATATATTTGTTACTATCTTTACTAAATTCTCTTAAAGTTTCTATTAACAATTTATCTTCAGCTAGATTATATGCTCCTGGCAAACCACCTGGTAATACAATCATATCATAATCTTTAATAGATTCATCTATTACTTTATCTGCTAATATTTCTATATTGTGCGAACTTTTTATTTCTCTTCCATTAACACTTACAATATCACATTTGATATTTGCTCTTCTCATAACATCTACTACGGTAAGAGCTTCAATCTCTTCAGTTCCATCAGCAATCATTACAGCTACTTTTTTCATAATCTTCCCTTCCTTTCTCTTTATTAATATATCATATCTTTTAAAAGTTTAACAATATTTTGTTTTGAACAATTACTATATAATTTTCCATTTATTTGTACATTTGGAGCAAAACCACACTTTTTAAAACAATTTTTTGTGTCTAATGTAATTTTTCCATCTTTACTTGTATGGCCTTCTTTTACATTAAATTCTTTTTCAATTTCTTTTATTATATCTAATGAACCTTTCTTTAAACAGTTTGGCCCTTTACATACAATTACTATATTTTCACCTTGTTTTTCTAGTTTAATATTTTTCTTATATTTTAAAAGCACCATTATCTCTTTTTCAGAAATATCTAGATAGTTAGCAATTTCTATAATATCATTCCTAGATACAAATCCATTCATCTCTTGAAGTTCATCTAGAATTGGATTTAGGCTTTCTTTAGTTTTTGTATATGCTTCAATAACTTCTTTATTTGTCATATTATTTACTTCCTTCCATATACATATATTAGAGGTGTATTATGAAATTTCTTTTTAATTACATTAAAGGTATCCTTATTGGCGCTGGCGCAATAATACCTGGTATAAGCAGTGGGGTATTATGTGTTATTTTTGGTATTTACGAAACTCTTTTAAATAGTATATTAAACTTTTTTAAAGATTGGAAGACTAATATTAAATTTCTTACTCCTTTTATATTAGGTGGTCTCACTGGAATAATTATCTTTAGCAATATTATTCTCTTTTTATTCGAAAGATATCCAGAAATTACATCATTTACCTTTATTGGTCTTATCTTAGGCTGTATTCCTTCTATATTTAAAATTTGTAATTCAAAAGAAAAATTCAAATTACGATATATCTTATTTTTTATAGTATCATTTATTATTGCTATTTTATTGCTTTTATTAGAAAATAAAATGTCTAGTAATGTTGGAATATATTATGGTGATAACTATAGTTTTGAATTTTTAATACTAGCTGGCTTTTTAATGAGTATTGGCGTTGTGGTTCCTGGAGTTAGTAGCACTGTTATTTTAATGCTACTTGGAGTTTATGAAACATATCTTTATGCAGTATCTATAATGAATATGAGAATATTACTTCCTATGGGAATTGGTTTGCTTATTGGTGGATTCTTATGTATGAAATTAATACAATTTTTACTTAATAAATATCATTCACAAACATATTATTCTATATTAGGATTTGTTTTGGGTTCTGTGTTCATTCTTTTACCTAACATAAGTTTTAATATAACTGGAATATTATCTATATTATCTTGTTTAATTGGATTAATAATTTCTTCATCATTTTCTAAAAAATAATGCACAAAAGGGACATTCTTTCTTTTTAAGAGTGTCCCCTTTTGTTTGCTGCTCGATAGAATAGGGATTTTTAAATTTCCCCTATTCTCTCTCTGTATCATCTTTTCCTTCTGGTAAAGCTCTTACTTCTGTCTCCATAAGTTTTAAAACTCTTCTACCTAAAAACGGTATCTTACCTATTTTGCGTACAATAAAATTTTTTAATCTTCCATGTGTTTCATATAATTTATCATATTTTTGTTGTAAATTTTCTTTTTCTTCTTGTTTTTTTCTAATGCACCTGATAATTCTTCATTTTCTTTTTTCTCTTCTTCTAATTTCTTTGATAATCTTCTAATCTCATTTTCATATTTTTCTCTTAATAAAGCTTCATTTCTATCTGCTTGTTCTTTGTGCTCTTTTGCGGTATCTAATACAATCTCTTCAACATCTTTTTCTGTATACTTTAATTGCTGATTATTTTCTATATGCTTAGCTAGAACTGTACTTGTTAATAATTGTTCTTCTGCTAGAAAATCAAGAATGTTTTTTTTAGGTGGTTCTTTTTGAAATTCTTCTACTACATCTTGATATACATTTTCACCTTTTATTACAATGTCTAAACTATCATCTCCTGCATCAAAACATAAATCCAGATAATTTTCTCCTTTTTGGGTAATATTATTTAATCTTCCTAAAATATCACTATTTTTTAATGAAACATTTACATTTATATAAGGTGTTTCCTCTTCTTTTGTTCTTACTCCACCACATGCTTTTGTTTCTATCCCATTTTTCCATAATGTCATCAAAGCATTTTTTAAATCTATATTACCTTCAGAAATACTTTCTGCCATATGTTCCTGCTCTTCTGGTGGTAAAGATATAATATATTCTGGTTTCATCATATAGAATTTTCCTAACTTTCCTGTGATTTTTTTATTTAATAGTCCTTCTAACTCAGTTAATCCATTTTCATCATCCTCATATAAAGAATGCGTTTTCTTTTCCTGAATTAATGTATCTATAATTGCTTCTATACTATATTTCTCGAATATCTTTTCTAATTCATCTCCACCAATTAATGCTAATAACTCTTTTGCATCAGCTTTTTCAGCTCTAATTTCATCAACCTTTTTTAAAATAGCTTCTTCATCTAATTTAATCATATGTATACCCCTTATAAAACTTTTCTTCTATAGGGATTTAAGGAACGTCCCTATTTCCCTATTTTCCTTTTTTCTATTTCTAAATCCCTATTTTTTTCTTCTTAATATCCAACCTTCTTTTACTTCTATTGGTAATTGCATCTTTACTTTTTGGTCTTTTACTCCTGGATTTATAGTTTCTATTTCTTCGTCTGTTTCATAATCCCATAGTTTTTCTATTTTAAATTTTACTACTTCTATTTTTCCTGGAATTATAATTTCCATTTCGTCACCAACAGATAATTTATTCTTTATTTCTACAGATGTTTTTCCATTAACTGTTTCTACTACTTTTCCTCCAAATTCAAAATTTGGATTATATTGTTTTCCTTCATATTCTTGGAAATCTTTATTGTTTCTGTCATTAAAATAGAAAGTTGTTAATCCTCTTGTTTTAGTTTTTTCAAGTTCTTGCATGTATTTATCTGCATTATAATTTTTAGGATCTTTTACGTAATCATCTATTGCTGTTCTATATGTATTTACTATTGTGGCTAAATAATATTCTGTTTTTAGTCTTCCTTCTATTTTAAAGCTATCAAGTCCCATATCTACAATTTCTGGTATTTCGTGTATTAAGCATAAGTCTTTTGATGAAAAGATATATGTTCCTTTTTCATCTGTTTCTACAGGCATTAAATTTCCTGGATTATTTGCCTCTTCTACATATAAATTATATGCCCATCTACAACTTTGTGCACAATCCCCTAAGTTTGCACTTCTACAAGCCAAGAAATCACTTAAGAAACATCTTCCTGAATAACCAAAGCATATTGCACCATGTGCAAACATTTCTACTTCCAAATCTTCTGGTTTGTTTTGCATCATATATCTTATTTGTTCTTTGTTTAATTCTCTGGCTAAAATTACTCTTTTTGCCCCATTTTTATACCAAAACTTAGCTGACTCTAAGCTTACTACATTTGCTTGTGTACTTATATGTATATCTACATTTGGTGCATATTCTTTTACAGTTTCCACAACTCCACCATCTGCAACGATTATTCCATCTGCCTTCATGTCTTGTAACATTTTTGCTTGTTTTCTTATCTCTTCATAGTTAGTATCCCAAGCAAATATATTAAGTGCAACATGTACTCTTTTTCCTATACTATGTGCATATTCAATTGTTTTTGCTAATGCCTCATCATTCATTTCTGCTCTTGTTCTTAAAGATAGTGATGATGTACCACAATATACAGCATCTGCTCCATATCTAAATGCTGTCTTTGCCTTTTCGTATGACCCTGCTGGTGCTAATAATTCTGGCTTTTTCATTATATATTCCTCCTATTATTTTTTCTTCATCTTATTTAAAATTTCTTTTTCTTCTTTACTTACTCTATATGATTCTCTTGCTTTTTGTAATGCTTTATTATATGTAAATTTATTTAAATTACAATTTTTTAAATATTTCATCGTTTGTTTTGGAAATTTTATGTACATTTCTGCCACAAGCCATGCTATTCCCATTTCCACATAATATTCTTCACTTTTGATATTATCTATGACTTCAAAAATTTTGTCTATATATTCTTCTTTTACATAATGGTCTAATAACATTACAATAGCAAACCTTATTTCATATTCTTTGTTAGATTTAAAATATTTACTTATAATTTTCCAAAAGAATTGTTGATTTTTGTCTGCATCTTTTAGACCGGCACAAAAACTATCGCAAACTGCCCAACAATTTATTTTTGGTACAAAATTAATTATAT
>ENA-OPVK01002180-OPVK01002180.1-human-gut-metagenome-genome-assembly--contig:-NODE-2180-length-10449-cov-1.806138_pt1 | contig 10449 bp, 9 predicted proteins | sample MGYA00241495_ERZ501982 | MGnify/ENA primary metagenome ERZ501982 (study PRJEB25962, sample SAMEA2042002) | human gut metagenome | biome: human gut; feature: human-associated habitat; material: faeces...
AAGCTGCTTTGCAGCGGAGCAATTCGTGGATATCAAGTTAGGGGCAAAAGACCTTTTGACCCCAATATCATAATATACATTCGTGAAACAAGATAGCCACTTTTTGCAGCTATCTTGTAATCAAAAATTATACCTTGCGTTTTGTGCCTTGTCAAGCAATCTGCCCTTGTTTTCTGCGTTTTTTACAACAGTTCAGCCTTACGAAAAATATTGTCGTCCGTTTAAGCTTCCGGGTTGAACTGTTTTCAAGACGAACTGCAAAGCGTTTGTCTCACTCCCAGCTTTGCAGAAGTTCTTCCAGGGCTTCCATGGATTCGACTTCATTCACTCTTTTCCTCAGTTTTGCCGAATGCGGAAATCCTGCGGTGTACCATGCAACATGTTTTCGCATCTCACGGATTCCGGTGTATTCTCCACGATACTGCAGCTGCAGTTTTGCATGACGCAGCATCATTTTTTTGACTTCTGCGATCGTCGGAGGCTCAATGATCTTTCCGTTTTCCAGATATTCGCTCACCTGACGGAAAATCCATGGATTTCCGCGGGAGGCTCTTCCGATCATCACGCCATCACATCCGGTCTGTTCGATCATGTTCGCAGCATCTTTTGCACAGGTGATATCCCCGTTTCCGATCACCGGAATGGAAACGGCCTCTTTGACCTGGCGGATGATGTTCCAGTCTGCTTCTCCGGAATAATACTGTTCTCTCGTTCTTCCATGTACGGCAATCGCTGCTGCCCCGGATGCCTCAAGAATCTTTGCCATCTCTACGGCATTGACACTGGACTCCTGAAATCCTTTGCGGATCTTTACCGTCACCGGCTTTTTTACTGCTCTGGAAACCCTCTCCACGATCTCTCCCGCCAGTTTTGGATTCTTCATCAGTGCGGAACCTTCGCCGTTATTGACTACTTTCGGCACCGGACAGCCCATATTGATATCGAGAATATCAAACGGCCGCTCTTCAATCTCGGCGGCGGACTGTGCCATGATCTCCGGATCGGAACCGAAGATCTGCAGAGCGATCGGATTTTCTCCCTCTGCGATCTGCATCAAATCCAGCGTATTTTTATTATGAAAGGAAATCGCTTTCGCACTGACCATTTCCATACTCAGAAGCCCGACTCCCTGTTCTTTGCACAGCAGTCGGAACGGCAGGTCCGTAACGCCCGCCATCGGTGCCAGCACACACGGATTTGCAATCTCCACATTTCCTATCTTAAGCTTCATCGTAATCGAATTCCTCACCCAAAAATACTACGCGATAAAACATTTCCAATGCTTCCATCAGTTCTCGTTTCTCATTCTGAAGTTTTTTGATCTCCAGTACGCTTCCGATCTCGTCATAGAAGAAGTCGTTTTCTTTCGCTTCGGTCTTAAATTCCAGATGACCTTCCGGCGTAAATTCCAGCATCAGGATTCCGCCTACTTTCTGTGTATACAGTACACACATGATCTGCAGTTCCTGACGGATGTGCTCCGGCAGTTTGGAGAACTGCGGATTCAGATAATATTTTTCTTCGTAGGCACTCGCTCCGCACAGAACGACTGTCTCGTTTGCTTTTTTCATGACGTTGTTCCTTTCTTCTTTCTGTTTCATGCGATCTTCAAGAATGCCTCTGGCATTCTTACTGTTGATACCAACAAATTGCCCGCTGCAAAGTAATTCACACGTATCCATACACACCACGTACGGACACTTCTCCGGCGTAGACATTTTCTGTCGTTCCATCTTCTTTTTCCACCAACAGTTCTCCGGCATCGTTGATGCCAAGTGCTTTTCCGCGGTATTCGCCGCACGGGTCAAGCACGCAGACTTCACTTCCTCTGTTCACCAGCATCTGATTGTATTCTTCCATCAGTCCGGACATATCGCTCGTCTCTTCAAATTTTTGATAATATTTTTCCAGCCATTCCAGAGACCGCTGTATGATCTGTGCACGATCCACTTCAGCCCCGGTGATCATTCGCAGGGAAATGGCCTTTTCTTTCAGTTCTTCCGGGAACTCTGTCATATTTGCGTTGATACCGCATCCGATAACCAGATAATGGATTGCATTCATTTCAGCACTCATTTCTACCAGAATACCGCAGATTTTTTTTCCTTCCCAGACCACATCATTTGGCCACTTGATCTGGCAGTTCAGACTGTAAAGTTCGTTGACTGCCCTTGTTACTGCCATACCCATCACCAGAGTCAGCATACTTGCTTTTTCCGGTCGGAGATTCGGACGCATCAGAAGTGTCATGGCGATTGCTGTGCCTTTCGGCGTCTCCCAGGCTCTTCCGCATCTTCCGCGTCCGGCGGTCTGTTTATCCGCGATCACCAGCGTTCCGTTCGGTGCTCCTTCTTCTGCCATTCTTTTGGCACAGATATTGGTCGAATCAAGTGTATCAAAATATCTCACTTCACAGTCCGTGTGAAGTCTGCTTTTTACTTCTTCCGCAGAAATAATATCCGGACATCCTAAAAGGCGATACCCCTTATTGTGTACCGCCTCGATCTCATAGCCTTCTTCTTTAAGCTGATTGATTGCTTTCCATACTGCCGTTCTGGATACGCCGAACTCTTCACAGAGCTGCTGTCCGGAAACAAATTCTTCTGCACCACGCAGACGATTCAGTATTTTACTTTTCATGTTCTTTTACCTCTGTTTAAAACTGCTTTGTATTTCCACAGTTACACTGAAATGCCATACGAATTGTTCCGTACTTCGTACTCTCACAATTCTTTCTACGATCCGCTTCGGTCAGTGTTAAACATGTGCCACTGGCACATAACACTCCACTATTCGCATATCGTGAAGCTTACGCTCCACTTTTATATCTACCCTGGCATTTTTACATAGCCATGATCTGCATAATAAAAGTTGCTATGAGAAGCAGTGCAAAAATCATAAAAATAATGCTCGGTATGGTCTTCTTTTTATAATAACAAAGCACCATAAGTACCACATTGACTATGCTTCCGCATCCGACAGCCAGTGCCATCAGCTGCATGGCAATACTATCCAGCAAAAAGGTCCCGACTGCGGATACGATCACGATCACAGCGGCGGAGGCTCCTAAGATCTCCAGCCGTTTGATCCATTTTTCTTCTTTTCTTGACATAAAATTTTATGCTCCAAGTGTTGCCGCCATAACTGCTTTTATGGTGTGCATTCTGTTTTCCGCCTCGTCAAATACAACGGACTGTTCAGACTCAAATACTTCATCGGTAACTTCCATTTCTTTGAGGTTGAAACGTTCGCCCATTTCTTTTCCGATCTTTGTCTCCCAGTCATGAAATGCCGGCAGGCAATGCAGGAAAATAGCTTTCTCTCCTGCGTTTTCCATCACTTCTTTTGTTACTTTATATGGAGTTAATTCGCGGATACGCTCTTCCCAGACTTCATCCGGCTCACCCATGGAAACCCATACATCGGTGTAGATAACGTCTGCATCTTTGGTTCCGGCCTTGACATCTTCGGTCAGCGTGATGCTTCCGCCGCTCTCTTTTGCATAGTCCTGGCATTCCTCAACCAGTGCTGCGTTCGGAAAATATTTTTCCGGTGCACATGCTACGAAATGCATACCGAGTTTTGCACATGCGATCATCAGAGAATTACCCATGTTGTAACGTGCATCGCCCATGTATACCAGTTTCACACCTTTCAGATGTCCGAGGTGTTCACGGATCGTCAGCATATCAGCAAGCATCTGTGTCGGGTGGTATTCGTTCGTCAGGCCGTTCCATACCGGAACCCCTGCATATCTTGCCAGTTCTTCCACAATTTCCTGTCCAAATCCACGATACTCGATACCTTCAAACATTCTGCCCAGTACGCGTGCGGTGTCGCGGATGCTCTCTTTTTTGCCGATCTGAGAACCTGAAGGATCCAGATAAGTCGTTCCCATGCCAAGGTCATGTGCTGCCACTTCAAATGCACAGCGTGTTCTCGTGCTGGTCTTTTCGAAGATCAGAGCCACATTTTTTCCTCTTAAGGTGTCAACCGGGATTCCTTTTTTCTTTTTTTCTTTCAGTTCTGCTGCCAGATCGACCAGATAAATGATTTCCTCTGCCGTGAAATCTTTTAAAGTCAGAAAATTGCGTCCTTTTAAATCCATTTTTTTATCCTCCATATTCGTTTTCAAACCATTTCATTTTTCATAAATTCAAAAATGGCCTATACTTTCTTTTAAACCGGATCTGCTGTTTCTTTTTTCTCGGTTTTTACAGTCTCTGCAAGTGCTGTCAATGTGCCGGCAACATTCTGCAGTTCCGATGGTATGATGATCTTGGTTGCTTTGCCGTCTGCCACTTTTGTCAGTGCTTCAAAGCTCTTCAGTGCCAGAACGGTTTCATCTGCTCCTGCATCTTTTAAGAAACGAAGACCGTCCGCATTTGCTTTCTGAACCTTCAGGATCGCTTCTGCCTGACCTTCGGCTTCGCGGATCATCTTTTCCTTCTGTGCTTCTGCTCGCAGGATTGCTGCGGTTTTTTCTGCCTCTGCATCCAGGATTGCAGATTCCTTTTTGCCTTCTGCCACAAGCACGGTAGATTTTTTCTCACCTTCTGCACGCAGGATCGCTTCTCTTCGCTCACGCTCTGCTTTCATCTGCTTCTCCATCGCATCCTGGATTGCAGCCGGCGGAATGATGTTTTTCAGCTCCACACGGTTGACTTTAATGCCCCATGGATCCGTGGCAATATCAAGCGACGCACGCATTTTCGTGTTGATTGTCTCTCTGGATGTCAGGGTCTGATCCAGCTCCAGATCACCGATGATATTTCGCAGTGTCGTTGCAGTCAGATTTTCGATTGCCATGATCGGATTCTCCACGCCGTATGCAAACAGCTTCGGATCTGTGATCTGGAAAAATACAACCGTATCGATCCGCATTGTTACGTTATCCTTTGTGATAACCGGCTGCGGTGCAAAATCTACCACCTGCTCTTTTAAAATGACTTTCTTTGCGACACGGTCAATAAACGGTGCTTTCACATGAAGTCCGACCGACCAGGTCGCACGATATCCGCCAAGACGTTCCACAACCATTGCGGTTGCCTGAGGCACAATCTTCACGCAGGAAAGCAAAAGTATCAGCACAATCAAAAGAAGTACGATCAATATCAACCATCCCATGTTTTCTTCCTCCTTTATTTTCCATTTTTTATTTGATGCCTGCTGATTGCTCTGTTTCAAGGCACTCCCGGCATCCTTTTCACTTTTTACAGTTTTGCCGTTTTTGGTATTTCTATCTATTCATCTTCGGAAATTTCCACGATGTTCGGCATCTCCTGAAAATTGCCCTGCGGTGCAGAATCTGTCAGTACGACGGCATCTTCTAATTTTGCAAAGCTGATCGGGCTGACTTTGTAAAATTTCGTGTGATCACAGAGAACAAAGCACCGGTGGATGCGTTCGATTGCTCTTTTTTTGACCATCGCTTCGTCCTGATCCGGTGTCGAAAATCCGGAGCGTTCGGAAACGCCGTTGCTGCCCAGGAAACCAAGACTGAAATTAAATTTCTCGATCTGTCTGCATGCCTCTTCTCCAACCACTGCTTCCGTGGACTGTTTGAGTCTGCCGCCGATCAGAATGACTTCCATGCCTTTGCGTGCCAGTTTCTGTGCATGCGATGGTGCATTCGTCACAAAAACGGCCGTTGTCGCATCGGAAATATAATCGAGCATACATCCGGTTGTCGTTCCGGCATCGAGATACACAAAATCATCATCCTGTATCAGCGATGCCGCATAACGTGCAATCAGTCTTTTTTCTTCTAAATTCTTTTCTTCTCTTCGTGACACCTGCTCATCGCGTATGCTCATGTTGTCAGCCGCAACTGCCCCACCGAAAACCTTGACCAGCTTCCCCTGTGCATCCAACGTATTCAGATCTCGACGGATCGTAGATTCTGAAGTATTTAAATGATCTTTTAACTCCTGAAGTGTCACGCTGCCTCTGTTTTCCAGAAGTTTCAAGATCTCTTTCTGTCGTGTTTTAGTAAGCATATTATCCCACCCCTTTTCATGCTGCAAAAAAATCATATAGTTACATCCCTTGACGCCTTTTATTATAGCTCATAGCAGATAAGAAAGTAAAGCAAAACCGCAGTGCTTTACAACTTTAAAGTCACTGCGGTTTTTCTGAGGAAAAGTTTTATGATGAAGTTTTGGTTTACTCGGCTATTTTTTTCTTAAGCACACCGAGCATCAGTGCTCCGACTACGGTTCCTACTGCCAGTGCAACCAGGTACATCAGCGGATTGCCGACTACAGGGAACACGAAGATTCCGCCGTGCGGTGCCATCAGCGTACAGTTGAATGCCATGGAAAGTGCTCCTGCAAGTCCGGAACCTATCACGCATGCTGGGATGACATGCAGCGGATCGGATGCTGCAAACGGAATCGCACCTTCTGTGATAAATGCAAGTTGTCGGAGCGGATTCTCTTTCTGTTTTTGTAAATTTATCTTTAAACAGAAGAGATGCCAGAGCGATCGCACACGGAGGAACCATACCGCCGATCATAACTGCTGCCATGATTCCGTAATTTCCTGCTGCGATGGACGCCGTTCCAAATACATAGGCCGCTTTGTTGAACGGGCCACCCATGTCAACTGCCATCATACCTGCTACGATGATGCCAAGAAGAACCTTACTGGAACCACTCATGTTTGTAAGAGCTGTGTTCAGTGCCGTGTTCAATGCTCCGATTGGAGGCTCTACGACAAACGTCATAACAAGTCCCACGATCAGAATGCCGAATACCGGATAGAGAAGGACTGGAGCAATTTTTTCCAGTGCTTCCGGAAGTTTTCCGAACAATTTTTTTAAGAGAAGGATAAGATAGCCTGCCAGAAAACCTGCTACTAATGCACCGAGGAAACCAGACTTGCCGTTTGCTGCAATTGCACCACCCACAAATCCGACTGCCAGACCAGGTCTGTCTGCAATGCTCATAGCAATAAATCCTGCCAGAACCGGAAGCATAAATCCAAATGCAAGATTTCCTATGGATTTCAGTGTTGCCGCCACCGGTGTGATCGAACCGAAACTCTGTCGTGCTTCTGCTGTCAATGATGTCATATCTACACAAAGTCCATCGATCAGGAATGCAAGAGCGATCAAAATACCGCCGCCTACGACGAATGGCAGCATGTGTGAAACACCATTCATCAACTGCATATAAATCTGATGGCCTTTGGAGCCTCCTGCTTTTTTCTCGGAAACTTCTGCATTTTCCGATGCAGTATAAACCGGTACATTTCCGGACATTGCCTGCTCTATCAGTTTATCCGCTTTGCTGATACCGTCAGAAACCTGAACTTCGATCAGCTTTTTACCATTGAATCGATCCATCGGAACTTTTGTGTCTGCTGCCACGATGATGCAGTCTGCATTTTTGATCTCTTCCGCAGTCAGCACGTTTTTCGCTCCGCCAGAACCTCTTGTCTCTACTTTAATGAAACATCCTTTCGCTTTTGCAGCCTTTTCCAGACCTTCCGCTGCCATGTAAGTATGTGCGATACCGGTCGGGCATGCTGTGACAGCCAGAATACGGAACTGATCTTCCGAGGTCGCTTCGTCTGCTTTCAGTTTTTCATCCAGATCCGGTGCTTCCTGATCTGCTTCATCGACGATCTTCATAAATTCTTCCGGGCTTTTTGCATTCTGCAGTGCTCTGGAAAAATCCTCATCCATCAGAAGTACGGAAAGTTTGCTCAGTACGTCCAGATGTACGTTGTCTTTGGTATTCGGTGCTGCAATCAGAAAGATCAGATGTACCGGCTCTCCATCAAGAGAATCGTAATCTACACCGTCCTTTACAACCATCGCTGCCAGTCCCGGCTTATCTACAAATGCACCTTTTCCGTGAGGGATCGCAATCCCCTCTCCGACACCTGTCGTTCCTTCCTCTTCACGGCGGTATACTTCCTGGCGATAAGCTTCCAGGTCATTGATTTTTCCACTCTTTGCCATCAGTTCGACCATCTGGTCGAGAGCTTCGTTCTTGGATTTTGGAGCACCGTCGATCCTGATGCTTCGCTTATCCAGCAGTTCTGTGATCCTCATAAGTTCTCCTTTCTTACATTTCTTTTTTGTGATAGATTTTCTACAAGAAGCTAATTCAAAAATGCCATACGAATTGTTCCTCACTTCGACATCATAGTTTCAGGATTTTGACCCTGGCATCTTTACAATGTTTTATAAATCGCTTCTACTTCTTCTTTTGTGGCAAAATTCTCAGAAAATGCACTGGCACTTCCGGTGGAAACGCCCATTTTGAATGCATGTTCATAGCTGCCTTTCTGCATATAACCTGCAGTAAAACCAGCCACCATGGAATCTCCGGCTCCAACCGCATTGATCAGTTTACCTTTCGGTGCCGGGCTTTCATATACGCTGCCATCCTCAGCAAGAAGCACTGCACCTTTGCCTGCCATGGAAACCAGAACATTTCTTGCTCCCATCTCCTGTAACTTCTTCGCATATGGTGCTACCTGGTCACGCTCTCTGATCTCCACTCCAAAGATATCGCCCAGTTCATGATTGTTTGGTTTGATGAGGAACGGATGGTATTTCAGTACATTGACCAGAAGGTCTTTTGTCGCATCCACCACGATCATGACCTCTTTTTCTTCCAGACGTTCCATAATGTCACTGTAAATAGAATCCGGAAGACTTGCCGGGATGCTGCCTGCAAGGATCAGCACATCTCCCTTTTTCAGTGTATCCAGTTTCTTAAGCAATCTTTCAAGTTCTTCACTTCCGATCGAAGGTCCTGTGCCGTTGATCTCCGTTCCATCGATGGATTTGAGTTTGATGTTGATCCGGGAAAATCCATTCTCAAGCTGGATAAATTCGGATGTAATGCCCATCTTCTCGACTTTTCTGCGGATCTCCTCTCCGGTGAAACCGGCGATAAATCCAAGTGCCGTACTCTCAATGCCGAGATTTTTCAGAACGATAGAGACGTTGATCCCCTTTCCACCGGCAAACATCTGCTCTGAACAGGTGCGGTTTGTCATTCCCAGTTGAAAATCTTCCACACCTACGATATAATCCAGACAAGGATTAAATGTTACCGTATAAATCATATGCCTTACCTCTTTCTTTTGCACTTTGGTGTGCCTCTCTGTTTCATGATTGTATTATACAATCATATTCGTTCAATTTCAATCATACTAATTCACAAATTTTCCTTTCTGTTTTTGTATAGTTTTCACAAACGTTCATTTTCATTCATATTCGTTCAATTTTCATTCAAAATTTGCCATGATGTCAGGGTCAAATTTGTTGCTCGCCATTTATAGAAGTGGGAGTCTTCTCCGACTGAGATAAAAAAAACCACGCACCACCGACCGATTCAGTCAGCAAGTGCTGTGGTTTCTTTTCTTTGCATTTTCAGATCAGTCCTCGTTTGCCCGCTTCCATCACGGCTCCTGCCTTATTGGAAACACCGAGTCTTTTGTAGATCTGCTGTGTATGATATTTTACATTAGCGGTTGTCATATTCAGCTCTGCCGCAATTTTTTCTTTTGACATTCCATCTGCCTGCAGTTTCAGGATTCGAAGCATTGTATCACTCAATGTGACTTCTTCCACACCCACTTTTAAATACGCCGGATAGAATCGTGCCATTTTTTCTGTCTCGTCCTGAACCTTTGCCCAGAACTGTTTGTTCTTTCTGGTCTGTGCCAGATCTTTTTCTACTTCCGACGGCTTCCAGGATGTTGCCTGAAGCAGAGGCCGGATAGCCGCACCTTCTCTTGTGATGATCCGTACAAAATGATATTCTTCTGCTTTTGTCAGTGCCTCGCCAAGTGTTTCATCCCATTTTTTCTCACCCATGCGGTACTGCGTGATCGCAAGAAGCAGTTTCACTTCTATATCAATGTAGGTACGCTGCATCACTTTTGCATAATAGGCACATTTCAAAAGCAGATGATAAGCCTGCTCGTTTCTGCCATTCTGCAGATACACACGCACTTTCGTAATATAATGAAAACGATCATAAATAGAGAATATCAGTTCTTCATCCGGTGCCTGGGCAAGCCATTTTGCAATCGCTGCTTTGTCCGCATCATATAATGCACAGCGAACGAGAAAGGTATCGATATTCGGCAGAATTCTTTCTGCATTTTCCTGCTGTGCTTTACCCTTGAATCTGGTCAGAAGCTCCTCCGCTTCTTTTACTTTTCCGGTAATAATATGAAGCCAGGCAAGCATGCCGTCTCCGACAAAACACTGCTCGATCTTGCCTCCTGCCTCCGCCTGCATTCTTCCCTTATTTGCAAGCATCGCAACTTCATAATTATCTCCGCCCTTTTCAAAAAAGCTTTCTGCAAGTGCCAGATTTACAAGCCCCTTACCATATTTTCCAAGTACAAATTCCACAATCTTGCCAATGCTTCCTGCAAGCTCGCGGTCACGCTTGCTCCACTCACAGAAATCCTTGC
>ENA-OPVK01002183-OPVK01002183.1-human-gut-metagenome-genome-assembly--contig:-NODE-2183-length-10432-cov-2.671292_pt1 | contig 10432 bp, 8 predicted proteins | sample MGYA00241495_ERZ501982 | MGnify/ENA primary metagenome ERZ501982 (study PRJEB25962, sample SAMEA2042002) | human gut metagenome | biome: human gut; feature: human-associated habitat; material: faeces...
GTCTGAACTTCTGTTTTAGTGTTTCATGGTCAATGGAAGGGTAAAATTTCTTGCAGTCTATTTTCAAACAATAGGTCATTTCTTCCGGCACGGTATCAACCGCCAACCGTAACTTCTTGTATGCTGCATGAATACCCTTGTTTGGTATTGCTGAATATGTGTCATCAGTGAAATACGCTAATAACTGCGGTTCAATCACCTGTAAAACCGCCCATTGTGCAATTCTGTCAGGGAAGAATGGAAGTTTGTATATTTCCCGTTCCTTCTTGCCGTCCTTTTTCGTAAAAGTGGCATATTCCGAAGTTTTGTATAAATGGTTTTGAAGCATCCATTGCAGACCCGCCAAATAGTAGTATGGTCTTTTCTCAATCTGCTGAACTTCCTTGTACCATCCTTTGCCTTTCTTTGCGTGTTGAAACGCAAGATACAGGTTATCCATTGAACAGATTTTTTCATAAAGATTGCCATACCGTTTCACGCTTGTCTGTTCCCTTCTGTATGCACTGAACCGAACTTTCAACCCGTCAGGTGACGGTCTACTAATACAGCCCATGTATTTTGATGTTTTGCCAAGTGGCACGGTAATCAGTTTTCAGTACATTGATTTATAAGAACACCCCGCCATTTCTGACGGGGTGTTTCAAGTGATATTTGTGCATTTACTAACTGACTGCTGATATTCCGATTACGATTAGAAGAAGCATTATTCAGATTCCAATAGAAAGCACTGGTATTCAAGCCATTATTCCAATTAGCACCTAATTTAGTGACATTGGTTTTTTGTCTTTTTATTGTCTTTCTGCTTGAAAATCGTCATCCTTAGCATCCTGATTACCTAAAATTGTGTGAATTACTGGTTGCCTGTTATGCTGCCACCTTTTTTCGATACACCAACCGACCGCCGATAAACCGACTACGATGAGAAGAAGCATTATTCCGACCCCAACAGAAAGCACCGGCATTCAAGCCATTATCCCAATAAGCACCCAATGCAGCGACACGCCAACCAGTACCGTTCTGATTCCAACAGTAATCACCAACAGGAAGTGCAGTGTTTCCGTTGAACTCACCCGGTAAGAACAACCAATCAAAATCTTCTGAATAGCAGAAAGCGGAAATATAACCGTTTCCATACTTTGCGGTCATTCCTGTATCTTCATAAGGTGCTGCCTTAATGTCATCAGCAAAACCATGATCTGCAACATAGGTTTCACACTCACCTGTGGTTGCGTTTGCATAGTGATTGATTCCATCAATCCACCACCAAATGTTGCCCCAAAAGTTTTCTTCACCACGGTATGACACAATCTGAATACCGTTAGCGTTGACAACTGAACCGGATGCATTACCAAGGGTGATTGTTGCACCTGTATTTTCTGTCATGGATGTTTTACCGTCATCAGTCTTGGAAACTGCACCGTTACCAATGACAGACTGCATATTGAAGGTTGCATATTCAATCAGCATAAGCATCTGTGAAGCGGATGCCGTCTGAACAACACCCTGTTCCCAACCAGTACCACGTTTTTCAGCAAGTTTTCTGATATTGGCACGGGTTGCGTTCTGTGTAAGTCCTGACAGCGGTTTTGCATTGGCAATACTGCATAACATATCAGCAGCAAAGTCAGCAACCTGTGAATCATCAAGAATGTATGCTGATGCAGATGCATCCCAAAGTGAACCTTCAAAGGCTGCAAGATATGCAACATCATTTTCCTGACCATTTACAATGAACGCCGGATGAAGTTTGAATCCCGCCTTTGGTGTGTCTGATACATAGTATCTGATTTTTCTTGTGATTGCCCCCTTGGTTCTCTTTTCAGTTTTAAGCGGTACAACCTTGTAATAAAACTTTGGCTGTTCAACCATTACCTGAACGATTGTCCCGGCACTGAATTTCAGGTTTTCATCAGGTGATTCAGTACCTACCGGGTTACGGTCAACCGCCTGTGTCAGTTTTCCAGTAGTGGAAAATCCGGCTTCACCATAGTATGCAGCAACACGCCCGTCATTGGTAAGGTTACAACGCTTTCTGCCACCAAAGGCATTGATTCCATCAAACCCTGAACCCGCTGAACGGTTTACTGCTCCGGCAAGTCTTGTGAACTTCTTGTTTTCAAAGTCCACTTCAACACCGTAAATGTCACCGTCCGTATAGCCAACAAAGGCTTTCAGATCAGCAATTTCTTTTTCAAGTGCCTGAATGTCACCGACCGTTGCATACGCACCCGGACTGACCGCAAGTGATACGCTGTCAGCGTTTCCCACTGTGGTATATAACTGTAAGTATGCAGCCGATACCGTAACGCCGTTATATGGTGGCATATAACAGTTATTTGACTTTTCAATGCAGACTGCATACAGGATTTCACCCTTGTCAGGGTCAACGGCATATAAGCCAAGTGTACGCATATAGTAACCTTCTTTCAGGTCTACATTGGAATATGCTGCATCAATTTTGATTGCAACCTCATTTGTGCGGGTAACCTTGGAAACAAGGGTTGTCTGCTTGATGTTGCTAAGTGCGGTCAATGCCTGTAACTGACTTTCAGTGTACTGGGTACTGGAAGAACATACTTTTGTAAAATCAATGTTTCCTGACCCGGCAATCATCTTTGCCATAAGTGCCTGACCATTGTTTGTGATGTAAAGTTTTGAATACTCTGCCATCTTATCATTCCTTTCTATGTTGTTTTTATCTCAATGAAGTCTACCTGAACAACGCCGGATGCTGCCTTTGCATCCATATCTGCCCGGATTGTTTCATTAAAATCTGTTGAAATTGTTACCATTGCGGTATCTGTTGCCCTACCACCAAAGTTCACTGTACCCTGAACACTCACTGTTTCCTGACTGTCATTTGTGATGTTCAGCATTTCAGTCTGAACGATTCCACCACCAAAGACTGATGAACCGTTCACATCAAACACTTCCCGGAAATCGTTTGTGATGATAAATTCATTGATGAAGCAGATGCCACCACCAAAAAGAACAGCACCTTTGATGTTGCAAGGGATGCTGTTCTTAGATACAACCACAAGATTTTCAGGAATCATTGTGTTTATGATGTTTTCCAGTTCTTCCACCTGACCATATAATTCAAGGTCAGTGTCAATATACAGTGTGTACCCGGTCTTGAAATCACCAGTCACTTCAAAATCACTGTCACCACAAAGGACAAGCAACTTTTGAAGCAACACTTTCCAAGTGTACGGGATTGTGTTGAACCACTTGCTTTGAACCCTTGAACGCCTTGATTCAAGGGTATCATCAGCAGTTGGGTATATTTTCAGCATCTTTTCAAATCTGCTGATTCCATATTCATCAGCAGTTGAAATGAAGCGGTTACGCAAACACCTGTCAGTTGCCGACCACATCAGGCTAAATTCAGGATTTTCCGCTTCAAGTGCTGCAACGGGTTCTTTGTAACTCTGCATGAATGGCGGTAAGTATGAAACAAGGTCAACTTCTCTTATCATGCAGAAACACCCCCTAACTTTGGTATGCAAAATTCTGTCAAGGTCATATTGCTTGCCGTGCCGTTCAGCTTTGTCCCGGTCACATCCACCACACCATCAACGCCAAGGATGCGGTTTTCAATCTGCGATACCCTGACAATGGTTTGTGATGTTTCTGACCAGTTCTTTCTTAATTCCAAGAAGTACGCATCAACTGCTTCTGCAATGGCTGCCTTGGTATTTGACCAGTTGTGACCTTCTTCAAAGGTTACCGTGGTCTTGACCTCAATACTGACAGGTGATGCACTTGCTACACTGACCACATGACCGATTGGTGCAAGTCCGTAACCTTCCCCGGCAGTTTCTTCCGGGTCAAGTGTCTGCTGAACATATTGAACAAGTGTTGAACTTGCTTCACCATAATCATCAGAATCAGTGATGACTACATGAACAGTACCACCAACCGTCAGTTTCTTGTCCTTGGCTGCATTATATACGGCATCAAGCCACGGTTTGACTGCTGCCGGAACTGTTGAAATGATTGATTCATACCAGTTCTTGACCACTGTACTGACGATCATGTCAGCGGGTCTAATGTCACCATTCCAAACACGCTTGACCTTACATGACCCAACACCTTCAATACTTTTGACCTTTGCCATATAATCAGCGTGGTTGCCACCAAAGGACTGTTCATTGAAGCTGTCAAAGTAACGCTGTCTGAAAACTTCTGTATCTTCTTCATCTTCACCGGGAATAAGTACGCTTGTCAGGCTTGCCGTCTGCAATCCGTCAATATATTCCATTGGTATCATATCCCCAAGGTACTGATTGCCAATAACACCTTCTGTTTCACACTGAACCTTGTATGTTCCCGGTGTGATCTGTTCAGTCACAACATAGTTGATTTCACCAATGTTGAAACGCTTTCCAGTAACATCAATGTTTGTTGGTGTAAACTCACCCTGTAAGATTGCCTTGGTTGCGGGTTCAGGTGAAAGTCCCCTGTCCTTTGCAAGTAAAATCAGAAATTCCCTTGCAGCAGTATCACCGTATGAATTTTTTATCAGATATTCCAACTCAATGTATAAAATCTGAAATTCAATGGCGGTTGAACTATGCAGATCATAAACAGGGGATGACGGTCTTTTGTCAATTTTGTCAGATACCCGGTTCATCATCCTTTCAAGGATAATGTCATAAGTCTGATCTTCATACATTCTAAATCTTCACCCCCTTCTCTGCTTTAATATCACCGTAAATTGTTTTTACAGTAAAATAGGCATGAACCACACCCTTGACCGTCAGGTCAAATTCAAAGTCGGTCACGCCCGTGATTCTTTCATCAATGGCTAACGCTTCACTGATTCTGCGTTCTAATTCAGGGCAAACCCAAGTGACAGGTTCACCGTACAGGTCAAGTGTTTCAATGCCGTAATACCACGGATATATGATGTACTGATACCGTTCTGTTTGCAGTGTTCTGAAAATCATCTGCTTCATGGCATCCTGTTCATCCACAAGACCCCTGACTGAATCACCGTCTAAATCCATTTTATAAGTTAGGCTTGGCTGTGTTTCAATTTCAAAATCTTGGTCAAGAAAACCAACTGTTGAAGGAATCATTTGCCTATCCTATCCACAACAATGAAGCGTTGACCTTCTTGCTGTCTTATCAGGATAACTTCATCACCAACCGCCAAGCCATTGTGAATGATGATCTTCTTTTTTCCTGTAATTTTGTGAGTATGTGCAAGGTTCTTTGACCCTGTGTTCAAGTCAATGTTGCCACCGCTGCCATTGTCACCTTTTACAGTGTGGTTGTGGGTGGAAAGACTGCTTTCAGAAGTCCAGTCAACTGTTACCATTGTGCTAAAATCCGTCACATTTCTTGAAAGAATCAACTGTTTTTCACCAAGTATCATCTTCTGTTCAACATTGATTTTCAAAGGTGAAGCACTCACGATCTCACCAAAATATACATTTACGGGTTTCCCCGCTTCAACCGCTTCAACGGCTGCCCTTTTCAGGGTATCAACAAGTTCATTTGCATCAGGCAACAAATTCACCCCCTCTAAGTGTCAAATCCATCCAATGTTCACCTTCCTTGTAGGTATGCTTGCATTTTTCAACAAGCATCCAGTTTTTCAGTTTTATATCACCAAGATCAAGGTTGATGACAACCATTGAACCCGCCCGCACTCTGTTGTCACCTAAAGCGTTGGTAATTTTCAGGTTACGGGTCTTTTTGTTATACAGTTTCAAAAGGGCATCTGCTTTTGCTTGACCGTTTTCACCTTTCTGCAAGGTGTCAAAATATTGTAAGATACCCCACTTGTTAATGTTGGAAGAATCCTGTGTGATGTAAACATCACGCTTTCCTGTGTCCTTGTTATCATAGGTCAGTTTGATTTTGTTATATGTGTTTTCATCAATAGATGAAGTATAGTCAAAGTTTTGCCCGGTTTCTTCATCAATCATCAGGTACGCCCCCGGAACACCCACATACATAGATGACAGGCTTTTCAGGGTAAGTTTCCCAAAGTCATCATATAACACATACATTTCCCCGGTATTGGTCAGTGTCAGGTCAAGGGCATTTGCTATCATTTCAAACAGTGAAGTATTTTCTTCAACCCTTGATTCAATGACATACCCGGTATCATCCAGTGTGCCAAGGTTCAGGGCATAATCATCTGCAATCATTTTCACAAATTGGTTTGCCGTCTTTCCTTCATAGACCTTGGTATCTTTATTTTTTAAGTACCTCAACTGATCGTAGGCGGTGACAGTAATGATTTTGTCCTTGGTTCTCTGCTGCTTAAACACAAAACCAAAGAATACATTGTCACCGTCCACCTTCATCCTGACTGGACTACCTTCTGAAAAATCAAGAATGTTGTCATACAGGACTTTGAAAACCAGTTTGCCGGGGGTGTTTTTTCTTTCTGTTGACCATTCAATACCTTCCTGAACAACAGGCTGATATACTTTTGTTCCTGATTCATTCCCAACCAGTAGTTCAACGTACATTGAACAACACCCCTTTCTTATGCTGCCGGAATGGTCAAAACCTGTCCCGGATAAATTAAGTTAGGGTTGCCACCAATGACACCCCTGTTTGCGTTGTAGATCACGGTGTATTTTGCACCGCTGCCGTAAAACCGTTTTGCAATGTTCCACAAACAATCACCACGCACAACCGTATAGGTCTGTGCTGCTGCCGGGGCGGGTGAATTGTTGGTTTCCCGCTTAGGCTCTGCACTTGCCTTTGGCTTGGATGCAGCAATTTTGATGTTGACTGTCTTTGTTCCATAGTCCCGGTACTGTTTCAGATTGAACTTGACTTTGAAGTCAAACCCGTTCTTGGCATCCTCTGAAATTTTGTAATCTTCCAAAGATACCTTCATGTTCGTGTTCAGCAGTTTTTTCCCCACCGGGGTCTTTCTGCATACAATGAACTGGAATGTCTTTTTGCCTGTTTTCAACCCTTCAAAAATATCAAAGAAATATCCCGCTTCTTTGAAACCATTCTTATACACCGCATAAGGATGTTTTACTTGCGGGATTTCTGCTTCAAATTCAATGTCGGTCAACCCGGCTTTTTTCAGGATATTGATTTCACCTTCATTTATCAGGTTGACCGTTTTGTTATTACCATTGATTTTGATACTGATTTTTTCAGGGGTGACAGGAAAAAGGCATTTGTCAAAATACATATCATATCCGCTTCTTGCCATTTATTCATGCACCCCTTCCGTCATATTGTCTACCGCTTCATTGACTGAATCTGTCAGTTTGGTCATAAAACCATCAATGTCATCACCGCTGTTCACGGTGTTCTGCATATTTGACATATCAACATTGATTTCAGCGGTTGTGAATCTGTTAATTGCTTCTTGTTCCGCAATGTCACGCAAATACTTCAAATCTTCTTCTGTAACATCCAAAGAATCCTTGATTTTGCCTGTGTTATCGTCAATGTTTCCAATGCTGTCACCCACGCCTGAATTTGCTATTGCATCATTGAACCCTGATGTGTAATCACCCACATTAGGAATATCTGTCTGACCAAATACATCCGACAGACTAAAGTTTGAAACCTTATCAGCAATACCGTCACCCCATGCTGCACCCGCATTGAACGCATCTGATGCCCAACCGTCCTGAAATGCATCAAAGGTTGTAAAACCTTCATTGAACGCATCACTGATTGACTGGTAATCTTCTTTGTTTCCGGCTGCTTCACTTGCTTTGGCTGCATAGTCATCCGCTGCGGATGAAATGCCTGAATAGTCAAATTCAACAAACGGTAACTTATTCAGTGCTGAACAAATACCTTCAATGACTGAAAGTGCCGTGCTTAACAGGTTGTAAAACCATGACTGAACAGAACAGATTGCATTGTGAAATGCCGTCATCATATTGGATGCAAGTGCTGCAATGGCGTTTCCAATACCCAAGGCAATGTTTGCCACGGTTAGACCCAAGTTCTTGAAGAACTGAATCACCACGTTCACACCGCCAGTAATCACACCGAAGCCTGAATTTGCAATACCTGTCATCTTTGCAATCGCATTACATACGGCAAAAATAACCACAATCAACGCAAGAATCAGCATGATAATCCAAGTTAAAGGGCAAGCCATCAATGCAGCGTTAAGACCTTGCTGTGCTGCGGTTTCTGCAAATGTTGCACCTGTTGCCATCATTTGAGCAGCAGCCTTGACACCTTCTGCCATTGCCATGACACCGTTAATTGCTGCCACGATTGCAGAAATAGCAATGTATGCTGTGAGTGCTGCCACAATACCATATACGATAGGTGCAATAATTGACCAGTTATCACCTATGAAAGTACCGATTGACACCGCCAAATCAAACACATTCAGAAGGATATTCGCAAGGGTTGCCATTGCTTCAATAGCACCCTGAATGAAAGTCTGAAATGCTTCACTATTGGCTAAATCGTTCAGTCTTTGAAGAACAGGCTGAAATGCAATCAGTGCGGTGTTTTGCATTGACTGCCATATCTGCCCCCAAGTCATAGGCATTTCATTGAATTTGCTGTTAATGTCATCAGCAGCAGAAAAGATTGCTGCCTTGACTACATCAGCGGAAAGTTCCCCATCCGCTGCCATTTCTCTGATCTTACCGATTGGAACATCAAGATAGTCCGCAATGTTCTGAATCAGGTTAGGTGCTTGTTCAAAGATACTGTTCAATTCATCACCACGAAGGACACCTGAACCAAGTGCCTGTGATAACTGCAATTCTGCGTTTGCTGCTTCTTGGGTGCTTGCCCCGGCAATCGTCATCTGTTTTTGAATCAGATCAGCAAAAGCAACAACTTCTTCCGAACTGCTGAACGCATCCTTTGCGTTGTTACCAAAACGGGCAACAACATCAGCCATCTGACCGAATGAACCCCTTGCATCCTGTGCTGCTGCATATACCATGTTGACAAGTTCAGCAGTTGTCTGAACCCCGTCATTCATCATGTTCAAACGGGATGTTGTCTGAACAAGTTCATCTGAAATGTTCAGTGCTTTCCCAACTGACTGAATACTGATATAGGCTGCAACTGCCCGTTTGATGGTATTGGTCAATTCATTTGCCTGTTGTGTTCCGGCTGAAATTTCCTGATTAAAACGTCCCTGTTCATCCACATTGTCACGGATGTACCTTTCTGTGTTGCCAACAGTTTGTGACAAACGCAAATAAGCATCATTGGCAGCAGAAACATCCATGTTCTGCATTGCCTGATTCAGTGAATTTTGTTCCTGAATAGCCTGATTCAACTGCATACGCAACTGTTCCAGTTCTGCATTTGCATTGTCTGCCCCAACATTTACCGGGTTGTTCTCAATCTGCTGAATCCGCTGTTGAATTGCAGATAACCGCTGTTGCATGGTGTTCATATCCTGAACTGCTGCATCCGGCAGTATATCCATTCCCTGTGCGGTCTGTGAAATCCTTGCCTGTGTGGTGTTCAGTGTGTTCAACATATCGTTTGCACTCTGAACTTCTTGCTGAAATCGTTCAACACCTGTTCCTGTGAACACATCCATCCCGTCAGTGTTCCATGTGACCGGGATTTCTACGGGTTCAGGGTCAGGCGGTGCGTTTGGCTGAATTTCAGGTCTGATTGGTTCAGGATTTTCAACCAAAGGGTCAGGAAGTACCGGGTCAACAGGTACAGGAATCGGTTCTTGATTTCCACCATCCACAACAGGCGGTGCAATATCAGGTGCGGTCTGTCGGCTTGCTGCCTGATTCATTGCTTCAATGGCAGCGGTTGCCTGATTGATTTCATCCCTTGCCCCTTCAATACTGCTTGTATCAATATCAGCGTTCATTGACTGCTGCATATCATACATTGCAGACACGGCAAGGTTCACTGAACTGATGATGTTGTTCAACACTCCGCTGAATTGGTCATTAAGTTCAATACCTGTCTGAATAGATGACACCTGTTTCACCGTCCTTTCTTAGTGTTTTTTCTTTGCCCTTGCTTCTGCCTTTTTCTTTTCCTTCTTGTCATGCTCTGCTTTCAACTTGATTGAAGCAATCACAAAGGCTTTTTCCTGTTCATCCATAGCCAAGAACACTGATGGAAGAATGTGAAGTTTTAGAAGGGCATAGTAAGCATAATTTGCTTCACCGTCCCCTTCTTCAATTAGTTTTTTGCTTCATCAACCTTTTCATCAAGTGACTTGGTAAATCCCTGAAACTTCTGCATCCATAACTGGAAGTCCTGCATTTCCCCGGCATCATCAACCATTGCATAGACTAAATCTTCCGGGGTCATCACACCGTAACTGTCCTGTAACTCTTTATCGTAAAGGTCAGGAAACACCGTTGACTTCACGATCATTGCCATAAGGTACTTTGAAGTAATCAGTTTTGGTCTGAATAAGTTCGGCTTGCCTGTCACCTGAACTTCAATGGTGTTTGCATCACGAAGTTCTTCA
>ENA-OPVK01002184-OPVK01002184.1-human-gut-metagenome-genome-assembly--contig:-NODE-2184-length-10430-cov-1.233446_pt1 | contig 10430 bp, 4 predicted proteins | sample MGYA00241495_ERZ501982 | MGnify/ENA primary metagenome ERZ501982 (study PRJEB25962, sample SAMEA2042002) | human gut metagenome | biome: human gut; feature: human-associated habitat; material: faeces...
GACTGGAAGATGCCACTACCCTGTTCGAGAACTTTCCGTCGGCAATTGTTTTCGGCAAAGGCGAATCCTCCAAAACAATCTCAATCCCGGTCAAGAAAGAAGGAATTTCCGGTTCCTACGCTGTCAATCTGAACGCTTTCGCACGCGGATATACAATCGGAAATGCTTCGCAGAGCGTACAGGTGGCCGACTACCACTATACGACAATCTCTCTGAAGAACAATGCGGACAATGAGGTCAGAGAAAACCAGACATTTACACTGGTGGCTTCGGTCAATGTGCCCGTGAAAGAAGACGTTACCGTTAAAGTAACTCCGGGAACAGGACTGAAAGACAAGGTTGACGAAATGCCTTCCCAACTGGTAATTCTTGCCGGAAGCAGTACGGCCGAAAGCGACCCGATCACAATGGAAAGCGACCCGAAAACAACGGAAGACGAAACGTTCGACATTAACTTTGAAACAAACTCGCAGACTTATCCGCTGAGCGCAGGCCGGTTGAAGATTACCAAAATCGACATTCACAAAGGAATGGGTACACAGATTATGGACGAACGCTGGCTGTATGAAGACGCGGATGAAATGTATGTTTCAGAAGCCCGGCAGAAAGATATAGAAGCCTGGGGACCGTCACAGAGCTACAGACTCATGCGCGAAGGCGATCCGCATCCCAACGCCGGCAAGGTGCTGCCCGAAGGAAAATGGAAATTTTACAGAGCATACGAATTCCATAATGTGGCTTTCTGCAAAAAGCCGACAAAGACCAATGACGGAAGTTGGACAAATGAAGATTATCCGCAAGGATTCGCAGATCAGAACACACAGGCTGTAGAAACAGGAGGTGCTGTCGACAACGCAAGATATACATGGATTACGTCTGAAGGATATCTGCGGATGATAACCTTGAAAGAACAGACAAAATCCAAACGCAACCAGCAAACCTTTAATTTCGGAACGTCTGCACTGTATGCAAACAAATTTAATTCGAACAACACCAACAACCATAATTACGCGCCCCAGAATATACGTATCTATCCGGGCATGCGCATTGAAGTAAGAGCACGCATCCGTGGCGCCAAGGCCAGAATGTTGCCGGGCATATGGCTTCAGGGAAACCAGGCACAGGGAGGAGATAACCCATGGGTCGTTTGGCCTGCTTACGGCGAAATCGACGTGATGGAAAACAATACACTCGCTAATGCCAATACTGTGGAACAGACATTCCACGTGGGAACAATCGTTGACAACAAACATTACAACCCCACAATCGATGCTAAAAGAGTCGGATTCAGCGGCACAGTAGACCAGTTCAATATCTATTGGACAGAATGGCTCGACAACGAAACGGTTACTATGGGTATCAACGGAATAGAAACCATCCGCATTACAAAAGCAGAGGTTGAAAAGAACGGGTATCAGTGGCCGTTCACAGACCAGATAAACGATGAAGGCCTGCATCTGCTGCTTACCATGATGTTCTTGGGCAAGGTAGCTCCAAACGATTCCGAATCTGCGGCATACGCCGGCATCACATACCAGGATGCCAGAACTTCACAATACAGCGGTGCCGACTCTCCGATTCCAAGAATGGAAATCGACTGGGTAAGATTCTACACCGACAACACCTACAACACGCACGGGAAGCAATTCAATCCCATAATTCTGTACTAATCAAACCAGGCGGACAATCTTGACTCAGCATCAGGAAATGCAGAAAGGCTGTCCGCCTTTTTAACCTTACTGAATCAATGACAAGAAAACAGTTTAACAGCATATTGTTCGCAGGACTGGCTTTGCCGCTCCTTCTGTCATGCGGAAACGACAAGCCGCCGACGGAAAGCTGCATATTGCCGAAACCTGTGGCAATGGAACAAGATCATGGAAAAGGCTTCACATTCTCCGGCAGCACAAGCATTACGGTAGAAAATGAAGCACAGGCCGCAGCGGCACGGAATTTTGCCGAACTGTTCGCTCAATCTGCCGGATTCACGCCCAAAGTCGATGTGGGGAACAAGAAAAAGGGCGATATCAGCCTTGTCACAGACAAATCGCTCGCACCGGAAGCCTACACGATGAACGTCACTCCGAAAAAGATTGAAATCAAGTCGGCGGACACGGCCGGATTCTTCTATGCGCTTCAGTCGCTGCGTCTGTCGCTGCCTCCGGCAATTGACGGAAACAGACAGGTGGAAGCAAACTGGAGCGTACCGCCCATGAAAATAGACGACAAGCCCCGTTTCGCCTATCGCGGACTGATGCTGGATGTGGCACGGTTTTTCATGCCGAAAGATGAGGTGATCAAACTCATCGACTGTATGGCCATGCTGAAACTCAACAAACTGCATATGCATTTGTCGGATGACACCGGATGGAGGCTCGAAATCAAACGGTATCCCAAACTGACAGAAGTGGGCGCATGGCGCGTGGACCGCGGCGAACAGCCGTTCTATGCAAGACGCAACCAGCAGCCGGGAGAAAAGACTCCAATCGGCGGATTCTATACGCAGAACGAGATGAAAGAAATCATCGCTTACGCAGCCGAACGGCAGATTGAGGTGATTCCGGAAATCGACGTGCCGGCTCATTCATGCGCTGCACTTGCCGCTTACCCCGAACTCGCCTGTCCGGTTGTAAAGACCCCCATCACGGTTCTGCCCGGACTGGGAGGAAAGCACCCGTCAATCATCTATTGTGCAGGAAAAGAAGAAACATTCAGGTTTCTCGAAGGAGTAATCGACGAGCTGGCAGATCTCTTCCCTTCGCAATACATTCACATGGGCGGCGACGAAGCGGCCAAAACGTACTGGAAACAGTGCCCGCTCTGCCAGGAACGGATGCGCCGGGAGAAACTGGCAAACGAAGAAGACCTGCAAGGCTACTTCATGGGCCGGCTTAACGAGTATATCCGGAGCAAAGGAAAGACAATGATGGGATGGGACGAGCTGACAAACAGCAAGGTTCCGGAAGGCACGGTCGTTTTCGGCTGGCAAGGATACGGAAAAGCTGCGCTGAAAGCTGCCGAAGAGGGACATCCTTTCATCATGGCTCCTGCACGCGTGCTTTATCTGATCCGCTACCAGGGACCGCAATGGTTTGAGCCGACCACCTATTTCGGCAACAACACATTGAAGGATGTATACAACTTTGAACCTGTACAGAAGGACTGGAAGCCTGAATACAAGGATCTGCTGAAAGGAATACAGGCATGCATGTGGACTGAGTTCTGCTACAAGCCCTCGGACGTTACTTACCTGACCTTCCCCCGCCTGGCTGCCGCAGCAGAAGTGGCCTGGTCGCCCGAAGGCTCCAAAGACTGGGAAGCTTTCCAGAAGGCACTCGACAACTACCTTGCGCATCTGGACGCGAAAGGCATCGTCTATGCAAAATCGATGTTCAACATCCAGCATAAGGTAACTCCGCTGAACGGAAAACTCAACATCAAACTGGAATGCGAACGCACGGATGTGGAAATCCGCTATACCGTCGACGGAACAGAACCTGCTGCGGAATCTCCCCTATTCAAGGATTCTCTGCTGACAGACAAGGCGATGACATTGAAGTGCGCAACCTTCAAAGACGGAAAGCAGATGGGCAAGACACTTGAACTGCCACTGCTGCGCAACAAGGCTACCGGAAAGAAAGTGATCAGCAGCAACCCTCAGACAGCGCTGCTGACTAACGGAGTGAGAGGAAGCCTGCGCCAGTCGGACTTTGAATGGTGTACATGGGACAAGCTCGAACAAAGTTCGTTCACCGTGGATCTCGGCCAGACGGAAACAATCGGCAAAGTGACGCTGGGATGCCTGACAAACTACGGAATGGCTGTCCACAAGCCGAAAAAGATTACGCTGGAACTCTCGGAAGACAACCGACGCTTCACGGAAGCCGGCAAAAAGACATTTGACAAAGACGAAATCTTCAAGGAAGGAAACTACATTGAAGACATCGCATTCGACGTGAAAGGAAAACAGGCGAGATACGTGCGCATCAAGACGGAAGGATACGGCAAGTGCATTCCCGAACACTATATGCGGCCGGGACAGCCTGCACGCTATTATTTTGACGAACTGACAGTTGAATAAATAACCTTACAAACGATATTGATATGAAAAAGTTTAAACACCTGATGAATGCCGGACTTTTAGGCAGTGTGATCGCACTGGGCTCTTGTTCGGAAGAAAAGATAATCAACCTCAATACGGGAGGCGAAGGAAGCAGCTCTCAGGCAGAAGCTGTGGACTGCACCGTAAATGCCACAATCAAGTCACTCAAGACTTTTGAAACACGCGCGAACTGGCAGAACGAAGCATACGCATGGAACGCACAGGATGCCTTCACCGTATGGGAACAGAAAGAAGGCGCAGGATACAACTTCACAATCAGCACGGGATACGACGGATCTGCGCCTGCGGCTACAGCGGAATTTGCAGGAAAGATGCCTTTGGTTGACGGCCATAAACTGGTGGCAGTCTATCCCTTCAAGGAGGCAAGCACATTCGATGAAATCGCCACATTTGCTATCCCCGCAGAATGCACGCAGGCTGCAGGCAATGCAGAACTTGGCGCCTACTCTTTCATGGTGGCCACCACGAACGTAACGGACGGCGCGATTCCCGACCTCGAATTTGCTCCGCTGACAGCCACGCTTCAGTTCGACCTGAAGAACGTTGCGAAAGAAGACCTGAAGGTCCGCCGCATCACTGTTGAAAGCAACGGCGAGGTATTTCCCGGCGCAATGAAAATCAACAGCAACGGTGAAGTGGAAAGCGTATCAGACATGCGCAAAAGCCTTTCGCTGAACATGAGCGACCAGACTGTCGCTCCCAATGCGTCGCTGAACGGCTACTTGAATATCATTCCAACGCAGTATAATGCCGACGCAAACAAAATAAACGGAGAAACAGGCATATCCCTGAAAGCTACAGTCGTAAACTCGAAGGATGAAGAGCAGGTAATCACAATCCTGAGCAATGTCGCCCTGAAAGACATGAATGAAAAGACGGGCATGGACATGGAAGCATCCGCCTATCAGTTTGCAGCAGGCAAGAGATACAAAATCACTTGCGAACTCGACAACTTCCGCATTCCGGAAGAGGGATATGTTACCGACGAAGAAGGCAATGCCACCATCTACAACCTGGACGGACTCATCAAATGGAGTGCCGACGAAGCCGCAAAATCCAAGACCGTCACTCTAATGGCCGTTCCGGGCGACGAAGACTCCTGGACTAAGGAAGTCGACTTTGAAGGAAAAGAATGGAAAGCCATCGACTTCTTCGCAGGAACATTCAACGGAAACGGATTCACATTCAAAAACATGAAGGGCTGTTTCGCCAAGACAAACGGGGGAACAATCAAGGACCTTACATTCGAAAACGCGACAATCAGCACTGCGGAAAGCTCTTCGGCCGGACTGATACTTACCAACAACGGAACGCTGGAAAACATTACGATATCAAATATCAACATGAATGTTTCTGCCAACACCGCCGGAGCCTTGGCCGCATCCAACAGCGGAACGGTTGCCGGATGTACACTTGAATCGGGAACGATCAATATAACGGTTTCAGCCGACGGAATGGCAGGAGGACTGATTGGAAACACCACAGGCAACATCACCGATTGCAAAGTCGGAAAGTCAGATGTAAGCTTATCGGTTGATTGCAGTAACTACAAGGTAAATGTAGGCGGACTTCTGGGACAAACGCCCAACGCTGCGGGCAAGCAACAAATAACAAATTCATCCGTCAGCTCCAGCGTCACCGTTTCTACAACAGGAACAACGCCAAACCCCAATATAGGCGGACTTGTAGGATGGCTTGCATCAGGCTCAATCAGCGCAAGCAGCGCGTCAGCAACCTTTAATGTAGCAATGGGAAGCATCGGCGGCCTGGTGGGACAGATACAATCTCCGAATCCGGGCAGCATCACGCTGTGCTATACTTCCGGTAGTCTGAACATAAAGGAGGGAGGCTTCTCAAGCTCCAACGTAGGAGGATTGATCGGAAAGACATTTAATACAAAAGTACAAATCAGTTCCTGCTATACAACATTCACACTCCCGGAAACAGCAAACAAGCTGGGCGGCATACAAGGAGATTGCGGAGGAGCAAGCGCACCCGCATATACAGCTTGTTTCTACACGCAGGAAGGAGTTGCGGCCATAAACAATCCGGTCAATACAGACATTCCCACATTGAAAGACCTTGCCCCCATTTCAACAGCGGACTTGAAAGGAAAAGCAAGCGAAATGAACGCTGCCGCCTCCACAGCCGGATGTACGGCATATCAGTTTGCTGAAAACAGTTCGGACACTGAACCGCTGATTATCAAAGCCGCAGAATAATTTCAATAGGTTCACCAATACTTCCCCAAGAGGCCGCAGAGAGCGCAGGGAGCAAAAATTCTCCCTCCATCTCCGGGGCCTCTTTTTATTTGCCCCTCCTCTTCTAGGCTTCCCCAAGAAGAAGACAGCGGGAACGAAAACATCCGCGGAATGTACTCTATCCCCAGCCTGAGGATGTGTATCTTTAAGCTGAAGACATGCATCTCCATCCAGAAGATGTATATCTCCAGGCTAGAGATAAAGAAAATGTCCGTCCTTCCGCATATCAGCAGCCTGCATTTCTCATTCAACCAGCCGGAAAGAAAGACGGAAACCGGCCTCGCCGGAATGCACATGACACCGGAAAAGCACAAAAACAAAAAAGACAAAAAAGCACAGGGTACACCGTCCGCGTCGGATGGATTTCCCTGTGCTTTCTTGTCTTTACGGCAGCCTGAGAGCGAGGTTACTCACAGGCACTGATACGCAGCTTATAAGCCATCGGAGTTTCCGGCACCCGGTATTTGGGCAACGTATCCACGTCACGTCCGCAGCTCGCATTGCCTATGCCCCGTATCGCCGCATCCAGATGAAGCACGATATAAGGCCTTTCGCGCAGCTCCCAAACGTGTTTGCCATTCATCAGATCGGCATCCGTATAGCGCAGCGCAGAGAACGACACATTGCCTTCCGTACGGATACATATACCCTTGCCGCTAGCGTCGGTCAAGGTCAGTTCACGCAAGCCCTCACGGTTGCCCATAGACTGAGGCTTCATATACTCTTCGACCATTCCGTCAACCGTAGCCGAATAACGGCCTACAAAACAAGCGTCTTTCCGGTCAACATAATTCTCCCACGGTCCGAGAGCATAATAGTTCACATTGCTCATCGTCGAATCAATGCCGCAAACCAAACCAGCGCGGCGCAAATCAGCCGTGTGCGGCACGAAGCGGACATCCACATCAAACGATCCTCCCGGAACGAAAGTGTAGACAATCTCCGTATCGCACAACTTTCCGGTGCGTGAAGTACGGACAACCACAGTTTTGCCTTTCTTCACCGCTTCACATGTTCCGACAGAATCCAGTCCGTTGGAAGTATCCTTGAACAAATCGTTTTCAATCCAGCGATGGTTGTCGTACACGAATCCTTCGCCCCCGCTGATTATACGCTTCCCGTTCATCACAAGCGCAGTCATGCGTCCCGTCGCCTTGTCAAATACAGCTTCGATTCTTTCGTTCTTCACCGCTATCTTTCCGCCATCGTCAGCAACCTTCAATCTGCCGCCTTTGCCGGCTTCCAGTTCAGGCAAACCGCGGCGCGAAACCAGTTCATACTGCATCCGTGCCACTTCGTGACCGGACTTGCACCACGCCGTTGCTCCACGGCGGCATACATACAGGTTCAGCATCACCTCGCTTCCATCCTTCTCTGCCTGTTTCAGGCTGATACCTTTCAGGTTCAGCAGCACGGCAGCCGAATCCCCCGGAGCAACCGCATCCTGTCGGCAGCTGCCACACATCCGTCAGCAACCGTTTCCCAGCGCAAATAGAAATCGTCCAGCGAAAGGAAATTGTATTTGTTTCGCAGCTGCACCTTCACCGAATTCTTCTCCATGTCCGTTGCTGACAGGCAGAAGCCGACATACTGATAAATCCTTTTCACCTGCTTCAGCTCGGGAGTTTCCTCACGCGTAGCCGGAATAATTCCGTTTGAACAGAAATTTCCCTGATGCGGGCCGGGGAAGTCATATCCGGTGTGCAGGCGATAAATGCCCTTCTTCATTTCATGAGGCTCGTAAATTGCCTGGTCAACCCAGTCCCATATGGCTCCTCCTATAACAGAAGAGCTCCCTTCGATGCTCTCCCAATACTCACGGAGATTTCCGATGGCATTCCCCATCGCATGGGCATACTCGCAAATGAACATCGGCTTGTCGAACGAATTCACATACTCGTCCATCCATGCCATGCCCGGATACATTTTCGAATACATATCGCTGAAGCGGTTTCCCCCGAAAGGTTTTCCGTCGCGTGTTCCCTCGTAATGCACCGGACGGGAATCAAGACGCTTCGCCGCGTCGTAACAAGCCTGGAAATTGCTTCCGCCTCCGGCTTCGTTTCCCAGGCTCCAGAAGATAACGCTCGGATGGTTACGGTCGCGCAAAATCATGCGGTCCACACGGTCCACAAAAGCCGGTATCCACGACGGCATGTCACTGATAGACTGGTTGGCATGATCCTCCAGATCAGCCTCATCCATCGTATACAATCCGTAATAGTCGAACATGGCATACATTTTGGCCGCATTGGGATAATGCGCCGTTCGGATCGTGTTGATATTGTTCTGCTTCATCATGAGCACATCCTGCAACATCGACTCCACAGTCACGGCACGGCCGTAGCGGGGATGCGTATCATGCCGGTTCACACCCTTGAAGAACACACGCTGCCCGTTGACATACACCAAAGAACCCTTGATCTGAATGTCACGGAAACCGTATTTCGTGGAGAATGCCATTTCATCCTCCCCCCCCTCACGCTGGATAACTTCCACCGTATACAAGTTCGGCGTTTCGGCCGTCCAGGGCAGCAGCCCGCTCAGGCTGAACGACACCTGCGTCTTGCAAAGGGTATCTTTCGCGGCAAAAGCTGCATGAGCCTGCTTTTCTGCGACCAGCTTGCCTGAAGGATCAAGCAGACGGACAACCAGCTCTTTCTTTCCGCTCAAACGGCTGCGGTTGTCAAGTGTCAGTTCCACATTCATCTCACCCGCCGCAAAGTTCTTCGAAGCATCCAAAGAAGAGGTGATGTAATGGTCGCGCACGCTGACCATAGGCACATTGTAAAGATATACGTCACGGAAAATGCCGCTCATGCGGAACATATCCTGGCATTCCAGATACGAACCGTCGCTCCAGCGGAACACCTGTACGGCCAGACGGTTTGTACCCTTACGGAGATAAGCGGTCAGATCAAACTCCGCCACATTGTTCGAACCTTGCGTATACCCTACATAATGGCCGTTGAGGTAAACAAACGCGGCACTGTAGATTCCTCCGAAATTGATAAACGTGCGCTGTTTTTCCCACCCTTCAGGGAGTTCAAAGAAACGCACATAAGAACCTACCGGATTGATGCCGTAATTTTTTCCTCCGTCATTGAAGCCTTTGCGGGCGTTGATGTAGGGAGGAGTGTTTGAATGGGGATATTCCACATTCGCGTAAATGGGACGGTCGTATCCCTGCATCTCCCAGTTGGAAGGTACGGGAATCTTGTCCCATCCGCTCACGTCGAAGCTATCCTTATAGAAGTCTGACGGACGCTGCGAAGGTTCCGGCACAAAATAAAAGCTCCAGTCGCCGTTCAGCAAACAGAAAGCCGAACTTTTGGAGTAGACCCATGGGGTCTGGTAATAGTCTTTGTCAGCACGCATTTCGCCGGCACTCCGATAAGGCATGTAAGTGGCGTGCCCCGTTTCCTTGTTTTCCGCAAAACGCGTTTCATCTTCCCAGTACACTTTCTCGCGGGCCACATCCTCTACACGGAAAGAAGCGGGCAAAGGCATGCCGCTTGCTTTGACTGCAAACAAAGATGCTGCCGACTTGCCTTCCTTTTTCTTGTCCGCCAGCGCAAGCGAACCGTCCTTGCGGCAGACCATCACCAGCTCCGGAGTATTGGCAGGCACAAATTTGCCTGCCGCTTCCACCAGCCAAAGCTGCGACTCGTCCGAACCGTTGTTCTCAGTCACCCCCACCTTGTTGTCGGAGCGGGCATGAATACTCAGGTTCACAAAAGGGTTGATGAAGCGGCAACTGCCCGACAGACCGCTGACACTCCACTGCTGCATTTTGTCCGCTTCGTCCGGAGAAAGCAAGACCACGGGCTGTCCGGCAGACTTGCAGCCGACCACCTTGTCCGGCATCCCCGAAGGAACCAGCACATACAATTTATTCTTGTCGAACGACAGTTGTGCAAAGACATTCAAGGCACAGACTGAGAAAAACAGAAAAGTTAAAAACAGACGATGTTTCATGATATATTGCTTTATTTGACTAAGGTTACTCCAAGTTCATCCATCCCGACAACCGCCTTTCCGCCGGC
>ENA-OPVK01002191-OPVK01002191.1-human-gut-metagenome-genome-assembly--contig:-NODE-2191-length-10400-cov-4.020493_pt1 | contig 10400 bp, 6 predicted proteins | sample MGYA00241495_ERZ501982 | MGnify/ENA primary metagenome ERZ501982 (study PRJEB25962, sample SAMEA2042002) | human gut metagenome | biome: human gut; feature: human-associated habitat; material: faeces...
GGCTTCGCCCAGGGCAGCGCCGCCTGCACGGCGGAGGAGATCCGGGCCTTTTTCTCCCGCCGGTAAACTGCTTCGCTGCGCGAAATAATTTTGCGTTATTTCAACAAAAAGCACCCCCGAAATGTGCAGAAAAAGCGCATTTCGGGGATTTCCTTTTATCGATATACATGATACAATAAGAGACACTGAATATTTCGCACAGAAAAGAGTGATACCTTGCCCGAAGAAAACAAGCTGGGCGTCATGCCCATTTCCAAGCTGATCTGGAATATGTCCCTGCCCATCATCGCGTCCATGCTGGTGCAGGCCCTGTACAACATTGTGGACAGCGTGTTCGTCAGCCGTGTCAGCGAGCAGGCGCTCACCGCCGTTTCGCTGGCCTTCCCCGCCCAGAACCTGATGATCGGTCTGGCCACCGGCACCGCCGTAGGCGTCAACGCCCTGATGGGCCGGGCACTGGGTGCCGGACAGCGTGAACGCGCCGACAAGGTCGCCAACCACGGCATACTGCTGGCGCTGGTGGGCTTCGTCATCTCCGCCGCTCTGGGCGCGACCTGCTCCGACCTGTTCTTCCGTTCCCAGACCCAGATAGAGAACATCATCCGCATGGGCAACGACTACCTGCGGGTGGTGACCATCGGCTCCCTCGGTATGTTCTGCCAGATCATGTACGAACGGCTGCTCCAGGGCACGGGGCGGTCTATCCTCAGTATGTACACCCAGGGTCTGGGCGCCATCATCAACATCATTCTGGACCCCATTTTCATCTTTACCCTGAACATGGGCGTTACCGGCGCTGCCGTGGCCACCATCATCGGCCAGTTCTGCGGCTGCGCCCTGGCCATATACTTCAACCACAAGAAGAATACCGACATCACCCTCTCCGTCAAGGGCTTCCGCCCGGACTTCCGGCTCATCGGCGAGATCTATGCCATCGGCCTGCCCAGCGTCATTATGATCGCCATCGGTTCGGTGATGACGTTCCTGATGAACAAGATACTCATCACCTACCATGCCGCCCATGAAACGGCGGCCACCGCCTTCGGCGCGTACTTCAAGCTGAATTCCTTTATCTTCATGCCCGTCTTCGGCATGAACAACGGCGTGGTGCCCATCGTCGCCTATAACTACGGTGCCCGGAACCGCAAGCGCATGGTGGAGACCATCAAGCGCGGCGCGCTGTACGCCTCCATCATCATGGTCTTCGGCACCGTCCTCTTCTGGGTCATCCCCGGCCCTCTGCTGAAGATATTTGACGCCACCGACACCATGCTCTCCGTGGGCATACCCGCCCTGCGGATCATCTCCATCAGCTTCTGCATGGCCGGCGCGTGCATCGCCCTGGGCGCCTCCTTCCAGGCGCTGGGCAGATCCCTGTACTCCATGATCACCTCCATCGTCCGCCAGCTGGTGTTCCTGATCCCCATCGCCTACGTGCTGGCCCGGTACGGCGCCTCCGTGGGCAACAGCGACCTGGTGTGGTGGAGCTACCCCATCGCGGAGGTATTCTCCCTGACGCTGACGCTGTTCTTCTTCCGCCATCTGTACAAGACCGTCATCGCCCAGCTGCCCGAGGGCCGCGAATAAGAAAAGCGGAACTAAACCCCGCCGCGCTCCGTCTTAGTGGATAGAGGGCGGATCCATCGCCCGCCCCCCGGCGGTGTATATACACACAAACAGATAGAGACAGAAAAGGAGGCACGACCCCCATGAAGAAGTTTTTGGCATTTATCCTGGCCCTGGCCTGCGCCCTGTCGCTGATGGCCTGCGGCAAAAAGAACAACGACGACAAGCCCGACCCCGATCCCGCGCCGGACCCCCAGCCCACCGTCACCACCGCCGAGTTCACCCACGGCTATGTGGACATGGCGCTGGACCTGCCGGAGGGCTGGAGCTGGGAGCAGGTGTCCGACAACGGCACCGATAAGACCGAGGGCATCCGCTTCTACAAGACCGATGACCCCACTGTCAGCTACACGCTGCTGTGCTGGACGGGCGGCTACGGCATCTGCGGCACCGGCGTCACCAGTGAGGAGATCACCCTTGCCAACGGCATGAAGGTCTGGCAGCACACGGAGGAGAACACGGAAAAGGGCACCATGGGCATGGCGGACATCTTTTTTGAGGACGTACCGGGCAGCTATGTGGCTTCCCCCTCCGAGACCATGACCACCGAGGTGTGGAACGCCAACCGCGATGCGCTGCTGTCCATTCTGGGCACCGCCCAGATCGGCCGCAAGAGCGTCAGCCAGCAGGCCGCCATTGACGCGGCCAAGGCCCAGTACACCGGCGCGTACGACCAGGTGTACGCCACCTATGACGTCACCTCCGGCGCGTGGACAGTGAGCTTCAGCAAGAGCGCCGCCGGCGCAAAGACCGACCGTCTGGTGGTGGATGCCGCCGGAAAGGTCATGGCCGCCGGAAAGTAACCGAAAACAGTCGAAAACCGCCGCAGCTGCGGCGGTTTTTGCTTTGCGTGCTTGACAACCACCCCGAAACGTGCTATTCTTTTCCTGATACAGGCGATGACGGGCGTGGCGGCCCTGAGCCGCGGGAGGAAATGCCCGCCGGAAGCCCCGTTACCGGCAGAAGAGTGTGGAAGTATCCAAATTCAGGTGGAACCACGGACTATGTTTAGTTCGCCCTGAGCCTTACCGGCTCAGGGCGTTTTTTTGTTGCCAAAACACTTCATATAGGAGGAACCTCACCATGAAAAACACCGAAAAGACGATGGACAAGATCGTCGCCCTCTGCAAAAACCGCGGCATCATCTTCGCCGGCAGCGAGATCTACGGCGGCCTGGCCAACACCTGGGACTACGGCCCCCTGGGCGTGGAGCTGAAGAACAATATCAAGAAGGCCTGGTGGAAGAAATTTGTCCAGGAGAACCCCTACAACGTGGGGCAGGACGCCGCCATCCTCATGAACCCCCAGACCTGGGTGGCCAGCGGCCATCTGGCCGGCTTCTCCGATCCCCTGATGGACTGCAAGGAGTGCAAGGAGCGCTTCCGCGCCGACAAACTCATCGAGGACTGGTGCCACGAGAACGGCTTTGAGCTCAGCAAGCCCATCGACGCCTTCTCCCAGCAGGAGATGAAGGACTTTGTGGAGGAGCACAACCTCCCCTGCCCCTCCTGCGGCAAGCACAACTTCACCGATATCCGCCAGTTCAACCTGATGTTCAAGACGTTCCAGGGCGTCACCGAGGACGCCAAGAACACCGTCTATCTCCGTCCCGAGACGGCCCAGGGCATCTTCACCAACTTTGTGAACACCCAGCGCACCACCCGCCGCAAGCTGCCCTTCGGCGTCTGCCAGATCGGCAAGTCCTTCCGCAACGAGATCACCCCGGGCAACTTCATCTTCCGCGTCCGCGAGTTCGAGCAGATGGAGCTGGAGTTCTTCTGCAAGCCCGGCACCGACCTGGAGTGGTTCAACTACTGGCGCACCTTCTGCCACAACTGGCTGCTGGGCATCGGATTGAAGGACGAGAACCTCCGCCTGCGTGACCACGACCCCGAGGAGCTGTGCTTCTACTCCAAGGCCACCACGGACTTCGAGTTCCTGTTCCCCTTCGGCTGGGGCGAGCTGTGGGGCGTGGCCGACCGTACCGACTACGACCTGACCCAGCACCAGACCGTGTCCGGCAAGGACCTGACCTACTTCGACCCCGAGACCAACGAGCGCTACATCCCCTACGTGGTCGAGCCCTCTCTGGGCGTGGAGCGCAGCGTCCTGGCCGTGCTGGTGGACGCCTACGACGAGGAGGTCGTGGACGCGGAGAAGAACGACGTCCGCGTGGTGCTGCACCTGCACCCGGCCCTGGCCCCCTACAAGGCCGCCATCCTGCCCCTGAGCAAGAAGCTCTCCGAGCCCGCCCGCAAGATCTACGAGGACCTGTCCAAGGAGTGGATGCTGGACTTCGACGAGACCGGCTCCATCGGCAAGCGCTACCGCCGCGAGGACGAGGTGGGCACTCCCTTCTGCATCACCGTGGACTTCGACACCGTGGGTGATGCCGAGCACGCCGGCGACAACTGCGTCACCGTCCGCGAGCGCGACACCATGGAGCAGGTGCGTATCCCCATCAGTGAGCTGAAGGCCTATCTGGCCGAGAAGCTGGCCTATTAAGCGTAAAAAAGAAAGCCCCGCGGGGCTTTCTTTTTTTGCTCACATATCCACGATCTGCAATTCGCTCTCGTCCACCTTCTGCATGTCTTTCTTGTTCATCATGTCGTACATACAGGGCACCACGAACAGCGTCATCAGCGTGGCGTACAGCAGTCCGCCGATACAGACCACGGCGATGGGCTGCATCAGCGCCGTGCCGGCGTTTTTCGCCGTGGCGGTGACGATCAGGCCCAAAATCGTGGTCAGACTGGTCATCAGGATCGGCCGCAGGCGGGTCACGCCCGCGTCGATGATCGCCTCCCGGCGCTCCATGCCGGACAGCCGCTGCTGGTTGATGTAATCCACCAGCACGATACCGTTGTTGACGATGATGCCCACCAGCATCACAAAGCCGATCAGGCTGATGACAGATACCTCGATCCCCGCGATCAGCAGGGCCAGGAAGCCGCCGGTAAAGGCCAGCGGGATGGTAAACATGACGATGAACGGGGACTTCAGCGACTGAAACTGTGCCACCATGATGAAGTACACCAGCACCACGCCCAGCAGCAGCATCAGCAGCAGCTGGCTCATGGCCTCCATGATCTGCTCGTTCTCTCCGTTGAATTCCGCGGTGATGCCCTCCGGCAGCGTCAGACCGCTGACGGCCTGCTGCGCCGCGGAGGTCACGTGGGTGACGTTGTAGCCATCGGCGATGGCGGCGGTCACGGTAACGCACCGGCGCTGCTGGTCACGGGAGATGGTGTTCATGGACACCGTCTCCGTCACGGTGGCCACATCGCCCAGCTTGAAGGTCTTGTCCTCCTCACTGCCGCCGGTCAGCTGCCCCGCGGCGCTGCTTCCGGTCATGCCTGAGGCGCTCCCAGTCATGGCGGAGGACGCGCTGCTCTCCGCCGACAACTCCAGCTCCAGCAGGTTCTCCCGCTTGAGGACGCTGCCCTCCGCCGCGTCCACGGTCAGGTCCATGTCCTCGCTGTCCAGCGTCACATCAGAGACGCTGGCGCTGCTCTGCAGCGCCGCGGCGATCTGCATATACACCTGGGCCACGGTCAGCCCCTTCTCCGCCGCCGCCTTCCGGTCGATGGTCACCTGCAGCGCCGGGGCCGAGGCGTCCAGCCCGTCGCTGACCTCACCGACGCCCTCCACCTGCTCCAGCCGCCGGGCGATGGTCCGGGCGCTGCTCTGCAGGTCCGCCATATCGCTGCCGAACACCTGCAGCGACACGCCGCTGCCGGTCATATAGCTCATCATACTGCTCATCACGCCGCTGGCCGTCACCTCACAGGGCAGGTCGGCACACAGCGTCTCGATCTCCTTCCCCGCCACAGAGCCGAAGGTCCCCTCCGGCATGGTGATGTAGCCCTCCACGTCATAGCTGCCGCCGGAGGCGCCGCCCATGGCACCGCCCATGTTCAGGCCGCCCATGGTGCCGCCGCCCATCATAAAGCCGGCGTCCTGCACGTCGTCCACAGTCATCACCCGCTCCAGCACCTCGTCGGCCAGCCGTACCGCCTCCTCGCGGGAGGTGTCCTCCGGCATGGTGATGGTCAGGGACAGGTTGTTCATATCCATCTCCGGCATAAAGGTAAAGCCGCGGCGCAGGCACGCGCCGGCACTGGTCACCAGCAGCACCAGCGACAGCAGCAGCACGCCGGCCTTGTGGTCCAGCGAAAAAGCGATGGCCTTCCGATAGGCGGGATAGACCTTGTCCAGCAGGCCCGGCTTCTGCACCATGGGCCGGCGCAGCATACCGCTGGCCATCGCCGGCACCAGTGTCAGCGCCACCAGCAGGCTGGCCAGCAGCGAGTAGGTGATGGTCAGCGCCAGGTCGGTGAACAGCTGGCGGGTCAGGCCCTCTACGAACACGATGGGCGCGAACACGCACACGGTGGTCAGGGTAGAGGCCGTCACCGCCCCCAGCACCTGGCCCGCGCCGGACACCGCCGCCTGAATGATGGTGGCGCCCTTGGCCCGCAGGCGGTAGATATTCTCAATGACCACCACGGAGTTATCCACCAGCATACCCACCGCCACGGCCAGACCGCTCAGGGAGATCATGTTGATGGTCACGCCGGTGAAGTACATAAGTACGATGGCAAAGATCACGCTGACGGGGATAGATACCAGCGTGATGACCGTTGGCCGCCAATCCCGCAGGAACAGGTACAGAATGACCACGGAGAACAGCGCGCCCCACAGCAGCGACGAGGTGATGGTTTCCACGATCAGGTAGATATAGTCGCCCTGGTCCATCAGCGGCGCGAAGGACAATCCCTCGTACTGGCCCTCCAGCTCCTCGAACCGTGCGCTGATGTTATTGGACACCTCCGCCGTGGCGTAGTTGGACTGCTTGGTAAAGGTGATGAGAATGCCGTTGTCGCCGTTGACCTTGGTGTACAGCTCCCCGGCGTTGTCCGTGACCACCACGGTGGCGATGTCGCCCAGTGTCACCGGCTCGATGCCGTCCATGCCCAGGTCCAGCAGCACCATATCCTCCAGCTCCTGGCGGGAGGACACGTTCTCGCCCACGGATACCATGTATTTCACGCCGCTGTCGTCCTCAATGTACCCGGCAGGCATGGCGAAATTCTGTGCCGTCAGCAGCTGGCTGACGGCGGAGATGGACAGCATCCCGCCCACGTCCGTCTGGTCGGCGATGGACTTGTACGCCTCGTTGATCTGGTCCATGCCGGCCTCGATCTGGGTCATGGCCTCATCCAGCTGTATCTGCGCCTCCGTCAGCTGGGTAATGCCGTCGATCAGGGAGAGCGTCATGTTATAGACCTCACTGGTGACCTCCCGCTTCAGCTCGCCGCTTTCCAGATCCTGCATCAGCTTATCCAGCGTCGCGTTCAGCCGTTCCAGCGTCTTTTTCAGCTGCTCCAGATCCTCCTTCCCGGGCACGGTGATGGGCGGCTCACCGGGAGCCGGATCCGGGTCTGGCTCCGGGATCTGGCCCCGGGCCTCCTTCAGATATTCGTACAGCTTATCCACCGCCGCGCCCGCCTTGGCCGCCGCGCCGGCGGCAATGGCCTCCTTGGCCTCATCCAGCTGTGCCTGCCCCTTTTCCACCTGGTCCTTGGCCTTCTGCAGATCCAGCTTCGTCTTGTTCAGTTCGGTACGCACCGCATCCGCCAGCTTCTCCGACAGGGCGTCCAGCTTGGCCTCGTCCAGGATCACATGGGCCTCCCGGGTCACGGCGCCGCTGACCGAAATGCTGGCCACGCCGGACACGCCCTCCAGCTTGGGGGACAGCTCTCCGGTGACGAAATCGCTGAGCGCGTACACGTCCATGTCCTCCCGGGTCACGGCGGCCACCATCACCGGCAGCATGGAGGGATTGATCTTCAGCACATAGGGGGCGGAGACGGTGTCGTCCCAACTGCCCTGCAATACGGAGATCTTCTGCTGGATGTCCACACTGATGGTATCCATATTGGCGCCGTCCTCAAACTCCAGCGTGACCATGGATACGCTGTCCTGGCTGGTGGAGGTGACGGTCTTGATCTTATCCAGCGTAGCCATGGACTGCTCCACCGGCCTGGTGATGGACTGCTCAATGGACTCCGGGCTGGCGCCGGGATCAGAAGTGACGATGATGACATAGGGAAAGTCCATGTTGGGCAGCAGATCCGGTGTCATTTTCAGATACGCCACCACGCCCAGCACGATAATGCCCAGCACCGTCACAAAGATCGTCAGCGGTTTTTTCACGCTGAATCCGGCCATATCCGTCCCTCCTTTTTCCGCCTGCAGCGCCCACGCACCCAGGGTAAAACTGTAATAATGTGTAAGTGTACCATCCCCGCCGCCGACTTGCAAGCGGGACGGCGCAGAATTCACGAAAGCGTTACAAATACAGGGTTTTTTCGGGAAAATAGTTCGGAGTTCGTAGTATTCTTTGCGCCGTCTTTACGCGTCCGGACGATGAAAAACGCGGACGCACCTGCGTCCGCGTTTTTCGCAAATAAGAAAGAGAAAAGGGAAGAAAACAGCAAAATCAGCCGGTGCCCCGTTACAGCAGCGTGCACAGCAGGCGCAGCTCGGCGGCCAGCCACACCGGCATCAGTATGGCGGTGACACGGCACACGGGGTTGATGTTCCCCGTCAGCAGGCACACCAGCGTGAACGCCAGAATAACCGCGATCACAACAGCGGCGATCACCTTTGCCGGGGAAGTCTTGGTTTTCGTGTTTGTCATAGGGAACAACTCCTTTCTGTATTGTGGCCAAATCATACCACAAAGGTTGGTGCTTGTAAAATTGATTATTCTACGGTATAATATAGACATAAACTATAATTTGGAGAGCCGCCTATGACCAACCAGGACATCGAGACCTTTTTCGCCGTGCTGGACCACGGCACCATGACCGCCGCCGCCGAGGCGCTGTTCATCACCCAGCCGTCCCTGTCCGCCCGGCTGAAGTCGCTGGAGGACCAGGTGGGCGCGCCCCTGTTCCACCGTGGCAAGGGCCAGCGCCGCATCACCCTGACGGATGCGGGCCAGCACTTCCTGCCTCTGGCCCGCCGGTGGCAGAACCTGCTCTCGGAGACGCAGACCTTCGCCGCGGCGGAGAAGCGGGAGTTCCTCCACGTCATCGCCGCCTACACCGCCAACCAGTACATCCTGCCGCCGGTGTACCAGCGCTTTCTGGAGCGCGAGCTGCCGGTGAACCTGTGGGTGGAGTCCATGCGGACGGACCAGGCGGTGTCCGCCGTAGCCCGGGGCGACGCGGACATGGCCATCGTGGACGGCGGACTGCACTACGATCTGCAGATCGAAGCCAAACCCCTGTTCCGCGAGGGCTTCTTCCTTGTGGTGCCCAAAACGGTGGCACTGACGGAACCGGTAGAGGCCACCACCCTGCACGTGCAGGACGAGATACTCATCTACGGCCAGCCGGAGATACAACAGTGGCACGACTACTGGTTCGGCGTGGACGCCCGCCCCCTGCTGTACACCGACACGCCCCAGCTGGCCGAGACCCTGCCCGCCTGCGGCAAGCGCTGGAGCATCATCCCCGCCGGCGCCACCGAGCCCTATCTGCGGATGTTCAGCAACGTGCAGGTGCTGCGCCTGGCCCACCCGCCGGCGGAGCGCACCTTCTACCTGGTCACGCCCAAGGGACGCGCCCTGTCCGCCGCGGCGGAGACGCTGCTGGACGACCTGCGGGTGCAGATACAGGATCTGGAGGGCATCACCTGGTATTGAGCAGCGAAAGAGACACACCCTTCGGTGTGTCTCTTTCTGTCGTTTTGTGTCGCATTCTGTCCTTGCACGTCGTATGGCGGCCATTCACGTCGATTTTCGTCTTTTGACGTCGCACGATGATCTTTTGCGTCGTTTCCCGTCGTTCCCCGTCGCACACAGACGTATCCCGTCGCTTCCCGTCGACCTATGTCGAACGCAGACATATTCCGTCGTTTCTCGTCGCAAAACGTCGAATACCGTCCTATCCCCGCCGCAGCTGGCCCCGGATCAGCCGCGTCACCGCGTCTGCCAGCCACCCGATGGCCGGCAGGCGCTCCATAGCCTGTCCGTAGATACGCCGGGCGTCCGGCACCTCCCGGTCGCTTCCGGTGAACAGACACACCGGCAGCACGCCACGCAGCCGCAGGGCCGCGGCCTCCGCCGCCGTGTCGTCCACGCCGCGCTTTCCGGTGTAGGCCCATCCGCCCAGGCCGTTGGGTATCCGCTGGTCGTCGTTGGGGCTGGCATCCGAGAGCACCAGCAGCAGCGACTGCTCGCTGCGCCGCTGCCGCAGCAGCCAGCCCATGGCCCGCAGGGCCAGCCCGTCCCGGTTCCACCCCGCGGCCACATAGTCGAATACCCCCTCGTTCTGCTCCGGATGGTCATAGTCCCGCAGCACCCGCAGCACCGTGCAGCCGCTGACGGAGCAGAACGCCGTCACCCGCACGGGGATGCGGCACCGGCTCAGGCTCTCCGCGATAAGATACGCCTGGGTGGCCAGCTTCTCCTGCTGCCGGTTCTGCGAGGCCGAGCCGTCCAGCAGCAGGTCCACGGACAGCTCTCCCGGCTCCTGCGGCGACCGGCGGGAGAACACCCGCTCGTCCCCCAGCGCCCCGGCGCGCCAGGCCAGCTCCGGCCGCAGCCTCCCGGCGCGGCCCGTACCGCCCTCGTCCTCCGCCCGCAGCAGCAGCGTGTTCTGCAGCTTCTGCGTCAGCTGTGCGATGGCCAGCTTGTTTTCCACCAGATGCTCCTGATAATACGCCCGGTTCTTCTCCCGCTGCTGCCGGAAGTGGGCCGC
>ENA-OPVK01002195-OPVK01002195.1-human-gut-metagenome-genome-assembly--contig:-NODE-2195-length-10389-cov-1.804335_pt1 | contig 10389 bp, 9 predicted proteins | sample MGYA00241495_ERZ501982 | MGnify/ENA primary metagenome ERZ501982 (study PRJEB25962, sample SAMEA2042002) | human gut metagenome | biome: human gut; feature: human-associated habitat; material: faeces...
CACCATCAAGCATCCCGCCATTCTGGTGGAAGGAGGGTTCATGTCCAACCCGCAGGAGGCCCTGCTCATCGCCACGGAGCGTTATCAGAATTTCATGGCCTCTTCCCTGGCTGCCGCTGTGCATCAATACCGCACCGCCCTTGGCCAGCAAGTGCGCAGAACGCGCTGAGTTCCGTACCTGTCCCCGGGCCTCCCTTCAGCAGCATGAACATCATCCGCATCCCCGGCCTGGCAGATTACCGGGAAACCCTGCGGTTCCAGGAACAACTGGTCCGGGCCCATCAGGAAGACCCGGACAGGGAAAACGAACTGTTGCTGCTGGAACATGCCGGGGTTTATACCATCGGGCGTACACGGAACCACGCCAGCCTGCACCCCGGTTCCGTGCTTCCCTTTCCCGTTCATGAAATCAACCGCGGCGGCCAGGCCACCTACCACGGCCCCGGCCAGCTGGTCGGATACCCCATTACGGACCTGAACCGCTGCGGCAGGGATCTGCACCGCTACGTCACCACCCTGGAAAACATCCTGATTGAAACCTGTGCCCGGTTCGGCGTGCAGGCCCGCATCCGGGAAGGGCTGGTAGGGGTCTGGGTGGAAAACCGTAAAATAGCCTCCATCGGCGTCGGGGTGAAAAAATGGATTGCCATGCACGGCTTCGCCCTCAATATAACCCGGAAATCCCTGCCTCCCTTCCTTGCTATTACCCCCTGCGGCATCCAGGGCGTGCAAATGACCTGCCTGGAGGATGAAATGTTCTCCCCCCTGCCGGAAGGAAACCTGTTGAAATGTTTCGGAGACGTTTTTGCAGCGCTATGGGAAGAAAAATTTCACAGGGATTAAGGGAATTCTGAACGTGCGGAGGGAATGAAAACCATCTTTGCCCTGAAGACGGAAAGGCGCCAAAGGCTGGAAAGAGCCCCCTTCTGACCATGAATGCAGAGGAAATGTTCAAAAAAACGCCTCATGTAAGACACAGACCGTGTCAGCAATACGTCCTTGCATCTTGACGCGGTTCCCGAACGGACGGATGCTTATGCCAGTTATGGGGAAAACGCTTTTCCAAAAAATCTGGGACGCTCATTCCGTCGGCATCCTGCCGGATGGGAGAACGCAAATGTTCATCGCTACTCACCTGCTGCATGAAGTCACCTCTCCGCAGGCTTTCGGAATGGTCCGGGATCTGGGCCTGACCGTGCGTCACCCAGAACGTACCTTTGCCACCGTGGACCACATCATTCCCACGGACAACCAGGCGGAACCGTTCGCGGACGCTACGGCTGACGCCATGATCAGGGAACTGCGCCGGAACTGCGCCGAAAACGGCATCCGCTTTTTCGATATCCCCACCGGGCTCCAGGGCATCGTGCATATGGTAGGACCGGAACTCGGCATCACCCAGCCGGGCATGACCATCGTATGCGGAGACTCCCATACGGCCACGCACGGAGCCTTTGGCTCCATTGCCATGGGCATCGGCACCACGCAGGTGCGCGATGTGCTGGCTACGCAGACCCTGGCCCTCAGCCCGCTCAAGGTGCGCCGCATCAATGTGAACGGAAAGCTGGCCCCCGGCGTGCGCGCCAAGGATGTGGCCCTGCATATCATCGGCCTTCTGGGAGCCAAGGGCGGCCTGGGCTTCGCCTATGAATACGGAGGCGACGTAATCGACGCCATGAGCATGGACGAACGCATGACCCTTTGCAACATGTCCATTGAAGGTGCGGCGCGCTGCGGCTATGTGAACCCTGACCGGACCACGGTGGAATACATTAAAGGGCGCCTGTTCGCCCCTATCGGTGCGGACTGGGACAAAGCCGTAGAACGCTGGCTGGGCTTTGCTTCCGATCCAGATGCGGAATACGATGAAATCGTGGAAATTGACGGGGCCTCCATTGAGCCCACGTTAACATGGGGCATTTCTCCGGACCAGAATACGGGTATCAGCGGCAGCACTCCCAACCCTTCCGACGCTGCGAACGACGAAGAACGGAAGATGATCAACGAAGCGCTGGAATACATGAAATTCCCCGCGGACATGCCTCTTAAGGGACTGCCGGTCCAGGTGTGCTTCGTAGGTTCCTGCACCAATGGCCGCATTTCAGATTTCCGGGAAGTGGCCGCCCTCATCAAGGGACGCCATGTGGCTCCCGGCATCAGGGCGCTGGCCGTTCCCGGCTCTCAGATGACTGCCCGGCAATGTGAAGAGGAAGGCATCGCAGACATTTTCCGTGAAGCCGGCTTTGAATGGCGCCTGGCGGGCTGCTCCATGTGCTTGGCCATGAATCCGGACAAACTCCAGGGAGATCAGCTTTGCGCCAGTTCCTCCAACCGGAACTTCAAGGGACGGCAAGGCAGCCCCACCGGGCGCACCCTGCTGATGAGCCCGGCCATGGTGGCCGCCGCTGCTCTGACCGGGAAAGTCTCCGATGCCCGCGAAGTATTCTCCCTGAATTAACTTTTCAATTTTCTCCTTTATGTCTCTGACCCAATTCACCTCCATCACCGGCACCTGCGTTCCCGTTCTGGGACCGGACATGGACACGGACCGCATCATCCCTGCCCGCTTCCTTAAATGCATCACGTTTGACGAACTGGCGGGAGTCATGTTCTGGGACGAACGCTTCGACGAAAACGGGCAATCCAAATCCCACCCGGTGGACGATCCCCGCTTCAAAGGGGCTTCCATCATTTTGGGCGGCTCCAACTTCGGCTGCGGTTCTTCCCGCGAACACGCCCCGCAGACCATCAGGCGCTCCGGCATCAAAGCCGTCATTGCGGAATCTTTCGCAGAAATCTTTTTCGGCAACAGCACCGGAATCGGGTTGCCCTGCGTATGCGCGTCTGCCGCCGACATTGCCTCTCTGTCCCGGCACATCTCCAATTACCCGGAAACGGAAGTGACAATTGACCTCCTGAACATGACAGTTTCCTGGAAAGAAGGGTCCTTCCCCATCCGGATGCCGGCGGAAGCCCGCGAAGCCCTGACCCGGGGCCGCTGGGATTCCATTGCGGAACTGCTTGTCAACATGGATGCCGTAGAAAAGAAAAACGAAGAACTGCCCCGGGTCGCAGCCTCCTGCTGATTCAGCATTCACCTCTTTCTTCCCTTTCTACCCTCTTCCCCATATGATTTTCAGAATTACAGACTACGTCCACTACGGCACGCTGGACAACCGTAAACGCGGAACCGTCCATCTTACGCTGCAACTCATGGGGATGCCCCATCCGGTGAACATTACCCTGCATGGGGACTGCCTCCAGGACCTGGCCGGTTGCGTGGTTGACTTCAGGAATCCCTCCCCACAGATGCTTCCTGCGGAACTTACCCAAATCCCGGAACATATCCAGGGGGTGGCGGGGGATATGACGGCCAGCCGACGCATGCCTGTCAAAGGCAAGAAAACCATGGAAAACGCCCTGTACCTGGAATGGTTCACCAGCCATCACGACATGGTGCTGCTGGAAAGTACGGTCTTCTCCATCAAAGTTTCCCTTCCCGAATGGATGATGGATTCCTGCGAAGAGCAAGCCCAGATCATGGCGAACCAGCAGATGCTGCGAACCCAGGTAAAAGAATGGTCCAGAGCCTATTCCAACCACCAGGAGGACGGCAGCCTGCCCGATCACCACTGGGACAAACGCCTGCGGGAGGCGGAAGCCATCGCCATAGCTTACCAGGAGGTATTCCAGAAATACAGGCTGAACCCCAGCGGCGACATCCGTGTGGCTTTTGTCATGGGCTGGGATGAAGTGCTGGACAACATCGCCCAGTCGGAAGAAACGGGGACGCCCTGTTCCTGCAAAAGCACCGGCATGCTCAGCCTGTTTGACATCCTCAATGAACAGGAGGCCCGGGAAGTGCAGTCCTGCATGTTTCATCCTCTTTTCCAGCAGGTAATGGAACTGACGGATCTGTGCCAGCACCGGTTCAGCCGGGAAATCAACAAGGCCCAGAGGAACAGGACAGGGCCGCCGGAACCCCTGAACCAGATTTTTTACTGCATCCGCTACATCACCCCCCGCATTCTTTCCTGCCTCCTCCAGGAGAAGGAGGATGCTGCGGACTACTGCACCATGGCCGCCCGTATGGCCCTGTGCGTGGAACAAACGCGCCGGACGGTAGCTGCCCTGGACAACTGCGGCTACCAGATGGACGGTGAAATAGCGGAACGTTTCTCATCCCTGCTGGAGGAAGTCAATTCCTTCCAGGAAAGTCTGGCAACCCAAAGCCGCAAAAGCAACCTGTAACAACAAAACCTTCCCTGGCAACACAATCTTTATCTTTGCGTATGATACATTCCCACACCTGTTTTCAAGGGCTGTGCGCAGTCCTGGCCGGCGCCGCTCTTTCCCACGCGGATGAGCCGGCTGTTTCCATTTCGGACTTCGGGGTGGACAAGGTCATGTCCGGCCCTGTCGTCTCCATCAATGACCAATACAAGGGCGTCGTAAAAATTGAGATGGATTCCCTGACTCCGGATTACGCTACTCCGTGGAATACCGGCCGCTACCAGGGAGGCATCGGCACCGGTTTCCTGATCGGGGAAAACGCTTTCATGACAAACGCCCATGTGGTTAGCAACGCGGAGCGCATTTATATCTCCATGTACGGAGATTCCCGTAAAATTCCCGCCAGGGTCAAATTCATCGCCCATGACGCGGATCTGGCTCTGCTGGAGGCGGACGATCCCAAGCCTTTCAAAGGAATACGTCCTTTTGAATTCAGCAAAAACCTGCCTCATCTGGAAGACGAAGTAAGGGTGATCGGCTACCCCATCGGCGGCAACAGACTTTCCGTCACGCGCGGCGTGGTCTCCCGCATTGATTTCACCACGTACGCCCACCCCCGCAACACGGAACACCTGACCATCCAGGTGGACGCCGCCATTAATCCGGGCAACAGCGGAGGCCCCGTCCTGATGGGGAATAAAGTCATCGGCGTGGCATTCCAGGGCCTGAACAACGCCAATAACACGGGTTACGTAATTCCAACCCCCGTCATCCGCCACTTTCTGGAAGACATCAAGGACGGCGTCTATGACGGTTACGTGGACATGGGCATTCAGGCTGCGCCCATCCTGAACCCGGCCATGCGCAAGGCGTTCGGCCTGCCGGACGACGAAAAGGGCGTTCTGATCGGCAAGGTGCTCAAGGGGTCCTCCGCTGACGGCGTTCTCCGTAACGGGGACCTGCTGATGAAAGTGGACGGCTATGATGTGGACAGCTCTGCCATGATTGAACTGGACGGCCAGAAAATCAGCATGAAAGAACTCATTGAGCGCTGTTTTAAAGACGACCGGCTCCCGCTGGATATCATTCGCGACGGCAAGCCCATGAAGGTGGAAATGGTGATGAAGCCATCCCCCTCCAGAGACCTTCTGATGGCGGAATACGATAAAATGCCCCGCTACGTCGTCTTTGGCGGCCTGGTGTTCCAGCCCATCCAGCGCAACGTGCTCGCGGCGGCGGACATCTCCATGCTGGACGTTGCACTGGACATCCGTAATTACCAGGAAGACGGCGGCTGCGTGGACCATGAAGACATGGTAATCATCACCAAAGTGCTGGATGATGAGGTAAACGCGCGCCTGTCCGGCTCCATTTCCAATTCTATTGTGGAAAAAATCAATGGCGTGAAAGTTAAGGGCCTTACCCACGCCTATGAACTCCTTTACCCGGAGAACATGCCGGAATACGTCGTCATCGAACTGAAAAACGGAGAACGCCCCCTTGTCTTTGAAGGCAAGGCCATGGAGACGGCCAACAAACGCATCTCCAAAACCTACAACATCCCGAAAACCGCCCGCCTGGACAGCTCCATTCCCGGTCGCCAGTCTGGCCGCAACACCACTCCCGCCCGTTAACCGCCATGAAAATTCTTTCCACTTTTTTCTTCGGTTCCCTGATATTGCTCTGCGGTTGCCAGCCGCGCGAAGCCGGACGAACCGCTCCCGAACCCCAGCCTGAACAACAGACGGAAACGCCTGCGGAACAGGCGGAGGAAACGCCCTCGCCGGCCCCGCTTCCCTCCCCCACCAGCTCCATGGTCGGCATTAACGCCACCAACCAGGGCTATGCCATGATTCAGCCGTGGAGCAAGGAAAACCCGGCGTACAGTCAGGGCTTCGGCATTTATCTGGGAGACGGCAATATCCTGACGGCAGCCAACATCGTTTATTCCGCCAGCTTCGTGGAAGTAACCTCCGCAGACGGAGCCCAGACGGTTCCCGTGACAGTAACCGCCTTTGACCCGGAAGCCAACCTTGCCCTCCTGCGCCTGAAAAACGGAAAAGATGCCGCTTTCCTGGACAAACTGGTCCCCGTTACGCTGGGGAAGGCTCCCCGCCTGGGCGACAAGGTAACCTTCTGGCAATTCAATGATGACGGCCTTCCCATCACCACCTCCGGAACCCTTCTGGCGACGGAAAGCGCCTGCCCGTTCACGAACGGGGAACCGTTCGTCCTGTATAACGTCAAATCCTCCGTTACTCCCCTGAAAGGCGGCGCAGGCAACCCTGTCATGAGAGGCAATGAACTTGTGGGTCTCAGCGCCAGCTGCGATCCTCCCGCCCAGAAAGTTCTGGCCGTCACCCATACCATGATTTCCCGGTTCCTGGAGCAGGCCCGGACTGGCAACTACATCGGTTTTCCGGCGGACGGCACCCAGGTCACGGAACTGACCGACCCCGTTTTCCGCAAATTCCTGGGCCTGTCTGAAACTGGCGGCGGCTTTTACGTGGTGAAACTGCCTGTTTACGGCTCTTTCTACAAAGCCGGAGTGCGTCCCGGAGACGTGGTGGAAAGCGTGAACGGCATTCCCCTGGACAGTAAAGGATTAATCAAGGATCCCGCGCTGGGCCCCGTTTCCGCCAATTTCCTGTTCCGTGACTCCGCCAAACCGGGGGATACCATTACGCTGGACATCCGCCGCAAGGGAAAGGACGGCTCCAGCCAGCCCATGACGTTGGACGTCAAACTGGACAGGAGCGCTATTGAAGGCGACCTGGTCAATCCGGCCCCCTTCATCTCCAATCCGCCCTACCGCATTTACGGCGGCCTGGTATTTGTCCCGCTGACGGGAGCCATGATGGGAGAAATCAACAAGCTCAGCAAGAACCATCCACCCCTCAACCTGGTGGAAGCCACTCAAAAGAAAGAGGACATACGGAAAAAAGGCGTGGATGAAATCGTGGTCTTCCTGATGGCCCTGCCCACCCAGGCTACACTGGGATACGCCCAGATGAGCCCCTCCATTGTGGAAAAAGTCAACGGCGTGCAGGTGAAAAGCTTCAAGCACCTCAACCAGCTTCTGGACCTTCCCGCTCCCGGCGGCACGCACCGCATCGAAGTGACCCAGCAGCCGTACACCATGTACATGTCCCAGAAGGAAGCTGCCAAAGCGGACCGATTCATCCAGATGAGGGCCGTTCCCGTGCTCCGCAGGGACTAGGAATCCGCGAGCCATGTTCATTTGCAGCCCTCCTGGCATGTCTCTTCACACGCTGAATATCCGGCTTGATTTTCCCTACAGGACAGGCTTTACCCATGGAGCCTTCCGCCCGGAAAATGATGCTCTGGCCAGCCTGATGGAACAGAGGCCCGGAAGCCGCGTTCTCGTTCTCCTGGAAAAAGGGCTGGAACAGTTTTATCCTCAGCTTCCGGCAGACATTGACCGCTATTTTGAAAAAAATGCCGGGGTGCTGGCCTATGCCGGCTGCCGTTCCGTTCCGGGCGGGGAGGAAGCCAAAACAGGTTTTTCCGCATGGGAAACGGCCCTGCGCCACATTGTGGAAGCAGGCATTGACCGCCATTCCTATATCATAGCCGTGGGCGGCGGAGCGTTTCTTGACGTAGCAGGCTTTGCCGCCGCCACCGCCCATCGCGGCATCCGGCTGTTGCGCATCCCCACCACCACCCTCTCCCAGGCAGACTCCGGAGTAGGTGTCAAAAACGGGATCAATTTCATGGGCCGGAAAAACTATCTGGGCACCTTCGCCGTCGCGTGGGCCACGCTTGACGACTTCCTGTTCCTCCATTCCCAGCCCCTCCCCCTGAAAAGAGCCGGGCTGGCGGAAGTAGTGAAAGTGGCGGTGGTGAAAGACGCCTCTTTCTTCAACTGGCTGGAAACGAACGCCTCCGCGCTGGCTGTATGCGAACGGGATGCTCTGGAATATGCCGTGGAGCATTCCGCTCTGCTGCACGCCTCGCACATTGCATGCGGAGGAGACGCCTTTGAACTGGGTTCCAGCCGTCCCCTGGACTTCGGACATTGGGCCGCCCATTACATGGAAACCATGTCCGGTTACATACTGGGGCACGCGGAGGCCGTTTCCGTGGGCATGTGCCTGGATATCCTTTATTCCGTCCGGAAAGGATGGCTGCCTGCCGCGGAGGCGGAAAGAATCATCTCCGTGCTGAAAACCCTGGAACTGCCCGTATTCCACCCCCTGCTTTCCCGCAGGACAGAAAACGGCGCCTGCGAAGTGCTGAAAGGTCTGGAGGCCTTCCGCGAACACCTCGGCGGTCACCTGACGGTACTGATGCTTACCGGAATAGGCCGGGGAAAAGACGTCCATGAGATAGACGCCGCTCTGATGGAGGAATGCATCCGGGAAATGCAGGAAGCCGCTGGATATTCCGTTCAGGAATAACAGCCCTTTCCTTGCCGCCTCCCCGTCAGAAAACAAGCAGAAGCCATCTGGCGTATCACAGAGAAATACCAGCCGGACGGCAGTATGAAAAAAACAACGATGTTTTTCCTTCCCACAATCTCCATATCCTCCTGTTCCGGCAGTTCCCGCAGGGCGGCATTATTATGTGCTGCCGGGCAGCCCATGATGCAAGCCATTTTGCGACTCCCCCTTTTTTCATAACGCGCCGGATTTACTTCTCCTTTTTCAAAAAGAAGATGAAGGAAAAAGCATGAACAGCCTGCCGGATACCTCAAAGAGAAGATCATCCGTCAACCATGCGGAGGCAGTGGACACGATGCCTCCCTGGGAACAAATCCATTCATCGTCTTTGCAAGGCACTGGAAAACCAAACTGCCGGAAACCGCGTTCCGCTGAAAATTCAGGGATGGATCTTCCGGAAAACCGTCCCTCTTAAACCTGTGCGGATAACTCCGCAGGAAACGGAACTTTCCCGTATTCGTCCAAACTGACGCCGGGCCATCCCCATTTACAGACGCGGTACGGCGGCGAGAAGCGCCTGCGTATATTCGTGGGAAGGGGAAGAAAATACTTTGTCCGCCTCCCCGTATTCCACAATGCGGCCTTTGCGCATCACGGCAATGCGGTCCGCGATATAATGGACCACGGACAAATCATGGGAAATGAATATCATGGTCAGGCTCAAGTCGCGGGCCAGGGCAATAAGAAGGTTCAGAATCTGGGACTGGATGGAAACGTCCAGCGCGGAAACAGGCTCGTCTGCAATTACAAGCTTGGGTTTGGTGATTATCGCGCGGGCTATGCCTATGCGCTGGCGCTGTCCTCCGGAAAACTCATGTGGATATTGGAGCATTCTTTCTTCCGGTCCCGGGACACCGACTTTTTCCAGCATCGATATTGCCCTTTGTCTGGCCTCCTGTTCACTTACTGTTTCGTGAACTCTTACCGCTTCCTCGATCTGCTTTCCGATCCTCTGCGTGGGATTCAGGCTTGTCATAGGATCCTGGAAGATCATTGCAATCTTATCACCACGGATGCGGTAAAAATCATCCTCACCAATTTTTAACAGATCCATACCATCGTAGATGATTGAACCGCCCTCGATGATGGAGTTTCCTGCAAGGATTCCAAGAATTGCCTTTGAGGTTACTGATTTACCTGAACCAGACTCTCCTACAATTGCAAGTGTCTCTCCTTTATTTAAATCAAAGCTGATGTCTCGTACCGCCTGTACTTTTCCTGCCGGTGTACGGAATGAGACAACCAGGTTATTTACTGAAAGTTTCTTTTCCATTCTAAATTACTCCTCCGTTCCTCTCAGGGATGGGTTAAAGGCATCCCGCAGTCCGTTTCCAAACAGGTTGAAGGAAATCATCAGCAGGGAAATATAAATTGCCGGGAATAAAATAATGTGCGGATACGTCGTAAGCATCGAGGTTCCCTGTGAAAGCATGGTACCAAGTGATGTCATATTAGAAGAATCCAGATTTACAATTCCCAGATATGTCATGTTAGACTCAGAGTAGATAACGCTCGGAATCGTAAGCACGGCACTTGTAATTAAGGTTCCAATTGCATTTGGGAAAATGTGCTTAAACATCAGACGTGAATCCTTAGCGCCAAGTGTGCGTGCAGCAAGAATATATTCCTGATTTTTATAGCGATAAAACTGCATACGCGTCTTGCTTGCCATACCAATCCAGCCTGTAAGTAC
>ENA-OPVK01002196-OPVK01002196.1-human-gut-metagenome-genome-assembly--contig:-NODE-2196-length-10387-cov-1.672087_pt1 | contig 10387 bp, 4 predicted proteins | sample MGYA00241495_ERZ501982 | MGnify/ENA primary metagenome ERZ501982 (study PRJEB25962, sample SAMEA2042002) | human gut metagenome | biome: human gut; feature: human-associated habitat; material: faeces...
AGGAAACCTGCGAGGAGATCACCGACCGGATCCGTAGCCTGGAGAAGGAAAAGGAGCTGCGGACAGCGGAGAAGGAGGAATTTTCCGGTGTTCGCACAGCACTTAAGACGCGCCGTATTTTATTAGAGAAGCTGACGGATCAGACGGAGCGTATCCGGGAAATGGAGAAGGTTTTACAGGAATGGCCCAAGCTTTCCAGACAGATCGCACAGGCACAAGCCTTGAAGGAACAGAGAAATCAGGTTACACTCCTGCGGCAGTATGAGCAGGCGGACCGGATCCGTATCAATCGGGAGGCTGCAGCAGACAGGCTGCAGCAGATGATGCCGGTAACGCAGGAAGACATTGATACATACCGGAAGGCACAACGTCGAAAAGCCGGTCTGGAAGGGGAAATGTCCGGTCTTAGTCTTGTTGCAAGGATTCAGATGGAGAAAGATATGCCGGTGCATGTTTCGCAGCTTGCTTCCGGAGAGGAACTGGCGGCGGATGGTAATGAATTTCAGATCAATGCTGCCGTGGAGATTGATATCCCGGATGTCATGAAAATGCAGCTCCTTCCACAGGATGTGGATGTCGATGTCCTTCGGGAAGAGATCAAAGCGTGTGATGTGGTTATGAATCACATCATGGATCAGTATAAGACGGATTCCTGCGATAAGCTGGAGGAGATGAAAACATCATATCAGCAGTGTCAGTTCGAAATGGAACGATTGGATGCACAGTGGAATCAGATCCTTGACGGTGCCGACTGGGAAAACCTGAAAGCAGCCGGAGAAGCAGCACGGCAAAAGTACAGCTTGGAAACGACCGGAGAAATGCGGCAGAGTGAGCACAGCTTGGAGACAGCCGGCGAGGAGACGGCACATGAATACAGTCCGGAGACAGCGGCGTATACAGTCAGCCCGGAAACAGAGGAACAACTTCCGAACCGCTCTCTTGATCCGGACGAGATTGACGACAGGATTCGCGCTCTGTGCGGCGCAGGCGTTTCGCCGGAGGAATATCTTGGCGGAAGAAAGGCAAAGCAAAGTGCCTGTGAAGACAAATATCATTCTATTGAGGAATTAAAGAAACAAAAAGAAACGCTGGAACAGGAGCTCGGACAGACACAGAAAGAAGCAGACGAAGCGAATCAGATTCCGGATAAATATAAGAGGATCCCTGATCCGGATCGCTACCTGACAGAGCTGAATGAAGAGGTGAAAGAACTCGAGGAGGATATCCGCCGGAGTAATGCCCGGAAGAACGAACTCAGCCGGAGTATGGATGAGGTGGCAGCGGAGGAATACGCGGAGTTGTTAGAAGAGAAGGTACAGACCTATGAAAAGACAAGAAAAGCATACCGGCACTGGAAGCACATTTCTGAGGTTTTTCAGGAACTGAAGGAGCAGAGCAGTGACAATCCGGTGCAGGATATTGAGGATCACTTCCGTAAGTATCTGGCAGAAATATCACAGGATGCCCTGGATGCCTCCATGGACGAGAGGATGGAGGTTGATCTGGCAAGCGGAACACGCCGTCTGACATATGATACACTTTCGGATGGAACAAAGGATACGATCGCGCTGGCATTCCGGCTGGCGATGTTAGAGCATCTGTTCCCGGAGGGCAACGGTCTGGCGGTGTTTGACGATCCGTTTACGGACATGGATCCGGGGCGTGTACGACAAGCGTGCAGGCTGGTGCAGAAGTTTGCCGAAAGGAATCAGGTCATCTTCACAACCTGTGATAATAAATACGAAGAAATCTTTGGAAACGGCCCGGTGAATGTGGTTCATATCGGTGCGGACTAAATCATTTAAGAATCCCAAAAACAGGGGATTCTTTTGCTTTAATAAATGTAAAAGCTTGATTGACGCGATTATATAAATTTGTTATCATAAAGGTGGTAATTCAGGATGGATCGTCCAAACGGACAGAAGGGAGATTACATGAAAAAGAATTTTGGGAAACAAATGAAAAGACGCTGTCTGAGCCTTGCTCTGGTATCAGCACTTGTCATCTGTACACCGGCGGCAGATACGCTTGGTTCCAGTGGGATTCTTCCACAGATCGTACAGAAAGCAAAGGCTGCATCCGGTCAGATCAATGACAATCAGAAGTTAAACAGCGACATTATTGCAGATGCAGCATTGTTAGCATATCTGAGAGACAAGACAGGTAAGGGCGACGCAGCAACTGTAAAGGATCTGCGAAGCGCAAATCTCAGGAACATCACAGTCCCGGCGGAGGTACATGACCTGACAGGACTCGGATATGCTCTGAGTATGACGACACTGGACCTGAGCCTGTGTAAAGCAGTTGAGATCAACGAGGATGAGTTTAACGGATGTACGGCATTGACACAGGTAAAGCTTCCGGCGTCAGTGACAAGGATTGACAAGAACGCCTTCAACGGTTGTACATCCCTTGAGACAATTGATCTGTCTCAGGTCGATTATTTTGGAGATTCCGCATTTGGTGGCTGCTCCAAGCTTACCAACGAGTCTGTTGGAAGCATGAAGTCTACCGTGAAGGAAATGGGAACAGCCGTATTCAGTGGATGTAAGGTGATCACAGAGGCGAAGGTTCCGATTATCACCGGCGAGAATGCACATATGGTGCCGGCACAGATGTTCAATAACTGTGAGATGTTAGAGAATGTTATTTTCTGTGACGACAAGATCACAGGTATTCTCGATCAGGCATTTGCGGCGACAGGAGCATTGACCTTCGGCACGGACAAGAGTAATAAGCTTCCGTCAACCATCGAGTCGGTTGGCCAGGGTGCGTTTTCAGCCAGCAAGATCACATCGATCGACCTGAAGCAGACGAAGATGACCTGGATCAGCAAGAATACATTTATGAACAGCCAGCTGGCGGAGGTAACGCTTCCGGATAAGCTGACAGATATCCGTGAGGAGGCATTTGAGAGCTCCCGTATCGAGGAGATCGTTATGCCGAACACGGTGGAGAAGATCGGAGAGGCTTCCTTCCGTTATGCAGGTAATCTGCTTCGTGTAAAGCTTTCTGTAAATATTGCAGAGATTCCGCGCTATGCATTCCAGATGGCAGGCTCCCAGCAGTTTACCGGAGACATCGATAACATCACCAACTGGGATGACCTGATCGACGGCATTGAAGGCATGAAAGTAACCTACAATGGCAATGCATCCGACAGCAAACTGGAGAAGATCGGTGTCAGTGCCTTTAATGCCAGCACGATCTGCAACGAGGACTTTTTAAAGGATCTGACAAAACTTGATTCGATTGGAGAATTTGCGTTCTCTTATACGGATTTCAAGAAGCTGACGATCCCGGCAAGCGTTACAACGCTTGGAGAATCCTCTTTTGCGGGAATGTATGAGATGAAGTCGGTTGTCTTTGCGAAGGGAAGTAAAGTTACGGAGTTTCCGAAGGAGCTGTTCGGAAGCAGCAAGACAGCAACCGATAAGAAGACATATGCGGATCTGGTACTGGAATCCGTACAGCTTCCGGATGGTCTTGAAAGTATTGGTGAAGACTGCTTCGGCAATTGCTGGTCTTTGGAGACGATCGGTTATTCCGGTAAAATGATCGAAGGTGAGCTTCATTTCCCGGAGACACTCAAAACCATCGAAAAGAAAGCATTTGAGAACTCCGGATTTTATGAAATTACGAAATACGATGAGGACGGCGTTGGGTACGCAGCAAAATATTGTGTCCCTGTTTACCCGGGCGGTTATCGTGCCGTATATATTCCGGATTCCGTCACAACGATCGGTGATGGTGCATTCCAGAACTGTCGTATGATGGAAGAGATCTATTTCGGTGACGGTCTGACAGAGCTGCCGGCAGATGTATGTGCCGGCGCAGGCTCTTATCCATATAAGGAGAATACGACCAGCAAGGTAAGTGAAAAAGACTGCCTTGTGACACCGACACCGGTTCCATCCGGAGAGAACGGAGAACTCGGAAAGACAACATATAACCCGATCACCTTCGTTGGTCTTAAAACCGTAAAGCTTCCGAAGAATGTCAAGACAATTGGCAACAATGCATTTAAAGAGTGTTATGCATTAGAGGGCTTCTATGATCCCGATGCCAATGCAGTGACCGGCGACTTTACCGGTGCACTGGAAGAGATCGGTAACAACGCATTTTTGTCCTGCAAGAGTCTGGAAGATGTTATTTTACCATCCTCTCTTGTAAAGATCGGTGATTACGCATTCGCACAGACCTCACAGGATGTCAGCAGCAGTGTTACTTCGTTAAGTACAAGAAGAAGCGTATCGTTCTACACGCAGTATACGGGACTTGGCAATGTCGATTTCCGGTTTGCGGAGAATCTGGAATCCATCGGACGGGGAGCATTCCAGCGTTCCAATATTTCACAGATTGATTTCCGCTCTGAGAAGCTTGAGGAGATTCCGGCAAGCGTCTGCGAGGACTGTTACAATCTGGAGCGCATTTCCATTCCGGATACGGTTAAGAAGATCAGTCAGAATGCATTCCGCAATACATATAAGTTAGACAGCGTGACCGTGCCGCTCTCTTCTGAGTGGTCTGATCAGCTCTTCTCCGGTGTGGCAGGTTATGCGAAGCAGAAGGTAACTGTGATTGCCAATCCGGTTACCAAGGAGAAGAATATTTACCATCAGCAGGAGAACGCCGTTGATTTTAACTGCGTTAAGAATTTCCGTGACATGTCGATCACGGTAACCGATGAGCTGAAGGACAAAAACGATGAGACAGGTGACCTGTTAAATAACGATTCCAACGAGTTTGTTACCGTAAGAAAGGAAGACGACAGCTCCGGAAGATATCAGGCGATCAGCATGTACGGAAAGAAGCAGGGTGACGCGAAAGTGCGTGTCTCCGGTACAATTCGCCTCGAGGGAGATATCCACAGCGAGAACAACACCACAGCGCTCAATGATGCACGTCTGGTGCTGCAGGTTTCACAGCTTTACAATATCCATGTGGCACAGAATCCGATCAGTGTGCTGACACTCTCCGCAGAGCGTCTTGCACAGGAAGCTAAGGAGAATGTGATCTATCTGGAGTACGGTTCTAAGAATGCGGTTGACTTAAAGGCATCCTACATGGGTGAGGACAGCAGCGAGGAGACAACGGACAGCGTAACCTGGATCGTTGACAATGCATCTGTTGCTACGATTGACGGAACACCGATTCCGGCGCAGACAACCACACCTGAGGGGGAGAAGATGGGAATGTCTACCATTAAGCTTCTTCCACAGGCACTTGGCGATACAAAGGTAGTTGCAAAGAGCAGCTCCGAGAAGTCGGCAGAGTGTAAGATCCGTGTCCGGCTTGCTCTGGATCGTATCTCTTTATCCAGAAGAAATGTCGGCATTGATGTCAACAAAGAATTTACACTTTCTGTTGATGAGAATAATTACAACAAAGATAATGCAAAGCTGCTCGAACAAAATCCGGGCTGTCAGGATGTATATCGTTTCTCCTCAAGCAATGAGGATGTTGTAACAATTGATCCGATCACAGGTAAAGCAAAATCTGTGGCAGAAGGAGAAGCAACGATCAAGGCAGTCAGTCTTGTCAGCGGTAGAAGCGACAGCTGTACCGTGAAGGTGCAGGCGGGATATGTCTCACCGGCAGAGTCCGTGAAGCTTTCAGAAAAGGAACTGACTATTAATGTCGGAGAACAGGCAAGTCTGACCGCAACCGTATTGCCGGAGGATGCCGTTCAGAGCGTGGAGTGGTCAAGCAGCGATGACAAGATCGCAACCGTAGCCGGCGGAGTTGTAACCGGTAAACAGGACGGTACCGTGACAATCAAGGCAAAGGCAGAAAATGGTGTTTCTGCAACCTGTAAAGTTAAGGTAAAGGTTCCTGTTGCATCCGTGACACTGAATAAGACAGAGCTTTTCCTTGAGGTTGGAGGTTCTGAGTCCTTAAAGGCTGAGGTGCTTCCGAAGGAAGCAACCGACAAGAAGATCACCTGGACGACCAGCGATGAAAATATTGCAACGGTAAGCAGCTCCGGTAACGTCAAAGGTGTTAAAGTGGGAAGTGCAACGATTACAGCAACGGCGGACGGTAAGAGTGTGACATGTACTGTTAAGGTTGGTGCGGTCGCTGAATCGGTTGTGATCTCTGCACCACAGAAAAAGGTTGCCGTAGGTGGAACGGTGACACTGACAGCGAGCGTGACTCCGTCCGATGCAAACCAGGCGATCGAATGGAAGTCCAGTGATGAGAAGATTGCTACCGTTGTTAATGGCGTTGTAACCGGTGTAAAGATCGGTGTCTGCAACATTACGGCAAAGGCATCCGGAAGCTCCAAAGAAGCAGTCTGCAAGGTTATCGTAACGGCACCGAAGGTGAAGCTTACGAAGGTAAAGAACGTCAAGAAGAAATCCATCCAGATCAAGTGGAAGAAGATTGCTGATGTGGCAGGCTATCAGGTTTCCTATGGCAAAAAGAAAAAGCTGACCACCGCCAACAGCATCAAGATTAAGAAACTAAAGAAAAAGAAGAAGTATGCGGTAAAAGTAAGAGCTTACACCGTTGTCGATGGAAAGAATGTATACGGCAAATGGAGTAAGGTAAAAAAGGTAAAAATTAAAAAATAATGGGAAATAAATTGAAATTTCTACCAATTTAGGGTTGCAATTTGTCTCAGTTTGGGTATACTAATAATTAGTAATGCGACCTAGTGATATATTAGATATCATGCATTACGATTCCCCCCTCTGAGAATAAAATGTCAGTAAAGAGCTGTTTTCTGTGAATGCAGAAAACAGCTCTTTTACCGTTATCCGGGAAATGCTCCTCCGTTCCATGAAAAATTGCCATCAAGGGGGATTTACAGAATGATCCGGTAAAATACTGCTTGACGAATGCGTATAGTGCGTGTATGATAGATAAGGTTAGTTAAATAAGTAGAACTCTTATTAAGAGTGGTGGAGAGTGAAGGCTCTGTGAAACCACGGCAACCCCATATGTGGAAGGTGCCAATCTGAGCGAGCGATCGAACAATAAGAGGAGTTGAGTGAATCAAGTCCATCTTTTTGATGGATTTTTTTACTTTATAAAACTTTGTTATTACAGTAGTCAGGAAACATTGATAAGTTTAGGAGGTACAAGATGGAGAAACGTTTATTTACGTCTGAATCAGTAACCGAGGGACATCCGGATAAAATATGTGACAATATTTCTGACGGAATTTTAGATGCGCTGATGGAGCAGGATCCAATGAGCCGTGTGGCTTGTGAGACCGCTATCACAACAGATTATGTGCTGATCATGGGGGAGATCACCACGAAGGCAAAGGTTGATTACGAGAAGATTGCCAGAGAGACGATCCGTGAGATCGGTTATGATGCTGATGAGAAGGGCTTTAACTGTGATACTTGCCGCGTGAAGGTGCTGCTCGATTCACAGTCGCCGGATATCGCAATGGGTGTCGACAAGGCACTTGAGGCAAGAGAAAACGATATGTCCGATGAGCAGCTCGAGGCGATCGGTGCGGGAGATCAGGGAATGATGTTCGGTTACGCAACCGATGAGACCCCGGAGCTGATGCCATATGCGATTTCACTTGCACACAAGCTGACCAAGCAGCTTACCAGCGTGCGCAAGGACGGCACACTGCCTTATCTTCGTGCAGACGGCAAGAGTCAGGTGACCATAGAATATGATGAGAACGACAAGCCGGTTCATGTCAATGCGGTTGTCATTTCCACACAGCATGCAGAGGAGATTTCCCAGGAGCAGATTCATGAGGACATCAAGAAATATGTGATCGACCCGATTGTTCCGGCAGAGCTGATCGATGAGACAACCAAGGTTTTTATTAATCCGACCGGACGTTTCGTTATCGGTGGACCAAACGGAGACAGCGGACTCACCGGACGTAAGATTATCGTAGACACCTACGGTGGATATGCGCGTCACGGCGGCGGAGCATTTTCCGGTAAGGATTGTACAAAGGTAGACCGCCGCAAGATATGTTGCCAAGAATATCGTGGCAGCGGGACTTGCAAAGCGCTGTGAGATCCAGCTTTCCTATGCGATTGGTGTCGCACAGCCGACATCTGTTATGGTAGACACCTTTGGGACCGGTAAATTAGACGATCAGAAGCTGGTTGAGATCATCCGCGAAAAATTCGATCTTCGTCCGGCAGGTATCATTAAAATGCTGGATCTGCGCCGTCCGATCTATAAGCAGACCGCTGCTTACGGACACTTTGGAAGAAACGAACTCAACCTCCCATGGGAGCAGACAGACAAAGCAGAGGAACTTCGCAGCTATCTGTAATCTGCTTGACATATTGTCTCAAAAAGTATAAAATTAAATCGTTGTATTGTGCTTAAAATATACAACGAAATCATATAAGGAGGTGTCCTTTTCGATGTCACCGGTAGCATATATTATTATTGCTATTGTTGTTCTATTGGTTGGGATTATCGTTACCGCGCTTGTCACAAAAAAGGTGGCTGTAGACAGTTATATTAAGTCAGAGGAGCAGCAGCTTGGTTCTGCACAGGACAGAGCGAAGCAGATTGTTGATGAAGCTCTGAAGAATGCAGAGACTACAAAGCGCGAAGCATTGCTTGAGGCGAAGGAGGAAGCGATCAAGACAAAGAATGAAATTGAGCGCGAATCCAAGGAACGCCGTGCAGAACTTCAGCGATATGAAGAACGAGTATTGTCGAAAGAGGAATCTCTGGATAAAAAATCAGGACAGCTGGAAAGAAAAGAGGCAGCCCTTAACAAAAAGGATGCAAGTCTTGATGCCCTCAAGGAAGAGTTAGAGCATGCAAAGGAAGAGAATCTGCATAAGCTTGAGGAAATTTCCGGCTTAACTTCTGAACAAGCGAAAGAATATCTTTTAAAATCTGTTGAAGAAGAAGTAAAACATGAAACAGCAGTTCTTGTAAAAGAACTGGATCGTAAGGCGAAGGAAGAAGCGGACAAGAGAGCAAAGGATTATGTAGTCAATGCTATTCAGCGGTGTGCGGCTGATCATGCAGCAGAGACTACGATATCAGTTGTCCAGCTGCCGAACGATGAAATGAAGGGACGGATCATCGGACGTGAGGGACGTAATATCCGTACTCTTGAGCAGCTTACAGGTGTTGATCTGATCATTGATGACACACCGGAGGCAGTTATCATATCTGCATTCGATGGAGTAAGACGTGAGGTAGCACGTGTTGCTTTGGAGAAGCTTATAGTAGATGGTCGAATTCATCCTGCACGGATTGAGGAAACAGTCATTAAGGCTCAGAAGGAAGTTGAGTCAATGATCCGCGAGGAAGGTGAGGCTGCGACACTTGAGGTGGGTGTTCACGGCATTGATCCGGAGTTGATCCGTTTATTAGGACGAATGAAGTTCAGAACCAGTTATGGACAGAATGCGTTAAAGCATTCGATCGAGGTGGCGCATTTATCCGGTCTGCTTGCGGCAGAGCTTGGTGAGAATGTCCGTATCGCAAAGAGAGCTGGTTTGTTACATGATATAGGTAAGGCAGTTGATCAGGAGATTGAGGGAACGCATATCCAGATCGGTGCTGACCTGTGTCGCAAGTATAAAGAATCAAAGGTTGTTATCAATGCCGTGGAAGCACACCATGGTGATGTAGAGCCGGAGTCAATTATCGCATGCATCGTTCAGGCTGCAGACGCTATTTCTGCGGGCAGACCGGGAGCACGCCGTGAGACTTTGGAGACCTACACAAACAGATTAAAACAGTTAGAGGATATTTCGAATAGCTATGAAGGCGTAGAGAAATCATATGCCATTCAGGCTGGACGTGAGGTGCGGGTTATGGTCGTACCGAGTCAGGTAAGTGACGATGATATGGTACTTATGGCGCGGGATATTTCCAAGCGGATAGAGTCTGAATTAAAGTATCCGGGTCAGATTATGGTTAATGTGATTCGGGAATCCAGAGTTACCGATTATGCAAAGTAGACACAACAATATCTAGAATTAGAAATCGTCACGGATTTATTTCCGTGACGTTTTTTTCGCTGTAAGGGGAGATTCCGGAGACAGCGGAAACACTTCGCAACAAATCTTAACACGAGGTGAGAATATGCAGATCATTCGTGCGGCAGCCACTGACACAGTCAAGGGGAATGCCGCGTATGAAATACATGATAAAAGAAAAGAAACAGGCCGGCAAAGGTCTGACAGGCATGATCCGGAGAAGGCAGGAACATTGTCGGAGGAGGCATCGTTACAACGAGGGCGGTATGGTCTGGCGGTGGATGTCGGGACTACAACTGTAGTCATGGAACTGTATGAGCTTATCTCCGGTCAGAGGCTTTCCGGTCTTTCCCGTAGGAACAGCCAGACACTTCTTGGGGCAGATGTGATGATGCGTCTGATGCATTGCCAGAGAGGGCAGCAGGCTAAGCTGGAAAAACTGA
>ENA-OPVK01002197-OPVK01002197.1-human-gut-metagenome-genome-assembly--contig:-NODE-2197-length-10385-cov-2.188190_pt1 | contig 10385 bp, 10 predicted proteins | sample MGYA00241495_ERZ501982 | MGnify/ENA primary metagenome ERZ501982 (study PRJEB25962, sample SAMEA2042002) | human gut metagenome | biome: human gut; feature: human-associated habitat; material: faeces...
TAACTTAAAAGGAATTTTTGCTAGACCAACAATCTTAATTTGTTGTCCATCTAACATCACTTCAATCGAAAAGAGTGCCATCCAGGATGTTGCTTTAAGATGTGGTGCTAAGAAGGTATATATCGAAGAAGAACCAAAAGTGGCTGCTATTGGTGCTGGTCTTGATATTTCTAAACCATCTGGAAATATGGTTATTGATATCGGTGGTGGAACTACAGACGTTGCTGTACTTTCATTAGGTGATATCGTTACATCTCAGTCATTAAAGATTGCTGGTGACAAGATGGATCAGGAAATCATTAAGTACGTTAAAGATAAATATAAGTTATTAATCGGTGATGCTACAGCTGAAGAAGTTAAGAAACAGATCGGCTGCGCATTTGAACCTGATGAAGAAACAGTTATGGATGTTCGTGGTAGAGACTTAGTTACTGGTCTTCCAAAGACTATCCAGATGAATGAATCTGAAACAGTTTCTGCTTTAGGTGAAGTTTGTGAAACAATCTTAATTGCTGCTAAGCAGGTTCTTGAACAGACACCACCTGAATTATCTGCAGATATCGTAAACAAGGGTATCTTCTTAACAGGTGGAGGAGCTTTATTAAAGAATTTAGACAAGTTCCTTGAACAGGGATTAAAGGTTCCTGTATTCGTAGCTGATACACCACTTGATTGTGTTGCTGAAGGCTGCGGTGTCATGTTAGAAAACACAACATACTTACAGTAAGAGATAGCGTTCGCGCTATCTCTTTTTTTGGAGGAAATAATGAAAGCGATATTTTTTGATATTGATGGTACAATTTACCATCCAGAGATTGGTATTAGTAAGAATACAATTGATGAAATTCATAGAGTACAGAAATTAGGCCATAAATGCTTTATCGCAAGTGGTAGACCAACTGGTTTTATTTCCAAAGAAGTGAAATCCATTGGTTTTGATGGCTACGTATTAGCTAATGGAGCACATATTGTAACTGAAGGAAAAACAATTGATTCTTTGACTTTACCTTATGAAGAGACAAAGAAACTGATTAAATATGTAGAATCACAGGGATACGAATATATCCTTCTTACAACTGATCGTTGTTATTTAAAGAAGGAATCACCAAATATGTATGAATTCTATGCGTGGTGTAATATTGATATGGATTCTTTATGCAACGATTATGATTTAGATGAAGTACTAAAGAAAACAATTAAATTAGAAATCAGATATAATAAAAAAGAAGACAGCGTAGGACTTATTGAAAGACTAGGTGCTTTCTTCCATGAAAAACATGAGGATAGCTTAAACATTGAGGTATCTAATATAGATACTTCTAAAGGTCATGGTATTGAAACAATGCTTCACTATTATGGATTAGATGTTGATGACAGCTATTGTTTTGGTGATGGAGCCAATGACTTAGAAATGTTTCAAACAGTAGGGCATCCTATCGCTATGAAGAATGCGATCCCTATGATTTATCATCATGCATCAATCATTTGTGAAGATGTATTGCATGATGGTGTGGCAAAAGAATTAAAGAGACTCTTTTAACTTCTGTGTAAAAACAGAAGTTTTTTGTTTTACACAGATATCTTGTGTATAAATAACATAATAGATTATACTATTATTAGTAATTGATTTTATAACTTTGTTATTAACATTAGCTATAAGAAAATGTTAGTTATTATGAAAGAATAGGATGAGTATAGACTATGCAAGGGTCCTTGTTAGACATTTTTTTTATTTTATTATTAATATTGATTGATTTTTACCTTCAGAAGAAGATTAATAAAAAAGGATATGTATATCTATGTATAAATAAAGGTAGATTAAGATATCCAATACTTGTTTTATTTGTGGCTTCTTTTATTTATTTTGTCCTAAAGAAACAGTATCTATTGATTCTATATATTCTATGTATTTTAAAAATAATAGATAAACTCATTTACATAAATAAGAAATAATACTTTTGAAACTCTAACATTCAAGATGGTAGAAATATTATCTTATTGTTAGAGTTTTTTTGTTATACGGTTTTTGTTGAATAAAAATAATAAAAATAATATAATGATATTGGAGGTGATAAACATGAACTTTGTCTGGAATACAAACGAACTGAATGCATCTGTCGTCTCCATTTATGAAACAAATATTACATTGAATACGACAGCATGTATGCATTTTGAAAATGTGAATTATGTTCTATTAGGTATTGATTATGACAATCATTGTATCGGTATCAAACCCGTGGGAAAGCAAGCTATCAATGACGGAATCTATCCACAGGACCAGCTTCATAAGATATCAAGAGGTAAGTCCTATGGAAGAATCACAAATAAACCATTTATTAAAGAACTTGCCGATTTGATTCCTCTCGATTTCAATGAAAAGAATGTCTTTAAGTTTAAAGGAACATATGACATTGTTCATGAAGTTCTCATTGTTGACTACAAGGAGGGAAAACTAAATGGATAGTTTGGTAGTGTGGTCAGGTGTTATGGTTGCGTGTATTGTAGTAGAAATACTCACAGTATCGTTAGTGAGTGTCTGGTTTGTGATTGGTGCTTTTGCGGCATTAATTGCCTGCTTATTAAATGTATCGGTTCCAATACAGGTTGCTATATTTCTTGTGGTATCAGTTATATGCGCAATAGTGGCACGTCCTATGGCTGTAAAAAGTCTGAAGGGCAATATAATACATACGAATAATGATGCACTCATAGGAACGCATGCTCTCGTTATTAAGAGAATCGATGCAGATCATATGGGTGAAGTAAGAATTAAAAATCAGATTTGGTCAGCATCCTCACTTCATAATTTAACTTTAGAAGAAGGAGAATATGGGGAAGTTGTCGCAATTGAAGGTGCACATCTAGTTGTTAAAAAGGAGGAGAACTAAGATGTTAGGATTTATTTTAATGATTTTATTAATCGCAATTGTTGTTATTCTTATTTTCAGTACAGTAAAGATTGTTCCACAGTCATATGCTTATGTAGTAGAAAGAATTGGTGCATATGACCGAACATTAAATGTAGGTTTACATATTCTTATTCCTTTAATTGATCGTGTATCTAATCGTGTATCATTAAAGGAACAGGTTATGGACTTCGCTCCACAGCCAGTTATTACTAAAGATAACGTTACAATGCAGATTGATACAGTTGTCTATTTCTCTATCACAGATCCTAAGTTATTTACTTATGGTGTAGTAAGACCAATTAATGCGATTGAAACATTAACTGCTACTACATTAAGAAATATCATTGGTGAACTTGAATTAGATGATACTTTAACATCAAGAGATATCATTAACTCTAAGATGAGATCTATTCTTGATGATGCCACTGATCCATGGGGTATCAAGGTAACAAGAGTAGAAGTTAAAAACATTCTTCCACCAAAAGATATTCAGGAAGCAATGGAAAAACAGATGCGTGCAGAACGTGAAAGACGTGAATCTATCTTAGTTGCTGAAGGTAAAAAACAGGCTGCAATCTTAAATGCAGAAGGGGATAAGGAATCACTTGTATTACGTGCAACAGCTGAAAAAGAAGCACAGATTGCGAAAGCTGAAGGTCAGGCTGAAGCATTAAGACTTGTTTATGAAGCACAAGCTAAAGCTATTCAGTATATTAATGAAGCAAATCCTGAATCTGCTTATATCCAGTTAGAAGGATTAAAAGCATTAAAGAACTTAGCTGATGGACAGGCTACAAAGATTATTGTACCTAATGACTTAGCAGGATTAGCTGGTACACTTACAACTTTATCAGAATCACTTAAGGATCCTAAAAAGCCTGAGTAATAATAGTCAGAAGACAGATGCTGTCTTCTGATTTTTTTATATCTAAAAAGCCATGCGATATCGCATGGCTATTATAATCATTTAAAAAATCTTTTGTTTTATACCGTTACAATAGTTGTATATTCTTTATAATGTTTTAACACATCTGGATCAATCTCATTATCAGTAATAACTGCATCAAAATTAAAGAGATCATAGAAGATATAAAAGTCAGAACGATTAAACTTAGTAGAATCTACAAGTAAATATCTATTCTTCGCATTATCTAAAGGTATTCCCTGTGATTCTCCTTCTTCTAATGAATAAGTTGTAATACCACTATTAAAGATACCATTACACCCAATAAAGGCTTTTGTATATCTTAGTTTACTTAATACCATATTAGTGATAGGACCTACAAAGGTATTTGTATTACTACGATATTCTCCACCTGTTAACATTACATCAGTAGGAGTATGACCACTCAAGATATTAAATACTGCAAGAGAATTCGTAACTACTCTAATATTACGACCACATAACTGCTCAGCTAATAACTGAATAGTAGTACCAGGACCTAAGAATATAGTTTCTCCTTCTTGAATAAGACTTGCTGCTTTATGCGCAATTCTTGTTTTTTCTTCTATCTGTACAGAAGACTTTTCTAAATGAGAACGTTCATGATCCATACTAAAAGATAAACTCTGTGCACCACCGTGTACTCTTAATAACTTACCAGATTTCTCTAATTCATCTAAATCTCTTCTTGCAGTCATATCAGAGACTTCTAATTGTTCCATGATTTCATTGATTGATATGATTCCTTTTTGATTGACCATCTGTGTAATTCTTACAAGACGTTCCTTCTTTAACATCTTTTCACTCTCCTTGTCAGTGTCAGTATATCATTCAAGATTTTCCTAATCAACACAAATCAAACAAAAACGAACATTTATAAATTAATTACGTATATATTTTAACATGATTGTTTGTAATTGTTTAATTAAATGTTTTATAATGTTTATTTTTGTTGACAATTGATGTGTGAGCGATTACACTGTAGGTGTAGAAAACAAAAGGAAACAAGAAGAGGAGAGAAAACAAAATGACTAAAGATGAATTAAGTATGGTAGGCTTTGAAATCGTAGCTTACTCAGGAGATGCAAGAAGTACTTTATTAGAATTATTAAAAGAAATGCGTGCAGGTAATTTTGATAATGTAGAAGAAAAGTTAAAGGATGCAGATGCAAACATTAATTTAGCACATCAGTCTCAGACAACTATTCTTCAGCAGGAAGCACGTGGTGAGGATATGGAAATGGGATTTATCTTCATTCATGGTCAGGATCATTTAATGACAACAATATTATTAAGAGATGTTATTGAGGACTTTATTACTTTATATAGAGAGAGGGGAACAAAATAATGTTAGACGCTGTCATTAAGAAAATCGAAAAGGGTAAACCATTTTTCGATAAAATTGCTCAAAATATTTATTTAGGTGCTGTACGTGATGGCTTCTTAACAGCAATGCCAGCCATCTTATTCTCAAGTGTATTTATCTTAGCTGCTTCAATTCCAGAAATCTTTGGAATTAAATTACCAGCAGATGTCTCAACATGGTTATGGAAAGTCTATAACTATTCAATGGGTATTGTTGGTTTACTAGTATCAGCAACAACTGCAAAGTGCTTAGCTGAAAGCATGAATCGTCGTTTACCAGAAGGTAAAGTAATCAACACAACTTCAGTTATGCTTGCAAGTATTTGTGGTTTCTTTATGTTAGCAGTCAGTGATGTAAAGCTTGGTATCTCTACTACTTATTTAGGTACTAAAGGTTTACTTGCTTCATTCATCGCTGCATTCATCACAGTTAAGATGTATAAGTTCTGTGTTGAAAAAGATGTCACTATTCATATGCCAAAAGAAGTGCCAGGTACAATCTCTCAGATGTTCAGAGATGTGTTCCCATTCTCTTTCTCAGTATTGGTATGTGTTATTATTGATTTAATTGTTCGTAATTTATTTGGTTATACTTTTGCAGAAGCAATCATCACATTATTACAGCCATTATTCACAGCTGCAGATGGTTATTTAGGAATCTGTATTATCTGGGGTGCAATGGCAATGTTCTGGTTCGTTGGTGTACATGGTCCAAGTATTGTTGAACCAGCTATCGCTGCAATCATCTACGCAAACGTAGATGCAAACTTAGTATTATTTAAAGCAGGACATCAGGCTGCAAATGTATTAACAGTAGGTTTAGGTAACTTCGTAGGTACAATGGGTGGTACAGGTGCTACTCTAGTTGTTCCATTCTTATTTATGTTATTTGCTAGATCTAAACAGTTAAAAGCTGTTGGTAAAACAACTTTCATTCCAGTATGTTTCGCAGTTAATGAACCATTATTATTTGCGACTCCAATCGTATTAAACCCATATTTCTTTGTTCCATTCTTACTTGCACCAATGGTGAATGTATCATTATTCAAATTCTTCGTTGATGTATTAAAGATGAACTCATTCATTTATGTATTACCTTGGGCTACTCCAGCTCCAATTGGTTTGATTTTAGGTACAGGTATTAGTTTCTTAGCTGTATTACTTGCTGTATTATTAATTGTAGTAGATGGTATTATTTACTTACCATTCGTTAAAGCATATGATGCTTCATTATTAGAAGAAGAAAAACAGAAAGAAGCTTTAGAAGCATTAGAAGAACAGGTTAAAGAAGAAGAACCTGAAACAAATGAACCTCTTCAATTAGATAAGAAAATCAATGTATTAGTATTATGTGTAGGCGCTGGTACAAGTGCTATGTTTGCGAATGCTGTTAAAGAAGGGGCTAAAGAAACTGGTTTACCAGTAGATGCCACTGCAAGTGCTTATGGTAATCACTATGATATCTTAAAGAACTATGATGTTGTTGTCTTATCTCCACAGGTACAGGCTCATTTAGAAGAAGTAAAACAGGATGCGAAAGAAGGTACTAAAGTCATTGCAACTAAGGGTGCTCAATATATTCAGTTAACTCGTGATCCTAAGGGTGCTGTTGAATTTATCGTTGAACAGGAAAAGGAAGGTTAAGTACATGAAATTCTCTGATGATTTTATCTTTGGTGGTGCTACAGCTGCTTATCAGTGTGAAGGTAGTACATTAGAATATGGTAAAGGTAAAGTGTCTTGGGACGACTTTCTTGCAAAGCAGGGTCGCTTCAAGGCAGATCCTGCCAGTGATTTCTACCACCAGTATGGACAAGACTTAAAACTATGTAAAATGTTTGGTATTAATGGAATTCGTATCTCAATTTCATGGGCACGTATCTTCCCTGATGGTACAGGAAAAATCAATCAGGAAGGTATTGATTTCTATCATAGAGTATTTCAGGAATGTCATAAGAATAATGTAGAACCATTTATCACTTTACATCACTTTGATACACCGGATACTTTATATCAGAAGGGTGATTTCTTAAATAGAGAAACAGTGGATGCATTTGTAGACTATGCAAAATTCTGTTTTGAAGAATATAAGGATGAAGTTAAATATTGGTTTACTTTCAATGAAATCTGGGCAGTAGCTACAAACACTTATATTGAAGGAACATTCCCTAATGGTGAAAAATATAATATGACAAAAGCATTCCAGATCATGCATAATATGATGCTTGCTCATGCGAAAGCTGTTGTTGCTTATAAAGAAGCAGGATATAAAGGACAGATTGGCTGCGTACAGTCATTAGAATATAAGTATCCTTATGATGAAAATAGTTTAGATGATATCCAGGCTGCAAAGAACGAAGATGTATTACAGAACCAGTTCTTATTAGATGCAACATTCAAAGGATATTACTCTACTGAAACAATGGAAATTGTAGATCGTTTAGTGGCAATCAATAATGGTCAACTAGATTTAAGAGATGAAGACTTTGAAGTCATGAAGAAAGCAGCAATCTTAATTGACTATATGGGTATGAACTATTACCAGTCACGTTTCATTCAGTACTATGATGGTGAGAATGATATCCATCATAATGGAACTGGTGAAAAGGGTACTTCACGTTTCTGTTTAAAGAATGTAGGACGTAGAATGGAAAAAGAAGGTATTCCTAGAACTGACTGGGACTGGTTAATTCATCCAGAAAGTATGTTTGATATGTTAGTGCGTATTCGTCAGCAGTATCCAAACTACAAGTGTATCTATATTACAGAAAATGGTATGGGTTATAAAGACGAATTTGTAGATGGTGTCATTGATGATGCTCCAAGAATTGATTACATCAAGAAACATCTACAGTATACACTTAAAGCAGTTGAAGCAGGTGTAAATGTAAAAGGCTATTTTGTATGGTCTCTCATGGATATGTTCTCATGGACTAATGGTTATAATAAACGTTATGGTTTATTCTATGTAGACTATGAAACACAGAAACGTTATCCAAAAGCAAGTGCTTATTGGTATAAGAGCGTATCAGAAACGAAAGAGGTATAGTTATGAATTCTTATAAAGGAGTTATATTTGATTTTAATGGAACATTGTTCTTTGACAACCCAAAGCATGTATTAGCTTGGGGAAAGATTTCCGAGGAAATAAGACATCATGGAATCAGCGAAGAAGAGCTACATGAACATTTCAATGGTGTTCCTAATAATAAGATCATTGAATACTTATTTGAAGGACAGTGTACAGATGAACAGAAACAGAAATACTCTTTACTTAAGGAACAGTATTATCGTGAATTTTGTAAGGAAGATAAAGAAACATTCCATTTAGTTGCTGGAGCAACAGAATTCTTTGATAAACTTAAAAACAACAACATTCCATTTACTATCGCAAGTGCATCCATTAAACCAAATATTGATTTCTTTGTAGAATCATTTCATCTTGATCATTGGATCAATCCTGATGATATTGTATATGATGATGGAACTTATGAGAATAAGATCATAATGTTCAAGAAAGCAGCACATATTTTAGGATTAGAGGTAAGTGATTGCTTAATCATCGAAGACTCCCTAAGTGGTATTGAAAATGCCTATAAAGCAGGATGTAGAAATATAATCGTAATCGATTCTGCAAATAAAAAAGATGAATATCAGAAGTTACCTGGCGTAACAAAAGTGATTGATACTTTTAAAGAGATTTAAGAAAGAGCCATCCACCAGGGATGGCTTTTATTATGGAGGATAAAACATGAAGGCAAGTGTAGTAAGAGAAGAATTTAAATCAAATAAACATAATCAATTATTAGAAGACTTATATGAAGATAGTAGCTTAGTCAATTATCAGAAAGATAGATATGCAAACGCACTAAATAAGTTCATTGAACTTTATGGTGATGAAAATGTCAGCATCTATAGTGCTGCAGGTAGAAGTGAAATTTCAGGTAACCATACAGACCACCAGCATGGCTGTGTATTAGCTGGTTCTATCAATCTAGATGCGATTGGTGTAGTCGCTAGACAGGATGATGTAATCAATGTTGTATCTGATAGCTTTAATATTAAGCCAATCTATTTAAATGATTTAGATAAGAAGGATGAAGAAGAAGGTACAAGTGAAGCGTTAATCAGAGGTGTTGTCTCTAAACTTAAAGAACTTGGCTACAATATTGGTGGTTTCAAGGCATTCATTACAAGTGATGTATTAGTAGGGGCTGGTTTATCTAGCTCAGCTGCTTTTGAAACAATCATTGGTACAATCATTGATGGTTTATATAATGATATGAGCATCGATATGGTCACTATCGCAAAAGTAGGTCAGTATGCTGAAAATGTTTATTTTGGTAAGCCTTGTGGATTAATGGACCAGTGTGCATGTGCTGTTGGTGGACTGATCTCTATCGATTTCAAGGATACAGAACATCCTGTTGTGAATCATGTAGATGTAGACTTCTCTAAATATGATCATAGTTTATGTATCGTTGATACAAAGGGAAGCCATGCAGACTTAACAGATGCTTATGGTGCTATTCCAACTGAAATGAAGGATGTCGCTCATTACTTTGGTAAGGAATTCTTAAGAGAAGTAGATGAAAAGGAATTCTTTGATCACCTTGCTGATGTCAGAGCAGCTGTTAAGAATGATAGAGAAATTCTAAGAGCCATTCATTTCTTCAAGGAAAATGCAAGAGTACCTCAAATTGTTGAAGCATTAAACAATGATGACTTTGACTTATTCAAGAAGTTAATCAAGGAATCTGGTAACTCAAGCTATAAGTTCTTACAGAATGTTTATGCAGACTTTGATTATAAGCATCAGGCAGTTTCTGCAGGTCTAGCATTAAGTGAAATCATATTAGGCGACCATGGGGTTGCTAGAGTGCACGGTGGAGGTTTCGCTGGTACAATTCAGGCTTTCGTTGAGAATGATTTCGTTGTAGAATATAAGAGTCAGATAGAGAAATTATTTGGCGAAGGCAGCTGCCATGTACTTAAGGTAAGAAAATTAGGTGGCTGCAAAGTTATGGAGGAATAAATATGAACGTATTAGTTACAGGTGGTGCAGGTTATATTGGTAGTCATGTCTGTGTAGAATTACTACAGAGCGGCCATGATGTTGTAGTCATCGATGACTTCTCAAATTCAAAACCAGAAGCCTTAGATGCCAT
>ENA-OPVK01002206-OPVK01002206.1-human-gut-metagenome-genome-assembly--contig:-NODE-2206-length-10350-cov-3.516950_pt1 | contig 10350 bp, 7 predicted proteins | sample MGYA00241495_ERZ501982 | MGnify/ENA primary metagenome ERZ501982 (study PRJEB25962, sample SAMEA2042002) | human gut metagenome | biome: human gut; feature: human-associated habitat; material: faeces...
GAGCCGTTCACCAGCGCGGCCGACGCCATAAAACGCGGAACCGACATCAAGAGCACCACGCAAATAGTGGAAATGTCGGCCCACAGGATGCTCGTGGCCGACACCGACTGCGGCAACGAACTGAAGGCGCAAATCGTCGACTTGAAGAAACTGCTGTATGCCTACCGCCATGGCATAATAAAAGAGCGCCGGCGATGAGCCGACAGCAGCAAGCAAACCAGCCGCCAAGCCCATCAGACAGATGTGCCTGGCGGCTTTTTCATGGCATGGTGCCACCTCATAATGTGCATGAAATATAATGACACGGCGGGCATGCCGATGCCATACGGCCCGAACGAGGGGCCCGAACGGGCTGTTTTGCAATGCGAAACGGGCCATACGGACACACCATACGGCACATTTCGCAAAGCCATCGGAAATGAATCGCAAGCCACTGGCATACAATGCGTTGCCCATTTGAGCCATACAGTAACGTATTCATACAAACAGACCGGGGCCAAACCATGCCGGAAGGCTGGCGACACCAAAGCCAAAACAAATTTATGTTAACGCCATAAGTTTTCAAAATCTTTTCATTACCTTTGTAAAGACAACCAGCAATCATCTGAACGGCAGCCACATAAGCGCGGCTGCAAAGGGCAACGGTGATTGCATGCCAAACGAAGTGTAACAACAAACCGCATGATGAAGACTACATTGATATCATTAGCTGCACTCGCCATGCTCTCGGCAATGCCGGCAAGCGGGCAAAGCAAAAGGCAAAGCCAGGCCGCCGCAAAGGCCCAGGCTGCAAAGGCGGCCAAGGAGGCAGAACAGAGAATAGAACAGATGGTGGCCGCAACACAGAAAGTAATGTTCATTGACAGCGTGGTTGTAGACAAAGACGCATTCCTGACAAAATACAACCTGTGCCAGGATGCGGGCCGGCTGTACAAGTATGACGACTTCTTCAAGGCCAAAGACCAGGCCAACGCATACGTGTATGTCAACGGACTTGGCGACAAATGCTACTTCTCAAGGGAAGACTCGGTGGGCGACTTCAACCTATACACAAGCGACAACCTGAGCGGTTCGTGGACTCCCGCAGCCCGGCTTGACGGACTCGACGACGACGCAGGGCACAAGTCGATGAACTATCCGTTCATGATGGCCGACGGATCAACGCTATACTTTGCAGCCACCGGCGACGAGAGCATCGGCGGATACGACATTTTTGCCACACGATTCGACTCTGAGAGGGGCACTTTCCTGAAAGCGGAGAACATCGGCATGCCTTTCAACTCTACGGCAAACGACTATATGTATGCCATCGACGAGTTTAACAACATTGGCTGGTTTGCCACCGACAGGAACCAAAGCGAAGGCAAGGTGTGCATATATATGTTCGTTCCGTCGGACTCAAGGCAGCTTTACTCGCCCGACGAATATTCGGAAGAGCAAATCAGGAGCCTTGCCAACCTTAACAGGATTGCCGACACTTGGGGCGACGGAAAAGAAAGGCAACTGGCCATGGAGCGCCTCAAGGCCATGCAAAGCGAAAAGGTTGCCATGGCAGCCAAGGGCTCTTTCAGCTTCGTGGTCAACGACAAGACCACCTACACCAAGATGGCCGACTTCCGCTCTAAAGCAGGATTGGAAAAATTCAAGGCACTGCAAGAGCTGGAAAGCAAGCATGCCGCTCTGAGCAAGGCGCTGGCAAAGGCCCGCGACTATTATGCCACAGCGAGCACCAACGAACGCAACGCCCTGAAAAACGAGATTTTGCAAAGCGAGAGACAGATTGAATCGCTCGAGACAAATATTGCCCAAACAGGCAAAGAGATAAGAAACGAAGAGAACAAACTTTTAAAATGACGGTATATGAAGAAATATTTTGCTGAGTCAGAACTGATCATTAACTCTGATGGCAGTGTGTTCCACCTGCACATAACTCCCGAACAACTGGCCGACAAGGTCATATTGGTGGGCGACCCGGGCCGCGTTGGGCTGGTTGCGTCGCATTTTGACACTAAGGAGTGTGACGTCGAGAGCCGCGAGTTCCACACCATAACCGGCACATTCAACGGAAAGCGCATCTCTGTCATATCTACCGGAATTGGTTGCGACAACATCGACATAGTGTTGAACGAAATAGACGCCCTTGCCAACATAGACTTCAAGACAAGGCAAGAGAAAAGCGCCCTGCGACATCTTGAGATAGTAAGGATTGGCACCTGTGGCGGACTGCAGCCTTTCACTCCCGAAGGTACGTTCGTATGCTCGCAGACTTCCATCGGCTTCGACGGCCTACTCAACTTCTATGCCGGCCGAAATGCCGTGTGCGACCTACAGTTGGAGCGCGCCCTCATTGCCCACCTGGGATGGACGGGAAACATGTGCGCCCCCTACCCTTATGCTGTAGATGCCGACGAGGAGCTCGTAGAACGCATTGCGGCTGACGACATGGTGAGGGGAATAACCATAGCCTGCGGCGGATTCTTCGGACCGCAAGGGCGCGAACTGCGCATCCCGCTGGCCGACCCGCACCAGAACGAGAAGGTGGAGAGCTTTGAGTACAACGGCCGCCGGATAACAAACTTCGAGATGGAGAGCTCTGCCCTTGCCGGCTTGTCGAGGCTCATGGGCCACAAAGCCACCACGGTGTGCATGGTGATTGCCAATCGTGTGGCCGGAAAAGCCAACACAGGATACAAAAACCAGATAGACGACTTGATCAGGATTGTGCTGGAGCGCATATAAAACATGCTGCACACAAGCCGGGAAGGCGTAAAGTCCATAAGGCCGCGAGCCGCAAACAAACGGCAAACCACATGCCAAGCAACAATGTGGACTAAGCTACCTACTGCCTGACAGCCTTTATGCCATATAAAAAATCATTGCAGGCTATATGGTCAACGAGCACCAAGCCTGCAATGATTTTACTATTTATGCAATATCGTCACATCAAAGGTTCAACGACTTCTTTATAGCCTCAATCTTTGCCTCAGCGCCTTCCATGCAACGGCCGTAGCAGTTTGAGCACTTCATGGTGTTGTCCTTAACCTCTATATAGAACTTAATCTTAGGCTCGGTGCCCGATGGACGCACGCTCACCTTGGTGCCGTCTTCACAGAACCACTGCAAAACATTGCTCGTTGTAGGCATGTCGAGCTTCGACTTTGAGCCGTCAGCTTCAAGCTGCTCAAGTGTCTGATAGTCCTTCCATACCACAACCTTGCTGCCACCAAGTTCCTGAGGCGGGTTGTTTCTGAAGTCGGTCATCATCTGCTTTATCTCGTCAGCACCGCTCTTGCCCGGCTTCACCACATTGACAGTGAACTCCCTTGAGAACCCATACTCAATGTATATGTCCATAAGTATGTCATACAGCGTCTTGCCCTGGTCCTTGGCATAAGCGCAAATCTCAGCCAACAGTGAGCAGGCAGATACCGCATCCTTGTCGCGGACGAAATCCTCGGCCAGGAATCCGTAACTCTCCTCACCGCCACCAATATACTGTTGCTTGCCTTCCGACTTGGCTATTTCGCTTGCAATCCACTTGAAGCCGGTGTAACAGTCGCGCATCTCTATGCCCTGCTTATCGGCAATCTTGCGTATTACTTCCGTAGTAACGATGGTCTTCACTATGAAGTCGCCTTTCTTGAGCAGTCCCTTGGCCTTGCGGTTGGTGATGATATAGTAAAGGAACAGCAAGCATGTCTGGTTGCCGTTGATGAGAATCCACTCTCCCTTGTCGTTTTTGCAAGCCATTCCCACACGGTCGGCATCCGGATCGCTTGCCATCACGATATCGGCATCTATCTCCTTGGCGTCACGAAGAGCCAACGTCAGGGCCTCGCCGTTCTCTGGGTTGGGCGAAACAACGGTGGGGAAATCGCCGCTCTTCACCATCTGCTCTTTCACGCAATGCACGTTCTCAAAGCCCCAAAGCTTGAGCGAGCGCGGAATAAGGGTCATTCCGGTTCCATGCAGAGGCGTATAGACAATCTTCAGGTCTTTCTGTCGCTTTATCACCTCAGGGTCGATGCATATTTCTTTTATCCTGTCGAGATAAACCTTGTCTATCTCTTCGCCTATGATATTAATCAAATCCTTGTTGCCGGAGAAGTTAACATCAGATATCTTAACCTTGTTAACCTCGTCGATAATGCCTGTATCGTGGGGCGAAAGCACCTGGGCACCGTCTTCCCAATATGCCTTATAGCCATTATACTCTTTCGGGTTGTGGCTTGCCGTGACGTTCACTCCGGCCTGACACTTCAAGTAGCGTATAGCAAAAGAACACTCGGGCGTAGGCCTCATGTCGTCGAACAGGTATACCTTGATGCCGTTTGCCGAGAACACATTGGCCACAGTCTCTGCAAACAAGCGGCTGTTGTTACGGCAGTCGTGGCAAACCACGACCGAGATCTCATTCAGTCCGGCGAAGTTTTTGCGCAGATAATTGGCGAAACCTTGCGTGGCCAGACCTACGGTATAGATGTTCATGCGGTTGCTTCCGGCACCCATTATCCCACGGAGCCCGCCGGTTCCGAACTCCAAATCCTTATAGAAACTTTCAATGAGCTCTGTCTTGTCGTCACTCGACAACATTGCCTTTACCGCCTCTTGGGTTTTGGCATCAAACGATGGGGCAAGCCACTGTTGTGCCTTAGCCTCGCATTGAGCAATAAGTTGTTCGTTATTCTCCATAATTTTCAATGTTTAGATATACAAAAATCCTTTTACAAAGATAACAAAAATATCCCGAACGGAAGGCATTACATTACGGTTTTTCATTTTTTTAGCAGTGAACTATTGCACAACCTAAGGCCGCAACAAGTGGCATTCCAGCCGACGTGTTGCCCTGCAGCCAGGCAAGATGGTGTCTTTAAAGCCAAGACACCGCTTCCATCTGCCTGACGGAATGATACAAAATTGCAAATGATGGTAATCCATCGCGGCCAGCCCAACAAGCCGTCAAGGCCAAACAACGGATCACTTTTCGTTAAGCAGGTTGTCCATCTCTTCAAACTGCTTGCCCATATTAAGCCTCAGGTAAATCCTGTAAAGCGCCGGCCCCCACTTTTGTTTGGCTTCGGGAGCCAGCTTCCTGTACTTTTCCATATATGGCAAAGCCTTCTGGTACAACTCCTTAATCTGCTTACCGTATTGCCGTGAGTTGTTTTTTTGCACCAAGTTAAGCCCTTTGTTCAGGTATGCCGTGCCTGCATTGTAATATGGTTCAGCCAATGTGTCGTTAACGTTAATCAAAGAGTCGCTTACCAAAATGCACTCATCATATCGCCCCAAGTTAAGCAATACGGTCGACTTTGCAAAGAGGAACAACGGATTGTCGCCGTCCAACGACAACGACCTGTCTACTACCGACAATGCACTATCGAGCTTATTGTCAAGCGTGTAGCAGTCCATCAGATGGGAAAAGAAATACGGCGACTGCGGATATTTGTCGAATCCGGCCTTCAAGACATCCCTGTACTTATCCTTGGCCCCCATCAGATTGCAAGCTTCGGCTACATAGATCAGGGCTGTCTTGCGGCGCGTGGAATCGCGCAATGCCGCATCTGCATATTTCAAAGTGAGCTGCGGGTCTTTCAGTTTGAATCCGCAATAAGTGCCCCAATATGCCGCATCAAGCATCTTCCTGTCATTTTGCCAATAATCGAACGCCGAAAAGAGGGGCTGGCGTCCGCAATCCAAATAGGCGTCAAAGAAAGCAAAGGCCGTCTTATAATCCTTTTTGTGTATGTTGAACGTCCCTCCGTAATACAAGTTTGGCCTGTAAGTATCGAGTTCCGAAGCGTGTTTTTTCCGATACTCGAGCTTAACCCGCCCTTTCTTGTCGGGCGCGGCATCCACCGAGTCGAGCGCCTCAAGGACGGCAAACATACGCTTTGTGATATTAAAGAGCGATGCAGTGTCGTACTGTTGGTTCAGATAAAGTTTCTCATTCCCAGCCTCATACTGCTTAAGCACAGCCTGATACAAAAGCAAATAAATCTTTGGATTCATCCTGTTCAATGAATCCTTAGACAGCAGCTCAACCATCAGCTTCTCTGCTTTGTCATAATCCTTGCCGCTCTTTATGTAAGACCGTGCTTGAGACATCTCCTTTCGTTGACCTCTCAAGCACGGTGTTATGGATAGCAAGAGAAGCGTTATAATAACAAGCTTCCTCATCCGCATTTACTGTTTTACTTGTTTCCCACGAGCTTCTCCATTTCAGCAGCCTTTGCCTTGTCGCCGAGGTTATAGTAAATCTGATACAATGGATAAGCCCAGTCGACCTTCTCACGGTTCGGGTCGATTTCCTTCGACTTCTCAAGGTAGACCTTTGCCTCTGCCAACACAGCCTTAACCTTGCTTGCATTGTCGGGAGTCAGGCCGCCGGTCTTCTTGTCTGCCAGCTTGTCTTTCAGCTCGATAGCTTTCTGGTTGAGGCATACGCCGGTGTTGAAGATAACCTGCACAAAAGTAGGATCAAGCTCAGCAGCCTTCTTGTAGGATGCCACGGCGTCGTCCCACTTGCCGGTATTCATCTCAACCTCGCCCTTCAAGGCCCATGTCATCTTGTTGTTTGGATCCTTTGCAATCTCCTCTTCTGTCCATTGCTTCATCTCAGCCTGGCGTCCGGGCTTCGAATAGTAATCCATCAACAGGTTGAAATACCTGGCCTCGTCGGGATATTTAGAATGCAAATCCTTGATGGTAGCAAGGTAAGCGAGCGAGTCTTCCTTTGTCTTTGCGCCATCTTTCTGGGCGAAAAGCAAGATTTCGTTAGCCTCTTGTGCCTTGGCAGAGTCCTGTGCGGCCATCTTAGCATACTTAGTAGCTGTTGCATAGTCCTTGATATTATAGGAAGAAAGGCCTATATAATAGCAAACCTCAGAGCGATATTGGTCTTTGGTCATGTCAAGACCCGTGAAAAGAGGATCCTCGGCGCTGTCTATGTAAAGCTTCCATGCCTTGATTGCCTCGGGCAGGTTTTTGTTGTTGTACTCGTAAAGACCTGCGCTGATGACATAAGGACGCGAGATGAAGAACTTCTTGCCGTTGGCTTCGCGGAAGCGAATCTTCACCTTGCCCTTGGCATTAGGCTGACGGTCGTACTCGTCACACTTCATAGCAGCCTCCAGCGATGCCACCATGGCCTTGTGCATGGCCGCGGTATCGAAAGGAGTGGTAGAGTTATTGGCCTTGTTTGCCTGCTCGGCAGCCTGACCTTTCATGAAGATTTGATACTGGATTTCGCTCATCACGTTCCACGCCTCGGCCTTGTCTTCCGTCTGGTCGGAAGTAAGTGCAGGAGTGATAGTCTTTACAGCTTCCTCCAGTTCACCTTTGTCGCACAGTTTCTTGGCACTCTTTACCAAGTCATCCTGTGCGAAAGCAGCGGTAGTCATGACTGCCAAAGCTGCCATCATCATAATCCTTTTCATTGCTTTGTAAATTTAGTTTGACATTTATTTCACCTTAACTTAATTCCGAATCACCATCGTCGCCATCCTGCGACGCTTCGGCCAGTCCCGAAGCATCGGCGCCGTTGTCGCCTAACGGCCTCGTTTCGGCATTCTGATGTGCACCGCCCATCTCCTCGCCGAACTCATCGAGGCTTTCTTGCTCGACCACTTCCTCGTCGCTTGCGCTCATCACCTTGCATACGCTCGCAATCGTATCATTCTTCTTAGTCAGGTTTATCAGCCTTACGCCCTGGGTTGCACGGCCCATGACCCTGACGTCGGCAACCTTGAGCCGGATAAGTATTCCGCTCTTGTTGATTATCATCAGGTCGTTGTCGTCGGTCACAACCTTTATGGCAACCAGCCGCCCGGTCTTTTCGGTGATGCTGAGCGTCTTCACACCCTTGGCCCCACGTGAAGTCTTGCGGTAGTCTTCTACATTGCTGCGCTTGCCGTAACCCTTCTCGCTGACCACCATGATGGTCTCCGTCTGTGGGTCGTTGATGCACACCATGCCCACAACCTCGTCGTCGCCACCGTCGAGTTTCATGCCGCGGACACCTGTAGAGACACGCCCCATGGTCCTGACATCGCTCTCATTGAAACGTATGGCGCGCCCGTTCCTGTTAGCCAGCACAATCTCGTTGTTGCCGTTGGTAAGTCGCACGCCCACCACCTGGTCGTCATCCATGATGTTGATGGCTATCACACCATTCGCCCTCGGACGGCTGTAAGCCTCAAGGCATGTCTTCTTTATCAGTCCGTTCTTGGTGGCAAAGACCACATAGTGTGTGTTAAGGAACTCGGCGTCATCAAACTTCTTTATCCTGAGCACGGCATTGATGGCATCGTCCGACTCGATATTGAGCAGATTCTGTATGGCGCGCCCTTTGGCGTTCTTCGCCCCCTCGGGAATCTCGTAGCACTTGAGCCAGTAGCAACGGCCCTTCTGGGTGAAGAACAGCAACGTGTTGTGCATCGTGGCCGGATAGATATACTCTGTAAAGTCTTCGTCGCGGGTATTGGCGCCCTTGCTGCCCACCCCGCCACGGCTTTGCTCCCTGAACTCCGAGAGCGCAGTGCGCTTGACATAGCCCAGGTGGCTGATGGTAATCACCACGGGGTCGTCGGGATAGAAGTCTTCGGCATTGAACTCCTCGCTTGTATACTTTATTTCCGTACGGCGCTCGTCGCCGTATTTCTCCTTCACCTCGAGAAGCTCATCCTTTATCACTTTCTTGCATAGCTCAGGGTCGTCAAGTATAGACTGCAGGTAGGCGATGAGCTTTTCAAGTTCCTCGTAGTCGTGGCGCAGCTGGTCCATCTGCAGCCCTGTCAGCTGCCTGAGCCTCATGTCAACGATGGCCCTTGCCTGAACGTCATCAAAGTCGAACCTCTGTTTCAGGTTTTCGATGGCCTCCTGAGGTGTCTTTGAAGCCCTGATGATGTGAACCACCTCGTCGATATTGTCGCAGGCCACAATCAAAGCCTCGAGTATGTGGGCGCGCTCCTGTGCCTTGTTAAGGTCGAACTTGGTGCGCCTGATGGTCACGTCGTGCCTGTGCTCAACGAAATAGCGCACGCAATCCTTTAGTGAGAGGAGCTTCGGACGGCCTTTCACCAACGCGATGCAATTCACTGAGAACGAAGACTGTAGCGCCGTCATCTTAAACAACTTGTTAAGTATGACATTGGCATTGGCGTCGCGCCTGACGTCGACAACGATACGCATGCCCTGACGGCCCGACTCATCGTTGACGTTGGTTATTCCTTCTATCTTCTTTTCGTTGGCAAGGTCGGCTATATACTTAACCAAGTCGGCCTTGTTTACGCCATAAGGTATTTCGGTAACAACAATTTTGTCGTGGGTGTCGCCGCTCTCAATCTCGGCCTTTGCGCGCATCACGATGCGGCCGCGACCGGTCTCATAAGCCTCCTTCACCCCGTTTACACCATATATATATGCACCCGTAGGGAAATCGGGGGCCTTGATATACTGCATCAGCCCGTCGGTGTCGATGTCGGGGTTGTCTATATATGCACAACAACCGTCAATCACCTCGCCGAGGTGGTGCGTAGGTATGTTGGTGGCCATACCCACCGCGATGCCGTTTCCTCCGTTAACCAGCAGATTGGGTATCTTTGTAGGCATCACGGTTGGTTCGGTGAGCGAGTCGTCGAAGTTGTTCACCATGTCGACAGTGTCTTTTTCCATGTCGTCCATGATGTGTTCGCCCATCTTCGAAAGGCGACACTCAGTGTAACGCATGGCCGCGGGCGAGTCGCCATCCACCGAACCAAAGTTGCCTTGCCCGTCAACCAACGTGTAACGCATGTTCCAATCCTGTGCCATCCTGACCAAGGCGCCATAAACGGAACTGTCGCCGTGGGGGTGGTACTTACCCAGAACCTCACCTACCACGCGCGCGCACTTCTTATATGGCTTATCGCTCGTGTTGCCAATTCCCAACATACCATACAGAATACGGCGGTGTACGGGCTTGAAACCATCGCGCACATCAGGCAGCGCCCTGGCCACAATCACCGACATCGAGTAGTCTATATAGGAGGATTTCATCTCCTCCTCGATATTAATCTTAATAATTCTGTCTTGATCTAATGTCTGATCCATTGGATTGTCTATATTGTTTTAATTCTATTTTATATTCGTTCACTCCGTTGTTTTCACATCATCAACTTGACGGCGGCACTCACGGCGCAAAATGCCGTCTAAGGCCATTTACGCAGCTTCTGGCGCGATTAAGTTCCTTTTTAGCATTCAAAATTACTACATTTTCTTTACATGGCAAAACATTTTAGCCTTTTTTAGGCTACACTGCCAAATGCTATGGGTTTTAGCTGCCGCCGCGGCGGTGGAGCGGCAAGGCGA
>ENA-OPVK01002209-OPVK01002209.1-human-gut-metagenome-genome-assembly--contig:-NODE-2209-length-10340-cov-5.054740_pt1 | contig 10340 bp, 6 predicted proteins | sample MGYA00241495_ERZ501982 | MGnify/ENA primary metagenome ERZ501982 (study PRJEB25962, sample SAMEA2042002) | human gut metagenome | biome: human gut; feature: human-associated habitat; material: faeces...
TATCACTGGGGCAAAGAACTGCGTCCTCTGCACTCCTGCACCGGGCAAGCTGTCCAGAAGAACAGCTCGTCCGGCTTCAATATGTATCGAGAACCAGCGTATTCGCCAGTCCTCTCAATTGCAGATCAGCACACTGGTCTGCTTAATATGTTAAGGTCTCCCATATTCGCCCTCGGCTCCCTAGGAGTGGGGAATCGTCCGGCGGCGGGCTTGCACCGCACCATTAGCATTTCAGCCACCCCACCTTCGTTATGGCCGGGCTGCGAATTACAGAAGTACCTTTTGTGAAGTACCGGAAGATTGAACTATTCTGTTTTCAAGGAGCAGATTTTTATAGAAAATCCTCGGAATTTAGGGCTTCCGAAAAATTGTCCCTCTACTTGGTAGGCATCGAAAAAGGGCTTTTTGTTACCCGAAAAAGAAATTTGTTGAAAAGTTCTTAGAAAATATAGTTGAAGAAAGCGCCGAGTTAAAATATCGTTGGTTGGTCGAGTGACCATTGAAAACCGGCAATTCGCCACGACGGAAGTATTCAAGGCTGAAGCAACCTTGAAAAAGATGCTCTCACTTGGTAGGCATCGAGAAAGGCCAAAAAGTAACCATTTCAACAAATTTCCATAAAAGTTGCGCGAATAGCACAAAAAAGGCGGCCATCTGCACCCATGCAGATAGCCGCCTTTCGTTTTATTCTTTATTCTATTTTTTCAATCCCCAAAAATCCTATCCAACTCCCCTTCCATTGTTCCCGCCTTGGCAAATTCCAGCGTATCGGCCTGACGGATATGGTGGGCGGTGATGCCGTGACCCTTTGCAAAGCCCAGAATGTAGCTGATGGCAATGCGGTAGATGATCTCAGTGGGCGCAAGCCCATAGACCTGCTTGGCAAAGATATGTTCCAGCCGGGCGTTATCGTCCGGGAAGGCTTGCCGCATCTTCTCGCTGCGGTAAAGGCGCTTGACGATTTCCGTAATGTACAGGCCGGACTTCATGTAGGGGTCCAGGAAGGTTTTGCCGGGGTCATCGAAGCAGCCGGGATTTTCCTGTTCCAGCAAGTCCACCATCTTTTTCACCACCCATTTGGGGGTAAAGATCTGGTTGGTTTTCTGGGGCGGGATGTAGTCGAAGATGTCCTCGGTGCGGCTCTCGTCAAAGTAATCCGCCAGCTTGACCTTCAGGTTCAGGAATTCCTTCACCGAATCGTCAAACACCACCGGGTCGAACAGGCGACCTGCAAAATGCTCCTCCTGTCCGGTGGCTTGGTTGATGTACGGCCCACCGTCCCGCAAAAAGCGGAACTGTTCCAGCGTGATGCTGGTGACCTCCTGAAAGACCTTGTCCGGGATGATCTGGTCAAAATTTGCCAGCGTCACGGTCTCGTTGCCGTAGGCCATGAGGAAGGACGGGATGGTGCGGGAAAAGCCCCGGAGATGGTCACGGACGGTGTCCTCGTAGCCCTTTTTCTCCTGCTCCTTCTGGTTGGTCTCCACGGTGCGCACGATGGTCTGCTGCATTTCCTGCGCCGTCTGCTGGATGGTGGATTGCAGGTTTTCCATCAGGGCGGCGGTGCTCTGCTGCTGCTTTGCGTCAAACTCCCGGTTCACCTGCTGGCGCTGCTGGGCGGTGGTGCAGCTTTGCAGCTGCTGGGTGCGCTGGGTCTCCAGCTGGCTCTGGTCGATGCGGTAGTTGTCCACCACCTTGTTCACCGCCACGTCCATCTTGGCTTTGGCGGTGCTCTCGAACCGCTTCTGGTCGGACAGCTTCAGGTCCCGACCATACTCCTGCTTTGCCTGTTCCACCATAGGGGTGATGATTTCCTTGGTGATGCTCTTTTTCAGTGGTTCCAGATGCTCTTCTTTGGCAGGAGCCGGGGCATCGGTCAGGTCTTGCAGGGCGGTGTCCAGTGCCGGGGTGCTTTCGTAGATCTTCTCCCCGAACACATCCGCTGCCTTGCCGATGACGTAGCCCTCGTCCAAATCCACCTCGCCCTTGTCGTTCAGGGAGAGGTCTGCGCCGGTCTCCGGGGTGATCTGGATGGGCTTTGCCTTTGCCTCGCTGATGGGCTGGAAGTTTTGCAGAATGTCCAGCACCTCCTGCGGGGCACTGAACACGTTGGAAATGTTCTGGAACAGGAAGTTGCTCTGGAAGCCCATCCGCACCACTTCCTTGGACTTGATCTTCCGGGGAATGCTGAGGACTTTTTCTGCATCCAGCGGGATCATCTCCCCTTCCTCGTCCTCGCCGATGACCGGGAAGAAGTTGAGCAGATTCTGAATGTGCGCCTTGCGCTCCTCGGCGTCGCCCTTGCCGCTGGCGGTGTCCTGTGAAAGGTCGTTGGCGAACTGCTCATAGATCAGCAGGGTACGGGCGGGGTCAAAATCGAACACATAGGCGTTCTCTTTGCGGCGGAAGGTGCCGTTTTCGTGGAAAAGACAGGGGTTCTGGGCACGGAACGCCGCCTGCATATACAGTGCCGGGCTTTTCAGGTTGGAGAGCATCAGCACCGCCGACCACTCCGGGATGGTGACACCGGTGGTCAGCTGCCCCACCGACAGGGTGATGGTCTTTTCGTGGTGGGCGATGGCGGCTTTTACCCGGTCAAAACTCTTCTGGTTCTCGTCCGTGTCGTCCAGCTTGCCGTCACCGGCGGCTAGGATCACCTCATAGTCCCGGAATACCGGGTGCGCCTGCAGCTTTTTCGCCAGCGCTCTGGCGCTGTCCACCCGGTTCAGCAGCCAGAAGGTGTGCTTCAACTCGGCACGCAGCTCCGGGGTGGAAAACGGAAATTTGTTCTGGGTGGTCATGGCATCCAGAAAGCGGTCCACCTCAGCTTCGTGCTCAAAGCTGCCGCTGGGCTTCACCTTAAAGAACTCGTTCAGGTCAAAGGCAAATTCCTGCGTTTCGCCATCGATCTCCACCCCCTGCTGGATCTCGTCCCGGATGATTTCGGACATCTGGTAGGTATAGAGGTTGAGCATGGGGAGGTTTGCGTAGGGGTTCTGCTGCCCCGGTGCGCCCTGCCAGTTCCGCTTGGCGGCCTGCTCGTCGGCGTAGGTCCAGTTGAAGATGGCATCCCCGGCAAACTTGTCGTTCGCCAGTGCCTTGAAGGGCGTGCCGGACAGGTGCAGCGTGAAGCGGCGGCGGATGCGGTCAAAGGCAAGGTCGGTCTTGTAGGTGTCCACGCCCTCGTGGGCTTCGTCGATGACCAGCACATCCCAGTTCAGCTCGGTCAGGTGGCGCAGCTTGTCGTACTCGCCGCCGAAATACTTGGAGCCTTTCATGTCCTGCAAGCTGACGAACTCAATGCGCTTATACAGTTCCTCGCCCTGTGCGGCGGCATCCAGATAGCCCTGCTCGTCCAGCACATGGGGCTGCCCGGCAAGGGCATCCACATGGCTGACAAACAGATAGCCGGACTCCCTGCCCAGAAAGCGCACATAATCGCTGTACCAGCTGTTGGCGATGGCAGGGCGGTTGGTGACGATAAGCACCGTCTGTGCATCGACCTGCTTGCAGAAGTCGTAGACGGAAAGGGTCTTGCCAAAGCGGGGCTTGGCGTTCCAGAGGTATTCCCCGCCGGGGTGGCTCTGGTAATAGGTCTTGGTGTTGCGGACAGCCCTTGCCTGCTCCTCCCGCAGGGTGTAGGCGATGGCGGCATCCAGCTGCACCCGGCCCCGGTTCATGCGGAAATCCTGAAAATACCGCCGGGACTGCTGCCCATCCAGATGGAACCACTCGTTTTTGCGGTCGTTCTCCACGTTCAGCTTGCGGAGATAGGCGTGGAAATCGTGGTCGGTGAACACGTCGCCGCTGCCGTCATCGTAGACGGCATTGCCCCGCCACTCCTCATGGTACAGCACATCGGCGGTGTGGGTCTGCTGTTTCAGGCGTTTGTCCACCGACTGCTCGGTGTAGCCGATCTTCGTCCAGCCGTTGTGCCGGGCAATTTCCGGGGTGGTATAGGCGTAGATCATGGGCACCACCTGCCGGGCAGTGCGCAGGGTTATGCCAGCCATTATGCCATCTCCTTTACATGGGTCTCGATAAATTCGATCTCGTCCGCGGTCAGGTCATACTTGCGGTAAAGCTGCTGGTCGATTTCCGCCACCGACTTGCTCCAATCAATGTCGGAATGGGCGGTAAAGTCTTGAAGGGGAACGTATTTCCATTTGGATGGCGTTAAGTCTTGCGTGATTTTCACAACACCAAGCATCGCCCTCATAAACCTCGATTTAATGTATTTTAAGAGGTTATCGCATTCCTCCGCAGTGTCAAATAATCCGATGCTTACAAATGATTCTGTTGCACCCACTCCCGGTTCACTGATTTCCGGGAGAGTCAAAACCTCTCCGAATGCCCCCGTACCATTTGCTTTCGGCATAAACAACTTATACTTATCAAGATTTGCAACATTATTTACATAATCTCTGCGAATAAATTTATATGTTCTCTCGTTGTTTTGCCGACCAAATATCCTAATATAGTCATGTCCATCATCAGGCTTTTCATCCTGATATACATCCGACAACCGATCAAAAGCATTTGATTTCAAATCATACGCATGACCTTTACTAAGTCTTGAAGCTGCATCTGGATAATCCTCATGCAACCTATCTGTGTAATGATACGCAAAACTTGTAATTACTATCTTTTCTATCGAAACAAACGATTTATGATTTTTCACTCTATGAAGAATATCGTTCAATTCATTATACGGAGTAAAAGAACCGATAGCCCCAAACTCTGCATTACCATCACGATATGTAATTGCAACGCCGCCTTTTATGTCGGTGTTTGAAAACACCTTACTGCTGTCCGGTTCATAGTACAATACTTTCAGATGCACGTCATTCAGCATTTTTTCATTCCAGACCTTTGCGGTTTTACCCGCATTGAACAAAAACCGTGCAGGAGTAATTAGTTCTACTTTGTCCGATATTTGATAGGACGCATCCATGAAATCATTATAAATCGGTTTATCCGATGTGTTTTGCAAGGTTTCCTGATACGGCGGGTTTCCGATGACATAATCAAACTTCATGCTGGTACTCCCTTCCTGAATGGTTTCAAAGTTCTGGGTCGTTCCATGGCTGCCCTTGCGCCAGTTTTTCACTTTACAGGATACCGTGGGTAGCTGTGGCTCTGCCGCCCCGAACATGGAAAAGAGGTCAAGCTGTTCTGCCTCCGGCTGAGGCTTGCCGCCTGGCACAGAGAGGTGCAAGCCGTCCATTTGCCACAGGTTCCAGCTGATGATGTTGGCGATAGGCTGTAACTCTTTTTTTGTGGGTTTGCGCTGCCAGCGGGCTTGCAGATGCTCTGCATAAGTCAGCAGAAGGTTAACCCTCGCCAGCAAAAGGTTATCGCCCTGATACTCGTAGCCGTAGGTGGACTGCACCGCATGGGTGGCATATTTGCACCACTCGTCCTCTGTGGCTGCGTTCTCGCTTACCACACGCAGCTTGCGGTCCAGAATGCCAATGCGCCGGGCTACCGGGATCATCTCGCCGGTGGCGGCATCGTACCGAGACGCCAGAAAGGGGGCTTCGCCGCAGGTCACCTCCAAGCGGCGGCTCTGCACATACTGCACCCATGCCGGGGTCCTGCCCCCGCAAGCCGGGAATTGCACCGGCGTTTCCACCGTCTGCCAACCTTGGGGCAGTTCCACCGTGAACTGCCCGGCGCTCTCCTCTGCCCCCAACCCACGGAACCAGTCGGCGTCCAGTGCGTTGTTCATCTTGTTGCAGACCCATGCGGGGCTGAACACCTCACCTTTTTTGCGGGTGCGCTGCTGCTGGGTGTCGGTCTGCTTCATCATCCGGGGCAGCACCACCTCGTAGTGGGTCAGACCGAGCTGCTGGGTGGTGATCTGGGATTTGTCCGTGACAGGTTCGTACATCACCGTTTGCAGCTCTTCCGGCGGGTCGGTGGCCCAGATGATGTTTTTACCGGTGGAGCGGTCTTTTAGAAGTGTATCCAGCACCGCCTGCACTTCCGGTGCGTGAAAGTCGATCAGTTGTTCCAACGGGGTATTCCTCGCTTTGCCTTAGCGTTAGGATGAAAGTGTCTGTATCATATACACTTTTCACCATATCTATATCTAATACTAACACTTTTCAGCAAAACTATCAATCTCAAATATAGTTTTAATGTGAAATGCCAATGTTACCTATACTTATAACAGTGAAAGGTAGGTATGGGGAATGATTGGTGAACGGTTGGCAGAATTACGGAAATTAAATGGTGATACGCAGGAAAGCATGGCCAAAAAGCTCCACACCAGCACAAACGCTGTCCGTGGTTGGGAACAGAACCGAACTTCCTGTAGTCAGGAGATGCTGATTGCCATCTGCAAGCTCTACGGCACCTCCGCCGACTACCTGCTGGGTCTGACCGACATCGACCCCTCGGACGAGGCTCGCAAACAGCGCCAGCGCCTGACCGAAGAAGAACAGAACGAGATGCACCGCTACGAAGAATATCTGTTGTGGAAACGCAAAAAATAAGCCGCCCAGCGAGACCGTAAGGTCGCTGGGCGGCTTGTCTTATTTATTGATTTGATTTAGGATTTCGAGTTCTCTAAGAATCATCTCCGTTCGGTAAATGCTCATGCGGTCAAAACTTGTTTTCAGCTCTTTATACCGTTCAACAAAATGCTCACTATCTTTCTGATACAGCATCTTAATAATGTTGCAGCAGGTATAGTATTTACAATCATTCATACCAAATACAGGGAACGATTTTTCAGTAAAAAGCCTTTCCAGATTATCTTCAATATACTTTCCTATATCCGTGCTATCTGTATACCAGTCCCTAAGCTGTCCTGAATATTTCCAAGCTGTCTCATCATTTGTCTTTTCACAAAGATACTCTATATAATCCTGCACCAATCTGCATTTTGCTCTTTTGAGCACTTCATTATATATTTCTCTTACCGTTTGTGTGGCATTGTCAAATTTACCTCCACTATAGTAATCCAAAGGATTGGGCATTATTTTCTTTGCTTCGTCAACAAAGAACTTCTCAAGCTTTTTTTCATAGGTTTCTATCAGCTCTTTGTCATCCTCCCCTAAAACCTGATACCATCGATCATATTCTCCCGCCAAAAAAGTTAATTCAGTGCTCCCCTTTGCCTCATCAAATTCAGTTTTCCACACGCTAATATATTGTCTCATTTCTTTTTCAGACTTATAATTATTAGGTATGTCTCCCGCTTTTCGATATATTTTGTAATGTATTTCCATCTCCTCTTTCGTCAATATCTTTTCATTTTTATAATATTTGTAAATACATTTTACCAATGCCTCTCCCGACTTCAATTTTTGAGTATACTGTCCCAGCCTTGATTCTATCTTATTTTCACTTTCTGCCAAAATCCTCGTCACTCGCTTTTGAGGATTTGAGGCATCCTGTTCTGAAAATTCAGGAAGCTCTCTATAATAAAGCTTATCCGTATCTTCAACTACTACCGCAAAACATATCTGCCGTATTTCATCGATAAATTTCTCGTCCTTAATCTCCAAGCAGCACCGTTCCACATCATTAAAAAAACATCTTGCTTTTTGTAATGTTCGCAAATTTTTCACATTATGCTGAGACAAGAAATTCGCAATAAATTCCTGCTCTCCCGTTCTATCCCACTTGATAGAATTTGAATGTTCCGTCACCTCAAATATTCTATCTATTACCTTTTCTTTGAATTTGTCATAAATATCTTTATCCTCACTACGAATTTCTCCAGAATGCGCAATAAGAATGATTTTAACTTGTTCAAATTGCTTCAGGTTTTCAATTATTCCCAAAGCTTCCTCAAAGTTCACTCCTTTTTTATGCCTTTCTAAATCATCAACCACAATAATACAATGTCCTTCAAATTTTTGGATTATCGTTTTCAGTAAATCCCGTTCTGAAAAATGACTTTCCAAAATAGTATTTATATTTTTTATCTTTTTATTGAAATTTCCAAAAATCTTAGTTATATCCTTACACCACTCAACTAATTTTCCACCATTCTCTGTATGAAGAAGCAGTTGATATAAAATATCATGATATATTTGCTGAGCACTTTCCAGCCCAAACAGCGATACATAAAAAGCCTTATCTTTCTTGTCCTCTAATGCTTTTCTTACCATATAGGACTTTCCAATGCCCCAAGTACCATCAACCAAGATGCACTTATAGGTATAAGACTTCTCATCAATATTCCGAATGATATTTTCAACATAGTCAGCATTCATTGATTTCACCTCACACGAAAAGAAACTACTTTTATATCATTGTTGCAGTATGCTTCTTTAGCCCATCTCACGTTCTGATGCTACGATAGTGCTCGTCGATTTCCTTCATGTTGTAGTCCATCAGACCGGGAACACCCATCTCGCCGCCGCATTCGTTGCAGAAAGCAGCCGAGATCTCAAAAGTATACTCTTTCCCCCGAATTGTCTGGTTGATTTTGATTTTCTTCAGGGTGTAGCTCGTTTCTCTGCGGCATTCTGTGCAGAAGTCCTTTCGTTCGCGCATAGTGTCCTCTCCTTCTTTTGTGCTCATTTATTTGAAGTAGTAAGTCAGCGGATGGCGTTGCTCGTGGAATGAGATCACGATGACGAATTCGTTGTCCAGCTTGTTGAACTTGATGTAAAGCGGCACCAGCTTTTCCGCTGTTCCGTATCGTTCGATCAACAGAACTTCTTTTCCAAAGATATAGAGTGTCTCATGTTCAAAGCCAGCGTGTTCATTCGGAACTGCGTCTGAGAAGTCCATTACGTTCAGATTCAGAATGATGTTTTCTGCATCCCTCATGGTAAGCAGATACGTATCAAAGAGTTTTCGATTATCCGGGCGTTTAGCATTCATATCCAGCCTGTAGCGGTGTGCTTTCACCGCACATTTCACGGCTTCAAGATAGTACTCAACATCGGACACGCTCAGGTTCATTCAGTTCACTCCTTTTGAACATGATGGTATTTTTGCATTCTTCCATCATCATTATACTCGCGTGATTGAATTTTGTCAATATGCCATCACGCAGAAAAATTCGCTGACGCTCTGCCCGGCACAGAGTCCACCAGCGAATCGCTCTTTCTTCAAATCCCCTAGACAAAAAAATCGGCACCCGCTTTTCAGCGAGTGCCGATTTTGTTACCCTATAGTGCGCTTTGATTTTTGGCGTAAGTGGCGTAAGTTTGGCGTAAATCCGCTTTTGCGCACTCCAAAAATCAAGGATTCATGCGGTTTTTAGGCAGTTATTAGTACATGCCGCCCATGCCGCCCATGTCACCGCCTGCAGCAGCGGGTGCAGCAGGGGGTTCCGGCAGGTCAGCGACCAGGCTCTCGGTGGTCAGGACCATCTCAGCAACAGATGCTGCGTTCTCCAGAGCAGAACGGGTGACCTTGGTCGGGTCCACGATGCCGGCGGCGATCATATCGTCCACAAAGACCTCATTCTGAGCATCGAAGCCGTAGTTGGGCTTGTTGGCAGAGATGATCTTGTCGATGATGACGCTGCCCTCGAGGCCTGCGTTCTTGGCGATCTGGCGCAGAGGAGCTTCCAGAGCCTTCAGGACGATCTTAGCGCCGGTGCGCTCGTCGCCTTCCAGCGTGTCGCACAGAGCGCGCACAGCGGGGATCGCGTTGATGGGAGCGGTACCGCCGCCGGCCACAACACCTTCCTGCACAGCTGCCTTAGTGGCGTTCAGTGCATCCTCGATGCGCAGCTTCTTGTCCTTCATCTCAACTTCGGTCGCAGCGCCGACCTTGATGACGGCCACGCCGCCGGCCAGCTTTGCCAGACGCTCCTGCAGCTTCTCACGGTCGAAGTCGCTGGTAGCCACCTCGATCTGGTTGCGGATCTGAGCGATGCGGGCTGCGATGGCGTCCTTGTCGCCTGCGCCGCCCACGATGGTGGTGTTCTCCTTGGAGACCTTCACCTGACGGGCATGGCCCAGCATCTGAACGGTAGCGTCCTTCAGCTCGTAGCCCAGATCGGAGGAGATCACGGTGCCGCCGGTCAGGGTTGCGATATCCTGCAGCATCTCCTTGCGGCGGTCGAAGCCGGGGGCCTTGACGCACACCACGTTCAGGGTGCCGCGCAGACGGTTGACGATCAGGGTGGACAGAGCCTCGCCCTCGATGTCCTCAGCCACGATCAGCAGCTTCATGCCGTTCTGCATCACCTGCTCCAGCAGGGGGACCAGATCCTGGATGACGCTGATCTTCTTATCGGTGATCAGGATAGCGGCATTGTCCAGATCAGCCACCATCTTATCGGTATCAGTGACCATATACGGGGTCAGGTAGCCGCGGTCGAACTGCATGCCTTCCACGATCTCGTTGTAGGTCTCGGCGGG
>ENA-OPVK01002216-OPVK01002216.1-human-gut-metagenome-genome-assembly--contig:-NODE-2216-length-10315-cov-2.809259_pt1 | contig 10315 bp, 7 predicted proteins | sample MGYA00241495_ERZ501982 | MGnify/ENA primary metagenome ERZ501982 (study PRJEB25962, sample SAMEA2042002) | human gut metagenome | biome: human gut; feature: human-associated habitat; material: faeces...
CAGGCCGTTACGCCCACGGCCGGACGGCCGGGCCAAACGGGCCGCAACGCGCGCCCGAACGGGCTGTTTCGGCGGCCCATACAGGCCGTTTGGCAGCCCCAAACAGGGCGGGCCGTAAAGCAGGCAGAGCCGTTGTAAAGCATTTTCGCATCAGTTGAGGAACGCCGTGAGGGGCGAGCTGGCGTCGGCTGTCATGTCGGCCGACTGGCGCCCGAGCCCGGCCTCGTAGGCCTCGCGCCCGGCCTCGACAGCCTTCTTGAAGGCCTTGGCCATGGCGACGGGGTCGCCCGCCACGCGTCGGCCCCCCTCTCCATGGCTGCCGCGGCATCGCTCGGCGCGCCTATGCCCGCGTCGATGACCACCGGCACCGATGCCTCTTCGATGATGATGCCGAGGAAGTCGCGTGTGCGCAGCCCCATGTTAGTGCCTATGGGCGCAGCCAGCGGCATCACCGTGGCTGCACCGGCCTCGGCCAGGCGCTTGCAGAGCACGGGGTCGGCCTGGCAGTAAGGCAACACCACAAAGCCCTCCTTGACCAACAGCTCGGTGGCGCGGAGCGTCTCTACCGGGTCGGGCAGCAGGTAGCGCGGGTCGGGATGTATCTCCAGCTTGAGCCAGTTGGTGCCAAAAGCCTCGCGGGCCATCTTGGCGGCAAAGACGGCCTCGTCGGCATTGCGGGTGCCCGACGTGTTGGGCAGCAACTGTATGCCGGGGCGCACAATGTGGGCGAGCATGTCGTCGCCCTTGTCGGCCAGGTCGATGCGCTTCATGGCCATGGTCACCATCTCTGTGCCTGAGGCACCTATGGACTCGGCCATCACTTCGTTGGAACTGAACTTCCCAGTTCCCAGGAACAGGCGCGAGCCAAACTCGCGTCCTGCGATAACAAGCTTTTCCATTTAACCTTATTTTATGTCAACATGCGCAAATAAGGAGTGTTGTCAGAGATTTGCCCGCGACTGCCAGACCTGCAAGAAAGCATCATCTACAAGGCAGCTTCCCTACGTCGGCATTATCCGAATCAGGTGTTACGGGTATGATCTCAGCCCGGGCAACAGCCCGGGCACCCCTGCCGGCAATGAAAGCCGGACTCAGCGCGCTTTAGTTTTGTGACTGCAAACTTACACAAAAAAAATGAAACGCGGCACACAACATCACTAAATTGGCAATATTTAAGGAAAAGGCAACCACAAACAGCTGCACCGACGAGGCTGACGCCATGCATGCGGGAGGGCGGAAACGGGCTGAATGGCCGCAAGGAATGGCGGTTGGGGGCAACGGCCTCAAAGCCATCGGCGGGCGGATGAGGCCGAGGCAAGGGCATGGAGGATAAAAAATTAACGCGGAATTGTTTTGGGCGACAAGCTATTTAAGCTATCTTTGCAATGGTCAAGCTGCATTCGGGAAACCGGGGGCAAGCTCGGCTACGGCCCGCCGGCATAGGCCACGAAACAGGCAGCGGCACGGCAAGGCCACCGACAGGCGGCCGCAAAGCCACGGCGGAGGCGCCTGGGGCGAGGCGCGCCAACCAAAGGCTGCATACGGACACAACAAATCAAGAACGGGAAAAATGAAAATACTGATAGTGGAAGACAACGACGACCTGCGCGAAGTCATTGTAAGGTCGTTGGAAAAAGAACGTTACGTGGCCGAAACGGCCGCCTGCTACGCCGATGCCCGCACAAAGGCGTTTGTGTATGAATACGACTGCATACTGCTCGACATAATGCTGCCCGACGGCAACGGGCTCGAACTGCTGCGCGAACTGCACGCCGCCGGCAGGCGGGTGAACGTGATAATCCTGTCGGCCAAAGACTCGATAGAAGACAAGGTGAAGGGCCTGGAACTGGGGGCCGACGACTATCTGCCCAAGCCTTTCCACCTGGCGGAGCTGCACGCAAGGATAAAAAGCGTGCTGCGACGGCAGATGAGGGGCGGAGAACAGGCCATAAGGATTGCCAACGTGACCATACACCCCGACACGTTTGGCGTTGACGTTGGCGGCAAGCCCCTCGAACTGAGCCGAAAGGAATACGACATCATGCTGTACCTCGTCAACCGCCAGGGGCGGCTGATAGAAAAACAGACCCTGGCCGAAGCCGTCTGGGGCGACGACATAGACCAGGCCGACAACTTCGACTTCATCTACGCGCAAATGAAAAACCTGCGCAAAAGGCTCAAGGCCGCAGGGGCAGGCATAGAGATAAAGACCGTTTACGGATTCGGCTACAAACTCGTTGAGACATGAAACTGCAAAACCAAATCACGCTGCGCCTGTCGCTCATAGGCGCACTCGTGTTTGCCTTCTGGGCGGCACTGTTCTACTTTGCCATCATCGACGAGATAAACGACGAGGTGGACGACTCGCTCGAAGACCACGCGGAGATGATAATACGGCGCTCGCTGGCAGGCGAGAAACTGCCCAGGGAGGCCAGCTACACCAACAACCAGTACTACCTGCACGAGGTGTCGGCACAATACGCATCGCAACACTCGCACATCAGATACGAAGACTGTGAGGTTTACACCAAAGCCAAGAATGAGTTTGAACCCGCACGCACCATCTCTTACATATTCATGGACGACAACGGGAAGTTCTTCGAGGTGGTGGTGTTCACGCCTACCATAGACAAAGCCGACCTCAAGGCTGCCGTGGCGTATTGGCTGATAGCCCTGTATGCGGCCATAGTGACATGCATCATTCTCGTAAACCTGCACACGCTGACCAAAGGCATGCGGCCACTGAGGGCCATACTCGACTGGCTCGACGCCTACAGGCTGGGCGAGCGCAACAAGGCCATGGACTTGCACACCAACGTGACCGAGTTCAGGAAACTGGCCAACGCCCTGGAACGCAGCACCGAACGCAACGAAACGCTTTACGAACAGCAGAAGCGGTTTATCGCAAACGCATCCCACGAACTACAAACACCGCTCGCCGTGATACAAAGCCGGCTGGAGATGATGCTCGACGACGGGCAACTGACCGAGGCGCAAATGGGCGACGTGGTGAAAACGCTGCACACGCTGAAGACACTGGCGCGCACAAACCGCTCGCTGCTGCTGCTGTGCAAAATAGACAACGGGCAGTTTACAAAAACCAAGCACATCAGCATGGCCGCAACAATAGGGCGGCTGCTGCCCGACATGGAGATGATTTACGCCAACAAAAACATAAAGGTGGAAATGAATGTCGAGGCCGACATGACTGCCGAAATGGACGAGTCGCTGGCCACCACGCTCGCGGCCAACCTGCTGAAAAACGCTTTCACCCACGGCAACGACGGCGGACGGATACGCATCTGCCTGAAAGCCAGGGCAATGACCATAGCCAACACCGGGGGCGACAGACTGCTCGACGGGGAAAAAATATTCGAGCGGTTCTACCATTCGGCCGACAAGGCCTCGTCGACGGGCCTCGGACTGTCGATAGCTCAGGCTATATGCAGGCTCTATGGCATGGACATATTATATATATATGAAAACGGAATGCACGTGTTTGAGGTGTCACGCCGATGGCCATAAAGCCAAGACGCACAATGGCACAAGGCTACGCAACAAGGCAAACGAAAGGCATCGCGCGCTAAAGAATGTTAAACAGTGACGCAGCCAACCATTTTTCAGATTCTTTTCAGAATGGCTTCGCAACTTTGCAATACGAAAAGAAACAAAGTATTAACAATAAAATCAAAGGAGAAAAGAATTATGAAGACTTTCATCAAGAAGAGCATCATGGCAATAGTTTGCCTCGTGGCATTCCAGACAACGGCAATGGCCGACAATGACAAGCCCATCAACGTGAACCAACTGCCTGCAACCGCACAGCAGGTTATCAAGGGAAGCTTCAGCGGAATGAAGGTTGCGCTGGCCAAGGTGGAGAGCGGACTGATAGACAAGAGCTACGACGTGATATTCACCACTGGCGAGAAGATTGAGTTCGACCGCAACGGCAACTGGACCGAAATAGACTGCAAGCGCTCCAGCGTTCCCTCAAAACTCGTGCCGACGCAGATAAACAACTATGTGAACACCAACTACAGCGGCAACAAAATACTCAAAATCGAGAAAGACCGCAACGAATATGAGATTAACCTCTCAAACGGTGTTGAAATCAAGTTCAACAAAGACTTCATGGTAATCGACATCGACTGACACAACAAACGACTAACTCTAAGTAACAGTCAAAGAACGGCCCGGAAGCAAGACGCCCGCACAAACAAAAAGCAGGCTCTGCTACCGGGCCGCAATGCGCTTCGAACCGACGGCAGAAACAATTGGTAACGCACACACCGGCAACGCCACCAAAACCTTGGACAGACCTCCCGGCAAAGCAAAAAAACAAGCCACAGCATTTAAGTCGTTTTTTCTTTGCGAGTAATGAAATTTATACTATCTTTGCATAGTAACAGAAAAGAGTCAATATCAATCATGAACAAGATTGCAGACATAATAATAAAAAGGAGGCGCAAGCAAGTTTTCAAAGACATGTTCTTCCTGTTTCTGGGCATCGTCATATACTCGCTCGGCTACACGGCCTTCGTCCTGCCCGAACAAGTAGTGATGGGTGGCGTAACGGGTATATCGGCCCTACTCTTCTATGCGTTCGGATTTCCTCCCGGAATATCCATCTGGGTGCTCAACGTCACGCTGCTGCTCATAGCCCTGCGGGCGCTGACAAGGCAGTTCACCATACGCACAATAATAGGCGTTACCATGCTGTCGGCCGTGGTGGGCGTGCTTCAGCCTCTGTTCCAACAGTTCCACCTGATCACCGTCGGCGAAGACAAGTTCATGCACGTGCTCATCGGTGGCGCGCTGGGAGGCACGGGCCTGGGCCTCATCTTCTCACACAACGGGTCGACGGGAGGCACCGACATCATAATAGCACTGCTCAACAAGCACTTCAACATGAGCTTCGGGCGGGCAATGCAGTTCATCGACATCACCATCATCAGCTCGTCTTACCTGCTCTTCCACAGCATGGAGACAATAGTTTATGGCATCGCCTTCACACTGACCGCAAGCTTCGTGTGCGACTATGTCATCAACGGCACACGCCAAACGGTGCAATTCATCATCATATCCAAGGAATATGAGAAAATCGCCGACAAGATAAACAAGCATGTCAACCGCGGAGTGACACTCATCGAGGGCAAAGGGTGGTACTCGAAACAAGAGGTTGACATACTCATCGTGCTCACACGGAAATATGAGTCGCAGGACGTGATGAGCCTGGTCAAAGCCATCGACCCGCACGCCTTGGTGTCACAGACATTCTGCCACGGTGTGTTCGGCGAGGGATTCGACAAGATAAAATGATGGACGTGGCCTGTGTCATTGTGGCATAAAAATACAACATTGGCAGAATTTAACATATACGACAATAAAAAAATCCTGATTTTCTTGCGCAAGACGCTTTTATTTATTACTTTTGCACATCGAAACAAAGAGGGGCGTAGCCCAGTTGGTTTAGAGCGCCGCAGTCACATTGCGGAGGTCATCGGTTCGAGCCCGATCGTCCCTACACTTATACAAGTGCCTTGATGTTTTCACGCAACAGATTGGAAACAGGCTGAAAGCACATAGAAACACACTACACAACATTTAACAAACAACGCCTCAAGCGCACGACATGGGCGCTTGGGCTCTGCCAAAATGTCATAAAATGGCCGCAGGGCACACTCTTTGTTCCTATGTTCGACGGATAACCAAACAGAGAAACAAAAGAAAGGAGACATAATATGACATTAGACAAATTCACCATCAAGGCACAAGAAGCCATACAGGAAGCCGTCAACGCGGCAACCGCAGGCGGGCAACAGGTGATTGAACCTGTGCACTTGCTCAAAGGAATCATGTCCAAAGCCAAGGACGTGACCAACTTCTTGTTCCAAAAATTAGGCATCAACGCCTCTCAGATAGGCATTCTTGTCGAACAAGAGCTCAAGCACTTGCCACGGGTTCAAGGCGGCGAGCCTTATCTAAGCAACGAGTCGAACCGCGTTCTGCAGCAAGCCATCGACTATTCCGGCAAGATGGGCGACGAGTTTGTGAGCGTAGAGCCGTTGCTGCTGGCACTGCTCACGGTAAACTCCACGGCAAGCCGCATACTCAAAGACGCCGGGTGCACCGAAAAAGAGATGCGGGCGGCCATCAACGAACTGCGGCAAGGACAGAGCGTAAAGTCGCAATCGGCCGACGAAAACTACCAGAGCCTTGAGAAATACGCCAAAAACCTCGTAGAGGAGGCACGCCAAGGCAAGCTCGACCCGGTGATTGGACGAGACGACGAGATTCGCCGCGTATTGCAGATATTGTCGCGCCGCACCAAGAATAACCCGATACTGATAGGCGAACCGGGCACAGGAAAGACGGCAATCGTTGAGGGCCTGGCCCAAAGAATAGTCAGGGGCGACGTTCCCGAGAACCTCAAGGACAAGCAGGTATACTCGCTCGACATGGGCGCATTGGTCGCCGGAGCCAAGTATAAAGGCGAGTTTGAAGAGCGTTTGAAAAGCGTCATCAACGAAGTAACCAAGAGTGAGGGCCGCATAATACTCTTCATAGACGAGATTCACACCCTTGTCGGAGCCGGAGGAGGCGAAGGTGCCATGGATGCAGCCAACATCCTGAAACCTGCACTGGCCCGAGGCGAACTCAGAAGCATTGGTGCCACCACGCTCAATGAGTACCAAAAGTACTTTGAGAAGGACAAGGCACTGGAACGACGCTTCCAAACCGTGATGGTTGACGAGCCCGACGAGCTGAGCGCCATAAGCATACTGAGAGGGTTGAAAGAGCGCTACGAGAACCACCACAAGGTACGTATACAAGATGATGCGTGCATTGCCGCCGTGAAACTGTCGGAGCGTTACATCTCCGACCGGTTCCTGCCGGACAAGGCCATCGACCTGATGGACGAGGCAGCAGCAAAGCTTCGCATGGAGAGAGACTCCGTACCGGAAGAGCTTGACGAAATAACACGCCGGCTGAAACAGCTGGAGATTGAGCGCGAAGCCATCAAACGGGAGAACGACCAGCAGAAGATTGCACAGCTCGACAAGGACATCGCCGAACTCAAAGACCAGGAAAAGCAGTTCAGGGCCAAGTGGGAAGGCGAACGCACCCTGGTGAACAAGATTCAGGAAGACAAGCAGCAGATGGAGAATCTCAAGCTGGAGGCCGAACGGGCCGAACGCGAAGGAAACTACGAACGTGTGGCCGAGATACGCTACGGACGCCTGAAAGCGCTCGAAAACGACATCGCCGCAATACAGAAGCAGCTGCACAACGCCCAAGGCGACGACGCCATGGTGCGCGAAGAGGTCACGGCCGACGACATTGCAGAGGTTGTCAGCAGGTGGACCGGCATCCCCGTCAGCCGCATGATGCAAAGCGAGCGCGACAAGCTGCTGCATCTGGAGGAAGAGCTCCACAAGCGTGTCATCGGGCAAGACGAAGCAATAACGGCCGTCAGCGATGCCGTAAGGCGCAGCCGTGCAGGGCTTCAGGACCCCAAGAGGCCAATAGCCTCGTTCATCTTCCTCGGAACAACGGGCGTGGGAAAGACGGAACTGGCCAAAGCACTGGCCGAATACCTGTTCAACGACGACTCGATGATGACGCGAATCGACATGAGCGAGTATCAGGAGAAGTTCAGCGTAAGCCGGCTTATCGGTGCCCCTCCGGGATACGTTGGCTACGACGAAGGCGGGCAACTGACCGAAGCCGTGCGCCGCAAGCCGTATTCCGTGGTGCTCTTCGACGAAATCGAGAAAGCCCACCCGGACGTGTTCAACATCCTTTTGCAGGTGCTTGACGACGGAAGGCTGACCGACAACAAGGGCCGCACGGTGAACTTCAAGAACACCATCATCATTATGACGTCAAACCTCGGAAGCCAATATATACAGCAACAGTTTGAAAACATCAACGCTTCGAACCGAAACGCTGTGGTGGAAGAGACGAAAACGCAGGTGATGGAGATGCTAAAGAAGACCATCAGGCCGGAATTCCTGAACCGAATCGACGAAATAATAATGTTCCAGCCGCTGAGCAAAGCTGAGATTGCCGATGTGGTGCGCCTGCAGATGAACGCTGTTAGCAAGATGCTTGAGCCGCAGGGCTTCACACTCCGCGTGACCGACGCTGCCATCGACTACCTTGCCGACGTAGGGTTCGACCCTGAGTTTGGCGCACGACCGGTGAAGCGGGCCATACAGCGCTACGTTCTCAACGACATGTCGAAACGAATACTCGCTGAGGAAGTGAACCGCGACAAGCCGATAATCATCGATGCCAACGGCGCCGGGCTGCAGTTCAGGAACTGACAACGGCACATACTTAATCTTGAACGCCGCAGAGGCATTACCGAAAAGGTAAAGCCACTGCGGCTTTTTTGTGCCCTGGCAATGGCAAGGGCAGCCGGACTGAGCACAAAGGAGGCAAAAAGGCAAATGCAAATCACACTGCACAATGGTGGTATGTGGCGTTTTTTTCGTATATTTGCACTGAACAAACTGCGCTTTGCAACGGACAAGCCTGCCGGCCTTGCCTTTGTTGCAAACATACCAAAACTGAAAACAATGACTATCAAGACTAAATTGCAAACCCTGATTGCCGCAATGATGGCCACAACGGCAATGTCAGCACAACAGCAGGCCTGCTTCAACTATTTCAGATACAGCGGCAACGACACACGGTTCGACAGACCCATAGACCGAACCCGCCAATACTTCAATCCCATACTCGCAGGATTCTACCCCGACCCTTCGGTTTGCAGAAAGGGAGACACCTACTACATGGTCAACTCCTCATTCGGATTCTTCCCCGGCGTACCCTTATTCACAAGCCAAGACCTCGTAAACTGGAAGCAGGCAGGCCACGTGCTCGACAGGCCCGGGCAGCTCCCGCTCGGAGGCCAAGGGGTGTCTGGCGGCATATTTGCCCCTTCCATAGCGTACAACGAGCACAACAACACCTTCTACATGATTACCACAAACGTTGGCCGGGGCAACTTTTTCGTAAAGTCGGCCAATCCGGAAGAAGGCTGGAGCGACCCTATATGGCTGCCGACGGTGGGCGGTATAGACCCGTCGTTTTTCTTCGACGAAGACGGCAGCGCTTACATAGTGAACAACGACGAGCCGCGCGGTGGCAGCGGCTACGACGGCGAGAGAAGCATCATGCTGCACAAATTCTGCGTCGAAGGCGACAGCACGACGGGCGAGCAGGTCGAAATAATACGCTCGGGCAGCCATGTTGAGCAAAAGCCGATATGGATTGAGGGCCCCCACCTTTACCGCATTGGCAAGTATTACTACCTGATGTGCGCCGAAGGTGGAACAGGGGCAAGGCATTCGGAAGTAGTTTTCAGGGCAAGGCATCCAGAAGGCCCGTGGGAGGAATATGCCGAAGGCAACCCTATACTCACCCAGAGGGATGGCCTCGACCCGCTACGCCCCGACCCTGTGACAAGCGCCGGCCACGCCGACCTGGTGCAGACACCCGAAGGACAGTGGTACGCCGTGTTCCTGGGATGCCGCCCTTACGAAGCCGACATGTACAACACCGGGCGCGACACCTACCTGCTGCCTGTGTCATGGAGCGACGGGTGGCCAACCATTCTCAAGGCCGGGAAAGCCATCGGGACAGTAATCGACAAGCCCGGGCTGCAACCCGGAGGCGACTTGCTGACGGGCAACTTCACTTACACCGACAGTTTCAGGCAAGCCAGGCTGCACCACCGGTGGATAATGCTGCGCAACCCTACCGACTTCTATGCCACCGGCACGACACGCGGACTGGCCATCACGCCAAAGCCGGTGAACATATCGCAACGCCAATCGCCCGCGGCTGTGTTCGCCAGGCAGCAGCACACCGACTTCACGGCCGAGACCGAACTTACCTTTGAGCCTAAGTCGGAGAAAGACCTGGCCGGCATGGTGCTGCTGCAAAACGAAGACTACAACATCGTGATGGGCAAGACCATGGTGGACGGTCGCCCTGCCATAACCCTGACACGCACCGAGAAAGGCAGCGCGAGGGTGGCCACGGCCATGCTCACAGGCCCGGAGGCTGCGTCACCGCTGCGGCTCAGGATATGCGGACGGGGCAGATACTACGACTTCGACTACTCTGCCGACGGCAGGCAATGGCAAACGCTGGCCCGAGGGGGCGACGCCTCGTGCCTGAGCACGGCTATCGCGGGAGGATTCACCGGCACGTGCATAGGCCTTTATGCCACCAGCGCCAACTGAACGGCACGCCACCCGGCCACCATGCCGGCCGAGCCAAGTCTACGGCAGCCACTACA
>ENA-OPVK01002224-OPVK01002224.1-human-gut-metagenome-genome-assembly--contig:-NODE-2224-length-10303-cov-1.961749_pt1 | contig 10303 bp, 12 predicted proteins | sample MGYA00241495_ERZ501982 | MGnify/ENA primary metagenome ERZ501982 (study PRJEB25962, sample SAMEA2042002) | human gut metagenome | biome: human gut; feature: human-associated habitat; material: faeces...
GTGCTCCTTTTTAGCAGCGCGGCTCGCGAATCCACGGTTGCCCCACAACTGACCATTTCAATGGGGGACGATTGCGTTGAGCTTTTTGTTTTGTGTCCGTCTCTAATGGGGCACGCGGGTGTGCGGACTGTACCTTATACCTCTTTGACAACCGCCCCGATATCCTTGCGGATGCACAGCGCGCGCGGTGCGATCTCCGGCGGAAGCTGGGCCGGACCCGGATTGATGCAGACATAGAACGCCTGCGGGTTCTGGGCGGTCATGCGCCAGAAGGGATACTTGATGATGCCGGGGGTGTTGTAGCCCACACCCAGCTCCAAAAATAAAATTTTCTGCCCCTCGTGGCGGCGCAGAAAATCGCTGTACCGCCCGGCGGCGTGGTGCCAGCCTTCATCCTCCACAAAGGTGTTGTCCGCCCGCAGATTCATGGTCAGCGGCCGGCCGCAGTGCGGGCAGCGGGGGACCAGCTCTGCCGGGATGCGCATTTTGAGTGTGACGCCCTCCGGCACGGTCAGGCTGCCGTCCGGTGCGATGGCGTACCCCTGTGCTTCTACCATCCGGCGCACCAGTGCTTCGTTGTCGAAGGTCTCCGGGCAGCAGGGCTCTGCGCACTGGAACAACCCGTAATCGCCCTGTGTATAAAACAGCCGCTTTTTGTCGAAGCCCGCTTTCTGGAAACAGTGGTCCACATTGGTGGTGAGCACGAAATAGTCCTTGTCCTTCACCAGGCGGAACAAATCGTTGTAGACCGGCTTCGGTGCGTTCTGATAGCGATTGATATAAATGTACCGGCTCCAGTAGGCCCAGTGCTCCTCCAGCGTGGCATAGGGGTAAAACCCACCGGAGTACATATCGGCAAAGCCGTATTTCGCGGCAAAATCTGCCAAATACTGCCGGAAACGCGCCCCGTCGTAGACGAAGCCTGCGGAGGTGGAAAGCCCGGCTCCGGCCCCGAGCACCACGGCGTCGGCGTCTGCCAGCAGCTGCCTCAGCTGCTCAGCCTGCGCCGAGAAGACGCCGGTAGATTTCGTAGTCCAGATTTTTGAAAACATTGAAGATCACCTTTCTCACGCTGGTGTCCTGCACCAGAAATTCTTTGATGGTGTGCACGGCGATCTCTGCCGCCAGCTCGTTGGGAAAGTGGAACTCCCCGGTGGAGATGCAGCAGAACGCCACGCTTTCCAGCCCATGATTCGCCGCCAGCTGCAGGCAGACCTCGGTCAGATCCGCGGGGCCCTTGCCCTGCAGGACGGCCATGCTCTCGGCGACCTCCAGCGCATTGCCGATGTTGTGGCCGAGAGGCTTGTCCATATCGGTGATGAGCGCCGCGACCTTGCGGCCATGCGCCGTACCGATGGCGACCATCTGGCGGGCCAGCTCCAGCGCACCGTCCAGGTCCTTCATGAACGCGCCGTCTCCCATCGTGACATCGAGCAGGATCGCGTCCGAACCGGCGGCCAGCTTCTTGGACATGATGCTGGACGCAATGCGGGATGCAGCCGACGGTGGCGGTCACATCGCGCAGGGCGTACATCTTCTTGTCGGCGACGGCGATCTTGCCGCTTTGGCCGATGACCGAAATGCCGATCTCGTTGACCTGCCTGAAAAATTCTTCCTGCGTCAGGCTCGTGCGGGTGCCGGGGACAGCCTCCATCTTGTCAATCGTGCCGCCCGTGTGGCCGAGGCCGCGCCCGCTCATCTTGGCGATCTTGACACCGCAGGCCGCCACGATGGGCGCAATGACCAGCGTCGTCTTATCACCGACGCCGCCGGTACTGTGTTTGTCTACCTTAATGCCCTTAATTTGGGACAGATCAACCATATCACCGGACTTTGCCATACTGTCCGTAAAAACGGACAGTTCCTTTTCCGACATACCTTCATAATACACTGCCATCAAAAACGCAGACACCTGATAATCCGGTATTTCTCCTGCCACATAGCCTTCTACCATATATGTGATCTCTTTCGGAGTAAGTTCAGATCCTTTTTTCTTTTTGTCAATAATATCATACATTCTCATTGCCATTCCCCATTTCTATCCTTCCTGATAACAACATTTTATAACAAATCTCCGCCAAAGCTCAGTGGCAGCAATTCCTTCAACAGATACGTTTTGTATTCCTTCTCTGATTTTGCCAGTATGATCTGAAATGTCTCCGGATCACAAAACTCAGCCATCACCTGCCGGCATATACCGCATGGCGGGCAGAAATCCGGTTTTTCATCCTCCCGTCCTCCAACGATCACAATGCATGAAAAATCTGTTATCCCTTCCGAGACCGCTTTAAAAATTGCCGTTCTTTCCGCACAATTTGTCGCCGGATAACTGGAATTTTCAATATTACACCCCTGAAATGTTTCACCGTTTTTCGCTTTTAGACAGACCCCCACTTTAAAATGCGAATATGGTGTATATGCCTTTTCTCTCGCATCAATTGCTTTTGCGATCAATTCTTCCATAATCAATCACCATGCCTTTCATATTCTTATCCCTGCTCCAGTATTTTGACAAGACGGCTTGTTCCGAGCCGGTCCGCTCCCAACTCGACAAACTTTTCGGCATCGTCAAAGGAACTGATTCCTCCCGCTGCTTTAATCTTCACATGAGGTGCCACATTCTCCTTGAAAAGCCTGATATCCTCAAAGGTTGCTCCCGCTGTAGAAAATCCGGTAGATGTTTTAATAAAATCAGCACCACTTTCTGATACAACCTGACACATTTTAATTTTTTCTTCCCGCGTCAGCAGACAGGTTTCGATAATGACCTTTAATACATGATCCCCGCAAATTTGCTTCAAGGCTTTAATCTCATCCTTCACCTTATGAAATTGACTATTTTTCACATCACCGAGATTGATCACCATATCAATCTCGTCCGCACCGTTCTGAAGAGCATCCTCTGTTTCAGCAATTTTCACCTTTGTCGTATTATAACCATTTGGAAATCCAATCACCGTGCACACTTTTATTTTTCCGTTCAGATAGTCGGCAGCTCTTTTCACATAAGACGGTGGAATGCACACGGAAGCCGTATTGTATTTGATTGCCTGACTGCATATTCGCTCAATCTCCTCCCATGTTGCTGTCTGCGCCAGAAGTGTATGATCTACCTTCTCCATAATTTGATTTCTGTCCATAATCAACCCCCATTTCTTTTATTCACAAATATCTTTTTAAACACATTTCAAATTCACATTTTCCTCTATTTCCAGTTTATACAATGTGCATATGTGTTGCAAGAAAAATAATTTAATCTTTCCATAATAATTATAAAATCTTAAGATTTAACACTTTTCACTGTCACATTTTCATATTATAATAGAATGAGAATCGGTTATACTATAATAATCGGTATATAATAATGCAAGGTAAAGGAAGCATGACAGGTAACATATCCGCACGATAAGACCGGGCAGATGACTTATTGTCATGTAACCACGAAAGGATTTTTATGAAATTATTAACAATTACAATTCCCTGCTACAATTCACAGGAATATATGGAACATGCGATCAACTCCGCTCTGATTGGCGGAGATGATATTGAGATTATTATTGTCGATGATGGTTCATCCGATAATACATTACAGATTGCCAAGCAATATGAGGAAAAATATCCCTCTATTGTCCGCGCGATTCACAAAGAAAACGGAGGACACGGCTCTGCAGTTAATACCGGCATTGATAATGCCGAGGGTGTTTACTTTAAGGTGCTTGACAGTGACGACTGGCTTGACGCCTATAGTCTGCAGCGCGTTTTACAGCTTCTCCGCGAGATGATCACAGACGGCATCGGACTTGACATGGTCATTTCCAATTACGTTTATGAGAAGCCAAGTGTTCACAAGCATAAGGTAATGTCCTACAACATTGCTATTCCTAAGGATAAGGTGATCAGCTGGAAGGATTTCAGACATTTCAGAGTCAGCCAGAACCTTTTAATGCATTCGATCATTTACCGCACAAAGCTGCTCAGAGATTGTGGTTTAAGACTGCCGGAACACACATTTTATGTGGATAACCTCTATGCATACAATCCGCTTCCATATGTTAAGAAAATGTACTATCTGGACGTGGATCTATACCGTTACTATATCGGTCGTGATGATCAGTCTGTCAATGAAGCCATTATGACAAAGCGTATCGACCAGCAGATCAAGGTCAACAAGCTTATGATCGACGCCTATGATCTGATGAACATTAAGGATTTTAAACTACGCAAATATATGATCAAATATCTTGCGATGATGCTGATTGTCAGCTCTGCACTTCTGGTCAATGAGGGATCACCGGAAAGTCTCCAGAAGCGTGACGATCTCTGGAATTATCTGCATAATAAAAATATTATTCTTTATAATATTATCAATCGCAGACGTCTCGGCAAAGTCATGCAGATGAAACGCAAGTCTGGTCAGAAGATTATCATCCACGGATACCATATTTTCAACCGGATCTACGGATTTAACTAGAAACAGCATACCAGATTATTTGTACGTCGTATGTTGTTTCAAAAGATATTAATTCACAATTTACACAGGAAAATTCGTGTAAATTCACAATTGGAGTGATTTTATGCAATTACCATTATATTATAACGAAGAAGACGAATGGAATCGTGCACTGCTCCTGTACGACTCTGTTCTTCGAGAGATCAACACAAAGCTTGAGATATTAAACAACGAGTTCAAACAGGCACACCAATATAACCCGATTGAGCATATTACCTCCCGCATCAAATCGCCGGAGAGCATTGCCCGCAAAATCCGCAAGAAAGGTCTTGAACTGACTGTGGAGAACATCGTCAAATATGTGAATGACGTAGCCGGTGTCCGCATTATCTGTTCTTTTACGTCTGATATTTACCGGATTGCTTCTTCGATTTCCAATCAGGATGACGTTACGGTTCTCCGTGTAAAGGATTATATCGCAAATCCAAAGCCAAACGGATACATGAGTTATCATATGATCGTATCCATCCCGATTTTTCTGACAAATGATGTTATCGACACAAAGGTTGAGATTCAGATTCGTACGATTGCAATGGATTTCTGGGCAAGCCTGGAGCATAAGATTTATTATAAATTTGAAGGAAAAGCTCCTGCCGGTATTAAGGATGAATTAAAGGAATGTGCCAATATCATCTCCTTTTTGGATGAGAAAATGCTTTCGATCAACGAAAATGTCAAGCACTACCACGAGGATTTCAACGGCGGCGTTGCCATGAGCAGCGACACCCCTCTCCCCGTCGTTTCTGCTGATAACACGGGATCCTCTGCCAACAGCCTGGACGCCCTAAAGTCTTATTATGGTTCTATCGCTGAGGATTAATAACAAGAAACACTTTCAATCCTGCAAATATGCAGGATTGAAAGTGTTTGTAGGATTGCGGGAATTATTTTGTAATGAAGCAATACATTTAAAATTCGTATACTTCTCTCTTATAGAATACGATACACCACATACGCCACAAACATCGTAGCCATCACACACCCATGTATGCGCTGCAGCTCATTATTCTTATAAGCAAATATCCACACACAAACTGCGCTGCAGCACAATGCAATCATATCATAAATTTCAGAAACCGATACCATGATCGGACTGATCACTGCCGCTGCACCGACCGCAATTGTCAGATTAACGATGCTGCAGCCAATCACATTTCCAATGACATAATCCTGTTTTCCCTGTTTCCACGCAAAAACACTGATCCACAATGCCGGCAAAACACCCATCATAATAGCAGCCGAATAATCCACAACACCTTCACTTGCCGTCAGAGAAATCACATTTTTCATGCCATTCCATCCACAAGATAATAACAAGGAACCACATATGATCACAACGATACTGCATCCACATTTTAATAACAAAGCAGACTCTATTTTCACATTTTCATTGTCTTTGACCATCTTCCTTGTGATTTTACCAGTCATATAAATATAATAAATGAAAAATATAATTAGTATAATTCCGTCAACCCTGCTTACCACCCGTACAGCACGTTTTCCATGAAACAAATAATCCGCACTTAAATATAAGACAACAATTGCAACAATGATCAAATAAGAAAATTCTCTCTCCATCGTTCCACGCGGAATTTTCATCTTCCCCGTCATTGCGCAAACTCCCAAGATCAAAAGAATCATAAACAGACTTCCCATAACAGAAGTTGTCATGACATTCTGTGTCTGATGCTGCTCTCCGCACAGAATTGCATTTACAATATTCCAGCCTGCAGCTCCTGAGATTCCAAGCAGTATTGCAGTATTGAACATCGAATTTTTCGTTGTTTTAGCAAAGCAGATACCCTGTTTTACCAGAATATCTGCTCCAACTATCTGTAATATAATTCCTGCTATGATTAAAAATACATACATCATATTTTCTTTTTAAACAAAGGACTGCTGTTTGTCTTTGCCTCTTCCAGCGCCTGTTGTTCCTCCTCAGACAAAATTACAAATGCCTCTCCATTTACTATTTCTTTCGTATATGTGTAGCATCCCTCATTTGTACTATGCATGGAATTGATCAGGAAACCATCGTTGTCTGCTGTCAGCAGTACGAGTACAAAACTGAGCTTTCCACCTATCTCCTTAAATGCATCATACTTCACCAGTCCAACCTTTTGGTATGCTTTTATCAGACGTGAATCAATATTCTCCAGCTGCTCATGAATATTCTTTGTATCCTCGGAAAGTTCATCAATAGCAGCGAACTTATCTAATATCGCCTTTTCCAGATTCTTTCCATTCTCTCCATCCATAAAAATCTTGTATTTTTTTCTGGTATTTGCATCCTTGATCATTGTAACCAGAAGCAGAATAAATAAAATGATAATAACTGCAGCCATGCCGATCACCACATAGCCCAAATCAATTCCAAATTGTTCAAACAGTTTCATGATTCATCCTCTTTTCTGTATATTTGCTATATAATTATTTCATTTTGTAGCATATAATGACGTTAGTGTCAAAAATAAATTTTACTGTTTCATTGCCATCATCATTGTCATGATGCGGTCAAATTCGTCAGCAGAGAAATATTCAATTTCTATCTTTCCTTTGCCTTTTCCCTTATTGTTGATGTTAACCTTTGTACCAATCACAGACTTTAACTTTTCCTCATAATCTTTATAGATCAGTTCTGTCTGTGTGTCCTTTTCTCTCACTTCCTTGACCGGCTTCTTCTTATCTGCAAGATACTTTTTCACCATCTTCTCTGTTTCACGTACACTCATAGAATTGTCGAAGATCATGACTGCCAGCTTGTACTGCTCATCTCCATCGGATACACCAAGAAGTGCTCTAGCATGTCCACTCTTGATTTTATCTTCGATGATCATCTCACGTACTCTCTCATCCAGTTTCAGAAGACGAAGCGAATTAGTAATTGCAACACGACTCTTTGATACTCGCTCCGCCACCTCATCCTGTTTCAAATTAAAATCCCTGATCAGACGATCATAAGCTTCTGCTTCTTCAATAGCATTCAGATCTTCTCTCTGTATATTTTCGATCAATGCAATTTCCATCACCTGCTGATCCGAATAATCTTTTACAACAACAGGAATTTCTTTTACTCCTGCTTCTCTTGCAGCTCGCCATCTTCTTTCACCGGCAATGATCGTATAAAACCCCTTCTTTCCTTTTTGTACGATCAATGGTTCAATCAATCCATGCTGTTTAATAGATTCTGCAAGTTCATGAATCTTGTCCTCATTAAAATTCTTTCGAGGCTGATTATTATTCGGTTCAATCTTATTGATATCAATCGTATCAACCTCTTTGACAACTTCCTTTACAACCTGTTTCGTTTTCGTATTATCTCCGGATATCATTGCATCGATACCCTTTCCTAATCCCTTTCTTGCTGCCATTTTTATCCCCTTTTCTGACTTAATAAAATATTATTTATCTTCGTTCCTTATTTATAACGATCAATTACTTCCTTTGCCAGGTTTCGATAACTTACCGCACCTGCTGATTTTGGTTCATACATATTAATTGGCAAGCCATGACTTGGTGCTTCCGCAAGTCTGACATTTCTTGGAATAATCGTCTTATAAACATTTTGCTTGAGATTTTCTTTTACATTTTCAACAACCTCCATGGAAAGACATGTTCTTCCATCATACATTGTGAAAACTACACCCTCAATCTCGAGGTTTTCATTCAAACGATTCTTTACCAGATTAATTGTATGTATCAACTCACTCAGTCCTTCCAGTGCATAATACTCACACTGAATCGGAACAAGAACAGTATCTGCTGTGGTCATTGCATTGATAGTCAACATACTAAGAGAAGGTGGGCAATCAATAATCACAAAATCGTAATCATCCTTTACTTTGTCTACTTCTTTTTTCAAAATATACTCTCGTTCCTTGATTCCAACTAGCTCAATCTCCGCTCCGGCAAGATCGCGATCTGATGGAATTACAGACACATTATCCACTACTGATGGACTAATACAATCCCATATTGGTGCATAATTAATCATAAGATCATACACTGTTGCCTTTAAAGAATCCTTATCAAGACCCAATCCACTTGTTGTATTTCCCTGTGGATCAATATCGATTACCAGAACTTTCTTTCCTTTTTCCGCAAGACAGGCTGATAAATTGATCGAAGTGGTTGTTTTACCAACACCACCCTTTTGATTTGATATTGCAATTACTCTACCCATTAATTCTCATCCTTATCCTTTCTGCACGTTTTATGTTTCACGTGAAACATAAATATAACTATCCTTAGATACAAACAGAAATGTTTCACGTGAAACATTTCTGTTTTAACCACAATATTTATTATACCACGGATTTATAATTCATTCCATACTGGAAACAGATTTTTAAGAGAAAAGCAATTATTTACAGAGGTTTTTTTCTTGGTATTCCGTTATTTCTCGGATATTTATCTGCTGTTTTATCAAACTTTTCAAAAATCAAGAAGTTACGATGAATATCCGTATCCGGCAATTCAAAAGCAATGTTTTGTTTCAATTTACAACACAATTTATTCTGAGCATTCTTTGATTCTGCTAATTCATCATCAGAAGCTACCGACTTATAAGAAATAAAACTTCCACCCTTTTTTATAAATGGAATACAATATTCCAAAAGAACCGACAAATTAGCAACTGCTCTTGATACACATAGATCAAATTGTTCCCTATAATTCATATCTTTAGCAAGTTCTTCTGCTCTACTGTGAATACATTCTACATTATTTAATCCACACTTTTTCACTACATCTTTCAAAAAAAGGATACGCTTATTTAATGAATCCATCAATGTAAAATGAACATTCGGAAGTAATATTGCTAACGGAATTCCCGGAAATCCTGCTCCCGTTCCAACATCAATCACTCGACTACCATTTTTCACTTCATAATAATTTATCAATGACATACTATCAAAAAAATGTTTTAAAACAACCTCATCCTCATCTGTTATCGATGTCAGATTCATTACCTGATTCATTTCTAACATATAATCGTAAAACGTTTCAAATTGTTCTAACTGTTCACTCGATAAAGATATATCATTTTTCTGACATATATCAAACAATTTATTTTTCATATAAAATATCGAATCCTTTCTAATTTATTATCTATGTGCTCCTTTTTCCAGATAAACCAGAAGTACAGAGATATCTGCCGGTGAAACGCCTGATATTCTGGATGCCTGTCCAACAGATGCCGGACGAATTTCGCTCAGCTTCTGTTCTGCTTCTTTACGCAGGCTGTATACATCATGATAATCAATATTGTCCGGTATTTTCTTTGTTTCCAATTTGATAAACTGATCAACCTGCCGCATCTGTCTATTAATGTATCCATCATATTTCAATTCAATGTTCACCTGCTCTGCAACATCCCGCGGAAGCTCCGGTCGATTATCATCAATTTCATTTAACAGATCATAAGATAACTCCGGACGTTTCAAAAGCTCCGCCAATGTTGATCCGGACTGCAGTGGAGTACTTTTATGACTTTTCAAAAATGTCTGTATCTTTTCCGATGCGCCAACTGTCGTATCAATTAGGCGATTAATTTCCTCTTTGATCTGAAATTTTTTATAAAGCAGCTGCTGATATCTCTCTTCAGATATCAAACCAATCTCATGACCAATCTCCGTCAACCGAAGATCCGCATTATCCTGTCTGAGAAGAAGTCTATATTCTGCACGGGAAGTCATCATACGATATGGTTCATTCGTTCCCTTCGTGATCAAATCATCGATCAACACACCGATATATGCCTGCGAACGATCTAACACAAGTGGCTCCAACCCT
>ENA-OPVK01002227-OPVK01002227.1-human-gut-metagenome-genome-assembly--contig:-NODE-2227-length-10290-cov-1.957108_pt1 | contig 10290 bp, 9 predicted proteins | sample MGYA00241495_ERZ501982 | MGnify/ENA primary metagenome ERZ501982 (study PRJEB25962, sample SAMEA2042002) | human gut metagenome | biome: human gut; feature: human-associated habitat; material: faeces...
ATGACCCGGTAAAACGTAAGACAATTGAAGATACGAATGAGGAAATCAAACGCTTTGAGAATGCAAAAGAAAAAGCAAAAGAGGAATTAAAGGCACTGTATGAAAAGGCACTTCTAGAAGTAGGAGAAGCCAATGCCATGATTTTTGATGTACATCAGATGATGTTGGATGATTTGGATTATATCGAATCCGTCCGCAATATGATTGAGACACAAAAGGTAAATGCAGAGTTCGCAGTGGCAACGACAGGAGACAATTTTGCTGCGATGTTTTCTGGTATGGATGACGCTTACATGAAAGAGCGTGCAGCGGATGTAAAAGATATTTCCAATCGTTTGATTCGCGTTTTAATGGGAAAGCAGAGCGGTGGAATAACCGGAAATGAGCCGGTGATTCTTGTGGCAGAGGATTTGGCACCAAGTGAGACGGTACAGCTTGATAAAAGTCTTGTCCTTTCGTTTGTTACAAAACACGGTTCGACCAATTCCCACACAGCAATTCTAGCCCGCACAATGAATATTCCGGCATTAATCGGCGTGGATTTTCCGGGAGATATTTCCGGTAAAATGGCAATTGTTGATGGATTTGACGGAAAGGTTTATATTGAACCGGATGGAGAAACACTTGAACGCTATCAGAAACAGAAGGAAGAAGAAGAAAAGAAACAGAAACTTCTTCTGAAACTGAAGGGCAAAGAGACTATTACAAAGGGTGGAAAGAAAATCAATCTGTATGCCAACATTGGTGGTGTATCGGATGTTGCCGAGGTTCTGGCAAACGATGCCAATGGAATTGGTTTGTTCCGCAGTGAGTTTTTGTATCTGCAAAGCGAGACATTTCCAACGGAAGAAGAGCAGTTTCGGGCCTATAAGACAGTTGTAGAAACGATGGCCGGTAAAAAAGTAATCGTAAGAACATTGGATATTGGGGCGGACAAACAGGTGGATTATTTCGGTTTGGACAAAGAAGACAATCCGGCACTTGGATATCGCGCGATCCGTATCTGCTTAAAGCAGCCGGATATTTTCCGCACACAACTTCGTGCCATTTACCGTGCGAGCTACTATGGTACATTATCGATTATGTTTCCGATGATTATTTCAGTCGATGAAGTGCGAGTGATTAAACGAATTGTAAATGAAGTCAAGAGCGAACTTGATGAGCAGGAAATTCCGTATGGAACAGTAGAACTGGGAATCATGATTGAGACGCCGGCAGCGGTAATGATTAGCGATTTACTTGCTAAGGAAGTTGATTTTTTCAGCATTGGAACCAATGATCTGACTCAGTATACGTTAGCAATTGACAGGCAGAATCCGAAATTGGACGACTTTTATAATTCTCACCATGAAGCAGTTCTCCGCATGATCCGTATGGTCGTTGAAAATGGACATAAAGAGGGATGCTGGGTTGGTATTTGCGGAGAACTTGGAGCAGACACTTCCCTGACAGAAACATTTGTTTCAATGGGAATTGATGAGTTGTCCGTGAGTCCGTCGATGGTTTTAAAAGTCAGAGAAGCCGTCAGAAATATTGAAGATTAAACAGAAAAAATCCAATAAAAAAGGTGCACGTTTTATTGTACACCTGTCTGTGATATCATCCTCTCATAAAATATGTGAGAGGATGATTGTTATGTTGAATGAATTTCATGATATGTTGATTTTAGCTTGTGGCTTTAGTGTGATTTTGGCGTATTTAATCTTCCTTCATTAATGAGGAAGAATACCAAGCGGATGTGCCTGAAGGACTTTTGTCTCATAACCGTTTTTACTGTTTGTCAGTAAGTCAGAACGAGGTGTAACACGGCCCTTTTGAGTGAGTACGACGATTGTAGAGCCGCCGTATTCAAAGAATCCTTTTTCTTCTCCACGGGTTACGACTGTGCTTTGTTTGTGGTTTGAAATTTTGCCAACTAAGAGAGCACCGACTTCCATCTGGAGTACATCGCCAAATTCTTTTGAGTGAATTACTGTGTATTCGCGCGTGTTTTCTTTGTAAATTGGAAGGTAATCGTTGGCAATCGGATTTACCGTGTGGTAAGTTCCGTCGATGTGATAATTTTTCGACTGTTTCCCGGACACAGAGTAAAGATAGCGGTGATAATCTTCCACGGTTAAGCGGAGTACGTAGGCATACCCACCACGGAAACGTTTTGCTAAGCGTGGACTGCGAAGCAGAGAACGCAAGGTGTATTCTGTATTTTTAATGGAAAATGTTGTGTTCTCCTGAATTGGATAAACCGTTGCCAGACAGTCGCATGGACTGATAAGGACATCAAGGTCCTCCGGAACAGGCCGGCAGTCCGGCTTGATTTTTCTGGTGAAAAAATCATTAAAAGAAGAGTAGTCACACTCTTCATAAATATCCATGTTAATTTCATTGCGCTCAATAAATTTAGAAATCAGCCATTTTGAGTGAGCAGATGAAAGATAGCGTCCGGCAAGTTTGGAAACCTGCGGCTGAATCAATGGTTTTAAGAGCATACGCCCGAAAATGTTGGTATATAAAAAGGATAATAATTTATCCTGGTTTGTTATATTACTTACTTTTTTCCCTTGTAAATCAATGTAATCCATAAGTCCTCCTTATTATTCGACAAATAAAATGCAAACCATCACAGCGGTCACAAGTACCATCATGGCTGCAATTACACTGTTGCCCGGTTTTTTGAGTTTAAAATCAAGAACGTACAGGAAAGCAACTACGATATGCATGATGGCAAGGAATAAAAGAAATGTTTCATGGCTGACCAATGGGTGAAACAAATATACAATTGGATAAATAATTGTAATTGTTGTAATTGGCAGACCACGATAGCCTTTTGCCTGGTCGGTTTCAGGATTGGTATGTTTTAATTCTTCCAATACATTAAAATAAGCAAGGCGGATTACACCACATAGAACAAACAAAATTTCAATTGCAATACCCCAGACAGAATTCAGACCCATCTGATAGGAAATGATAACCGGAGTTACTCCAAAGCACACCATGTCGCAGAGAGAGTCAATTTGAATGCCAAAAATTTCCATTTCTTTTGTCCGGTTTTTCATAGCACGTGCGATTTTTCCATCGAAAGTATCACAGGCGCCGGCAAGTGCCAGACATAAAATGGCAAACTTAAACTGACCGGTGCTGGCAAGTGCCATACCGCTTACGGAAAGCGCTACACCTATGTAGGTAACAATTACTGAATAATTATAAAATCCAATCATAAATATCCTCTTTTCTTTTACTCTGTTTTTTTACTTTTATCTGTGACAGTCAAATGTGTGATAAAGGAAACAATACCACTAACAATTACAAGGATGTAATAACTGAATCCGCGGCTGACAAGCAGCGAAGCGGTTGTCATAGCCGTTCCGTGGAAAATCGGGGTAAAGATACGCAGGTAAAGTCCCTCGCTGATTCCCATTCCACCCGGCAGTGGTAACATATCAACAGAAATGGATATGACTGCCTGTAAAATTGTAATAGTGAAGAAAGTCTCCGTATTCAGCCCAAAGCTTCGGTATACAACATAAGTAATCGCAAAAAGGAAGAAGCGCTGGATAAAAGAAATAATCGTTGTGTTAAAAATCGCAAGTTTATTTTCCTTTAAGAAGCGAGAGGCTCCCTTATAAGTTTCCATCGACTGCTCTAAGCGCTCGGTGCGGTTATTTTTCTCTTTCATCAAGTGAATTTTCTTTAAGAGAGCAAATCCCTTGGTGATTAAATATTTTGCCGTGCCGGGCAAAAATACCAGTAAACTCATAAATAATACGCAGAATACGTTGAGTGCAATTCCTAAATAAAGGAAAAACTGAACGTCAACACTCAGCGTTGTGATAAGGTCCTGTCCGAATATGGCAACTGCTAATCCGATGAAAACAAGTACAAATTTATATTCAATCGTTACTAACATTAATATGATAGTAGCCGTTGGAATATCAATGTTTTGTTTTTTCATATAGTAAATCTGCATCGGCTGTCCGCCCGTTGCTGACGGGGTGATACAACTGTAGAAAAAACCCACAAAAGAATAACGGATGCAGTTAAATAACGGAACTTTAATCTGCACGGTACTTAACAGGTATTTAATAATAACAGACTCACTGCACACATACACGATTACCAGAATAAAGCCGGCTAACAAAAATCCCGGTGCAATCTGGGAGAGTGTGTGTAAAATAACGCCAAAGTCCTGATCTTTAAAAACAGCCCAGATGGTTAAACCAAGCAAAGCTACCAAAAATAGAGCGTTAAATAAATTTCTTTTAGTTTTTTTGCTCACGTGCTACTCCTTTTGTTCGAATCAATACATAAAGCAACCGCCGATTTACCCAGGTGAAGATTAACTTTGGTGCGCGATACCAGCTAACTCTGCGTGTGAGAAGTGAAAGAACTTCTGCGAGCAGGACACCGGCAATGGCATCGGCAATATAATGCTGTTTGGTGAACTGTGTTGAAAGGACAACCAGCAGAGCAAAGATACAGGAAAATGCACGGTACCAGGCAGGTACCTCTTTGCGTCCCCGGATGCCGGTGTAACAAAACCAGCTTACCAGACAGTGAATGGATGGAAACAGGTTTGTCGGCTGATCCAATCCGTATAAAAACTGAAGAAGAAAGACACTAAATCCTGTGCCTGTTACTTCCGGTCGTACATTTGTCGTTGGAAATACCATAAAAATGATTCCGCAGACAAGACGGGAAATCATATCGGCTGCAACAAAACGATAAAACGTGTCCGGATCATTCCGGTTAATTCTGGCAACCATAATATAATTCACAGTCCAGAACAGGAAACATCCAAAGTAGATGTACATCCAGCCCGGAACAAGTGGTATTGCCTGATCCAAAGAAGTGGTAAGGTCATAATGATACCAGTCTGCACACATTACCATCGTTCCACTGTAAATAAGCATATTTAATCCAAAACAGGATAACAGTGGCAGGATGGCAAAAAGCGGACAAATTGGATCAAGATACTTTTTCATCCATTGATACATAATCATATCCTCTTTTTTGTTCATTTTGAAAACATACTCTTCTTATTCTACAATATTTTTTTCCTTTTTGCAACTTATGATTGTTTTGAGGCAGGGGATGTGCTAAAATATGGGACAGTAGAAAATATATTGCTTAGCAAATGGAGGATAAAAATGGGAATTTTCGATGTTTTCGTTGCGGTGATCTGGGGTATTGTGGAAGGAATCACCGAGTGGCTGCCGGTAAGTAGTACCGGACACATGATATTAGTGGAAGAATTTTTGAAATTTCAGGATGAACAGTTTTCTCAAATGTTTCTGGTTGTTGTGCAGTTAGGTGCTATCTTAGCCGTTGTTCTTTTGTTTTGGAGCAGGATATGGCCATTCCGTTTTACAAAGAGAGAGCGGGGCGAATCCATTATTGACTGGAAGATTATGCAGATGTGGTTTAAGATTATCGTGGCATGTCTTCCGGCAGCAATTGTAGGCATTTTGTTTGATGACTGGATTGACGAGGTGTTCTACAATGCGTATGTTGTGGCAGGTGCTTTGATTGTTTATGGTATTTTATTTATTATTGTAGAGAATTGGAATAAGGGAAGAAAACCGGCAATTACTTCGGTAACGGAAATCGGATATGACACTGCGCTTATCATTGGTATTTTTCAGTTATTAGCGGCTGTTGTGCCGGGAACTTCTCGTTCCGGTGCTACCATCATTGGTGCCTTGCTTCTTGGTGTGGCTCGTGGTGCAGCAGCAGAATTTACTTTTTATCTGGCAATTCCGGTTATGTTTGGTGCAAGTCTCTTAAAGATTGTAAAGAGTGGATTAAGCTTTGGTACCATGGGTTATGTGACTTTACTCGTTGGTATGTTAGTTGCCTTTGTGGTGTCTTTGTTTGTAATCCGATACCTCATGAGTTATATCCGTAAACACGACTTTAAGGCATTTGGTTATTATCGAATTGTGTTAGGTGTTGTTGTCCTTGTTTACTTCTTCCTATTCAAATAAAGGGATTTGAGGAAGACCAAGGTAATTCAGAAGACCAACATAAATGGCATAAGCAAATTCATATGGTTTATCGGCTAAGAGGGCAGCGTCGCCTTCATTTGAGAGATAAGCCAGTTCAATGAGGACGGCGGGCATATTGGTCCGCCGTAATACGTAGAGGGAAGGACGGGCATAGATACCGTTGTTTTTTGTACCTAAACGTCTTACAATTTCATTTACGATATTGACGGCGAGTTCATAAGAAGGCGTGTTGACGGCATAGACGTATGCTTCCGTACCGTTGATGGCGGGATTTACATTGGCATTTGTGTGAATGCTTAAAAAGTAGTCAGCCCCCCATTGATTTGCCTGCTCGGTGCGGGTTCTGAGACTTGAGTTGGTGTCGTAACCTAAAATTTCATCCGGTGATGTGCGGGATGTGATAGCAGTGAAGCGGGAATCCGCATTTAAAATGTTTGCAAGATAAGCACCAACTAAATAGGTGATATCCTGTTCCCGTAATCCAAATCCTTCGGCACCGGCGTTAAAACCATAGGGATTGTGTCCCTGGTCGATATAAATACGAATGGGCATAAGTTTGCTCCTTATCCGGTAAAAGAGTTTGCTATCAATATATGCAGTTAGAAAGGTGCGGTGAAAATGGGGAGGCAGATGAGGTTAGACCAGTATATTTCTACTTATGTAGAATTAACGAGAAAAGAGGCAAAAGAGGCGATTCGGCGCGGACTTGTCTGCGTGGCTGGAACAGTCGTAAAACAGGCGAATTGTAAAATTGACAGTGAAGAAGATGTGACTTACTGCGGAAAAGAGATTAGGGCAGAAGAGTTCGTTTATTATATGTTAAATAAGCCAGCAGGTGTGGTTTCGGCAACAAAAGATGAGAAGGAGCGTACCGTCCTTTCCTTACTGCCGGAGATGAAACGGGAATTATTTCCGATGGGGCGTCTGGACAAAGATACGGTGGGCCTTCTTATTTTGACGGATGATGGAATGCTTGCACACCGTTTGTTATCGCCGGCTTATCATGTGGCAAAAGTTTATGATGTGATTTACGAAGGAACTTTGCCTGAAAATGCAGTAGTTTTATTTGCGGAAGGATTGGAAATTGGAGAGCGGAAAAAAACGCTGCCTGCAAAACTGGAACTCATGAAATCCGGGCACGCAAGGCTTACGATTTCGGAAGGAAAGTTTCACCAGGTAAAGCGGATGTTTGCTGTTTTGGGGGCAAAGGTGACAAAATTAGCAAGGGTATCATTTGGTGGAATAAATTTGGACCCTGCCTTAAAACCGGGGGAATACCGGAAATTGACAGAAAATGAAATCAACCAATTAAAAGAGGGAGAATAAGATGGCGAAGAAAAAATATTATGCAGTGAGAGCCGGAAGAACGCCGGGAATTTATACAAGCTGGGATGCGTGCAAGGCACAGGTGGATGGATTTGCTAATCCGTCTTTTAAAAGTTTTCCGACAAAAGAAGAAGCGGAAGCTTTCTTAGGAAATAATACGAAAGAGAATAAGATAGAAGATGAAGCACTTGCCTATGTAGATGGAAGTTACAATGTTAAGACCGGTGAGTACAGCTGCGGTGTTGTGTTCTTTTTTGAAGGGGAAAAAACGGAGTACTGCGAAAAGGGAACCGACTCAGAACTTGCTGCTATGCGGAACGTGGCAGGCGAAATTCTCGGAGCACAGGTGGCAATGAAGATGGCGGTAGAACAGGGGGCGGAAAGTCTTACGATTGTCCATGATTATCAAGGGATTGCCTCGTGGTGTACCGGAGAATGGAAAACAAATAAAGAGGGAACCAAAGCCTATAAAGCATACTTTGATTCCCTAAAGGATAAACTAATTATTCATTTTCAAAAGGTCAAAGGACATTCCGGAGATGAGTACAATGACCTTGCGGATGAACTGGCAAAAAGCGTTATTTTTTAGCGTTTGCCATTGCTTCTTCGCAGAAATACAGCTGTGAATTCAGAGGAGTTTTTCCTCGCTGGTCTACCTTCACGTAGTGTCCATCCGGCATGAGAAGGTGGGCTTTTTTTGTATCCGAGAGCTGCATGTGTAAAATGTGGTAAATCTCTTCCTGCAATATAGGATCTTCAACCGGGAATAAGATTTCTACACGTTTGTCTAAGTTTCTTGGCATCCAGTCGGCACTTCCCATATAATATTCGGCATTTCCATTGTTCTCAAAGTAGAAAATGCGGGAATGTTCCAAAAAGGTACCAACAATGGAGCGCACACGGATATGTTCACTTAAGCCTTTGATTCCGGCACGCAGACAGCAGATGCCGCGTACAATCAAATCAATTTCCACGCCTGCCTCGCTGGCATCATAGAGTGCTTCAATAATTCCCGGATCACACAAGGAATTCATCTTTGCGATAATTCTTGCCGGGCGACCGTTCTTGGCATGTTCTTTCTCACGCTCAATTAAAGACAAGAACTTGCCGCGCAGCCACAGAGGAGCTAAGGATAATTTATTCCATACAAGCGGTTCGGAATAACCGGAGAGCATATTAAAGACTGCCGTGGCGTCTTCCCCATAGCGGGTTTTGCTTGTAAACATACCCATATCGGTGTAGAGTTTGGCGGTAGAGTCGTTATAGTTTCCGGTTCCCAAATGGACATAACGGCGGATTTCGTCTTCCTCTTTGCGGACAACCAGTGTGATTTTGCTGTGAGTTTTTAATCCAACCAGTCCATAGATAACATGGCACCCGGCTTTCTCTAATTTCTTCGCCCACACAATATTATTTTCCTCATCAAAACGTGCCTTCAGCTCCACAAAGACAGTCACCTGCTTACCGTTTTGTGCAGCAGCTATCAGCGTATTGATAACCTCCGAGTTTTCTGCCACCCGATACTGGGTAATCATAATCTCTTTGCAAGAAGGGTCGTGCACCGCTTCGTAAAGGAAATGGATAAAATGGTCAAACGAATGATAGGGGAAGTGCAACAGCAAATCACGCTTATTGACATATCGGAAGATGGATTCTTTTTCATCCAGATAATTCAGTTTCATGGGTACCGGCTTGACCGGTGCTTCATTACCACGATTAGGATTGGGCAAATGCGACAAGTCTTCAAGGTTGAGATGCTTGTCACCCGGAACCAGCTCATCGCGATTGATGTCAAAGGCATCCACAAGGAATTCCAGATAGTCCACAGGCATCTTGCGGTCATACACAAAACGACATACCGCCCCTATCTTGCGCTTCTTCACCTTCTTTTTCAGTTGCTCTACCATCTTTTCAGAACTTTCGGCATCATCGACAAAAATATCGGCATCACGCGATATCTTGCAACAATAGCTGCAATCCAACTCATAGCCGGGAAACATACGGTCAATATTTGCCTTGATGATATCCTCCATATACATCAGATAGAAATACTCACCCACCCGGGGAAGCTCGATGAAACGGGGCACTTTGCTATATGGCAGTTTGATGATATAATATTCCTTCTCACCGGTGTCACGACGGATGACACGCACCGAAAGATAAAGACGGTTGTCACGCAAAAAAGTCTTGATGCGATTCTTACATACAGGCACGGGCTGCAAATAAGGAAAAATCTCCTCTTTGAAGAAGTTCCTGATGAACTCCGTATGCACGGGCTCCACCTCCTGCTTGCTTTGGTAAAACACCACATGCTGCTGTTCACGCAAAGCAGGAATCAGCTTGCGTTCATAAATGCGAATACGGTCTTCCATCTGCTCATTCACCACCTCGGTTATCTGATGAATAAGATGTTTTGCCTCTTCCTGAGTAATATCATCACTGTGACCGCCCGAAGCAATCGCTTTATGTTCTGCCACACGTATCTTATAGAACTCTTCGAGATTGGAAGAATATATTGAAACAAAATTTATTCGCTCATATAGCGGAAGGGAGTCATCATCGGCCTCCAGTAATACCCGATGATTAAATGACAACCAACTGATATCACGTTTAAAATAATGATATTTGCTCTCCATAATATGCTAAGATTTGTGTCAAATATAGTACCTTTGTTGGAAATAAACAAACAAACAATGACTAGAATTGGATTATTATCGGATACTCATTCATATTGGGACGATAAATATTTAAAATACTTTGAGGAATGTGACGAGATTTGGCATGCAGGCGACATCGGCTCGGTGGAAGTTGCCGAACGGTTAGCTGCCTTCCGACCCTTTCGTGCCGTATACGGAAATATCGACGGACAGGAAATCCGTAAACTTTATCCACAGATAAACCGTTTTACCGTCGACGGTGCAGAAGTACTGATGAAGCACATCGGCGGTTATCCGGGCAATTA
>ENA-OPVK01002263-OPVK01002263.1-human-gut-metagenome-genome-assembly--contig:-NODE-2263-length-10155-cov-2.411980_pt1 | contig 10155 bp, 9 predicted proteins | sample MGYA00241495_ERZ501982 | MGnify/ENA primary metagenome ERZ501982 (study PRJEB25962, sample SAMEA2042002) | human gut metagenome | biome: human gut; feature: human-associated habitat; material: faeces...
CCATTAATTCTTTCTTTGTATACAGCGTTCCATTCTCTGTAGGGTGGGAAATATATACCATTCCCGGCTGCACCATATGCTCCTGACTTCCATCTGTAAAATGAGCATGACACATTTCGTCTACCTGTACGGCACTGATCTTTCCGTCTCCACTTGGAAGCGGCAGTACTTTATGTCCGGTTGCTTCAATTGCTCCGGTCTCATGCACATTAATGTGTCCGCTTACTGCTGCAACTGCACCCTGATAAGGACGGAGTGCCGCACTGATCACAGTTGTATTGGTCTGTGTTCCGCCTACCAGGAAATGCACATCTGCATCCTGACATTCACACAGATCCTTAATCTTCTGTCTTGCACTGTCGCAGTATGGATCCAGTCCATATCCGTCGGTCTGTTCCATATTTGTCTCTACCATCCGCTGCATAATTGCAGGATGGGCACCTTCTGTATAATCACACTGAAATCTATACATTTCCCAGTCTCTCCTTCCGTTCTCTTTCTGCCTGAGACACACGGAGATAATCCGGTTCATGCTCCATTGCAGTTTCGATCTTTCCTTCTTTATAATACTGCATTCCCAGTGTTCCTACGGATGCAGCTCTCTGCCGGTTCATATTTGCCGGCGCAAATGTAACAGCTTCTCCCGGCAGGATCTCTTCTTTAATCTTTGTCTTGTGCACAGGAACCCCGTCGCCAAGGAAGGTTACTCTTCTTCCTTCTTTTAAATATTTTTTCAGCTTTTCTGTTTTACCGCGGTGCCATCTGGTCTTCCAGTATGTGAAGCTTCTGTCCGTCAAATTCATAGATCCCCGCATACACCTGCCCGCGTCTTGCATCCATGATCGGACATACAACATCTGCGATTCCGCACAGATTGTAAGCAAGTCCCTCCAGTGTCGGAATATGGATCAGCGGTTTCTCAAGCGCAAGTCCAAGTCCCTTGGCCGTTGCAGAACCGATACGAAGTCCCGTAAATGATCCCGGCCCTCCGGCTACCGCTATCGCATCTACGGTATGCAGATCCAGTTCTGTCATCTTCACGATCTCGTCCAGCATCGGAAGTAATGTCTGTGAATGTGTCTTCTTATAATTGACTGTATATTCGGCAATGACCTGGTCATCCACTGCCCCGTCTTCTACTACAGCTACACTGGCGACCAGTCCTGAGCTGTCTAATGCTAATATTCGCATATTGTAATCCTCCGGTAATCGAATCCTTTTTCCAGATCCTTTTCTATCTTAATCTCTGTGTAATGTTCCGGTAATATCTCTTCAATCAGATTAGCCCACTCGATCAGGCTGACGCCCTCTCCGTAAATGTAATCTTCATAGCCAATCTCTTCCATCTCTTCCACATCAGACGAGCATCCGGTCAACTGTACAATCGCCAAGCAAGCCACCGTCAACAACCTTATCACAGTTCCGTATTTCATTGTCTATCGTTTTTTGTTAATAATCTCAATTCCTTTCTAATATTACACGAATCATTTATTTTAAACTAGCCTGACATGATATCAGTTTTCCAATTCTATGGGGCGGGAAACGACATTCCAATCCAGAACAGTCGCTTGTATCAGCATCCATGTTTCCTTTTCGTACTTGAGTTTCAGGGTTATGGGAAAATCATGGTCACATTCCAGACTATACGGCGGTTCGCCCGCATCTCCCCGGAACATGAGGATGTCATCAACCAGATTAGCGGTATAAAGAATCTCCCCGGTTGTCTTGTCAATCAGAGATACGAATGCATTTCTTCCCTCTTCCAGTTTCATCAGCGTGAAATCCGCTTTCAATGCCCCTTCAGCGTCACGTACGGCTTCGGTCGCGTATTCAAAACGTTCGCAAAGGGCGATCCGGCCATTGAAATCATACACACCGTTGTCATCTTCTATCCTGATGACGAATTCCTCGTCTATGGGGAAAGGGGAACCTATGGAGCTGATTGTGAAGTGTACCCGGTATGTCAATTCCTGCATATTGAAAGCCACCCGTTCATACACGCTTCCCATATTCTTCCGGTTCTCCAATGATATGGAGGCGAGACCGACATACAAAGGCCCGGGGGCTGAGGAAATCCGTCCGTTTTTCAACCGCAGTGACACTTGCATTTCCTGTCTGGTAGTAACGCCTTCCCGAAAATCTGAAAAATCATAGGCCTCCAGGTCACTGCCACCCCATGCAACAAACGTGAGTTTCCCCGTATACCGCAATGTGGCGGACAAAGAATAATCTGCCGAAAGGACTGCCTTCTTGTCAGAAAATTCGCCCACCAGCAGATCTTCATCATCAAAGACAAATACCCGGACTTCTCTGATATCTGACGGATAGCCAGGAAATTGTTCGCAAGGGGTCTGTCTATAGAACTGGAAATAAACACCTTGCGGACAACTACCCAAGTCATCAAATACCGCAGAATTACATCCTATAAGACAGTAAACCAGCAACATGATAAATGCGATGTAATGTACACTTCTGATTCTCATTTGATATAGTTTATGTTGGGGTTATTTAACAGTTTGAAACCAAACTGTTTGTTGATTGGAGAAAGAAGAGGAAAAAATTCCTCTTCCCTCTCTACAGCTATGTAAGAAATTATAGGCTGAATTTATCAGCAATCTAATACTAAAATTACTCTAGAACGACATCACGTGAAACGAGGTTCCATTGGAGCACTCTAGCCTCGACACGCATATAGGTTTCTTCTTTCTCGATATCCGGATTTTCAGGATTTGTCGGTTCAGTAGGATCTGTCGGTTTCGGCAGATATGGGTCTTTGGGATCGGAAGGATCCCATGGCATACCTAGGCCCTGGAAAGCCTTAATTGTCAACAGATAGGTGTTGTTACGACGAGTATTAGCGTTCACAATCGTTTTTCCATCAGCGTTTGTTTGACGGTTCCATAACGCACGATATGCGCATCTCCCTTTTGCGTAAGTGTAAGCTTTTTGATCCGGGCTCAACTGGCTTTTCTTTGCGGCATCCTTGCTGGCATAGATCAGCCCATCACCTTCTCCTCGATAGAACGTCTCGCCCTTTACCCCAGGTTTACTGATTAACTTCTTTTGATCTTGATCCCAATGCAATACATCTTTTGGAGTATAAGTCGTATAGACCTTGGCATACGGTAGGCGATAGTAACCGAAATTCTTATTGTCAGTTGTGAGTTCCTCCTTTTTTACGGAATTCTCCAAGAAATAAATACCTGCCACCTTTTTAGCCTCGGTAGCATCTGCCGCAACCGCCTTGGCCGCGTACATGCCAAGCTTATCCGCTGTTGGAGTCTCTTCCGGCAAGAGGTTTCCCAGACGGATCAAATGCTCCTTGGCAGTACCGTTCGGATCTTGGGCATTTTGAAAATCAACATAGTCATCAATAGCGGATGTGAAATCTTTGTAAAGCCCGTCTCCCACTGTGATTGTACGATCTCCTGCATGGTTGCGGAAAAGATATGTCTTTGCGGCGCCGTTGATAGCCGTATACGTGAGGTTATCAAGATCAACAAATCCTCTTCCATCAGCGGTTTTTTCTGTCAAAGCGGCATCCTTCGCGACCAATCCTTGTGCCACGACACGCTCCACATCAAAGGAGAATACATTTTGAGCCTCTCCCGTACCTGTCTTGACTGTTTCTTCGGAGATATTGTCCTTGATGGTTTTCTGCTCGGCCTTCGAGGTCATCACGAACTGATTTTCCATGGCGAGAGCCGCGATGTCGGCCACCGCAGTAGCCGTACTTCCATATACACAGTTCATGGCCGTTGCAATACTGGGATCAAGAGTGCCCCTGTTAAACAACAACGCCATTGCTTGGGAACCCGAAGTGGCTTTCCATGGAGCGACTTTGTAAGTGCCGGCCGGTGTCGTCGCCCAGAATTTATTCTCCTCGTCAGCGCTTCCTAGCGTCCAGTCCTGAGGCGTACCGGGAGAAATAAGCCGTAGAGATTCAAGTGTACTCTCTTCCGTTCTTCCTCCATAATCTTCCTGATTGTCATTCACCGCTCTGGTTGAAACATCCTTCATAGCGGAAATATACATTCCTGCAAATGTTGTTCCCTCGCCCGGATTGTTTACCTGAGGGACATCCTCATTATTACAAGCTGTCATGCCCAGACTTAAGGCTGCAACTCCCACTAAAAATAAATTGTTTACTTTCATAACTTAAACTGTTTAGTAAATAAATAATTTAATTATTAATACATTAAATGCTTGCTATTTATCCGTTAATCCTGTCATGGAAAGTCCAGGAGTTTTCATTCCCGAGGCTCCATGTCTTTTTTCAGTAATTCCTCCGCCTTCCGCCAGTCTCCTTTCATACTATGGGCAATTGCCATAGGATAAACAGAACGGCTGTCACTCTTTACTGTGTCTAATATCATCAGAGCCTTATCCGCATCCTTTTCATACTTTAAAAGCGCATTGGCATAGTTGAGTGCCGCCAGCGGATCAAGTGCAAACTGTTCATAAGCCTTCTTGTATATGTTTACCGGATTTTTTCCCTGTTCGGCATACTGTTGCGCCAGCCTGTACATCTCATACTGGCTCAGGCATCCGGGAACGGTAATAAACATTTCCTCCAATTCGTCATCCGTATAGGGACGAACATCAAATCCCATGCGAAAAACGGTACGGCGCAAAGTGGGATAAACTGTGGAAAGCAACTCCGCATAAACCTTTCCCCCATCTAAAGAGCGTATAGCCGCTTCACGGGCCACATCCGTATGATGCCTATTAATAGCGGATAAAATTTCATCCTTATATGCCAAAGAAGATACATTTATAATATTTTCCAAGCCTTTCCAGTCTTCACCCACCCCTTCTATTTCGTATATGGAGGCTTTCTCGAGCTGCGGGTACTTACTCAGTACATAATAAGAAAGCGTATGAGTACGACGTTCCGCCAAATGTTTATTATAACTAAACTCACCTTCCGGAGAAGCGTATCCCATGATATGTACCTCACGAAGCCTAGCCCCTTTGATCCGAAGCCCTTTGGATACAAAATCATCCAGACGGGCTAATTCTTCCTGATTTTTACCAAATCCAAGAAGAAGTTCATGCTGTGCGGATTTGAAAGTGACCTTACAGTCAAATTCTTCTTCATAACATTTTATCTCCACCTTTTCCGGAGTATAAAAAATGTATTTATAGTCTTCCGGGCCAAAAAGGTCTATCCCGGTTACCGGTATATTCAACTGGCTCACACCTTTACCGCACTCGGAACATCCATACACCTCTTCACGAAGAAAAAGATGGCCGGAAGCCATCCAACGTTCAAAAGGCAATGTTTCCCTGACGGAGATTCCAGACTCCCTCAAATCTCTGGAACTGCGAATATCCTTCACAGGAAGTAATGTACCCGGGTTACCACCCAGTCTTTCCTTACGGGCAACAACCTTGTATCTTTTCTTTCCGGAAATACACAAAGGCGAGAAAGCAGTCCTGATATTGCCGTCAGAAGAAACCAGAGAAGGATAGATATAAACAATTTCCTGTGTCCTCAACCGATTGATGGATTCTACTATATTGAAAGAAACGGTAAACATTTTCCCTTCCGGGCTACGTCCGGTTTTCACATCTGTATATTCCAAACGGGGATTCCCCTTTCTGACAACCTTATCCTCCACCTGTCCTACCACTGGCAAACAGTATACATACCCCAGCACAGAGAGTATTCCTATATAATATTGTATTGGTTTCATTGATTCTGTTTTTAATGTTTATATATGCAAAGCATCATTTATTTAATTATATAGATAATCGAAACGGCAAGCTTTGTAGGTCCCAGATAATCAGCTTTCCCCTTACTATCTTTCTTCCCACAAGAAGTACATCTGAACCTGTCATATTTAACACGCGCATAGCCCAGTCCTAAGGATGCCTCTACACTGAATCTGCTGGACAGTATCCAATGGTAGCCCGTACTGATACCCCCACCGTAAAAATACCCTTCATAACGGTAATCTTTCATTTCTTTGGAGTGGTTTTGAATGATAAAAGGAATATTTATGCCTCCTACATTCATCTGTCCTCCGTGGGCATGAAGACCAAGAAACCAGCCGTTGAATGTTTCACAGGTCCAATATCTTATCTCCGGCTGTACAAGCCAATGGCTCCACTTCCTTGTTTTGTAACCGCCTGCGGTAGCATCACTTTCATAAAAGAAGAAATTCATACCCACTTGGGTATCCAAAGTCCATTTCTTCCCTAGGGAGAGCTCCACAGAAAGATTGGGTGTCAGCAGGGCGTCATAGACAAGGTTGTTTTTTAGCACAACCTTCTGTGAGAAAGCCTGCAGGCTGAACAGCAGAAAGAAAAAAAAGCATGTTTTTTTCATATTGTCGCCGATTATTTTATTAAGTAAAAATACTTGTTTTATGATGTTTATTTTGATAGTGCAAAGTTAGAAACATACAATTGTATTTTTATTACGTGCACTGGACATAGAATTACGTAAAACAGTCTTTTTATTTATACAAGGCAACCGGGTAGATGTTCTTTTTTAATATTATCATCAATTCGAAAGGAAGTTGTCATTCCGCATTGCGAAGAAAGGAACTTGAGAGTAAATCTAAATCTTTCTAAATGTCTTTTACTATCTCAATTATTGGGTGTATATTTAGGTGTAGAATTTCAAACGCAGCCAATTATGAATATCAAGCGTAACATCATTTTGGCATTGGAGAATCGGAAAAAGAACGTGTGCCAATCGTAGAGAACGTACCTATATCCGTATGTGTGTCATCTTTGCCAGCCACGCCCCAGTTTACAACGGGCTACCGGATTGACAGAGCCAAATGAGATGCAGACAAGCAACGGGTAAAGAACGGATCCAACAAGAAGCTAAAGCAAAGCGCATCAGAAACCAATACGAATTTGCTGATATATGATACTGAAATTCAGAATATTTCCAAGGAAATTGAGGTACAGAAAGCCATGCCAACTCCCCTACAGCTGAAAGATGCTTCAACATGAAGATGAAAGATACCAATGAAAAACAGCCGGAAGAAACCGACCAGCAGAGCTATACGGACAGCCAACCGGAAACAGAAACGGATGCAACAACAGCCAAACTACCCGAATATTTCAGCATGAAACTGCTTCCCCTCATTCATGAAGTTTATGCAGGGGAAAACTATCAGATGCAACGGAAAATCTATTTCGAAGAGCATAGACGAAGATTTGAAACAAAGAATGATACATTCAAAATTGAGCGAAATCCGGTTGATGAGAACACATTGGTGCTGACTATAAACCGACAGCTGATAGGTGAATGGTTAAAGGAACAATGAGAGAAGTTACAGCAAAATCTGCGTAACTCGGTGCAGAGAGAGCAAAAATCCAGAGGATTCAGAATGTAATCTGATAGTATTTGATTGGATTTCAATAAATTTGACTATCTTTGCAAGTGGACGGAAGAAATTCTGTTCAAAACATAAGAAAAAGGAAGAAACGTTATGTTTATCTTGTAGGTGAAAACGTAGGAAATTTTCAGACTGATGCAAGAGATAGCATAGTGGTTCTCAAGCATATATAGTGGACTGTTATTGTTACATCTGCATCAAAGGTTTCCTACGACTTTCACTCAGACGTGGCATTGTTGATTCACGTTTTTTCATTACAAATTTAACACCCAACAGAGTCAATGGGAAAGTATACCAATATGAATAAACTTATAATTCCGTTTCTGTCAATTATGTCTCTGTTTGTTGTAGCCTGCAATGATGACGACAACAAAAGTGAGCCAATTATTCCGTTCAGTCTTGAAAAAAACTATTATGAAACACGATTAGAACGTGGTGCTACGTCCATTTCAGTCACAAACGGTAGTGGTGATATTAGTTTGGCAATAGAAGATGAAGATATACTGAAAGCTATTTATTCAAAATACAACGATAAGGAGGATAACAGAAAAGGACACATCAATTTGTATGGTTTGCAAAAGGGGTCGACAATGCTGACCATTACAGATAATATTACAAAGGATGTGGAAACTGTTGAAGTGAAAGTGACAGATTGTTATCTTGCATACGTGATCAATGCCAGCAACCATCCGGTATTGCCGGCAGGCACCACACTCTTTTTAGTGAACAATCAAGCGCAGGACTACTATCTGTTCGACCAAGACAACACATATAACAAGCCTATACTAAAAGACAACGGTTACGAGTTTTTCATCAAGCTGGATGCTGGCACAGGGACGGCACCCACCAACTACGCTATTCCAAACTTACGCTTATACAAGCACAATCCCGCCGATGCCGCAACCACTACATCGGAGTTCTATGATTTCCAGATAGAAATGTATGGCGAAGATGCCAGTTCTTCATACGTGTTAAAAATCATCCAAGCCTATTTAGATGTGGATTGGGAGGAACTTATAAGCAATGCTCTGACCAAATCACCTGCTCCCATAGATATGACAATGATAATGACTGTACCCGATACAGACTATCGAATTAGAGGAATTTTAAGCACTGTATCCATTCCAGAACACATATTGGATTGATACATTGCTGCGGTCAGGCAATTAAACTGATATAAAAGCAAACGAAAAGAGAATGAATTGATTGTTCTTTTCGTTTGCTTTGTTTTATTCAGGAACTTTTTTTCTGAGCAAAGATACGCTTCATCTTAAACAAACACCCAGTTTTACTATATTAAATGCAAAACTAGGTGCTTATTTTATAATCTATTGATTATCAGTATTTAATAAAAAAACTGATAAGTCGAATCGTCATCTTGCAACGCGTAAAGTTCAAAGGCAGGCTCTATTCGAAGGAACACAAGGAGAGGTTCAGGACGGAGCACTCAACGGAAACCGTAGAAGAAACCCACAAGAGAAAGATAAATACCGGCTGTGTATTAACAGTATGCCCATACTTGAATAGTTCAGAATGAAATTTCAGGAACTTAAAGAAATGCCGATTGTAAGCCACACCCAAAAAGAAGAGAACAGACCGAAGAGGGGATTAAGATTATAATACACAAAAAATGAGAAAATAAGAATGGCTTTTACAGAGTTTATTTGATTAATTTTCATACTTTTGCATCGGATTGAGCAAAACTCTTTCCAAGACATATTACTAAAAACAAACGTATGAAGAAAATTTGTGATGTGAAAAAGTTACTGCTATTTCTATACTGTACAATAGCAACATCTTTAGTTTCAGCACAAGATACCATCCAAGAACCTATACCTGTACTTACATTAGGGACTTTCCACTTTGATTTTCCTAATTTGGATAGGATACAATTTAATAACAATGAAATCATTGATATATCTGAGCCAAAGTATCAAGCTGAAATTGAAGAATTAGTTAATGCATTGTCTGAATTTTCTCCCACTATTATTGTAATAGAACGCCCTGTAGAAATGCAGAATAAAATAGACTCTCTGTTTCGATTATATCAAACAGGGAAATATATTTTACAGCGAGGAGAGTATGAGCAAATAGGTTTCCGCCTAGCTAAAAAAGTGGGAATCAACAAAATTTACTGTGTTGACGAATGGGGAAAACATTATAAAAATATTGAAGAATTATTGAAGGATGAAAATAGTGAAAGCTATATTCGCTTTGAGGATAGTTTTATTCATCATTCAGACTCTACCAAGGGGTATTATCCCAAACCTGTGTTTCAAAAACAAGGAATAATATCCGAATTAATCTTACTTAATAAGCCAGAAAATATTCGGCGAAGTTTAGGAAACTATTTAATAGGGCATTTTAAATATGAAACCAATGTTTACGATTTTATTGGAGTTGATTTTGAAACAGGACGCTGGTTTAACCGAAACCTACGCATATTCAGAAATATACAAAGAATTACAACCAAGCCTAAGGATAGGATTCTTGTAATTTTTGGAGCGGGTCATATGAATATCTTGAATTACCTTTTTGAATGTTCTCCAGAATACAGTTTGCAGGAAATATATGAGTATTTAAGTGTTGGAAAATGAAATAGACATTTTCGGTTCTAAAATCTACTGACCCTACATTGCCAATCTCAAATAACACAAAAAGACCCAGCTTTACATTATTGAGTATAAAACCGGGCATTTGTTTTGCTATTTACTGATTCTCAGCCTTTATCGCGGAGAGACAGGCTCTCGAACTTATACTTTCACAGAATATCATAAAACTGCAAACGACTGAT
>ENA-OPVK01002267-OPVK01002267.1-human-gut-metagenome-genome-assembly--contig:-NODE-2267-length-10141-cov-3.112631_pt1 | contig 10141 bp, 8 predicted proteins | sample MGYA00241495_ERZ501982 | MGnify/ENA primary metagenome ERZ501982 (study PRJEB25962, sample SAMEA2042002) | human gut metagenome | biome: human gut; feature: human-associated habitat; material: faeces...
GCATGGCCACAGGCTGCATGGCCCTATGCCGCGGGTCGAAGAGGAACAGACGGCCGTCGGTAGAGGCGAAATAGAGGTTGTTGCCGGCCTGTGCCATATACTCTGCCGAGAAGTACGAACGCATCCTGGCACCGGCCATGGCCACTCCGCGGTCGGAAAAAATCCACTCGCGCCCCTGCCCGTCGAGCTCAACCTTGCTCAGGAGGTTGCTCGGCAGGGTGCCGTTGTCGACGCTGAACTGCTCTATGCCGGCCCCGGTTGAGATGAGACTGTCGCTCACACGGTAGCACGCCGAGGCGTCGTTGCTAATAAGCCACGTATGGCCATTGGCCAAGGGATAGATGCTGCGCACGGGCACATCATGGCCGAAACGCTCGCGTATCATGGCCGTCACGTCGATGAAACGGTTGGCCTGGGTGTCGAACAGGTAAACATGGCGGTCGGACGTGCCGCACCAAATATCGCCCTTCGAACCCGGCTTGATGAGCATAATCCTGTTGGTGGACAGCACCATGCCTTGCTCGGCCGAATTACGGAACGTGGCAAAGCGATAGCCATCGTAATAACAAAGCCCGTTCCACGTAGACATCCACATAAGACCGTCGGGAGTCTGCATGAAACCGGATATGATATTGGCAGCAAGCCCGTCGCGGATGGTAAACGTGCGCACATCGCAATACGGCTGTGCAATGGCGCGGATGGAACACAGCACAGCTGCCATAATGATTATGAAACGGTATCTCATCTTTTAAAACAAATTCATAGCAACATTGCAAAATTACGAAAAAAGCATCAGAATACGCAAGCACACGCCGTCAAATTTACCAAAACAACGAAACAACAGACGACACAATGCATGAAGGCAAAAGACCGACGGAGCGGCATGAAACCCATGGACGGCCACGGAAAGCAACAGCCGGGGCTGCAACACAGACGGAACAAAACACGAGAAACAGACCGGCAAGCAACGGCTAACGGCAACGGCAACGGCACAAGACTGCAAACAGTAGAAAAAAATCCCATGGCAATCGATGAAATAAATGCTCACAATGGCATTGGGAAATGAAAATTAATACGTATCTTTGCCAAATGCAACATTCAAGCAAGACAGACGGCCAAAGGCCGCTGACGACCAAATGCCTGCCGGCAACGGGCACCGGAAAAAAGGAAGCTACGGGCAGCCGGCCTTGGATGAACTGCACATAGGAATGGCCATGGGCTGTGTTGGCCAAAACCGCAATATGCGGAACAAGTGATGACAATATGCAGACGGCGGCGCGGAAACGATGACCGCCCCCGGCACCTGCGGTTTTCTGCAGGCCGTGGGCGGGCTGGATGAGACTGCAAGAGCCGCACGGGCAATGGCCGGCACCGCGCTTCGGAGGCCACTGCAAGAAACGACGCAGGATTTAATGATATTGACGGGAAGCCTGACAACAAGGCATGAAACCCCAAGCAGCCTGGCCAACGAAAGGGCACAAGGCGCTGTATGAACTAACCAAAGAGAAAGAGACCTATGACTTTATTGAAGAAAATCTTAGACAAAAACTACGTGTGGGGCGACGAGCGCATAGGGGAAGATGCATACGAAGAGCTGCTGGCCGACATCATCATCGACTATCTTAAGCGGCACGGGCCCGAATGCAGGGAGATGCTGGCACGGGGTTGGCGCCTTGACAACCCGCCCAAAGTGATAAAATGGATTGCACAACAGCCAGACACCGACCGCGGAACGATACTGAGGCTGTACTGGATGATGGACCCCGGATACGGAAAGCAATTCGCCACCATAGATGAATGTGCCGAAGGACACAGGTGGTATGTGGAAGAATATGACATAATTAAAACCATTGAACGCAACTATGCTGAAGGGTTCTACCGCAACGAGAGATATGCCTTCGACCCGGGCAACGACGGCTGCAAGCAGGGATACGACTGGACAAAGACGCTCGAAGGATATACGATGAAGGATGACATACCTCAGGAAATGTTCATACCGACCAATGGAACGGTGGCAGACACCAAGGGATGGGCCGACGGAGTGCCGCCTGAACTGAAAGAAACCATATCACGACTTGAAGAACTTATTGACGACTGATGGACAAAGAAAACATTATCAAGCACTATTGCGCCAAGGCCGAAAGGGCAGTGAGGCGCATGAGCCGGAAAGGGATTGGCGACATTTACGCCATTTCGTTCTGGAAAGACAACGTGGATGACGACCCGCGACGCCCTGTGGTGACAATCGGATACAACACGGTTTCGCACGCGGAAGCCCAAAAACAAAACGCAAGCAACGCCATGGAGGCTAAGTGGAACTACGCTTACTGGATGCAAGACGACACGGGCACGCTGGGTGGAAACGACACTATGCTCAGGCTTTACTTTAAAGACGAGGGCTTGTTCTACACCCTGCACGAACTGAACAAGGCCGAAAAGCAGGAAGAAAACGGCAACCCGGAGGGATACAGGATGATTGAAGAGAAAGACAGACGAATGCAGGAGGCATTCATGGACATTGTCATCGAGGTGGCCAACAGGCTGCACCGCAACGAAACGATAACCCGGGCCTTGGGCAGGGACCTGCCGGTAATAATCCACGAACTGGAATACTACGACCAGCCTGTGGGATGGACAGCCAAGGCCAACCCCACCCCGCTGGTGGCAGAGTTCATGGAATGGTACAGAAGCTTTGCCAAATGAGGGCTGAAGGCTTGGCGCAAGCCTATATGAAAGAGAGGCGATGGCATGATGCCCATCGCCTCTCTGCATGTCGATACCGACGCAACGGCCTAAACACAACGGCCAAGCGCCATGTCACTTGGATTCAGTCTTTGCATCGGCAGCCTTTGCCGTGGCCTTGCGCGTTGTGGTTTTCTTGGCGGCGGCAGCCTTCTCTACCTTTGCCTTGAGCTTGTCTTCGGTTGCCTGCATCTTCTCAATCTTGGCCTTGAGACGTATGATTTCCTTGTCTTTCATCTCAATCTCGTCGCCTTGGTTCTTGATGGTTGTGAGCAGACCGTTGAGTTCCTCGTTGTCTATATCCTCGGGATAAAGACTGTTGACACGGTTGAGGAAGTCGCCGAGGATGTTCATGTAATTAGTAAACGCGTCGAACGCGCTGCTGTAAATGCCGCGGTCAAGCCCCACACTGGCCGGTTTCGTGGTCATGAAACGGAAGTTGTTGCTTGCCTGCAGGTAATCCCAGTCTTGGCAGATGCGCGGGTTGTTGGCTATGCGCACACGGTCGGCCACACTGTACAGCTTGTTGAATGCGTCACGCTGCATGGCGTTGCCGAGCCAACAGCTTACGTCGCGCTCCTCGTCAACCCACGAAAGCGTGTCAGGCACGTCAAGGCTGCCCACGCTCTTCACCGACGAGCATATCTCCGACGGCGTTGAGAACGTGATGTCCTTGGCCCGGGCGCAAGCCGGCAGGGCCTTGATGAACTCAAGGATGTTTGACGACAGCGGCTGGGCAATGCCCAGGGCAGACAGCTCCATGAAGATGTTGATGATGCGCTCTTCCTCCGGGAAAGCCGCAATGCGGTTGATATAGTTGTCGGCAAACAGCGGATAACGATCCCACTCACTGTTGTTGAAGCGCAACGAAATGTCGTCGCTCAGCTCTACGTCACGCAGCAATAGCTTGAGGTTTGGGGCTATATTGCAATTGTAGACATAATGGGGCGACTTCCAGCCAAGCACGTGTTTGGCACCCTCGGTGAGCATTCCCTTGAATCCCATGGCGGCCACCTGGCCTCCGATGTCGTCGCTGTAGATTAGCGAAGAGTTGCGCAACACCGTCGGTTTCTTGCCGAAATACTCTTCAATCTTCACGCACTGCTTCTTAACATCGTTGGCAAACGTATCTTCGTTGGCCAGTGATGAAAGTCCGTGAGAATATGGCTCGGCAAGGAATTCCACGCACCCTGTGTCGTTCAACTCCTGCAACTTCTCAAGAACTTGGGGCGCATGCATCTCAAGTTGCTCCATGCCGACACCCGAAAGCGAGAACGCCACCTTGAAATAATTGCCGTTGCTCTTTATCATGTCGAGCAACGTGTTGAGCGCAGGCATGTACGAGCGGTTGGCAATGTCGTTTATGCTGCGCTCGTTTTCAAAGTCATCGTAATAATAATGGTCTACACCTATGTCAAAGAAACGATACCTCTTGAGGTGGATTATCTGGTGAATCTCAAAATAAAGACATATTGTTTTCATAATGCTTTTGTTTGTTTTGGTGGGCCGTCATCACTCCACCGTAAGTTGATTATGTGTTGTTAAAGCTCTATAGTTACTTGGTTGTGGCCGTTAGCGCCATCCGAGCGTACGCTCGTAGAGTTCCCTTATCCACGCTCCGACCTTAATCCATGTTATCTGGTCAACCTCCTTCTTGCCCTCTTCCTGCAGGTAATGGAACAGGCTGTCGTTGGAGCAGATAGAGTAAATGGCGTCGGCCAGGGCATGAATATCCCAATAGTCCACCTTGATGCAGTTGTGAAGGATTTCAGCGCAGCCGCTCTGCCATGATATTACAGACGGAGTGCCGCACTGCATGGCCTCAAGCGGCGATATGCCGAAGGGCTCGCTGACAGACGGCATGACATAGACGTCAGACCCCTTAAGGCATTCATACACTTCCTTGCCGCGCATGAAGCCCGGGAAATGGAACCTGTCTGATATGCCCCTTTCGGCCGCAAGGTAAATCATAGAGTCCATCATGTCGCCCGACCCGGCCATGCAGAAACGCACGTTGTGGGTTCGGTGGAGCACCATGTTGGCAGCCTCGACGAAATATTCGGGCCCCTTCTGCATGGTGATTCGCCCGAGGAACGTCACCACGCGCTCGCCACCGCTATGGTCCGGGCGCGGTATGTCGGCATATTCTGGCTTCAACGGATAAACGGCATTGTGCACCGTGAAACACTTGCGCGGGTCTTGGTGATACTGGTTGATGACTGTCTGGCGTGTCAGTTCGCTCACGCACATAATGCAGTCGGCCCAGTCCATGCCGTTCTTCTCGATGGAATAAACAGTGGGATTCACCTTTCCACGGCTGCGGTCGAAGTCAGTGGCGTGCACATGTATGCACAGTGGCTTGCCGCTAACCTGCTTGGCGTGGATGCCGGCAGGGTAAGTCAGCCAGTCGTGCGCATGTATAATGTCGAACTCCTCGGCCCTTGCCACCACTCCGGCGATGATGGAATAGTTGTTGATTTCCTCATGGAGGTTGCCGGGATAGCCCCCTGCAAACTCCATGCAGCCCAGGTCGTTGACGTTCATATAGTTGAAGTCAGCGTATATATGGTCGCGCAGCTTATAGTAAAGGTCGGGCGACATAATGTTGCCCACGCGGTTTTTAACATAGTCATAGTCTACATCACGCCAAGCAATGGGCACCGCATTCATAGCAATGATGCGCGCCGCGTGCTGCGACTCATCACCAAAAGGATGTGGCAGGCACAGGGTTATGTCCACATCGCCCTGAGCATGCAAGCCTTCAGATATCCCAAAGTTAGCAGTGGCAAGCCCACCGAACACATGAGGGGGATATTCCCATCCAAACATTAACACTTTCATAGTCTTAGCTCTCCCCTGTTATTTCTGATAGGTATAATTCTCCAATAACTTCAATGTGCGCAGTATCTCGGCCACGTTCATGGCGAACGACATTCCGCCACGGCCATGGAAAGGCGGGTTTCCATCGAACAACTCGGATATGGTGCCCAGTGTATGGTAGTTCATCTCATCCTCATAGCCAACCATCTGGCGCTCGATGAAACTGAGACGCGTGCGCTTGTACAGCTTCAGGCTGGCCTCCATGTAAAATCCTCCGAGCCATGGCCATGCCGTACCCTGATGGTAAGCATAGTCGCGCTGTGCCTGTGGGCCGACATACATCGGGTTGTATCCGCCGCTCTTGGGCGACAGAGAGCGCAGCCCCTTCGGCGTCAGCAGTTCGCGTGTGCACATGTCAAGCACGCTCTTCTTCTGGTCAAGGGACAACGGCGAGAAGTCGAGCGCCACAGCAAATATCATGTTTGGCCTGACACTCCAATCCATGTTGCCTCCATCGACATAATCCAACAGATAGCCATATTCGTTGAGGAAGGTGTCGACGAACGACTTGCGGCACAGTTCCGCCCGTGCTTCCAGCCTCTGTGCAGCATCTTGTTCGCCGCACTCTGAAGCCATGACGGCACAGAACTTAAGCGCATTGAACCACAGGGCATTGAACTCGACGATGTAGCCCGTGCGTGGCACCACCGGACGACCGTTGGCAGTGGAGTTCATCCATGTCACCGGCTTCTCTCTGCCGTCACTGTAAACGAGCCCGTTGTCGTCGAGCCTTAGGTTCGGATGCTTGTTACCTATGATGTAATCGACAATCTTCTTGAGCAGCTTGCCGTACATCTGCCAGCACTTGGCGTTGCCCACCTGCTTGGCGTACTGCTGTATCGACCACACAGCCCAGAGCAGCACGTCGGGCTGGTCTATCTCATATATGCTCACGGAGAGCGGTTTGCCGTCCATAAACTCGCACAGGCCACGCTCTGCGGTCTTCATCACCATCTCGAAATAATCCTGCTCGTCGATGGCAAGGGTGAGCCCGGGCAACGATATGAACGTATCGCGTGCGCGGCACTTGAACCACGGGTAGCCGGCCAGGATGTATCGGTCTTTGCCGTCTTTCTCCCTCTTGTGGAACTGATGTGCGGCATTGACCAGGCAATGGAAGAAGTTGTCGCGCGGCGTGCGCTCCTCCACCTCTTTTTCGAACAACGACTTCAGCCCGCTGGTATGTATGGGTGAAGTCGATCCGGAGAACACTATGCTCTCGCCTTTCTTGATGTTCATCTCGAAGTAACCTGGCACGTAGAGGTCTTCATTCGAGGCGTAGCCGCGCTCTTGCTCCTTGGTATACTCCACACCACGATACCAGTCGGGGCAGAACACAAACTCGTTTTTCTTGCTGAACTGCATGTACAGGTCCGGATAACCGGCATACATGCAGGTACGTATGCCATTGTCCACCTCGTGGTATTCGCGGCTGGCCACAGAGTTCTCGTGCGTAAACTGCCGCACGCTGCGGAAAGCCAGGAACGGGCGGAAGCGCAATGTCGTCTCCGAATGCGCATCAAGCAACGTATAACGGATAAGGATGCGGTCCTCGTAATGCTGGAACACAACCTCCTTCTTCAGCAACACCCCTCCGACTCGGTAGACCGTGGTTGGCACTTTATCGCAGTAGAACTCACGGATGTACTTATGCCCTGTCGGACTGTAGTTGTTGCCTTGATACTTATGGAGGCCGAGGTTGAACTCTGCGCCGTGTTGCATCACCGTGGCATCCAAAGATGAAAGAAGCACATGGTTGTCATCATCCAGCTCTGGCACCGGAACGACAAGCAACCCGTGATACTTCCGCGTATTGCAGTCCACGATGGTAGAGCACGAATATGCTCCCGAGCGATTCGTCCGTAGCAGCTCTTTGCGGAGAGACTCCTCCAGGTTAGTCATTACAGTTTTTTCAAATCGTAAATAACTCATAGTCCATGTATTAAGGTTTTTAATTATCATTAGTATCCATAGCAGCGCCACCGGTGGCCGGACAGCGCCACTAATCACTTTCAAAGTTAGCCATTTTTACCGTCACGGCAAAGAAAAAATCGATTTTTTTGATAAAAATAGAGTATTTTTGTCCTACAGTATACAATTCACAGTTGGCCGAAACACATATTAAATCAAAATGTTGTAATTTTGCAGCAGCAAAAAATGGTATGCCAGGATAATGATTGTAAAAGAGGATTTCGACAAGGAGAAGATTGCGGAGTCAATGACTGTGCTATGGGAGCCACTTACGCCAGATCAACGAAAATACCTCGTTGACAATATCAAGGTGCACTTATTCGAGAAGAATGAGACCATCTACAAACAGAACGAGCAGCCCAGTTACCTCATGTGCCTGCTCAAAGGCAAGATAAAAGTATACATGAACGGTGTAGGCGGGCGCACACAAATCATCCGCGTCATTGAGCAGATGGGCATTTTCAGCTACCGTGCCGCGTTTGTAAACGAGAACTACAAGACATCGGCGTCGGCCTTCGAGGCGTCGACGGTATGCATGATACCCATCAACGTCATCAGGAGCATAATTGAAGAAAACAACGAACTGGCTGTTTTCTTCATCCGCCAGCTGTGCAAGATGCTTGGCGAAGCCGATGCTCTGACGGTCAACCTGACCCAGAAGCACATGCGCGGGAGGCTGGCCGAATCGCTCATCATACTAAAGAACAAGTATGGCTATGAAGACGACGGCTCGACACTGAGCATTTACCTCAGCCGCGAAGAGCTGGCCAACATGTCGAACATGACCACGAGCAACGCCATACGCATACTCTCCTCGCTCGCCTCAGAGAACATCATCATTACCGACGGCAGGAAAATAAAGATAATCGACGAACACAGGCTCTGCCTCATCTCTGAGAACGGTGGCTGACGCCGCCCATCCACAATGGCTGCCTGCCACCGCCCGTTCATTCGGGTATGAGGAAGTTTACCACCTCCTGCTCCACGCTGACCTTGTAGGAGCCCACCGGGGTGCTCATCATTCGCCCGTCGATGCCAACCATCGCGCGCCGCGTCTCTACAATCTCGACCTCCCGCGTGCGGTAAGGGTGCACGCTCCTGTGATTGAGGAAGCGCCCCGTGAGCAGCAGCCAGATGCCGGCAATGAGCTGTGTCACCTCCGGATGGTAAACCACCGACACGTCGAGCAGTCCGTTGTAAGGCACGGCATTGGGCGTCTGCCCGTATCCATAGGCATTGCCTATGCACACCGTCATAACCTTCCGCTTCACCTCGTCGGCATTTATCTTTATGTCCATGAAGTATTCCAGCCGGTGGAACAGCATCAGCACGAAAGACACTACAAACGAAAGCGTCTGCGAACCGAACAGCCGGTGGGTCTGCCTTCTAAGGTTCATCATGTCGGCAATAAGCCCGATGTTAACGCAGTTGAGGAAATACCTGTGGCAGTTTTCGCCTTTCTTGTTGGTATACCTGATGCATCCGAGGTCTATCTTCCTCACGCGCCGCTTCATCAACCAGTCCACGGTCTGTGCCACATCGCTCTCCTTGAAGTTCCAGAAACGTGCGAAGTCATTTATCAGCCCGTTGGGTATCACCCCCAGCACAACGCCCTCCCTCACCTCGCGCCCGGCCTCCATGAGACAGTTGACGGCATCGTTGAGGGCCGAGTCGCCGCCGACTATGATTATAGTCTTGTATCCGTTGTTAATCAGCATGCGTGTGAGCCGCTCCACGCTATCGGTGTTTTCGCTCTGCACGAAATCGTATTCAACGCCGCGCTCATCGAGCACTCGCTGTATCTTCTTCCACTGGGCAGCCCCCTTGCCCAGCCCTCCCTTGGGGCAGTAGAGCACTCCCCAGCGGCTGTCGTTGATATTGTTGTCCATTGTCTACCTTCTACTTTTGTCGCCGCGCGGGCCACCCAGCGGTCATGGCCGCCACTGTCCGCGCAGGCCGTTACATCATCCTAATAATCTCGTCAACCTTTTCGGCCACAGGCCTCATGGCGTCTATCCAGTGTATGTGCAGCCCGCGGCGCTCCATTCCGCGAAACCACGTCATCTGCCTCTTGGCAAACTGGTGTATGGCTATCTCGAGCTGCGCAAACATCTCGTCGTAGCCTATGCGGCCGATGGCATATTCCGTGACATACTTATACTCAAGGCCATAATATATAAGGTCGTCGGCAGCGACCCCGCTTTCGAGCAGTGACCTAACCTCGTCTACCATACCGCTGTCCAGCCTCTGCCTGAGCCGCTCCGTTATCCTGCGCCTGCGCTCCTCCCTGCCGATGTCCAGCCCGACTATGAGCGAGTCTATTGGCGGCAGTTCGGCCCCGGCCGTAGGGTTTTCGCCGTTGAATGTCTCTATCTCTATGGCCCTTATGGCCCTCTTTGCCGTGTCCACGTCGGTGGTGTTGTGCATCACCGAGCCGTTGCGCCGCTTCAGCTCGGCCAGCATTTCGGTCAGTTCGGCCAGCGACTTGCCTTCGAGGCGCTCCCTTAGCTTCTTGTTCTCGGGCACTGCCGCGAGCCGGTAGCCCCGC
>ENA-OPVK01002271-OPVK01002271.1-human-gut-metagenome-genome-assembly--contig:-NODE-2271-length-10125-cov-2.261966_pt1 | contig 10125 bp, 8 predicted proteins | sample MGYA00241495_ERZ501982 | MGnify/ENA primary metagenome ERZ501982 (study PRJEB25962, sample SAMEA2042002) | human gut metagenome | biome: human gut; feature: human-associated habitat; material: faeces...
ATTATCCCCGACAGTTTCCGCCGCCTCGGCATCAAGATGGAGCAGCGAGGAGATGACATTTACGTGCCCTCACAAGAGACGTACCAGATAGAGTCCTTTATCGACGGCTCCATCATGACCATTGCCGACGCACCCTGGCCCGGACTGACACCAGACTTGCTCAGTGTGCTGCTGGTGGTTGCCACCCAGGCAAAAGGCAGTGTACTCATTCACCAGAAAATGTTCGAAAGCCGCTTGTTCTTTGTGGACAAGCTGATAGATATGGGAGCGCAAATTATCCTCTGCGACCCGCACCGCGCCGTTGTCATCGGTCACGACCACGGCTTTAAACTACGTGGCGGCAACATGACCTCGCCCGATATCCGTGCGGGCATCGCCCTGCTGATAGCTGCCATGAGTGCGGACGGCATCAGCCGCATCCACAACATAGAGCAGATAGACCGTGGGTATCAGAACATCGAAGGGCGACTGAATGCGCTTGGAGCAAGAATAACAAGAATAGAATAAGATGATAAAGAGAGAAGAAGTATATAAGATAGGTATATTCAACAAGCCCCACGGCATTCACGGAGAACTATCGTTCACTTTTACGGATGACATCTTTGACCGGGTGGAAGCCGAATACCTAATCTGCCTGCTGGACGGTATATTGGTACCTTTCTTTCTGGAAGAATACCGCTTCCGCTCCGACACCACCGCCCTTGTCAAACTGGAAGGCGTGGACACGGCGGAACGCGCCCGCATGTTTACCAATATCGAGGTCTACTTCCCCGTAAAGCATGCAGAAGAAGCAGGACCGGGTGAACTGAGTTGGGACTTCTTCGTCGGTTTCCGTATGGAGGAAGTACATCACGGCACATTGGGAGAAGTGACGGACGTGGACACATCGACCATCAACACACTGTTTGTGGTGGATTATCAGGGAGAAGAACTGCTGGTGCCGGCACAAGAAGAGTTTATTATAGACATTGACCAGAAGCACAAGGTCATCACCGTAGACCTGCCGGAGGGTTTGATAGCTTTGGACGAAACAGAAGAGGTATGAAAAAGAAACGAAGAAAAGCATTTTGGAGTAACATCAAGTTCAAGTACAGACTGACGATTACGAACGAAAATACCCTTGAGGATATCATCACGTTGCGCGTATCCAAGCTGAACGGACTGTCCGTATTACTCTCCGTGTTGTTCGTATTGTTTCTCATCGCCTCCTTGATTGTAGCCTTCACCCCGCTGCGCAACTACCTGCCCGGATATATGAACAGTGAAATCCGCGCCCAGGTAGTGGAGAATGCCTTACGCGTAGATTCCCTCCAGCAACTGGTGAACAGACAGAACCTTTATATCATGAATATTCAGGACATCTTCCAGGGCAAGATAAAGGCAGATACCATACACTCCATCGACTCGTTAACCCACCTGCGCGAAGATTCGCTCATGGAACGCACACAACGGGAAGCCGAATTCCGCAAACAGTACGAGGAGACAGAAAAGTACAACCTGACAAGCATCACTGCCCGCCCCGAAATAGAAGGACTGATTTTCTACCGCCCCACACGCGGCATGATTTCATCTCCCTTCAATGCCGAAACAAAACACTTCGGCACGGACATTGCCGCCAATCCGGGCGAAAGCGTATTGGCCACCTTAGACGGTACCGTCATACTGAGTACCTACACTGCCGAGACGGGTTATCTGATAGAAATACAGCACAACCAGGACTTCGTGTCAGTCTACAAGCACTGCGGCTCTCTGCTGAGGCGGGAAGGCGATGCGGTGAAAGGGGGTGAAGCCATCGCACTGGTAGGAAACACCGGCGAGCTGTCCACCGGTCCCCATCTTCACTTCGAGCTGTGGCATAAGGGCAGGGCCGTAAATCCCGAGCTTTACATCGTATTTTAATCTCCAAATAGTAAACTGTAAATAGCATAATAGTAAATGAAACAGATTGCCATACTCGGTTCTACCGGTTCCATCGGTACACAAGCGTTGCAGGTCATCGAAGAACATCCCGACCAGTACGAAGCATACGTATTGACCGCCAATAACCGCGTAGAGGAACTCATAGCCCAGGCACGCAAATTCAAGCCTGAGGCAGTGGTAATAGCCAACGAATCGAAATACACGCAACTGAAAGAAGCGCTTGCCGACCTACCTATCAAGGTATATGCCGGTGCAGATGCCCTCTGCCAAATTGTGACCGAAAATCCCATTGATATGGTATTGACCGCCATGGTGGGATATGCAGGGCTGAAGCCCACCATGAATGCCATCCGAGCCCGTAAGCCGATAGCCCTTGCCAACAAAGAGACGCTGGTGGTGGCGGGAGAGCTCATCAATGACCTGGCACGCTTCAGCGGTGTCCCCATCCTACCCGTCGACTCCGAGCACTCCGCCGTTTTCCAGTGCCTGGCCGGCGAGATAGGCAACCAAATAGAAAAAGTGATACTGACTGCCTCCGGAGGTCCGTTCCGCACCTGCACCATGGAGCAACTGGCAACCGTCACCAAAGCGCAAGCACTGAAACACCCCAATTGGGACATGGGCGCCAAAATCACGATAGACTCTGCTTCCATGATGAACAAAGGCTTTGAAGTAATTGAAGCCAAGTGGTTGTTTGGCGTTCAACCCGGCCAGATAGAAGTGGTCGTACATCCGCAGTCGGTCATTCATTCAATGGTCCAGTTTGAGGACGGTGCCGTGAAAGCACAACTGGGAATGCCGGACATGCGCCTGCCCATCCAATACGCCTTCTCCTATCCCGACCGATTGAAAGCCTCTTTCCCGCGCCTGGACTTCAAGCTGTGCACGGAACTGACGTTCGAGCAACCGGACATCACCCGTTTCCGTAACCTCGCCCTGGCCTACGAAGCGCTACATCGTGCAGGCAATATGCCTTGCATTGTCAATGCCGCCAATGAAGTGGTGGTAGCCGCCTTCCTGCAGGACAAAATTTCGTTCCTTGGCATGAGTGAAGTAATAGAAAAGACCATGTCGCGTGTATCCTACTTACAGAAGCCCACCTATGAAGACTATGTGGCTACGGATGCCGAAGCCCGACGGATAGCAGAAGAGCTGATTTGATAGATACACCGGAATGAAAAGAATTATAAAAAACATCTACTCATTTGATACGTTAAATAAGAAAACGTACCTTTGCGAAAATTATAAAAATCGTAAAACAGCAAATAATTAGATGGAAACATTCTTGATTCGTGCCCTGCAACTCATTATGAGCCTCTCGTTGCTCGTTATTGTTCATGAGGGGGGGCACTTCCTTTTTGCGCGTCTATTCAAGACGCGGGTAGAAAAGTTCTGCTTATTCTTTGACCCTTGGTTCACATTATTCAAGTTCAAGCCCAAACACAGTGACACGGAATACGGTATCGGATGGCTACCCTTAGGCGGCTATGTAAAAATAGCAGGTATGATAGACGAATCTATGGATACCGAACAGATGAAGCAACCCATGCAGCCATGGGAGTTCCGTGCCAAGCCGGCATGGCAGCGCCTGCTAATTATGGTAGGCGGTGTATTGTTCAACTTCCTGCTCGCATTGTTCATCTATTCCATGATACTTTTTACTTGGGGCGACGAATATATACCAGTACAAAAAGCCCCATTGGGTATGGATTTTAACGAAACAGCCAAAGCCATAGGCTTCCGCGACGGCGATATCCTAATATCTGCCGACGGGGTACCGTTCGAACGCTATGACGGCGACCTGCTGACCAGTATTGTCGATGCCCGCCAGGTAAGCGTATTGCGTGACGGGGAAGCTGCTTCAGTCTACATCCCCGAAGACATGATGAACCGCTTGCTGGCAGACAGTGTGCGTTTCGCCAGTTTCCGTTTCCCTTATGTAGTCGACAGCCTGATTGTAGGATACCCTGCCGCTTCCGCCGGTCTGCAAGTAGGTGACAGCATCACCCACTTGGATGGAAAGTCAATAAGCTACTACGACTTCAAAGAAGAGATGCTGAAGCGCAAGAAAGCCAACGCATCCCATGAGGTAACCTTAACATACGTCCGTAACGGTGTAACAGATACTTTGAGCATGATAACCAATGCCGACTATGAAATAGGCGTGGCAGCACGTACAGCAACCGACAAGCTGCTGCCCGTTGTCCGTAAGGAATACAGTTTCCTTTCCTCTTTCCCTGCCGGCGTATCTTTGGGGGTAAAGACTCTGAAAGGCTACGTAGGCCAGATGAAATATCTCTTCTCCAAGGAAGGAGCCAAGCAACTTGGAGGTTTCGGAACCATCGGCAGTATTTTCCCCGCCACGTGGGACTGGCACCAGTTCTGGTACATGACGGCATTCCTCTCCATCATCCTTGCCTTTATGAATATTCTGCCCATCCCCGCACTGGACGGTGGACACGTGTTATTCCTCATTTACGAAATCATTGCACGCCGCAAGCCCAGCGACAAGTTTATGGAACGTGCGCAGATGGTGGGCATGTTCCTCTTGTTCGGTTTGCTGATTTGGGCAAACTTCAATGATATACTGAGGTATTTCTTTTAAAGAACAAGACATAAAAAACGCATCATCCATTCGCAGTAGAACGGATGATGCGTTTGCATCAAACAGATGATGTATTCGGGGCAAGCAGACGATGCGTTTGAACCAAACACATCATCTGTTTTTTCTGTGCCTTATACCAAATGGCCGATCCACTCTTCTCTATCGCCCGGAAGCAGGTCTATTACCGGAACTTCAACCATTGTATAGCAACCCGGCTGCTGACGCATAGCGGCACGCGCCACACATACCAGCACTTGTGCCGTGAGGGCAGGATTGTTAATACGCATGTTGAACTCAAATAGCTGGTTCTGCGTCTTGCCGGACACACCCTTACGGGTCAAGTTTACCCCATGACCCATATCGAGCAGTGCATCCACACTCGGAACCAATTTTACATGTGTTTCGTCATTCACGAAGTACGGGTCGGCTTTGATGGCTGCAGCCACCTTATCAAATTCGTAACCATCCTTCAACTCAATGTACACCATACGACGGTGAATGCCGGTTCCTGTAGGAATAGTCATGGAAAGAGCGGCTTTCACACCTTCGATGGCCTTTACAGCCACGGTGTGTCCCATGCTCATACCCGGACCAAAATTAGTATAGGTAATGCCTTTCGGAGCAATGGCTTCCAGCATAGTGCGGACAATGGAGTCACTACCCGGGTCCCAGCCGGCAGAAATGATGGATACCGTATTATGCTTTTTAGCCTCTGCATCCAGTGTGCGGCGCAAGGCAGTGATACCCGTATGGATATCGAAACTGTCCACAGTATGAATGCCTAAAGCAAGGATCTCCTTTGCATACTCTTCCACCTTGCGGGTAGGCGTACAAAGGATAGCAACATCCACGTCTTTCAGTTCCTTGATATTCTTCACAACGGGATATGCACTCAGTTCCGCAGGACAGTTTTCAGCTCCGGCACGGCGTACTACACCGGCAATTTCGAAATCGGGAGCTGCTTGCAGGGCTTCGAGCACATAATGCCCGATATTACCATAGCCAACGATGGCCGCTCTTACTTTTTTCATTCTTTTTATGAATTTATTTATCAGTTTTCTACTTTATCGGCGCAAAAGTAAGCATTTTAATTTATTATATCGGCAGAACTCCCTGCTGTTTCACACAGTTTTTCTTTTTTTAGTGAGTGAAAGTCCAATAATAATTCATACATTCGCAGATGATATGTATGCAAGGCGCATTTTGGGCCGACAAGTAAAAGAATTATGATAGAATACATCAGAGGCGGAATTGCCGAACTAAGTCCGGCAACCGCAATAATAGACTGCAACGGATTGGGATACGGCGTCAATATTTCATTGAACACGTATGCCGCCATCCAGGGCAAGAAAGAATGCAAACTATATATATACGAAGCTATCCGTGAAGACGCCTATGTCCTCTACGGATTCGCCGACAAGCAGGAACGCGAACTATTCCTGCTGCTCATCTCCGTTTCAGGCATCGGCCGAAATACAGCCCGCATGATTCTCTCGGCACTCTCGCCATCCGAACTGATAAATGTCATCAGCACGGAAAATGCCACTCTACTGAAAACAGTCAAGGGTATCGGGTTGAAAACAGCCCAACGGATAATTGTGGATTTAAAAGACAAAATCAAGACCGGCAGCGTTGCAGCTGGCAACGCAGGGACCATAGGTACACTGGTATCGGCAGCCAACGCACAAGTACAAGAAGAAGTAGCCGCCCTTACCATGCTGGGCTTTGCACAAGCCCCCTCACAAAAAGTAGTGCTTGCCATTTTGAAGGAAGAACCAAGTGCACCGGTGGAACAAGTCATCAAATTGGCATTAAAAAGACTATAATATTTATCTAAAACAAATCATGACAACAATCAACATGCAATATTGGTTGGGGGCCAATGAACGCACCCGCGTACTGCCAACAGACAAATGGTACCTCGACTTCGCCACAAGCATCCTGCCCCTCGTCAAAGCCTCTCCTCTGTTCAACAAGGAAGAGCTGCGTACCCAAATTGACGCAGCCATCTCCCTCGGCATGTACTTTCAAGATGCCATTGCCCAAAGCGGAGGCTGGAAACTTTTCTCCGAAGCCTTTCAGGGAGTATACGGAACTTACCTGCCGTTCTATCCGCTGAGTGACGATTATACGCCCGATGAAATAAATCAGGAAGACATTGCATTCGTACTGTGGACATTGAAATCACAATTCAGCATTTTTGACAAGGAATACACCTTGTTCAGTCCTTATGACAAAGACCTGCTTGCATTAAGCCAAAGCGCCTATGAACTGATGGATGCACGTTTCGAAGAAGCTCCCATCAGCAAGGGAGAATCTTCCTTCCTTTGGGTAATGGGACTTGATTTACTGGATATACCCATTACTCCGCTGCCGGAAGTCACTCCGGAAACCAAACTGAGCAAAGATGCCGCCCACTGTCTGGAATACAGCCAGGGGAAACCGCTGCTATACTTCACCGATTACAAGGAGCTTTGCACTTTCTTTGTCGATGTTTTGGGATGGGAAAACAAACGGTCCGCATTATTGCCCGACCTGGAATACAAAAAAGAGTTCGTGATTTATGCCAACGCCAAAGGTATGCTCGTAGCCCACAACGTGGCCGCCTATTTCTGTGAAGAACATAACCCGATGTACGATGCCAAACGCGCTGCTGCAGAGGGTTACAAGATGTTCTGCCAACCTGGAGAGTGTCCGTTCGACCTGCTGAAATACGGAATGACCAAAGGAATTCTACCCGATGTGGAACTTCCCTTCCTGAAAGGAAAAGAAACACTGCATCAATATTGGGACTTTATAGCCCGCTACTACTTATGTGAATATTATGAAGGCGAGTAACCATTCCGGCATAAAGCCCAAACGAAGCAACAAGGCCAAGCCAACCGGAAAACGGATTGGTAAATCCAAACCTTCGAAAGCGAATAATCAGCTTAACAGAAGGGTGAAATAATGGAAAATGGATAATGGAAAAACAAACAGTGCAGCGTATTTATTGAAACCGCATGGCAATTTTCCATTATCCATTATCAATTTTCAAAGTTCCACAATCTCTTCCTTACACAACGTCAGTTTCTCCACTCCTTCCGCTGTTACAACCCAAGAGTTTTCGATACCAACGGGACCAATGCCCGGCAAAACAATTTTCGGCTCCAATGCAAAGACCATACCCGGCTCCAACTCCTGCTTCATACGCGGAGCCAATACCGGCATTTCATTGATTTCCAAACCGATGCCATGACCGATAAACTTGGCCTTTTGAGTGGCTCCCATAAAGTTGTCGGCAAAGCCTGCTTTGGTGACAATATCGATAGCGAGATTGTAAAGGTCCTCACAAACAGCACCCGGTTTCGCTTTTTCTACAACAGCCTCTTGTATGTCCAGGCAAACTTGATGGGCAACATATGCCTTTTCCGGCAGCTTTCCGATAGAGAATACACGGCTCATGTCTCCCATATAGCCATAGAAGTTACCCCCCATATCGACCATAAAGCTCTGACCGGGCTGCAACAGTGCACCGTTCACACTGATAGGCAGTGACGGGTCAAGTCCCTCGCCTCCCAGAGCAAAATCATAGGGGGCAGGCGCAGTGGCATTGTCTCCTGCCAGCAGACTTCCCATAAAAATCTCCATACTTTGTCCGAAGGTACGGAAAATACCCAGACAACCTTCCAGACGCATCAGGCGCTCTATTTCGATGGATAACTGGCGGTCTGTCATTCCTGGTCTATAAACCGAGGGTATTTGTTCGTAAGCTTTAGCATGTGCAACGCCGGAACGACGGAACATCTCAATCTCTATTTCAGTCTTGACACTTCGGGCCTTCCGGATAAGTGCCGTACCGCAAGGAAGCACCTCCGTTTCAGGGAAACACGCAGCCAAACGGTTATATTCCGTAAAAGACAACTCATCCCCCTCCAGCATCAACCTCGCAGGTATGGGCAAACCACATTCCTTTAGTAAGTCAGGCAGTTGTTCCGGTTTACGGATAGGATGAATATGTTCCCCTTCAATATTGTTAGGACGTTTGATGAATAAACGGGCGGGAGCATTCAACGGCAGATACAAGTAACCGCTGACGACACGTCCGTACGTATAGATTAAGTTTACATTGCAAGCGATAAGAGCGGCATCAATCTCTTGTTGAGCCATGAGAGAGCGTATTTTATCACGTCTCAGTTTCAATTCAGGTAGTAACATCTCTTTGTCATTTATGGTTTCTCGGATACAAAGATACAACTTTTTTAATTGAGAATAAAAAAAGTACTGCCCGATACCTTCACAGGCGTAGGGCAGCACAAACCACAAATACAAATACAACTAAACAAAGTTTCTCTCTTAGATAATTCCCTGCCCCATCATGGCATGAGCCACCTTCATGAAGCCGGCGATATTCGCTCCCTTCACGTAGTTGATGTAGCCATCGGGGTCTGTCCCATATTTTACGCATTGAGCATGAATTCCGTGCATGATGGCGTGGAGTTTTTCATCCACTTCGGCTGCACTCCAACTGAGATGCATGGCGTTCTGCGACATTTCCAGTCCGCTGGTAGCCACACCACCTGCATTGACAGCCTTGCCCGGTGCATACATAATCTTATTTTCAATGAAAAGGTCGATAGCTTCGGGCGTACATCCCATATTGGAGATTTCGCCTACACATGTCACCTTGTTGTCAATGAGATGTTGTGCATCTTCGCCGTTCAGCTCGTTCTGTGTTGCGCAAGGCAAAGCGATATCCGCCTTTACCTCCCATGGGCGTTTGCCCGAAACAAAAGTGGAGCCGGGGAATTCGTCGGCATACGGTGCCACGATATCGTTGCCCGACGACCGAAGTTCCAGCATATAATCTATCTTTTCGCCACTGATACCATTCGGGTCGTAGATGTAACCGTCTGGACCGGAGATGGTAACAACTTTGGCACCCAATTCGGTAGCCTTGGTAGCAGCACCCCAAGCCACATTTCCGAAACCGGAGATGGCAACGGTCTTGCCCTTGATATCAATACCTTTAGTTTCTAACATCTGGTTCACGAAGTACAAGCCGCCGAATCCTGTTGCTTCAGGACGAATCAGCGAACCGCCAAATTCCAAGCCTTTACCGGTAAATGTGCCCGTAAATTCGCGAGTCAACTTCTTATACATACCGAACATATAGCCCACTTCGCGACCGCCTACACCGATATCACCGGCAGGAACATCCATATCCGGACCGAGGTGACGCCACAACTCCAGCATGAAGGCCTGACAGAAACGCATGATTTCAGCATCGCTCTTTCCGCGCGGAGAGAAGTCGGAACCACCCTTACCGCCACCCATAGGCAATGTAGTCAAGGCATTCTTGAAAGTCTGCTCAAATCCCAGGAATTTGAGGATAGAAAGATTTACGGAAGCATGGAAACGAATACCGCCTTTGTACGGGCCAATGGCGTTGTTGAACTGAACGCGGTAACCGAGGTTTACTTGAACTTTACCATTATCGTCTACCCAAGGAACTCTGAAGGTGAAAATGCGATCGGGTTCCACTAAGCGTTCGATAAGGCTCACTTTTTCAAATTCAGGATGTTGGTTGTAGATATCTTCGATAGACATGAGCACTTCTC
>ENA-OPVK01002273-OPVK01002273.1-human-gut-metagenome-genome-assembly--contig:-NODE-2273-length-10122-cov-2.288368_pt1 | contig 10122 bp, 6 predicted proteins | sample MGYA00241495_ERZ501982 | MGnify/ENA primary metagenome ERZ501982 (study PRJEB25962, sample SAMEA2042002) | human gut metagenome | biome: human gut; feature: human-associated habitat; material: faeces...
CAAGGACCCTCTGATTAACAGTCAGATGCTCTAACCGACTGAGCTAAGGAAGAATATGCATTCAATTTTTTTCGCTCTTCCTCTTGGACTTGAACCAAGGACCCTCTGATTAACAGTCAGATGCTCTAACCGACTGAGCTAAGGAAGAATGTTGTTTTTTCTCAAATGCGCTGCAAAAGTAATAGGATATTTTGAAATATGCAATATCTTTGCAAAAAAAATATCGAAGATGGATAAAATAATTGGATTGGGCAATGCTTTGGTCGATGCACTGGCAATCATTGAGGATGATAATATTTTGACGGAGATGCAGCTCCCGAAAGGAAGCATGACTCTGATTGATGAAGATAAGTTCTTGAAAATTAGTGAGTATTTCAGCCGGATGAAGACGCACCTGGCTAACGGAGGTTCTGCCGGAAACGCAATTCGGGCAATGGCATGTCTTGGTGCGGGTACGGGATTCATCGGAAAAGTAAGCAATGACTTTTATGGTAACTTTTTCCGGGATAGCCTGCTGGAACGTGGGACAGAGGCGAATTTATTGCTTTCCACTACCCTTCCGTCCGGTGTAGCCTCTACTTTCATTTCTCCTGATGGAGAGCGTACTTTCGGCACTTATTTGGGGGCGGCTTCTACATTGAAGGCGGAAGATCTTTCGCTGGATATGTTCAAAGGATATGCTTATTTGTTTATAGAGGGGTATCTGGTGCAAGACCATGATATGATTCTCCGTGCCATTGAGCTGGCTAAAGAGGCCGGTTTACAAGTATGTTTGGACATGGCGAGCTACAATATAGTAGAAGGAGACCTTGAATTTTTCTCTCTGTTGGTCAACAAATATGTGGATATTGTTTTTGCCAATGAAGAAGAGGCAAAGGCCTTTACAGGTAAGGAACCGGAGGAAGCATTGGATATCATTGCCAAAATGTGTAGCATAGCCATTGTAAAGGTGGGTGCCCGTGGTTCTCTGATTCGTAAAGGTACAGAGATGGTGCAGGTACAAGCGGCTCCGGTAGAGAAAGTGGTGGACACTACAGGAGCGGGCGACTATTTTGCAGCAGGTTTCTTGTATGGACTGACGTGTGGCTATTCGCTGGAGAAATGTGGCAAGATAGGCTCCCTTCTCTCCAAAGATGTGATACAAGTGGTGGGTACGGAGCTTCAGGCAGCACGATGGGAAAAAATCAAGGAAGAAATTTTATTAATTAATTAATGTGCTGATGTGCCAATGTGCTAATTGGCTGCGCAATATTTGTTTCGCTATTACGCTGCAGGTTATTAGCACATTGGCACATTGGCATATTAGCACATTATCATAATTATGAGAAGAATTTTAAAGATACGCTGGATGGTTACCTTGCTGATTGTAGCGGGAGCCGTTTGTTTTTGGGGGTTTAAGAGTGGTGATAGCCGTAGTTTCCAAATAGCAAAGAATCTGGATATATTCAATTCCATTGTGAAAGAGTTGGATATGTTTTACGTGGATACGATTGATCCGAACAAGACTATCCGTGAAGGCATTGATGCCATGCTCTACTCGCTGGACCCCTACACGGAGTATTATCCGGAAGATGACCAAAGCGAATTGGAGCAGATGCTGAAGAATTCCTATGGTGGTATAGGTTCTGTGATTACTTGGAACCCGAAACTGAAACGTTCCATGATATCTGAGCCATACGAGAATATGCCTGCTGCCGATGTAGGCCTGAAAGCCGGAGATATTTTGATGGAGATTGACGGAAAAGACCTTGCCGGAAAGAATAATCAGGAAGTCAGCGAGATGCTCCGCGGACAAGTGGGTACCAGCTTCAAGCTGAAAGTGCAGCGTCCCGGTACAGAGAAACCGTTGGATTTCGACATTGTGCGCCGTTCTATCCAATTGCCGTTCATACCTTATTATACGGTGCTGGATAATAATATAGGTTATATCAATCTCAGCACCTTCTCGGGGAATCCTTCCAAGGAGTTCAAGCAGGCTTTTCTGGACTTGAAGAAGCGGGGGATGACTTCGTTGGTGATTGACTTGCGGAACAATGGAGGCGGCTTGCTGGATGAGTCCATAGAGATAGCCAACTTCTTTCTGCCTCGCGGAAAGACACTTGTAACGACAAAGGGCAAGATTAAGCAAGCCAGCAATACCTACAAGACGTTGCGTGAACCGTTGGATTTGGAAATTCCTTTGGCTGTTCTGGTCAATGGCGGAACGGCTTCCTCGTCAGAAATCCTTGCGGGTTCTTTGCAGGACCTTGACCGTGCGGTCATTATCGGTAACCGTACTTTCGGTAAGGGATTGGTGCAGACCACCCGTCCGTTGCCATACGGTGGTACCATGAAGCTGACGACTTCCAAATATTATATTCCCAGCGGCCGTTGTGTGCAGGCTATCGACTACAAGCACCGGAATGAGGACGGCAGCGTGGGACGTATTCCGGACAGCCTTACTACCGTGTTCCATACGGCTGCCGGACGTGAAGTGCGTGATGGCGGAGGCGTGACTCCGGACATTGCGGTGAAGCAGGAGAAGCTGCCCAACATTCTGTTCTATCTTGTCAATGACAACCTTATTTTCAATTATGCAACGGACTATTGCCTGAAACATCCTACCATCCCTTCAGCAGAGAAGTTTGAAATTACAGATGCCGATTATGCGGACTTCAAGGCGATGGTGAAGAAGGCGGACTTCAAATACGACCAACAGACAGAGAAGATGCTGAAGAACCTGAAGGAGATGGCCGAATTTGAGGGCTATCTGACTGATGCTTCGAAAGAGTTTGAAGCGCTGGAGAAAAAATTGTCGCATAATCTGGACCGTGACCTTGACCATTTCTCCAAGGACATCAAGAGCATGATTGCGGTAGAAATCATCAAACGTTATTATTTCCAGCGTGGAAGCATTATCCAACAGTTGAAAGATGATGATGATTTGAAAGAGGCTGTAAAGATACTGACTGCTCCGGAAAAATATAAGGAAATGTTGAGTGCTCCGGCAGTGACGTCAATGTCTCTGCAACAAAGAAAGGAGACAGCCCCGGTTTTTCTGAGTACCGCTACGAGAGCAAATGAGCATGTCTATGATGAAATAGTATAAGGACACTCTTGCTCCTTAATTTATACCGGATAGTCTCTGTATAAGCCTTTTATACACGACTATCCGGTTAAGTTGTTTGTAAGGTATTAACTTGTTTTATATTTTTGCAGGTGATAATGAAAATATTGACAAGGTTATGAAACAATTGAATTCTCTGAAAGTATGGCTGTCTGTGGTATTGTTGCTTTGCTTCTCTCTTTCCGGACAAGCCCAGTTCCTGCGCACTTCCTACTTTATGGAAGGAAGTAACCAGCGTATGCAGCTCAATCCGGCCTTGATACCGGGACGCGGTTATCTGAATATTCCCGTGATAGGTTCGTTGAATGCTACCGTCAACTCCAGTTCCCTGGGGTATAGGGATATTATGGACATTATTGAGAACAGTGATGATAGCGACTATTTCATGAGCAATGACTTTATGAACCGACTGGATGCTACCAATAACTTGAATGTGAATTTGAGTACCGACATTCTGTCTGCCGGATGGTATAAAGGAAAGAACTTCTGGTCAGTCAATGTGGGGTTGCGTAATGATATCGGTGCCGCCATACCGAAAACCATGTTCCAGTTTATGAATAACATGAGCAGCCGGGAGTTCGGTGACAATATTTCTGACTATTTGGGTATTAACGAAACCATTAATGGACAGAAACTTGAGATAAATTCCTATGCGGAAGTCGGCCTTGGCTTTGCAAGGAATATCACAGACCGGCTGGCTGTAGGCGGTAAGGTGAAGATGCTGCTGGGTATCGGTAACTTAAAGCTGAACATCAACCAGATTCATGTGGAAACTCCTTCTGTCGGCTCTTCAGGAGTGACGAGTAAAGCTTCCATTCAAGTGGATGCAACTTTGGAGAACTCGTCAAAGCTGTTAGAACTTCCCGAGAACGAGAATGGCGATTATATCGATGAAATCGATTTTGGCAGTTTCGGTTTTGCCGGATATGGTGGGGCTATTGATTTGGGAGTATCTTACAAGTTACTGGATAAATTGACACTTTCTGCTTCAGTTCTTGATTTGGGCTTTATCAAATGGTCTAAATCGAATACCAGTATAGCGCGAGCCAATGCGGAGCAGACTTATGATCTTCTTGATCCGGCCTCGCAGCAGGAATTCATGAATATTGTGAACAGCGGCGAGATTCTTAACTATGACATGTTGCAGCTCAAGACGGAGGAGGCTTCTGAGAAAAGCCGTACCCGTGGATTGACTTCTACAATGGTTCTTGGCGCTGAATATGCCTTACTGAATGATTGGCTGGTAGTAGGTGCTTTGTATACCGGTCGTTTTGCCAAGCCGAAAACTTTGAATGAGCTGACTTTCTCTGCCTGCATCCGTCCGACGAATGCTTTCAATATAGCTGCCAGCTATTCCGTACTTCAAGGAGCCGGTAAAACCTTCGGTCTGGCACTGAAACTGGGTCCTTTCTTTGCGGGAACAGACTATATGTTCTTTGGTAAGAATACGAAGAATGTCAATGCTTACTTGGGTGTTTCTATTCCTTTGGGAAAACAGAAAACTGCTGAAAAGTTGTAAAATGAGTTATATGTAAGATTGATTTATCTTGTTTGATAATTTATTGATAATCAAAGAATAAATGTAAAGAGAAGTACTAATACAGTATTTCTATTTATTGTGTTATGTAGCAGATGTACTTTTATGGTAGTGTAAAATAATGCAGTTTCACTTACTTTCCTTTTATTTGTAACAAAAATAGCCGGTACGGTGTTTTTAAGGAACAATGTGCAATAAAAATAAGCTGGAGTCTATATTTATAACAAATAAAGAAGTAAGATATGAAAAAACAAGTTGGTGCATTGCTGGCTTTGCTGTGTACGGCAGGTTCGCTTTGTGCGCAGAGTATGCGTCAAGATACGTATTGTAATCCATTGAACATTGATTACACGTATATGATTTATAATTCGGACAAGGATATTTCCTATCGTTCGGGTGCCGACCCTGCTGTGGTGGAGTTCCGGGGAGAGTATTACATGTTTGTCACCCGTTCCCATGGATATTGGCATTCCAAAGATTTGCTGAACTGGGAATTTGTCCGTCCGGGAAGAAACTGGTATCCGCAGGGCTGTAATGCTCCGGCGGCACATAACTATAAAGACTCCCTGCTCTATGTCACGGGCGATCCTTCCGGAGCCATGAGCATTCTCTATACCGACGACCCGGCTTCCGGCAACTGGAAAGCTACCCCTGCCATTCTGCATGATTTGCAGGACCCTGACTTGTTTATTGATGATGATGGGAAAGCCTATATGTTCTGGGGGTCTTCCAATGTATATCCCATCCGCGGGATGGAGCTTGACAGAAACCGCCGTTTCATAAAGAAGGGGGAGACCAAGGAACTCTTTAATCTGGATATGCCCAAGCATGGCTGGGAACGTTTCGGAGAAAACCATACGGATACCGTATTGGGAGGCTATATGGAAGGACCGTGGCTGACGAAGCATAATGGGAAATACTATATGCAGTATGGAGCGCCGGGAACGGAATTCAATGTCTACGCGGACGGAGTCTATGTGGCCGACCATCCGATGGGACCTTACACTTACCAGAAACACAACCCGGTGTCTTATAAGCCGGGCGGCTATATGAATGGTGCCGGACATGGTAGCACTGTACTTGGCCCCGGCGGGCAATACTGGCATTTTGCCTCCATGGCCCTTTCCATTAATGTGAACTGGGAGCGTCGTCTTTGCATGTTTCCGGCAGGATTCGACAAGGAAGGTATTATGTACGTGGACACCCGTTTTGGAGATTATCCCCGCTATGCCCCTGCTGTCCCCGGAAAGGCCGGGCAGTTCCGTGGCTGGATGCTGCTTTCTTACGGCAAGCCGGTGACAGCCTCTACGACCAAGGGAGAGTTTGTACCGTCTGCCTTGACAGATGAACTGACGAAAACTTTTTGGCTGGCCGAGGCCAATGATGAACGCCAGTGGGTAATGATTGATTTGGAGAAACCAGCTACGGTATGTGCCGTTCAGATTAACTACCACGATTATCAGAGTAATATGTATGGCCGTTACGAGGGACTCCATCATCGTTATGTCATCGAAGGTTCGCTGGACGGACAGAACTGGAAGGTATTGGTAGACCGCAAGGAGAGTTATAAGGATACTCCGAATGATTATGTCGAGCTTGCGTTGCCTGAGCCTGCACGCTATATCCGCTATAAGAATATAGATATTCCTACTCCGAATCTGGCTATTTCCGAACTCCGTGTTTTTGGATTGGGTACGGGTAAGGCACCGCAGCAGCCCAAGAAGCTGACGGTTGACCGCCACACCGACCGTCGTGATGTCACTGTCAGCTGGCAACCGGTGAAGGGTGCACAAGGATATAATGTTCTTTGGGGCATTGCTCCCGACAAGCTTTACAGTTCCTGGATGGTTTATGGCAAGAATGATTTACTGATGAAATCTCTTACCACCGACCAGGATTATTACTTCTGCGTGGAAGCATTCAACGAAAATGGTGTGTCTTTGCGTTCAGAGGTAAAACATGTAAAATGAGAATAGAATGGTGAAATGGATTTCATGAGCTGGCTATTCAGCCAGAAGAGATAGAAATCTGCTTTTCTGTTCATAATAATAAAGCCCGTATCTGTATGATTGCGGGCTTTATTGTTTTATTTCTCAGTATAGTCTCCGTTGCTTTTTATCAACTCTATCAGCTTTTCCACCGCCTCTTCTTCGGGAATGTTCTTTTCGATGCACTCTTTCTTTTTGTAGAGACTGATCTTGCCCCGTCCGGCACCCACATAGCCATAATCGGCATCTGCCATTTCCCCGGGGCCGTTGACAATGCATCCCATGATGCCTATCTTGAGTCCTTTCAGATGGCCGGTGGCTGCCTTGATACGGGCAATGGTACTTTCCAGGTCGTAGAGGGTGCGTCCGCAGCCGGGACAAGAGATGTATTCGGTCTTGCTGGTACGTACACGTCCGGCTTGCAGGATACCGAAAGCAGTGGCATCCACCACTTTGCCGCTTATGGTTTCTCCTTGGTTGAAGAGAAGGATACCGTCACACAGACCGTCGAAGATGAGCGCTCCCATGTCTGCCGCCGCTTTGATTTGCAGATTTTCCAATTCGCTCTCTGCGTAGTGTTCAAAGAAGACTACCGGATTCTTCAGGCCTTCCTTCATCATCTGGTGTACCAGGGCGCGTTGTTCTCCCAATCGGTTGGGATGATTGCTTTGCGAAACCAATACGACTTCCGGATGATACTTCAGGCAGGCGATGGCTTCGTCATTCAGCCCCATATACGTGATGAAGAGGAATTTCAAGGAAGCGCCGCAACTGCTTAGGAAAGGAAGCTGGTCTCCTTTAAAGGCAGGCCAGGCATTGTCCGGTTCCGTTCTGCCGTTACTGTGCTCCATCCAGACATCGGCATCGATGATGCATTGCATGCCTTCCGGAAGTTGTTCGGGGATGGAACGTCCCGTATAGATATAGTCCGGTACGAATTGCGGATTGAAGTCCATGTCCCCGTCCAGGCGTGCGGCAATGACCACGGGCAGATTGTCTCCGCCGATATTGTGTACGGCAGCAGTCTCGCGGCGGGTGGGAGAGAGATAATTGAATTCCGGCACATCTGCTCCGGGGATATAAGGATGGTCGTGGCGCTGCACGATATAGTCCACCAATTTGCGGGCTACGGGGATTTCCGCCTCCGGAGCTTCGCTCAGGGAAACCCGGATGGTGTCACCCAAGCCGTCTGCCAGCAGGGCGCCGATGCCCAAGGCCGATTTGATGCGTCCGTCTTCTCCGTCTCCGGCTTCCGTTACGCCGAGGTGCAACGGGAATCGCATGCCTTCCTGCTCCATGACGGCTGCCAGCAGGCGTACTGTCTTTACCATGACCACTGTATTGGATGCCTTGATGGAAATGACTACATCCGTGAAATTCTCTTGCACGCAGATGCGCAGAAACTCCATACAAGATTCCACCATGCCTTCCGGTGTATCGCCATAGCGCGACATGATGCGGTCGGATAATGAACCGTGGTTCACGCCGATGCGGATGGCAGTATGGTTCTCCTTGCAGATATTAAGGAAGGGGACAAAGCGGTCGTGTATCTTCTGTAATTCTTGGGCATACTCTTCATCGGTATATTCCAAATGTTTGAAAGTACGTGCTGCATCCACATAATTTCCCGGATTGATGCGTACTTTTTCCACATATTGTGCTGCCACGTCCGCTACCTTCGGGTTGAAGTGAATGTCGGCCACAAGCGGCACCATATATCCGTCCTGGCGTAGACCTATATTGATATTCATCAGGTTTTCAGCCTCTTTGATGCCTTGGGCCGTGAGGCGTACATACTCTCCTCCGGCGTCGACAATACGTTTGGCTTGCGCCACACTGGCTTCTGTGTCCTGCGTAGCGGTGTTCGTCATACTTTGTATGCGGATAGGATTGGAGCCGCCCATAGGGGTGGCTCCGATGTTTACTTCTGATGTTTCCCGTCGGGAATAGTTGAATAAATCCACGATAATAAGTGATTAGCGTTTAAGAATAAGGGATTAGTGATAAGGGATTAGGGATTAGGGATTAAGGATTAAGGATAAGTGACTACATATCATCTTCCTAATCCCTTATCCTTAATCCCTAATCCCTCAATTCGTCTTGTATTCGTACTTCACCTCCTTCAAGTCCTCATTTGCCTTAACTATTTTCTTTTTCAGCCCTTCTTTATAGGTGGCGAATGTTTCAGCCAATGAGGAATCGCTCAGTGCCAGCATCTGTACGGCAAGGATGGCAGCGTTCATGGCACCATTAATGGCAACGGTGGCTACCGGTATGCCCGGAGGCATCTGGATGATAGAGTAGAGGGCGTCTACGCCATCGAGTACAGACCCTTTTACGGGAACCCCGATTACCGGCAGTGTGGTGTTGGCAGCAATGACGCCGGGCAGGGCGGCAGCCATACCGGCAGCGGCAATAATCACTTTAATGCCGCGTTGGCGGGCATTCTTGGCAAATTCCTCCACTGCTTCCGGTGTGCGGTGAGCAGAGAGAGCGTTCATTTCGAACGGTACATGCAGGTCATTGAGCAATTGCGCGGCCTTCTCCATAACGGGGAGGTCGGAAGTGCTGCCCATGATGATGCTAACGATTGGAGACATGAATCTTAAAATTATTAAAGGGTTAATTGTAGGGGTTAAGGATTAAGGGTTAAGGATTAAGGGTTAGGGACTGCGCTATCATTCCATCCGGTGCTAATCCTTAATCCTTCATCCTTAATCTTTCATCCTTCATCCTTTTCATTTCATTCGTTTATCAGCGCTTTGTAGGCTTCGGCATCCAGCAGGCTGTCGAAGTCGGCATCAGCGGCGGGTTTGATTTTGATGAGCCAGCCTTCGCCGTACGGGTCTTTATTTACCAGTTCCGGCTGTTCTTCCAAAGCCTCGTTTTGCTCTAACACTTCTCCGGCAACGGGCAAGAAGAGGTCGGAAATGGTTTTTACTACTTCGATAGTGCCGAATACCTCGTCGGCTGCCAATGTCTCGCCTACTGTCTGGATGTCGACAAATACAATATCACCCAACTGTTCTTGGGCATAGTCGGTGATTCCTACATAAGCTACATCGCCTTCCTGGCGAATCCATTCATGCTCTTTTGTGTACTTTACATCATTAGGAAAATTCATAATCGTTAGTTTTAAGAGTTAATATTTAAAATAAGAATATGTTGAACAAACGGAATACTAATTTGCAGAACGGGTGCAGCACCAGCAGGGAGCAAATCAGCCCTACGGCGAAACCGCCCATTACCTCGCCCAGCGTATGGTGTTGGAGGATGATCCGCGCCGTACCCAACACGCCTGCGATGAGGATGAATATGCACAACCAACCCACCGGATTGTATCCGAACAGGGCGCTGAAAGCAACCAGTCCGCCTATTATGGCGCCGGCTCCTGCCATGTGTTCGCTGAGCTTCCACTTCAGGTTGACAATAACGCAGATTATCATCATGATGAGAGCGGCAAAAATAATTCCTGTCATATACCAGGGGAT
>ENA-OPVK01002282-OPVK01002282.1-human-gut-metagenome-genome-assembly--contig:-NODE-2282-length-10091-cov-3.135911_pt1 | contig 10091 bp, 6 predicted proteins | sample MGYA00241495_ERZ501982 | MGnify/ENA primary metagenome ERZ501982 (study PRJEB25962, sample SAMEA2042002) | human gut metagenome | biome: human gut; feature: human-associated habitat; material: faeces...
GTCCGGACGGCGAACCGCGAGCCATCGGAGCAGGGGCGGTGGTGCTGGCCTGCGGCGGCATCGGCGGGTTGTATAAAAACTCCACCAACTTCCCCCACATCACGGGGGATGCCATCGCCATGGCCCTGCGCCACGGCGTTGCCTGTGAGCACCTGGACTATATCCAGATCCACCCCACGACTTTGTACAGCCACCGAAAAGGCCGTCGCTTTCTGATTTCGGAATCGGTTCGCGGGGAGGGTGCGCTGCTGCTGGATAAAAACGGGAACCGCTTTACCAACGAATTGCAGCCCCGCGACGTGGTGAGCGCAGCGATCCGCGCACAGATGGAAAAGGACAGCACCGACCATGTGTGGGAGGATATGCGCCCCATCGGTGAGGCGGCTATCCGTGAGCATTTCCCCAACATTCTGGAGCGCTGCGAGGAGGAGGGGTACGACCCCATCCATGAACCGATCCCTGTTGTACCGGCCCAGCATTATTTTATGGGCGGCATCACGGCGGACCTGAGCAGCCGCACAGCACTGCCCCGGCTGTATGCCTGCGGCGAGACCTGCTGCAACGGTGTGCATGGACGCAATCGGCTGGCCAGCAATTCCCTGCTGGAATCTTTGGTCTTTGCACAGCGCGCGGCAGATGATATACTATACGGAGAACCGCCTGTCTTTACAGGCGATAAGCCAGATTTGGCCCCATACCGTGAACAGGAACCGCTGTTTGCCGCGTATCGGCAGGAGGTTCTGATCGCTATTGAGAGGAGTAAAAACCATGAATGAGATCACCCAGCTGCTGCATATAGACCCGCTGCTGCTGCAAGCGCTGCGGGAGGATATTCCGGAAGAGGACGTTTCCACAAACGCCGTCATGCCCCACGCCTGCCCCGGCACCGTGGATCTGATTGCCAAGGAGGACGGCATTGTTGCCGGTCTGGCGGTCTATGCCCGCGTCTTTACGCTGCTGGACCCCGGCGCCAAGGTGGAATTCTTCTGCCGGGACGGCGATACCGTACAGCCCGGTCAGAAGCTGGCCGTTGTTACGGGCGATATACGCGCCCTGCTTTCCGGTGAGCGCGTTGCGCTGAACTACCTGCAGCGAATGAGCGGCATTGCCACCTATACCCATCAGCTGTCTGCCCTGCTGGAGGGAACCGGCATCACCCTGCTGGACACCCGTAAGACCAGCCCCAACAACCGCATTTTTGAAAAGTACGCTGTCCGCGTTGGCGGCGGCAGCAACCACCGCACCGGCTTGTCCGACGGCGTTCTGCTGAAGGATAACCACATCGGCGCTGCCGGCGGCGTGGCGAAGGCCGTCAAGATGGCCCGGCAGTATGCGTCTTTCGTCCGCAAGATCGAGGTGGAGGTTGAAACGCTGGAGCAGGTCAAAGAGGCCGTGGAAGCCGGTGCGGACATCATCATGCTGGATAACATGAGCGACGAGGATATGCGCAAGGCTGTGACTTTGATTGCAGGCCGCGCCAAGACCGAGTGCTCCGGCAATGTCACGCGGGAAAACATTGCCCGTCTGCGGGACATTGGCATTGACTATGTGTCCAGCGGCGCCCTGACCCATTCGGCCCCCATTCTGGATCTTTCCATGAAGCATCTGCGCCCCCTGACCGCGGAGGAGGCCTGATATGACCACCGCAGAGCGCCGCGCCGCCATTTTGCAGCAGCTTGCCCATGCCCGAGCGCCTCTTGCCGCCCGCACGCTGGCTACCCATTACGGCGTCAGCCGTCAGGTCATCGTGCAGGATCTGGCGGTCATACGGGCATCACACCCCGGGATCATTTCCACTGCACGCGGCTATGTGCTGGAGCAGCCTGATCAGCCAGCCGGTTGCACACGGGAGTTCAAGGTGCGCCACACACCTGACCGAACCGGGCAGGAGCTGAACCTGATTGTGGACTGTGGCGGCCAGGTCAAGAATATCAGCATCAGCCACCGGGTCTATGGCCGTATCACCGCTGAGATGGACATCCGTTCCCGGCAGGACGTGCGGGAATTTCTGCAATCGTTTGAGGACAGTTCCTCCACGGTGCTGTCCACCGCCACCGACGGCTACCACTATCATCTGGTGGAGGCAGCCACCCCGGACAGGCTGAGCCTGATCGAAAAAGAACTGAAAGAGCACGGTTTTCTGGCTCCGCTGCAACCGTGGGAGCATTGAAGAAAGAAAACGAGGCATAATTATGACTGTCCATGAACTGCAGCAGGAGATCCTGCGCCTGAAACGGGAAAAGAATATCTGCATCCTGGCCCATGCCTACCAGAGCCAGCCTGTGCTGGAAGTCGCCGATTACACCGGCGATTCCTACGGGTTGAGCGTGCAGGCGGCCAAAACCAACGCTGACGGGGTCATCATGTGCGGTGTGCGCTTCATGGCCGAGACCTGCAAAATTTTAAGCCCGGAGAAAACTGTCTGGCTGGCCAACCCCATGGCGGGCTGCCCTATGGCCGAGCAGCTTGATCTGCCGACCTTGCAGGAATTGAAAAAGCAGTACCCCGGCTACGCCGTGGTGGCGTACATCAATACAACTTCGGAGCTGAAAACGGCCTGCGATGTCTGTGTGACGTCCTCCAGCGCGCTGAAAATTTGCAGTGCGCTGGAAAGCGATAAGATTCTGTTCATCCCAGATCCCAATTTGGGCGGCTATGTAGCAAAGCAGCTGCCGGAAAAGCAGTTTGCCTTTTACCACGGCGGCTGCCCGCGCCATATCGTATGTTCGGCAGCAGATGTAGCCAAAGCCCGCGCTGCCCACCCGGAGGCGCTGCTTCTGGTTCATCCCGAATGCCGCCCCGAGGTCGTGGAGCAGGCTGATTATGTTGGCTCTACCACCGGCATTATGGCTTATGCAGAAAAGTCCGATGCCAAAGAGTTCATCATCGGCACGGAAAACAGCATCGTAGAGCATCTCTCCTATGTTTGCCCGGAAAAGCGGTTCTATCCGCTGGCCGTGCAGCTTACCTGCATGAACATGAAACTGACCACCCTGATGGACATTTACCATTGCCTGCAGGGCAGCGGCGGTGAGGAAATCACCCTGCCGCAGGACGTCATGCAGGGAGCCGGGCGCTGCATCCGCCGCATGGTGGAGCTGGGCGGCTGACAGATTGTGCATGAAAAAAAGCATATACAGCATCGCGTTGCGAACCGCCGAGAGGCCGTTCGCCATAAACGCAGCTGTATATGCTTTTTACTTTGCCGTACAGATCCTTTGTACGCTATTTAAACGCGATCACGAATTCTGTTTGAAAACTTTATCCAGTGTTCCCATCAGGATGTTCACATCAATCGGTTTTGCAATATGTGCATTCATCCCTGCTTTGAATGCTTTTTGGCGGTCTTCCTCAAAAGCGTTGGCTGTCATGGCCACAATGGGAATGTTTGCCTTTTTATTGCTGCTCAATGTACGGATCTCCCGGGTGGCGGTGTATCCGTCCATTTTGGGCATCTGAATATCCATCAGGATCAGATCATACTCATCCTCCGCAGCCTCGTTCATTCTGGCCACGGCATCCGTGCCGTCCTCAACGGCGTCCACTTTCAGTCCGGCTTCCTCCAGAATGGCCGTTGCAATCTCGCGGTTCAGTTCGTTATCCTCGACCAACAGCACCTTTTTGCCCGTATAGTCGCCGTGCTTGGGCAGAAGGGGCTGCCTGCCCGACACCACTTTGTGTGTCAGCGCATCGCGCAGTTCCGACATAAACAGCGGTTTGGAAACAAACGCCGTGACACCGGCCTGCCGGGCCTCGTCCTCAATGTCGGCCCAATCGTAGGCTGTCAATATGATGATCGGCGTGCCGGGTTCGATTACTTTGCGGATCCTGCGCACCGTCTCAATGCCGTTCATATCCGGCATCAGCCAGTCAATGATGTAAACCTTGAACTCCGCACCCTGATTGTGCGCCTCCCTCGCGCGCAGGATAGCTTCCTTGCCGGAGGTCGTCCAGTCGGCTTCCATCTCAATTTCCCGCAGCATTTTGCTTACGCTCATGCAGGTCTGTGCATCATCATCCACAACCAGTGCACGGGTGCCTTTCAGGCCCGGAATCGGCGGATATTTCACCGATTCCGTACAAACCTTGCAGTCCAGAGTGACCGTAAACTCGCTGCCCTTTCCCTGCTCGCTCTTGACGGCGATGGTTCCGCCCATCATATCTACGATGTTTTTCGAGATGGCCATGCCAAGGCCCGTACCCTGAATGCCGCTTCTTGTCGCAGTCTGTTCCCGTGAAAAAGAGTCAAAAACGTGCGCCTGGAAGTCCTTCGACATACCGATACCGTTATCTTTCACGCTGAAAACAAAGGTCGCATACCCACTGCGAGCAGACGGCTTTTCTTCAACGCGGATATTGATGGTACCGCCTGCCGGTGTAAACTTGACAGCATTGCCCACGATGTTGAGCAGAACCTGATTCAGGCGCAGCTTATCGGTGATAATATCCTCGTGGTGCACATCCTGCGTGTCGATGTAAAGGTCAAGCTGTTTGGCGCTGATATTGCCTTGAATGATCGTGCGCAGGTCGTGCAGCACATCGGGCAGGTGGACTTCTGTGTTGTCCAGTTTGACCGTGCCGCTTTCGATACGGCTCATATCCAGAATATCATTGATCAGACTGAGCAGATGCTGGCCCGATACGCTGATTTTCTTCAGATACTCTTTGACAAGGTCAATGTTATCAATATGCGCCGTGGCAAGGGCCGTAAACCCGATAATGGCATTCATCGGGGTGCGAATATCGTGCGACATACTGTTCAGGAACACCGTCTTGGCCTTATTGGCGTGTTCCGCCGCCGCCAGTGCATCGCGCAGGGCATCCTCCTGCTTTTGCTCCCGCCGCTTTTCCTCGGTAGCGTCGCGGGTGGCAACCAATACGGCTGTTACGTTGCCGTCCGCGTCTTTTCGCTGCGGTGTGATCAGCGTAAGGATCCATTTTCTGTCGACAGTCTGAGACGCAAGAGCCAAAGAGGTGTGACCCTTCAGACGTTCGGCCACTGTCGTCATGTCCGCAAAGGCGAGATACTCCTCACGGTATGGCTCCGCGATAATTTTCTCGATTTGCTCCTGCTGTACGGATCGTTTCAGTGCAAAGTGCTTCTGCTTCTTGACCGTATCGGACGCGTTCTTGACGATTTCAACGGTGTTTTTCTTCAAGTCCACCAGTGAAATGGACGTATACGCCGTGCCAAGCGCTGTGATGATTCCGGTACGTTTCTGGTGCTGCCGCAGCGCGTCTTTTTCCATTTTGGTCTGCCACAGCAGTGCCATTAAAAAGACCATTACGGCTATGGCCAGATAGGATGCACAGACAATGTTGCGCGTCATGAACACCTGAGATGCCGGGAAAAACACAAAGAGCGCATAGTTCTCGGTATTTTCCCGGCTGCCGTACCAGACGCCCTGATTGCCGTTCAGGCGCACAATGCCATCCTCCGCAGCATCGAAGGTTCCGTTATATAATTCCTGGCAGTCCTCTATTGCCTTGTTTACCTGTTTGCTGCTGTTGCTGCTGATGACCCTGCCGTTCTCCGTGATCGTAGCGATGCCGCCAAGCTCCAACGGAAAATCTCTCAACAGGGAATCCACCGTCAAATCTCCAATATCCTCATTGTCCTTCTGTATATAGGTAATCAGGATACCTGGTGCATCCGCGCGTGCCACCGCGGCAAAATCATAGAGTATCCCATTTTCTTCCAGACGGGTCGAGTATGTCTTTTTTGGATAGTCAACGATATTGTGTACATAGGGGCTGTCGATCAGCTTCTCCCACAGCGGCATGGCGCTGCCGCCCTTTGTGGTCTGCATGACAACATTCAGGTTTTCATCTAATACAAGCGCACCGGTCAGACGCTGTTCCTCTGCAAAAGAGTCCAGGTCCTGCGTGCCGAAACCTTCCTTCAGCGTCATTTCGTTGCCAAGGCTCACCGTTTTATCCAGCAGGCGGACAAGGCTTTTCACGCGGTCGTTGGCCGCATCAGTCTCGTACTGCTCTAAACGGATCTTTACAAAACCAATCGTTTCATCCAATGTATGACGCAGTGCAATTCGGTTCAGATTCGTGAATGTGATCCAAAGTACAATGCCGAACGCAACTAACACAAGCAAAAACAGTCTTTTTTTGCCGGACTGCTTTTTCTCATTCATTTTTCCTGTTCCCCCCACACAGTTTTCTCTGCATCAAGTCCGAATTTTTCTGCAACGCGGCCAATCGTTCCGTCCTGCTTCATATCTTCCAGAGTTTGGGTCAGCTGCACAGCCAAATCCTCATGGGTGTCCTTTGCAAAGGCAACGCCAAGTTCGGAACTGTAAGGACTCTCTGCCAGCACACGGTAACTGCTTTCATCCAGATTTGTCAACTTGGCTACCAGTGCTTCATGGCCCGCGACGGCATCTACATAGCCTTTGCGCAGTGCCGCAAACATATCCTCTGTCGTCTCAAAGCTGTTGACTTGCTTGACCTCGGGCAGCAAAGAGGAAATTTCGCCGAGAAACAGCGACTCCGCCTTTGTGGTTGCCTGTACGCCGATGCGCTTACCGGCCAGATCGGACAGCGACTGGATATCGCTGTCCGCACGAACAGCCACGACCTGACGGCTGTACATATACGGACCGGCCCATTGGTACTTGGTTTCCCGCCCGCTCATGCTGAAGCATGACCAGATACAGTCGATCGTTCCGTCGCTGAGAAGGTTGTCTTTGTCCGGCCATGAAATCGTCCGGAATTCCGGCGTATAGCCAAGTCGTGAAAACGCTTCCGTTGCCAGTTCCACGTCGATGCCGGCAAACTGCCCGTTCCTGTCCAGATAGCTGTAAGGGTCAAACACATCAATGCCGACCACAATCGTCTGCGGCGCAGTCTCTGCCGCAGAGTGCGGCTGTGCGGAACAGGCGCACAGACCTGCCATAAAAAGCATAGCCAAAGCCATAAGCAGGCCATACACTTTTGCCCTGCTCATTGACGTTTTTCCTGTGTGGTGATGCCCGTTTGAAAAATGGAACATGCGCTTCCCTTCCTTATTATATAGGTTGTATACCGCTTGCCGCCGAACCCTGTCGGACGCAGCAAGCCATGAAGTAAACCATATTATAACTTTTCCGAATTGGAATTTTATCATACTACGGACATTATTGCAAGTGCTTTGCCTTGCTTTTGGCTTACAGTTTACCACATTTATACAATATCCGACGATAACGCCAAAAGGCAGTTTCAGCTATTGAAAAAATCTGACAGAAGTGCTATAACAAGGATGGATTACAGTAAATTGAGAGAGATGACATGTATGTATTCCATCTTCCGTGATTTGGCAATTATTATTCTGAGCGCCAAGTTTTTTGGCCTGGCTGCCCGCAAGTGCAAGGCTCCGCAGGTGGTCGGTGAAATTCTCGCCGGTCTGCTGATTGGGCCTTATCTGCTCAATCTGGTGCAGATCAACGACACGATCTCCGTTTTTGCTGAAATCGGCGTTGTGCTGCTGATGTTTTCCACAGGACTTGGCACCAACCTGAAAGAACTGATGCGGGCCGGGCCTATTGCCACGCTGATTGCCTGCATCGGTGTGCTTGTGCCGTTGATGGGCGGTACGCTGCTCTACAGCGCATTCTACGGCTTTTCGGCAATCGGCAGCCCGGAATTCTTCCGCGCATTGTTTATCGGCACGATTATGACCGCAACCAGCGTGTCCATCACGGTGGCAACGCTGCAGGAGTTGGGCCACTTAAAGAGTTTCCTTGGCACTACCATTGTCAGCGCTGCCGTCATTGATGATGTCATCGGCATTATCGTGCTGACCTGTGTGCTGGGTGCCAGCTCCGGTGAGGGCATCGGCATCGGCGGCGTGCTGGTCCAGACCGCGCTGTTCTTTCTGGTTGCCGTTGGTATCGGCTATGTGTTCCACTGCGCCATGAAGTGGCTGGATTCCCGCAATCCCCATACGCAGCGCATAACGATTGCCAGTCTTGCATTCTGCTTTGCAATGGCCTATATTGCCGAGAAATACTTTGGCATTGCGGATATTACCGGCGCTTACATTGCCGGTATCGTTCTCTGTACGCTGCACGACGCCGCTTATGTGGAGCGCCGGGTCGACATCAGCAACTATGTGATTTTTGCGCCGATTTTCTTTGTCAGCATCGGTTTAAAGACCGACATCAGCGGACTGACGCCGGAGATTCTGCTGTTCAGTGTTTGCTTCGTTCTCGTTGCCCTGCTGGCAAAAATCATCGGCTGCGGACTGGCGGCCAGAGCCTGTCGTTTCAACTGGGGAGACTCTCTTAAAGTCGGTGTCGGCATGATGACCCGCGGCGAGGTCGCCTTGATCGTGGCTCAGAAGGGCCTTGAGGTCGGCGTTGTCGAGCCTGTTTATTTTACGGCGGTCATCCTTTTGATCGTGGTTTCCAGCGTCGCCACGCCGCTGGCGCTGAAAGCGCTGTTCACGAAAATGCCCCCTGTCCCCCATCCAAGTGAAGCAAAAAAGTGACCGCTGCATAACCCCCCGCTTGTCAGCCAATGTCGGTGCCGGATGACTCATGATGAAAGAAAAGCCCTGAAGGCAGGCTTAAAAGTGAGAAGCTGCTCATTCCCTACGGAGTGAGCAGCTTCTTTTGTGGCAAAATATGCGAAAATGCGAGATAATACGGCGCAGCAACGGCCTGCCGGTGGGCGCTTTGCATTTATCGCAGCTTATTTTCCCAGTCGACATTTGAAATCTGTATATCCGAACGTCACGATTTTCCGCGTAGTGCCGTCGGGCTTGCGGGCGTAAATACCGGGCAGGGGCATACCGTTGAAGGTGTTGTTCTTGCAGGTGGTGTAAATGGCCATATCGCCGAACACCAGCAGATCTCCCACGGCAGGCACAGCGTCAAAGCTGTAATCACCGATGACATCCCCCGCAAGGCAGGTCGGCCCGGCCAACCGCACAGTGCAGGGCTTTTCGTCGGGTTCCCCTGCCCCCAGCAGCGGCGGGCGGTAGGGCATCTCGATCACGTCCGGTGTATGGCAGGCGGCGCTGGCATCCAAGATGGCAACCGTCGTATCGCCGTTTTGCACCACGTCCAGCACGCGGGTCAAGAGATACCCTGCGTTCAGGGCGCAGGCCTCGCCGGGTTCCAGATAAACCGTCACGCCCCAGTCATTCCGGGCGCGGCGGATACATTTTTCCAAAGTGGCCATGTCGTAGCCGGGGCGGGTGATGTGATGCCCGCCTCCGAAGTTCAGCCACTTCATTTTTGGCAGCAAATCGCCGAATTTCTCTGCCACTGCGTCCAGCGTCACGGCCAGCGCATCGGCGTCCTGCTCACATAAAGTGTGAAAGTGCAGGCCGTCCAACAGCCCGGGCAGGGCAGAATTTTCTGCCGCTGCCGCGTCCCACTGGGCGCGGGTCGTGCCCAAACGGCTGCCGGGGGCGCAGGGGTCGTAAATCGCGTGGCCGTCCTGGGTCGAGCACTCGGGATTGATGCGCAGTCCCACACTTTTGCCCGCCGCCTTGGCCGCGGGGCCAAATTTTGCCAGCTGTGCGGGCGAGTTGAAGACGATATGGTCAGCGTACCGCAGCAGCTCGTCTATTTCATCTGCGCGGTAGGCCGCGCAGAAAACATGCACTTCTTTGCCGGGCATTTCCTCCGCGCCGAGCCGCGCCTCAAACAGGCCGCTGGCCTCGGTGCCCGCGAGGTGCGGCGCCAGCAGCGGGTACAAATTGTAGTTGCTGAACGCCTTTTGCGCCAGCAGCACCTTGCACCCGGTACGACGGGCCAGCCCGCCCAGAATCTCCGCGTTGCGGGTCAGGGCAGCTTCATCCAGCAGGTAGCAGGGCGTGGGCAGGGCGGAAAATTCCGGCGGCACTGCGCCGTCGATGGCCGCAAACGGCGGCCGTGCGTCGCGCTGCGCCATCAGTCCACGAGAACCGGGTCATGGTTCTCGCTGCGGGGCAGGCCGTACTTGTCCAGCGCGTCGAGGAACGGGTCGGGGTTGAACTCCTCCACCGTGTAGACGCCGGGCTTGGTCCACTCGCCGGTCAGCATCATCAGCGCACCGCACATCGCGGGCACACCGGTGGTGTAGCTGATGGCCTGACTGCCGACCTCGCG
>ENA-OPVK01002286-OPVK01002286.1-human-gut-metagenome-genome-assembly--contig:-NODE-2286-length-10070-cov-2.318422_pt1 | contig 10070 bp, 6 predicted proteins | sample MGYA00241495_ERZ501982 | MGnify/ENA primary metagenome ERZ501982 (study PRJEB25962, sample SAMEA2042002) | human gut metagenome | biome: human gut; feature: human-associated habitat; material: faeces...
TGATGTGGCAAAGGCATTGAAGGGCACGGGTATTCCTTTGATTGCTGATGGCGGTTTGCGTTATTCGGGCGACGTGGTGAAGGCGTTGGCTGCCGGTGGTTACAGCGTGATGATCGGTTCGCTGGTTGCCGGAACGGAAGAGTCTCCGGGCGATACGATTATTTTCAACGGTCGTAAGTTCAAGTCTTATCGAGGTATGGGATCGCTGGAAGCTATGGAAAATGGTTCCAAGGACCGCTACTTCCAAAGCGGTACCAGTGATGTGAAGAAATTGGTTCCGGAGGGCATTGCCGCCCGCGTTCCTTATAAAGGCACTTTGTATGAGGTGATTTATCAGTTGGTTGGCGGTCTGCGTGCCGGTATGGGATATTGCGGTGCAGCCAATATAGAGAAACTGCACGATGCCAAGTTTACCCGCATTACTAATGCAGGTGTACTCGAAAGTCATCCGCACGATGTATCTATAACTAGTGAGGCACCGAACTATAGCCGTCCTGAGTAAGATAATAACAAAATAATAGTGAATGCCCGGAGAGAGATTGCCGCTTTCCGGGCATTTTGTTTATATTTGCAGCCGTATAAAAAGAACGGATGGTGCTTATGGTTAGATTGCTTTGGGTGTTTGTCTTCCTTGGGTTCGGATTGGCTGTTTCGGCTCAGGACGATCCGGTACTGATGCGTATCAATGGAAAGGAGGTCCTCCGTTCTGAATTCGAACGTAGCTATAATAAGGACGGTACCTCTGTCGGTGCAGGCCGGAAGGCATTGGATGTATATGTGAATAAGTTTATAGACTTCAGGCTGAAAATAGAGGCTGCCGAAGTTGCGGGATTGGATACTTCCTGTGTCTTCCAGAAGGAGCAGGATGAATATCGCCGTTGTCTGATTAAATCATACCTGACAGATGAGAAGACGACAGAGCAGGCGGCACGGCAGTACTATGACAAGATGAAATCCGACCGGCGTGCAGGTCGGGTATATGTGAAGCATATTTTTAAATATCTCCCCCAGAATATTTCCGGTCATACCTTGCGTGAGGTGGAGTTCAGGATGGATTCTATCTATAGGGCTCTTGCAAAGGAAGGGGGAAGTACGTCGTCTTTCGATGCTTGCGTCGAGCAATTTTCCGATGAGAAGAAAGCGTTTTGGGTGGGTTGGCTGCAGATGCCGGCGGAGTTTGAGGATATTGTATTCGGGTTGAATGCCGGAGAGATTTCCCGTCCGTTCCTCACTCCTCAAGGCATTCATATCGTGAAAGTACTCGAACAGCAGGATATCCTTCCTTTTGAGAGGATGAAGGACAAAATCATCCGTTGTCAAACCCGTCGTCATGGAATGGATAAAGGAACGCGGGCTTTTGTGGAGAAACTGAAGAAAGAGTATCACTATATGCCGGATAAAGCCGGTATCGACGAACTGCTGGCTAAAGGAAGCACTTCCCGTACATTGTTTACATTGGATGGCAAGGCATACGGTGGAAAAGAATTTGTCGGATTTGCCGCTGCTTATCCGGCAGGGATGCGCAGACAGTTGGAGGCTTTTACAGTAAAAACGATTCTGGACTATGAAAACTCCCGTCTGGAATTGAAGCATCCCGAATTCTGTGCGTTGGTGCAGGGGCATCGTGACAGCATGTTGCTTGCCGAAATCACTGACCGTGAAGTGGGAAAGAGGAGTGTGGTGGATGAAGCGGGATTGAAAGCATATTTTGAGGCGCACCGTTCGGACTTCCATTGGGACGAACCGCGTTATAGGGGTATTGTGCTGCATTGTACTACCAAGCGAGTGGCGAAGCAAGTACGGAAATTTCTGAAACAGATTCCGGAAGAGGAGTGGATGGATGCCATCCGTCTCACTTTCAATGCCGGCGATACTCCCAAGGTGCAGGCAGAGCAAGGATTATTTGCCCCCGGTGATAATGCATATGTGGATGATTTGGTGTTCAAAGGGAAGGATGCGACTCCGGTTTTGTCATTTCCCTTTACTGCTGTACAAGGTCGTAAGCAGAAGGGACCGGACAGTTGGCAAGAGGTGCGAGAGCCGCTCGTAACCGCTTATCGGAACTATTTGGAAACGCATTGGGTGGCAAAGTTGCGTGCTGCCGGTAAGGTTGAAATTGACCAAGAGGTTTTAAAAACCGTTAATAATCACTGATGCAACCGATTAAAACACTATCTTCGTACCTCAAAACGAAGTAAATATCAGTTGGTGATGCGAACAACCTGCTTTGGGCTTTTAATTTTCCTTCTCTGTGCGGCGTGCAGCGAGCAGCACGACCATAAAGGGCGGACACCGTTAGTGGAGTTGGACGGCAATTTCCTTTACCGGGAAGATTTGCAATCGGTACTTCCGACCGGTTTGTCCAAAGACGACAGTCTGTTGTTTGCAGAACATTATATCCGTAATTGGGTGGAAGATATTTTGTTGTACGATAAAGCGCAGAGCAATATTCCCAATAACGGTGAGATTGATAAACTTGTGGAGAATTATCGCAAAGCATTGATAATGCATACCTATCAGCAGGCTTTAATACATCAGCGACTATCAGAGGAGATTTCAGAACAAGACTTGACGGATTATTACGAGAAGAATCAGGCGCTCTTCAAGGTGGAACGTCCGTTGATGAAAGGCTTGTTCATCAAAGTTCCTTTGACAGCCCCACAGCTGGGCAATGTTCGTCGCTGGTACAAGATGGAAACCCGTGAGGCGGTGGAACATCTGGAAAAGTACAGTCTGCAGAATGCTGTGAGGTATGAGTATTTTTATGATAAATGGGTGCAGGTATCGGAAGTACTGGATATGCTGCCCTTGAAGGTTTCTGATGTGGACGAGTATCTGGACAAGAATCGCCATGTAGAGCTGAAGGATACAGCTTTCCATTATTTCCTGAATGTGAGCGATTATCGCCCGGTGGGAGAGCAGGAACCCTATGAGTTTGCCCGTAGGCAAGTGAAGGATATGCTGCTGAACGTGAAGCAGGTGGAATTCATGAAGCAAGTGAAGGATGATTTGTACCAACGGGCGGTGAAAAGAGACAAGATTAAATATTATTTAGAATAAGACACCAAGAATGAAACAGTGTATGAACTTTAAGTTTGTAATTTTATTTGCCTTGACGCTATTAGTCGGTTCTACCGTTTATGGACAAGACAACGTGATTGATGAGGTAGTGTGGGTAGTAGGTGACGAGGCTATACTGAAGTCCGAAGTGGAAGAGGCACGCATGAGTGCATTGTATGAAGGACGTAAATTTGACCGTGACCCTTATTGCGTGATACCTGAGGAGATAGCCGTGCAGAAACTGTATCTTCATCAGGCTGCCCTCGACAGTATCGAAGTATCCGAGAGTGAGGTTATCCAGCGTGTGGACTATATGACGAACATGTATATCGCCAATATCGGTTCGCGCGAGAAAATGGAGGAATACTTCAACAAGACTTCCAGCCAGATTCGTGAAACGCTGCGCGAGAATGCCCGTGAAGGATTGAAGGTTCAGAAGATGCAGCAGAAACTGGTGGGCGAGATTAAGATAACTCCGGCCGAGGTGCGCCGTTACTTCAAGGATTTGCCGCAGGACAGCATTCCTTATATCCCTACCCAGGTGGAGGTGCAGATTATCACTCAGCAGCCTAAGGTCCCTTTGGAGGAAATAGAAGATGTAAAGAGACGTTTGCGTGAGTATACCGACCGTGTCAATAAGGGTGAAAGCTTTTCCATGTTGGCTCGTCTGTACTCCGAGGACCGTGGTTCGGCCATGCGTGGCGGTGAGATTGAATTCTCAGGACGCGGTATGCTGGACCCCGCTTATGCCAATGTGGCTTTCAACTTGCAAGACCCCAGCAAGGTTTCCAAGATTGTAGAGTCTGAATATGGTTTCCATATCATTCAGTTGATAGAGAAGCGCGGTGACCGTATTAAAACACGCCACATTCTGTTGAAACCGCATATTCCGGAAGAAGCTCTGGCTGCCGGTTGTGCCCGTTTGGACTCTATTGCTGATGATATCCGCAATAACAAGTTCTCTTTTGAAGAGGCTGCCTCCGTGCTTTCGCAGGATAAGGATACGCGCAACAATCATGGTTTGTTGCCGAATCCTAATACGAACACTTCCCGTTTTGAGATGCAGGAACTTCCCCCTGAAATAGCCAAGGTGGTGGATAAGATGAAAGTGGGCGAAATCTCCGAAGCCTTCACCATGATTCCGCAAAAGACCGGAAAGGAAGAGTGCGTGATTGTGAAGCTGAAGAGCCGTACGATGGGACACAAGGCTACCATTGCCGATGACTATCAGAACTTGAAAGAGATTGTGTTGGAAAAACGCCGCGACGAAGTGCTGGACAAGTGGATTCGTGAGAAGCAGAAGCACACATATGTCCGTATCAAGGATAATTGGAAGAATAACTGTACGTTCAAGTATCCGGGCTGGATTAAAGAATAATCCGGAAGAATTTACATAGATTTGTATGCAAAAGAAGAATACAAAAAATCATTTCCTGAACAAGCATAGATACCTCCTGGTAGGTATTCTATGCTTGTTTGGTATCTGTCTGCTGAGTGCGCAGGACAAGAAGAAGAGTACTGGTGCACCGGAGAAGAAGAAAGTGGACTCGATTGAACAGAAAAAGACGGAGACGCCGGAAAAGAAGAAGACGCGCGTCGATTTGTTGTACGCAGATGAGGCGCAGGCGGACAAACAGTTGCGTCCTGATGTGCAGGTACTCATCGGATCGGTGAGGATGAAGCATGACAGTATGTACATGTTCTGTGACAGTGCGCTGATATTCGAAAAGATAAATTCTGTGGAGGCATTCGGCAATGTGCGTATGGAGCAGGGCGACACCTTGTTTATCTATGGAGACTATCTGTATTATGACGGCATGTCGCAGTTGGCCATGCTGCGTGAGAATGTACGTATGATAAATCGTAATACGGTGCTGACAACTGACAGTTTGAACTATGACCGTCTGTACGATTTGGGCTATTACTTCGAAGGCGGTACGCTGACCGACGAGGATAATGTGCTGACTTCCGAGTGGGGAGAATATAGCCCTGCCACTAAGTTGGCTGTCTTCAACCATGACGTGAAGTTGGTCAACCCGAAGTTTGTTTTGACTTCGGATACCTTGAAGTATAGTACAGCTACTAAGATTGCCACAATTTTAGGACCCTCCGACATTGTGAGTGACCAAAATCATATTTATTCCGAACGTGGCGTGTACAATACGACTACTGAGCAGGCAGAACTGCTCGACCGTTCCGTACTGACTAACGAAGGCAAGAAACTGACCGGTGACAGCCTTTTCTACGACCGCATCTTGGGATACGGCGAGGCTTTTGACAATGTACAGATGAATGATACGGTCAACCGGAACATGTTGACTGGCGACTATTGTTTCTACAACGAACTGACCGGAAGCGCCGTTGCCACCAAACGTGCCGTAGCTATCGACTATTCGCAGGGCGACAGTCTGTTCATGCACGGTGATACTTTGAGGCTGATTACCTACCATATGAATACCGATTCCATGTACCGGGAGATGCGTGCCTATCATAAGGTGCGTGCTTATCGCACGGATGTGCAGGCCGTATGCGATTCGTTGGTGTATAATTCCAAGGACTCTTGCATGACGATGTATACCGACCCTATCTTGTGGCACGGGGAACAGCAGTTGTTGGGCGAGGAAATTAAAATTTACATGAATGATAGTACCATCGATTGGGCGCATATCATCAACCAGGCCCTGGCGGTAGAGAAAAAGGACAGTATTCACTATAACCAAGTTTCCGGTAAGGAGATGAAAGCTTTCTTCATAGATGGAGACATGCGTCTGGTGGAGGTAAACGGCAATGTACTGGTGGTGTATTATCCGGTGGAGGAGAAGGATAGTTCGCTCATTATGATGAACTATTCGGAAGGCGGACTTTTGAAAATGTACTTGAAGGAGAGAAGGATGGAGCGCGGAGTCTTTGTTGGAAAGACTACCGGTACAGCCTATCCTCTGGACCAGATTCCACCAGATAAGAGCAAACTGCCTTCTTTTGTCTGGTTCGACTACATCCGTCCGCTCAACAAGGAGGACATCTTCGAGTGGAGGGCTAAAAAAGCAGGTGAAGTATTGAAGAAAAGTGACCGGAAACCTGTAACTTCGCCAAGGAATATGCATATTAAACGAAATAATAAGTAGCGTCATGGGAATGTTTGCAATGCGGAAGCCTCGTGGCTTCAATCATAGCTATATCTATGTGGATGAACGGAAAGAGAAGTTGGCGAAGATGGAAGAAAACGCCAAGCGTGACCTGGGTATGCTGCCGGAAAAGGAATTCTCGCCCGAGGATATACGGGGCAAATTCATAGAAGGAACAACTCACCTGAAGCGGCGTAAGGAGAGCGGACGTAAGCCGATGCATTTGGGCATAATCCTTGTTGTCATAGCTGTGCTGATTTATCTGTGGTATGCCATCAGCAGCGGAATCATATAAAGTGAAGAATAATGAATGAAGAGTTTGGCTTCTTTAATTTTTAATTCTTAATTTTTAATTGTAATGAGCGATATCATTCATTTGCTGCCCGATTCGGTTGCCAATCAGATTGCTGCCGGAGAGGTGATTCAGCGTCCGGCATCTGTTGTGAAGGAATTGGTGGAAAATGCAATTGATGCCGAAGCAGAGGAAATACATGTGCTGATTACCGATGCGGGCAAGACCTGCATCCAGGTGATTGATGACGGGAAGGGTATGTCCGAAACGGATGCGCGCCTTTCTTTTGAACGTCATGCGACTTCAAAGATACGCGAGGCTGCCGATTTGTTTGCCCTACGCACCATGGGCTTCCGTGGAGAAGCGTTGGCTTCCATTGCTGCGGTAGCTGAAGTGGAGTTGAAAACACGCCCGGCCAGCGAGGAGCTGGGGACGCGACTGTTGATTGCCGGCTCTAAAGTCGAGAGCCAGGAAGCCGTTTCCTGCCCTAAGGGAAGCAATTTTTCCATCAAGAACCTATTCTTCAATATTCCTGCCCGGCGTAAATTCCTGAAAGCCAACTCTACGGAGTTGAGCAATATCCTTACGGAATTCGAGCGTATAGCGTTGGTGCATCCTGAGGTAGCCTTCTATCTGTATAGTAATGATACGGAATTGTTCAATCTTCCGGTAATGCCTTTGCGGCAACGCATCATGGCAGTTTTCGGAAAGAAACTGAATCAGCAGTTGCTGTCCGTAGACGTCAATACGACGATGATAAAGATTTCCGGTTTTGTTGCCAAGCCGGAAACCTCGCGCAAGAAAGGAGCGCACCAATACTTTTTTGTGAACGGGCGTTATATGCGTCACCCCTATTTCCACAAAGCAGTGATGGACGCTTATGAGCAGCTGATTCCTGCCGGTGAGCAAATCTCCTACTTTATTTATTTCGAGGTAGACCCTGCCAATATCGATGTGAACATCCATCCGACGAAGACGGAGATTAAGTTCGAGAATGAGCAGGCTATCTGGCAGATTCTGTCGGCTGCGGTCAAGGAATCCTTAGGTAAGTTTAGCGCTATACCTACTATCGATTTTGATACCGAGGACATGCCGGATATTCCTGCATTCGAGCAGGCTCGTCCGATAGAGCCTCCGAAGGTACACTATAACACGGATTTCAATCCCTTCAAGACGTCTTCCGCTTCTTCCTATGGAGGTGGTGGCAATTATTCGCGTCCCAAAGTGGAGTGGGAGGGGCTTTATTCCGGTTTGGAAAAAGCCAGCAGGATGAACGAGCCGATGGAGGAAGAACCTTTTGCAGAGGATACGGTTACCGGTACGGCTCCAAGAGAGGAGGAGAGGGTTCCTTATTTCCAGGAAACGGTTCCTTCCGAGGCAAGCGCCTCTTTCTACGGCAATGAGGCAACGGTAGAGAAAGGAGCGCAACACTTCCAGTTCAAGGGGCGTTTTATTCTGACTTCCGTTAAATCGGGTCTGATGCTGATAGACCAGCATCGGGCGCATGTCCGGGTATTGTTCGACCGCTATATGAGTCAGATTCGACAGAAACAAGGGGTATCGCAGGGGGTATTGTTTCCGGAGATTATCCAGTTGCCGGCTTCGGAAGCTGCCGTGCTGGACGGTATATTGGAAGATTTGTCGGCAGTAGGCTTCGATTTGAGCCCGCTGGGTGGCGGCAGCTATGCCATCAACGGCATACCTTCGGGCATAGAGGGATTGAACCCGGTGGAATTGGTCCGGAATATGGTACATACTGCTATGGAAAAAGGGAATGACGTTAAGGAAGAGGTACAGACAATTCTTGCATCGACCTTGGCGCGTGCTGCGGCCATCGTTTATGGACAAGTGCTGAGCAACGAGGAAATGTCCAATCTCGTGGACAATCTGTTTGCATGCCCATCCCCGAATTATACTCCGGACGGAAAGACGGTGCTGGCGACCATTAAAGAAGACGACATAGAAAAGCTTTTCTCCAAATAAGGGAGAGTGCTTTCTTTTGCATCAAGGCAAAAAAAGTACAAATATTCAGAACCTTTTAGTTCTGTTGGCGTTAATTAGACAGTTTGAATGATAAAGAGTTTAATTAACCACTTAACTATTTTAAGGTATATGAAAAAGATTCTAATGTTACTGGCTTTGGCCGGTGTGTCTTCTGTTGCCATGGCGCAGCAAAAGACTGAAGTTGTGGAAGAATTTGGTGTTATCCAGGTTCAGGATAAATATCAGGTAATCACTAATCCGTTCTGGAGTAATTGGTTTTTCTCTATAGGCGGTGGTGCCGAAGCAACTTTTGGAGATAATGATAAGGCAGGAAGTTTTGGCAAGCGTATCAGTCCGACGCTGAATTTTGCCATCGGCAAATGGTTCACCCCGGGACTGGGAGTACGTCTGCAATATAGCGGCCTTCAGGCAAGAGGATATACGTATGATGCAGGTGCTGACTACGTGAAAGGCACTCAGATGGATGACGGCTACTACAAACAGCGTTTCGACTATATGAATCTGCACGGAGATGTGATGTTCAATCTGAATGCGCTGTTTGGAGGATACAACCAGCACCGTGTGTATGAAATCATTCCTTATGTAGGTGCTGGCTTCACTCACAACTACACAAAGCCTCACCGCGAAGCTCTGTCTGTAAACGCGGGTATCATCAATCGCTTCCGTATTTCGAATGCGATAGATATTAACCTGGAGCTGAGCGCAATGGGCGTTGAAGATAAGTTCGATGGCGAAGTTGGCGGCGATCATGGATATGATGGCGTGCTGAGTGCAACGGTGGGGTTGACATACCGTTTCCCCGCCCGTGGATTCCGTCGCCCGATGCCTCAGTTGATTTCTCAGGTAGAGCTGGCTGCCATGCAGGCACAGCTTGCAGAGATGGGAGCTGCCAACCAGCAGTTGCAGAATGCACTGGTTGCCGCACAGAACCAGCCGGTGGCCGAAGTTACAGAAACGGAAGTGATTGTTCCCGATCCGGACATTGCACCGCGTACTGTATTCTTCAAGATTGGCTCTGCAGAAGTTTCTCCGCGTGAAGCAATGAACTTGTCTTATCTGGCAGATCAGATGAAGCAATTCCCGAACGCCACTTACACTGTAAACGGATATGCAGACTCTGCAACCGGTACGCCGGCATTCAACAAAGAGTTGAGTTTGAAGCGTGCACAAGCCGTGGTCGATGTATTGGTAAAACAATACGGAATCCCTGCTGACCGCTTGAAGGTAGATGCCGGTGGTGGTGTCGACAAGTTCGGACAACCGATTCTGAACCGTGTAGTGTTGGTGAAATCAGCCAACTAGGAGACGGGATAAAAGAAATAAGCTACAAGTTACTAGCTACAAAAGACGAGGGGCATGCGTTACCGTGACGCATGCCCCTTTTCTTATTAACTTATGTGCTCTTCCCTTATTCCCCTCCGAATTTCTTTATTTGCTCTGCAATCAGTTCCGCATCATCAAAGTAGTTTATTTTCATTGCCTTGCGTACATCATCCAAAGTTGCGGCGGCAGTTTCTCTGGCAGTTTCGCAACCTTTCTTCAGCATGTCGTAGATGGCAGGGATGTCTTTTTCAAACTCCTTGCGGCGG
>ENA-OPVK01002291-OPVK01002291.1-human-gut-metagenome-genome-assembly--contig:-NODE-2291-length-10046-cov-2.541788_pt1 | contig 10046 bp, 10 predicted proteins | sample MGYA00241495_ERZ501982 | MGnify/ENA primary metagenome ERZ501982 (study PRJEB25962, sample SAMEA2042002) | human gut metagenome | biome: human gut; feature: human-associated habitat; material: faeces...
ATCTTTCCAGTCTGCAACTTCATCAATATGACATACCGGAACATTTTCTGTTAAAATAGTTACATTTTTAGGATTTCTTCTTGTAAATACAGCAACTAATTCCATATCATTAGCTTCTTTAACTGCGCATTCTACACCTTTTCCCAGGTTTCCATAACCTAAAATACCAATTCTTGTTTTCATTTCAGTCTCCTTCGTTAATATATATTTTACTTAATCAGCACTTGCAATCATTAGTCTTCTTTAATTGACATATTGTAAGTTTTCGCCACAAAAATTATAGAATTTTTCCACTGATTTGACAATGTCTTTTCTGATATAGTTCTCTTTGTTTTCCATGTTTAAAATCTCCCTTTTATTTAATTTTCTTCTATAAAAACAAGTTTTAACTTCTTATTTTTTGGCTGTGAGGTAAGAAACTTGTTTAAAAACACAATCTGTGTATCAGACAATTCAGAGCCGCCAGTAAACATTAAACGGAGCTTTACTTTTTCCGTTGGCTGTTCTTCCTGTACTTTCTGTGTTTCTTCTGTTTCCTGCTCTTCTACAGGTTCATTCATTACGTTATCTACAGCGTCAGCTTCTTTATATAGTTCTTCTTCGTCTTCGGGATTATCTGGAAGAGCAGAAGCGTCTATATTCGGCTTGACACTTGTAGCAATAGCGTTAATATTTAATTTTTCCTTAATTAAGGCTTTCAAGTTGCGTGTTGATAAATCGGAGGTTATTCCCAATTCTTCAATCTGTTCAATAGTCAATTGCCGTAATAATACAAGCTGTGTTATGCTGAAATCTTTCAATCTTTCATCAAGATTATAGAAACCTGTCTGCTCATTCAAAGTGCAGAAGTTATTTACAATCATCAGCCAGTTAGAAACAGTACCGCGTGCGATATTAAATTCGTCATTCGCATAATCGTAAATGTTTTTGTATCCCTGTACTTCATAGAGCTTCTTGTCATATACAGTTTTAAGAACTATTGCAATTTTAAGCTGTGATTTTGAATAATTTTCAATTTCATTGTGAATCAGCTTATTAAGAGAATTACTTAAATTCTTCTTGTTTTCGTAATACACTAAACAATCAGCATAAAAGTTTTCATCTCCGGAATTGATGTAATTAATAAGTGCTTCACTGTTCTTTTCTTCCTGTGCTTCTTCCTCGGCTTTCTTCTGCTCAAGTCGTTCTTGCATAACCTCTTCAAGTGTCTTAGCTTCACCTTGTATATATTCTTTTTCCCATTCTGAAAAGCGTTCAGATACATACTTATGTAAATCTTCGTAATTGTCCGTTTTTGGAAATATCTCGGAATATTCACAATTAAGACTGTCTTTTATCTTTAACTCGAATGTGCTGCCATGTGCGATAAGAGTAAGGCAGCAATTCTTATAATTATCGTTTAAAGTGGCTTCACCCTCTTCTTTTAAGAAGAGGATTATATCTTTCATATCTTTTTTATAAAAAATCTTTTTTGTACTCATATTAATTACCTACCTTTCAAGAATAACGGCTTAACCGTTAACAATGAGACTATTAACTTCTATTGTGCCAGTGTAGAAAGTTTCCATATCTGAAAGAGTTGTAAATTTAACTCTTTTAGGTTCGTGAAACTTTTCGTTAAATCTGCCAAGATGAAAAATCTCTTGATAAGTAATAAAGCATTTTGTCTTGTTTAGTATAAGGTAATTAATACCTTTACAACTGTAAATGTAACCTTTTTTAAATTCTCTCATGTTGTTATCTCCCTTGTGTTTACTGGATTTAAAAGCGCTTTCCTCAATCACAAGTTAATTATATAATTTACAATAATAACAATTAATCCCTTTTCGCTTTTTATAAAGCAGAATGTATGCTATAATAGGTACATTCGTGTATTTATGAAAGGAAAAGGGATTATTTTATGTCAAACATTATTATTTTAGCAGCAATTATACTTTACCTGGGAATGGTAGTATGGATAGGTGTAATCTGTTCTAAGAAGAACAGTGATGTAGGAGACTTCTATCTTGGTGGAAGAAAGTTAGGACCTGTTGTTACTGCAATGAGTGCAGAAGCGTCAGACATGAGCAGTTACCTGCTTATGGGTGTTCCGGGACTGGCATACCTTACAGGTCTTGCTGACGCAACATGGACAGCAATTGGTCTTGCACTTGGTACATACCTTAACTGGCTTATTGTTGCCAAGAAGATAAGATTATATTCACATGGTTATCAGGCAATAACACTTCCTGATTATTTTTCTAAGAGATTCGGGGATGACAAGCATGTAATTACATTAATATCAGCAGCACTTATTGTAATATTCTTTATACCATACACAGCATCAGGCTTTGCTGCCTGCGGAAAGCTGTTTAACAGTCTTTTAGGTTTTGATTATCATGCAGCAATGATTGTCAGTGCTGTTGTTATTGTACTTTACTGCACAATGGGTGGATTCCTTGCAGCAAGTACATCAGATCTTGTACAGAGTATTATTATGACATTCGCACTTGCTGTCGTTGTAATATTCGGAATTGTGCAGGCTGGGGGAATGGGAGCTGTACTTGATAATGCCAAGGCACTTCCAGGATATCTTGATATGTTCCACACACATATTGCAGAAACTAACAGTTCAGGAGACTATGGATTCTTTAAGATTGTTTCAACACTTGCATGGGGACTCGGATACTTCGGTATGCCACATATCCTTTTAAGATTCATGGCTATTGAAGATGAGAACAAGTTAAAGATTTCAAGAAGAATTGCTACTGTATGGGTATTCATATCACTTATTGTTGCAACTGGAATCGGTGTAATAGGACTTACACTTTCAAAGAATGGTATTATTGATACCCTTACAGGTTCAGAATCAGAGACAATTATTGTTAAGATATCACATTATCTTTCAACATTTAACCCTGTAGCAGCATTCATAGCAGGAATTATCCTTGCAGGTATTCTTGCAGCAACCATGTCAACAGCAGATTCACAGCTTCTTGCAGCTTCATCAGCAATATCACAGAACCTTGCAGTTGAGGTGTTACATATTAATATGTCTAAGAAGACATCAATGCTTGTTGCCAGACTTACAGTTGTTGTTATATCAGTTATATCAATATTCTTTGCACTTGATCCAACAAGTTCAGTTTTTAAGATTGTTTCATTTGCATGGGCAGGTTTTGGTGCGGCATTCGGTCCTGTGGTTCTCTGCTCACTTTTCTGGAAGAGAGCTAATAAGTACGGAATTGTATCAGGAATGATTGCAGGTGGAGCGATGATATTCATATGGAAATTCGGTATTGCAAAGCTTGGAGGAATATTTGCTGTATATGAACTGTTGCCAGCATTTATCTTCGCAACATTAGTTATTATTGTTGTAAGTCTTGCAACAGGAAAGCCATCTAAGGAAGTTATGGACAAGTTTGAAGAAGTTAAGAATATGAGCAAATAACTATAGAGAAGGTGCTTTATATATGGGATATACAATCGCGATATGTGATGATGATAAGACTATGGCAGACAAGCTGACGGCTTCATTGAAGAATGAGTTCATGAAAGCAGGCAGGAATGATGTAATCATAGATTACTATGACACAGGCGTGCAGTTACTGGAAGCTCTAAAGAATAAAATGTATAAAGCAGTACTCTTGGACATTAACATGGAGCCGATGGATGGATTTGCTGTGGCTGAGGCTATTGGAAAATCAGGATATAGGACTAAGATTATATTCGTTACTTCGCATGAAGATGTTGTATATGATACATTTGATTATACTCCGTTCTATTTTATCAGAAAGTCAAGATATGAGACTTATGTACAGAGAGTCGTTAAGAAGCTAATCGCCATTGATGGTTATGAAAAGACGATTGTTCTTGATGATAAAGATGGAATTATCAATATTAATTCAAGTGATATAACATATGTTCACAGTGAGGACCATTATCTTACAGTACATACGGCTGATGGGAATTCCTATGTAATCAGGAAGAATATGATGGAATTCGGACAGGATATAACAGGTACGGATATAGTAAGGGCTCATAAAAAATATATGATTAATTACAGGTATATTTCAAGAATCAACCAGAGTACTAATGAGGTTATTATGATTGATGGTGCAACTCTCAAGCTTGGAAGAAGCTATAAAGATACATTTATGAAGGGATATATGCAGTACAGGCACAACAGACAGACATATGAATGATATATTGTTAAATATTGTTAATATCAGAATGGCAATAATGATATGTATAGGAGTAATACTTGTAAGAGAGATATATCTGGTACTGAACGGCTATATTGCTAAAGCAGCGTATGTGGTATCGGCACTGGTTGTCATTGCTATAGCAGCTATTACTTATGGCGTGATATATATTGTAAATGTTAATCTTATTATATATAAAACGGGAATGTATGAGTTCACTGTTATAGTTATATATATGATATTAATTGCACTCGTGAATACATTTAAAACAATCAGACATGGCAGTTTTACGAAGATAGATATAATTAATATAGCAGCATATGTTTTGGTATTATGTTTTAATATATATCTGTTAATCAGATTAGGAATTTCTGATGGCGGACATGATGTCATGCTGATTATGAACATTATAGTGTTAAGTCTGGTGCTTGCAATTATATTCTATAGAACGCTTGTAAGGCTCTATCAGGAGAATTACAAGGGACAAGAGGCAGAACATTTAAGAAATGTAATAGAGTCAGGTGAGGATTATCTTAAAAATGTTCAGGCAATGGATAAGCAGGTAAGAACTGTAAGGCATGATATGAATAATCAGCTTCAGGTTATATATGGTCTGCTTTCACAGGAAAGATATGAGGAAGCTAAGGATTTTCTTAAGCAGTACAGTATAAGTCTTGAGAAAACCAAGGAATATATTCATACAGATAATCCGATATTCAATACGGTTATTAATAATAAGATTGAATATGCCAAGAGTGAAGATATAATAATAACGACAGGTCTTCATAAGACATTAAAGCCTATGCATGGCAACGACCTGTACACAATTATGGGAAATGTGTTAGACAACGCAATAGAGGCTGAACTTAAAGAAGAACCGTGTAACAGGGAAATAGAAATCCGTTCTGTATGGAATGGCAATGATATGATTATAACTGTAGAGAATTATATATCGAAGTCAGTATTAAATGATAATAAAGAGCTTCATACAAGTAAGCAGGACAAGAAATCACATGGTCTTGGAATTCAGATTATTAAGAAGCTTGTAAAGAAGAATAATGGAACATGTGATTATCATGAAGAAGGTAATATGTTCTGTTGTGAAATAAGATGGTGATAGAGCCGGAACAGTTGGATTAATCCTTCTGTTCCGGTTTTTATATCTATGAAAATAGTCACCATGGCAGTTCACGACAAATTTGCTGTCGTTCACGACATTGGTGTTGAAATGGGGAAGATAGTGCAATACTATATAATTAGCTGTACAAACAAATGTTAATCAAGGAGGTATTTTAAATGGAAAGAGTAAAAAATACAGTGGCTTTTGTTGCAATGTTTATGATTGTTGCAATGAATATTGCACCATTAGCAGTTAAAGCAGGACAAGTATCATATCCGTGGGGGTTTGGGTTTGACTTTTCTGATGAAGTAGATTATACAGATATAGAAACAAAAAATACATCATCATCGGTTAGAATGACATGCGATATGGCTGATACAGACGGTTCGTATCGAGCAAGCGTTTGTGCTGCAACTTCTTATGACAATATTTATGATGCATCACATGGATATACTTATTATTTTTCAGAAGATACAACACATGATATGCTTAATTGGGTTAATGAAAATGGTTATAATAGAGCTTGCATTAAAGCTATATGTAACTATTGTGATGATGAGTATGGAACAAATTTTACAGGATATTGGAATCCTGATATTTACTAATTAATATTTAATAATGTTTGTACAGTGAAAAGTGAGGTTGTGATTATGAAGATATATAAAACATTACCATGCTTTTTCCTTATGGCTGCGTTGTGCGGATGTACAACGCAGTCCATAGAGGATGCTAAAGCAATAGAAGAGACAAAATCATATGCATACAGATATGAGTATGAAACTGATTCAGCAGGGGAGGCAGTAACTAAGATATACAATGAAAAGCCAACCTATGATGAGAATGAGCAGGTAGAAGAGTATCAACAGGGAGCATTGAGCAATAAAACAAGCATGATGAAGTTCATAAAGATGAATGAAACATTTGAATATTATGATTGTGAGTTTACGGTAAAAGAAGCGGTGGCTACACGAAATTATAATTATGCGAAAGAAATTATTGATGATAAATATATAGATGAAGTTATGAAATATTTTAAGAAACAGATTGCGTATGATGTCGATGGTAATTTAAAGGAAGATGACAATCGCACAGTGTGGATTAAGATACATATGAAATATAATGGAAATACTTCAAAAAATGTTAATATGTGTTCAGGTTTTGTTGTTAAGAAAGATGATGGAAAATTATATCCTTTTGGAGTGCAGTTATTTGTAGACAGAGAGGAACGTTTTACGAGCAGCAAAGATAATTCTATAGCATACTGTATGGACATTAATCCAGGAGATGAGTATGATATGTGGATTGGATTTGAAGCTCCTGTTGTGAATAGCTGGACGTATTATCTTGAAGGTTCATTTGGATATATATTCCAGCCTACCGGTTATACTGGATATCTTATAGAACTGGACATAGAAGATAGGGGATAATTATGCATGAATTAAATATTTTATTAAAGATAGAATTTAGAAGAGCATTTAAGAATAAATTGTTTGCCGCAAGTATTGTTATAGGTCTGGCATTGGCAGCAGGTGCATTTATCCAGACTGTTGTACCTCATATAGATGTACTTGGGGGATATGATGGAAGCGTGGCAAGTTATCCTCATTCAGTATTCACTTCATGGATGGGAATCGGAATAGGGTATGATATATGGGCGACTGTTTATTTATATGTATGTATATTACTTGCAGCATTGCCATATTGCTCAACATTTGTAAAAGATAATAACAGTCAGTATATATTGCAGTATTACAGCAGAATATCAAAGAACAGATTACATATTGCAAAGTTCATAACAACTTTCGTAGTTGGAGGATTGATTGTCGTAATTCCATTACTTGTTAACCTGATAGCAACAATGATGTTTGTTCCTGCGTTAAAGCCAATTGAAAATGGTCTTTTTATGGGAAACGGTTCTTCTTTTATGAATGTATTATTTGTGAAACATACGTTCATATATACGTTTATATATATTGTGCAATTCTTTATATATGGAGGAGCATTTTGTGTAATTGCCCTTGCTTCGTCATATATATTTAATAATTCTTTTCTGGTGATGCTTATGCCATTCGTTACATTTTATGGTTTGGGTGTTGTTTCCAATATGTTAAGGAATATGTTTGGAATGGACAGCTTTAATCCGATGAGATTACTGGCTTCTAATATGTTATCTGATAAGCAGCTTGCTGCATATATATTAGAACCAATAATTATAACTGTTATAAGCGGTATCATATTTTTTGTGAAAGGAGCAGATAATGAAGCATTGTAAATTAATAGTTTTATGTATAAGCTCTATTGCAATAGTAATATGTGCGGTGATGATTATAAGAATAAATGTGCTGTATCCTAATGCAGAGGTTATAAGTTATACCAAAGATAATCCGGTTGATATTAATGGTCTGGAAGTTAAGCCAATAGATTACTCGGTATATACATTAGATGAATTTTCGGAGATATCTTCGGAGTATGACAGGTATCTTAAAAGAGAGAATAAAGATAAGAAGCGGGTTGTTGTATTTACATTATCAGTAAGAAATACAACTGATGACATTATTAGTTATAGTCCATCTTTTGTCATGGTAATTGAAGAACTGTGTGCAAGTAATGGTGCATTTCCAATAATTAATAATGACAATCCATCACAGCAGAGTATTAATGTTTTGCCGGGTGAAGAAAGACAGCTGGTATTAAAAAGCATGCTTTCAACATCAATGCTTAAATACGAAAATTTTGATAAGATTGAATCATCAACAATGACGCTTGTATATTCGTTCTATCCATATAGAAGAAAGCTTGTATTTGATAAGAGGTGAATTTATGGGAAACAGAACGTGGAAAAAGCTGTGTTTTGCACTGATATATTTGATACCGGTTATTATATTCATTAGTACGCTTTCTAAAATGTATAAAGTGTTCTGGAATGTGAACGCATGCATGTCAGATTATTATCTTGCCGTATTTGATTGGAAGACGATTTCTTTCATGGGATTATTCGAGATGATATATGTATCTTTTGTATCTATTGTAATTATTAAAAGAAATATGACTTCGAATAGAATTGTTCTTTACCAGTTAATGGGAAAAATGTGGAGAGACTGCATTAAAAGAGGCATATTAATAACTTTGCTTATTCCAGTGGTTAATTGTCTGATTATAATGCTGACAGGGTTAAGAGAAGGGGCAGTTTTTGGATGCAACTGGAATATTACAGGAAGTTTAGCTAAAACATGGATACCTTATCATGAACTGGCATATGAGAATACATTTGCAGTAATAGTCCTCATGTTATTACTGGATATCTTAAGACTTCAGATTGTTTATGTGCTTTTATGTCTGCTTTACTGGATTACAAGATCGGCTGTGTGGAGTTTTATCATAATATATTTTAATGTATTATTTTTAAGTATAGGTAAAACAGGGCTGTTTGACAGATTTGTGATGTATCAGACGGACATGTACATATATGGAATATCTGTATTTAACAATATAGTACTGCCTGTTATTATCTGGGCGGTGTGTGCAGCAGTAAGTTATCTGACATTCAGGTTTTATAGAAAGGACATGCTTAAGAACTAATGAGATGTTTTATTAATGTATTTAAGGCAGAACTGAAAAGGTTTTGGAATATTGCATGGAAATTATACATAGCATTTGCAGTGTATTCTTTAATGCAGGCTTTAATATTCTTTGCTAATATGAACAAATCAATCAATAAGGGGAGGATAGCAGCAGTGTCGTTAGGCGACAGCCTTATGGATTTCTTTAAAGGAGCTAAAGAGTTCTATCCCGAAAGAAATCTGGCGATGGATATTCCGGTGCTTGAGATATTTGTCCTTTTATTTCTGCTTTTTATTGTTGCGTATTATATTAATTCGGACAGGAGTGCGTTAAGCAGGAGCATAATGATTGCCTCGCGTTCACCAGTGTACTGGTGGGTCAGTAAATATATTATCGCAGTATTAGCTGCACTTGTATATATGGTTCTGATAATTGTAACATTTGCAGTCAGTGGCTTTGCAGTTCTAGGAAATAAGTTCAGTCTGAGGATGCATTTTACCGCCAGAGAGAACATAAAACTCATACTTGGAAGTGAAGATATAAGCTGCAATACCAATGTTGTGTTACTTATGGTTCTGTGTACGCTTAGCTTAATTACTGCATGTATTATAATTCTGCTGGTTTCATATGTGTTTAACTCTATATTTGGATTTATTATTAATCTGTTGTTATTCATATTCAGCATATGTTATATGAAGTGGTTTGGCTTCTATAATTATATGATGATGTACAGAATCCCGCATGTTTATGACAGATGGTATCTTGGAGCGTTATTAATGCTGGGGATAGATGTGGGGATTATGGCTGCTGGAATTATATATTCAAGAAAAAGAGATTTTCTGTAGGAGGAGTAAGTATGTATATTGAATTGAAAAATGTATCTAAGAAAATTAAAGGCATTGATATTCTTGATGATGTCAGCCTTAGAATGGAATCTGGAAAGATATATGGTTTCAGGGGAAAGAATGGAAGTGGTAAGACAATGCTTATGCGTGCAATAGCAGGTCTTATCAAGGTTACAGGAACAGTTGATATTGATGGGAAGATATTAGGAAAAGATGAAATGTTTCCTCCAAGCATAGGAATTCTTATAGAGAATCCTTCATTTATCAGTAATTATACAGGATTTGAGAATTTAAAGACGCTGGCTTCTATCAGAGAACGGATTGATGACGATAAGA
>ENA-OPVK01002297-OPVK01002297.1-human-gut-metagenome-genome-assembly--contig:-NODE-2297-length-10029-cov-2.571987_pt1 | contig 10029 bp, 6 predicted proteins | sample MGYA00241495_ERZ501982 | MGnify/ENA primary metagenome ERZ501982 (study PRJEB25962, sample SAMEA2042002) | human gut metagenome | biome: human gut; feature: human-associated habitat; material: faeces...
GCAGATTATTTTCGCTTCTGTATCATATTAGGCGCGTAGTTGCGGATTTGAGGTTCATCACTCGCCACGGGGAAGGCAGTCTGGTTGTCACCACCGTCACTCCGTGTGACTGAAAGGCTTACCAATCTCGAGAGCGAAGCTTCGCGCTTAGAGAAGTCTTGCGCCGATGCCACTACGGCCATCATAGTGCCCAGCAGCATAAGAACTGTTTTCTTGATAAAATGCTTCATAACTAAATTGGTTTTAGGAAAGGAATATTAACGGACAGTCTGCTTGAAGACAATGGCTGCCCCTTGATCTGTAGTAATACGTATGACATAGACCCCAGACACAAGGGCTGTCAAGTCTGCCTGCGCCTCTTCGGCCCCGGGAGATAGCTGACATACCTTTTGCCCTTCTGGATTCCATATTTCCAGTTTCTCGATGACGCGGCCTTCCACCGACACACGATACTTGCGGCTGCCTGTCTGCTCCCATCTGAGGGCGCTCTTCTCGGGCAAGGCCGCCATACCGGTAGCCACTACATCGACCATGGCCGCTTCGGAGCGGTGGCCGTCGGCATAAAGCGCAGCGACATAATAGCGGCCGTCTTCTCCGCTGTGGGTTACCTGATAGCGGGTTGCATGGATATCGTTGGTAGTGAATATCGTCGAACCGCCATGCTTGACGTCATAGCCGATAAGCACAGGGTTATCCGCCATGCTCCGCACCGCCTTCACGGCGGCCTTTTCAAAGCGCTGCGCCGTGGCGCCGTGGCCTTTGGCCTTCTCCATGTGGAAGATGAGTTTCTCCGACAGCGTAGTTGGAATGGCGGCATGGTTTCCATGCCTGCCCGCTTTTGCTGAAGAAGCGACAGCCAATTCGTCACGATAGCCAATGGTGACGTCGTCAACCATAAAGCCCAGCGCATAGGCGTCTTTTGCTGTCGACCTATGATGGAAGGCGATATAGAAGTCTTTGCTTGTGTATGGCGCGAGGTCGATTGTCTGGCTTGACCAGTCCCATGATGTATCGTCGCCGTCGCCCGACAAAATCTTGTGGCCTTTCTCCAAGTCACCTGCCGTGGGTTGCCTGTCGCCGTCTGCCTCTACCACATAGACATCGAAGCGTTCGTAGCCTTTCTTCATCGCCAGCTTCAGCTCTTCAGCACCGGCTGGCATCTTCGGCAACACCGCCCAATCATCCATGTCGACGGCTTCCCTGGCGTTGAAATCATAGTTGTAACAACACAGTGCAGCCCTACCCTCATAAGCTTGCTGAGTATTTATCCTGAAGGTGTTCCCGTCGTTGTTGGCGTCTATGACGCGTATGTCTGCCGGGAAGCCGGCTGCGCCATATCCCTCGAAATCTTCCTTGTAGATAGGCTGAAGTAGGGGTTTCACCCATGAGAGCGTGACCATCCCTGTCTCGGCATCAAGGCTTCCGGTGAGGTTGCGCACCATCGCGTGGTTATCGTTGACGGTGATGAAGTCGTGCTTTGTCACCGTGTTCGACCCGCTGCGGCCGGTTGCTGTCATCGCGACGGTATACTTGCCCGGCAGGCTGAAGCGTATCAAAGGATCGCGCACGGTGGCGCCACCGTTCTCGAAAGCAACACCGTCTGCTGGCGTGACTGTCCAAGCGTAAGTGTCGGCGGCCGGGAATCCTGTGGTAGTGTTTTTAAGCGAAACCGCGTCGCCGGCCGTGATGACGCGCGCTGCAGCCTCAAAATCGGCCTTTATCGGCTGTGTATAAGCCTCGCAATAGTCTGTCCGGGTGAATGTTCTCGACCCCATGTCGTTGGTTGCGACGAGGGTTATCGAGTATTTCCCGTCGGCTGTAAAACGCACTGTCGGCGACATGCTCCCGGCATTCCCATCGACAAACGTCACAGTTGAGGGCGAGAAGCTCCACTCCCATCGCGTCACGGGGTGTGACGGGTCTGAGTAAGTGGTGTTGACGAGGTGCACATCGTCATATCGGGAGACTTTCCTGTCATTCGTCTCAAAAGCCGGGTCGGGCTTTGAGGCGGCGTGTTCGAGGCGAATGTCATCGAGACCGACTGCAAACGCCTTTCCCCTTCCGCCGTCGGCATGGTTGAACCCGATGTAGACGAGGTTGCTCTCGGGTGTGAAGGCCACTACCGTACGGCCATATTTCTTGTCGCTTTCTACGTTGACCTTAGCCAGTTGCTTGGTCATAGACGCAGGCTTGGCCTCTGTGCCAAGTGCAACGAGGAGCTGCTCGGCAGCTTTGTCGAAGCGGCGTGACCAGAACGACAGCCTGTAGGTCTGCCCGGGATTTACACGTACAGGGCAACTGATGAGCCAGTCGCTGGCCCCCCGCGTGAAGTTGGGGTAGTTGAGCGCATATCCCTCACCGTTGTAGGCCATGAGGGTATTGCTTTCTGTTGTCCAGGTCGACTTGTCACCATTGACATCCACGACGGTCCAGCCGCTTTGGTCGAGCGGTTTCTCAAAGTCGAAAAGGCACTCAGCTGCAGGGGGGCACATGTCTACGGCCGTTCCCATGGTCGTAAGGGCGGCGAAATTATTGGAAACGACCTCGTCGGCCGCAGCCTCAACGGTAGCCTTGAGCTTGAATCTTACGAAACCCATGCTGAGGTCGGCCATGAAAGTCAGCGTTTTCTTCTCGCCGACAGCCAGCCCGAAGGCCTCACTGCGCAGAGTCTGCGCGGCAATGTCGGCATCCTCGGCCTCGACGGTCAGGTTGACCACTACCTGCCCCACAGCCTCATGCCCCATATTGGCCACCTCGACCGTCACAGGGGTCGACGCGGTAAAGCCGTCGGGGTCGACGCCGGGCTTCAACGCCACAATGCCGACATCGCTGCCTACGGCATCTATGCCCGTTGCCACGAGCGAGAAGTCTTGTGATTCGACAGGAACAAGGGATACGTGATATGCATCTCCGTCGCCGCCCTCCTCCTCTATCTGCGAGGTTAGCAGCTGCCCCTTGTGAGTAATCCTTATAGTGTATTGCCCGCCGGCGATGGGATTGTCGACAACGACTTGCTCTACATTGTCGACGTTGTTGTCGGCGCGCGTGGCTGGTGCAGCCGGGTTGTTGACATCGAGATGCCATGGAAGCAGCGTCACCCCGTCGGGGGCAATGATGCGCAAGTCGAGGTCGTTGACGAGCATTGCCGTACGGTCGTTTACCTCGTCAAGACTGGTCAGCTTGTCTGAAGCGACATCGGCCCAGGCAATTGTCACCCGGAGAGGTTCGCCGCCGCGTGCGGTCACTTCCTTTTCAAAGCCTTGCCCCTCAGCGAGTGTTTCCTCGAGGATAAGGCTACGCTTCAGGTCGTCGGCAATTGCGTTGGCTGCGGCGAGGGTGTTGAGTATGCCCCACCCCATCTTATAGTCGGGCCCCGCTGCATCACCGGCCTCCTCGGCGGTACCAATGACAAGGGCGCGAAGCGTGGCGGCACGCATGAACTGTCCTTGATTCCGGCGGCTGTAGAACTCTTGAAGAAGACCCAGCGAACCGGTCACTATGGGGGCAGCAAACGAGGTTCCGCCGTTTAAGCCATACGCCTTGTCGCCATAAGACGTGGCCATGAATACGTTTGTGCCTATGGCGGAGATATCCGGCTTTATGCGACCGTCGTTGGTGGGGCCGGTACTCGAGAAGTCGGCCGGGGCCCACGTGCCCCCGAGGGCATTCTCTTTCGACACCGCCCCGACGACAAGGGCGTTCTTCGAGAGCGACCCCGTCGGTATGCAATCGAATCCATGCTCCCCGCCATTGCGGCTGCGCTCTTTGGTTGAAGCCACCCACCGTTGCTTTACCGTGTCGAACACGTAGCGGTCGTCTCTCGGCCCTGGGCCGTCGCCGTTGGCATTGCCGGCGGCGAGCACATGAAGGTAATATGGCGAAAGGAGCGTGAGCTGGTCGAAGAGCTGGTCGCGTTCCGTATAGGCGCCAAAGGCAGGGTCTTCCGTTTGGCTGTCGAGGCCTACCCAGTAATATCCCGGGCCCGGGCCATAATCCCCAAATACCCATCCGCACAATGCCCCGTAGGAAGCGTTGGCAAGCAAGTTGCCATCGGCCATTACGCCGGCAATCTCGTACAGGTCGTTGTCCCAGTCGTAGGCCTTGAGGAGGGCGCGGGGAGCCATGCCGTGGGCTCGTGGGTCTACGCCCGATGCCACCATCGTTGAAGCAACAGATGTGCTATGGTCGATTGCCTCTATGTTTGGCTCCATCGCCATGACGCGGCCGCCAAACTCCCTGTGACTTGCCAAGGGCATGCCGCCGTCCCATTGGAAAAGCGTAATGCCCTCGCCTTTGAGGTCGTATATACTGTTGCCTTGCCAGAGGTCTGCAGTGTGCATTAGTTGCGCCGAAGCGCGGGAAAATGTGGCAAGATAGCGCGGACGCCCATCGGGCCAAAAGCCGTCGAGCCTGACGCTGCGCCCTTCGACCACCGTGTCGAGGGGGAGTTTCAGGCGTTGGGCACGCCGGCGGATGAGCTTGCGCTGCTCCTCGGTTGGCGTGACAAGCTGCTGTGTTCGCTGCAAGAGCACTAAGCGCGACTGGGCTTTGATGGCTTTTTTCTGCTGCTGGCTCTGCGCCGATGCCGACAGGGATAGAACCGATGCCAGAAAAAGCAAGATGGCCCGACTGTGGAACGACGTCCACGAATGGGTAAATGTTTTGATCATAAGCACTCTTATATTGATGGAACAAAAGGATTTAGGTCTTGCAAATATATACATAAATATTAAACAGGCAAGAAAAACCAAAAGAAAATGCTTGCCTACAAGATGATTGCCGCAAAAGCTGCGAATACATCGGCACTACAGGCCAAGCCCTGCTGCAAGGCAACAACCTTAACTACCCGAATGCGGGGGCACCCGGGGCACGGCGTCGAAAAAACTGTTGGGAGACGAAAACAAGAGTACCCCGACCGAGAATCGAACTCGGATCTACTCTTTAGGAGAGAGTTGTTCTATCCATTGAACTATCAGGGCAATCTGTTTTTCAGCTTGCAAAGATACAGCAAATATGCCGAAATAACAAAAAAAAGGGAGTTTATTTTTGTGTTTCGCCCTATTTGCTGTAACTTTGTAGTCTAAACTACGCAACAAGACATAACATAATATGCAAGAGACAAGACAAAACAAAGTGGCCCGGCTACTGCAAAAAGAGCTCAGCCTCATATTCCAGCAACAGACACGGGCCACCCACGGCGTGATGGTATCGGTGACACGGGCAAGGATTTCGCCCGACCTCAGCGTATGCACGGCTTACGTAAGCATATTCCCGAGCGAGCGCGGCGAGGAAATCCTGGCCAACATACGCTCAAACGAGAAAACCATACGCTATGAGCTCGGCACACGCGTGCGCCACCAGCTGCGCATAGTGCCCGAGCTGCGCTTCTTCCTCGACGACTCGCTCGACTACATCGAACACATCGACGAGCTGCTCAAGAAATGACGGCCTACAACACCATATCGCTGTTTTCGGGGGCCATGGGGCTCGACCTCGGCATTGAAAAGGTAGGGTTCAAAATACGGGTGTGCGTGGAGAAAGACAAATGGGCCGCCCAGACAATAAGGGCCAACACAAGCATACCCGTAATAGAAAGAGACATCAACGACGTGCCCACCGACGAGATTCTGGCTGCTGCCGGCATTGGCAGGCAAGACGTGACGCTCGTAATCGGCGGCCCACCATGCCAGGCATTCTCGACAGCGGGCAAGCAAAAGGGATTTGCCGACTTCAGGGGCAACGTGATGCTGCAATACCTGCGTGTGGTTAGAGACATCATGCCAGAGTTTTTCATAATGGAAAACGTCAGGGGGCTGCAGTCGGCCAAACTAAACAGCGTGCCTGCAGAATATGCCGAATACGAGCCGATAAAGGATGTCAAAGGCAGCGCGTTCCACTTTATGGTAGCCGAATTCAGAAAACTGGGCTACAGCATAAGCCACGCGCTACTCAACGCAGCAAACTACGGTGTGCCCGAAAAGCGCGAGCGAATAGTGGTGATAGGGCACCGGGGCGAAAGGGTGCCCATACCGAGCCCCACGCACTCGGAAAACGGTGAGTTCGGCACAAAGAAGTGGAACACGCTGCGCAGCTGCATCGGCGACATGGAACACCGCACAGACCTGCACTACACCGAGCTGCGCAAACGGAGCCTGCCGTACATGAAAATACTGAAAGAAGGCCAAAACTGGCGCAACCTGCCTGGAGACATGGCCATGCAGGCCATGGGCAAGGCATACTTCCTGTCCGGGGACAAGACAGGATTTCTAAGGCGGCTCAAATTCGACGAGCCATCGCCAACGCTTGTCACCAGTCCGACCATGCCCGCCACACTGCTGTGCCACCCCACACAGCTAAGGCCGCTGTCGATAGAAGAATATGCAAGGATACAGCAATTTCCCGACTCATGGACTTTCAACGGGCGCCTGGAAACCATATACAAACAGATAGGCAACGCCGTGCCCGTGGGATTGGGCCAGGCCGTAGGGCAACAGATAATGAGATTCATCAACGGACAGACCTGCGCAAACGAAGAAGCCCTCAACAAAATACCTTATTCAAGGTACAAGAACACAACATACAGGGATTTTGCAATTATGTTTGGACAACGAACATACAATCTCACGAAAACACTGTAGACGGTACAATAAGATGGAGCGACATAATCAAGTTTAATTCTGGAACAAAGCAACAATGAATTTCCCATTCTACATAGCGCGCCGATACCTGTTCTCAAAGAAAAGCACCCACGCCATCAACGTGATAAGCGGGGTGAGCGTGGTGGGCGTGGCCGTGGCCACGATGGCCCTGGTGGTGACGCTGAGCGTGTTCAACGGCTTCCACGACCTGGTGGCATCGCTGTTCACGGCCTTCGACCCGCAGCTTAAGGTGACGCCCGCAGTGGGCAAGACGGCTCCTGCCGACGACCCCGTGCTAACCCGGATAAGGCACCTGCCCGAGGTGGAGGTGGCCACTGAGACCGTTGAAGACATGGCACTGGCCATCTACGGCGACCGCCAGGCCATGGTGACAATAAAGGGGGTTGACGACAACTTCGACAGCCTGACACACATACGCGAGATACTTGTGGGCGAGGGCGAGTATGAGCTGCACGCCGCCGGCCTGAACTACGGCATACCGGGCATACGCCTGGCCGAGACGCTGGGCACGGGATACCGCTACGACCAGCCGCTCAAGATTTACGCCCCGAAGCGCGAGGGGCAGCTCAACATGGCCAACCCCACCGACGGGTTTGTGGAAGACGAGCTTTACTCGCCGGGGGTGCTCTTCAGCGTAAAGCAAGCCAAGTATGACAAGAGCTACATAGTTACGTCGATAGGCTTTGCCCGCAACCTGTTCGGGCAGCAGGGCATGGTGTCGGCCCTCGAGCTAAGGCTCAAGCCCGGCACCGACTTCGATGCCGCAAAGGAGAAGATAAGGCAGATGGCCGGAGGCAAGTATACGGTGAAAGACCGATTCGAGCAACAGGAAGACACGTTCAGGATAATGAAGATTGAGAAGCTCATTGCCTACATCTTCCTCACGTTCATACTGGCCGTGGCGTGCTTCAACATCATCGGGAGCCTGTCGATGCTCATCATCGACAAGAAGGCCGACGTGGCCACGCTGCGCAACCTCGGGGCATCCGACAAGCAGATTGTGCGCATATTCCTATTCGAGGGCCGAATGATTTCGGCCATAGGGGCAGTGCTCGGCATTGCCGTCGGACTGCTGCTGTGCTGGCTGCAGCAAACCTACGGACTGGTGGGGCTGGGCCGCTCGAGCGGCTCGTTCATCATCGACGCCTACCCCGTGAGCGTACACCCGGAAGACGTGGCGCTGATATTCGTCACCGTGCTCGCCGTGGGCTTCATCGCCGTGTGGTACCCGGTGCACTACTTCGCCCGCAGACTGCTGTGAGCGCCGCCACCCACGGGCATGGCACACCAACCGACAACATAAAACAACAACAACTCATGAGCAAGACAACCACAACCATCAGACTAATCGCTGCAGCGGCCGTGGCCGCAATAATGGCCGCTTGCGGCAACCACCAAAAGGGCGACGGAGGCAACAGTGGCGACAACAGTCGGCAGACTGCGGTGATGTCGCCTTTCGTGCGCATCAACATCGACTCGACCATGGCCCTGGTGTCAATACGCGACAATGCCACGGAGAAGAAAATGCCCAACAGGCTGTTCTACGGCAAGGGCGACTCGGCCGAGGTTGAAAAACTGTCGCCCGAGGGCAGCGTGCCGTCGTCGGTGAGCTGCTTCATCATAGAGACGCAAGGCAAGAGGGCTCTCTTCGACACCGGCGTGGGCAAGGCCAACGGAGGAGTGCTCATGGATAGGCTGAAAAGCCTGGGAATAAAGCCGGAAAGCATAGACTACATATTCATAACCCACTTCCACAACGACCACACAGGGGGCCTTACCGACAACGGCAAGGCTGCATTCAGCCGGGCGCAGCTCTACGTGCCCGAGGCCGAATATGCCTACTGGGCCGGGGCCGGCGGCAAAGGCAGCACGGCCATTAAGGCCGTAGGGGCCTACGGGAACAGGCTCCACCGCTTCGGCTACGGCGACAAGCTGCCGCTCGGTGTCAAGCCCATGGCAGCACCGGGCCACACGCCGGGCCACACTGTCTACATTGCAGGGAGGGTAATGATAATGGGCGACCTGTTCCACGGACTGCCACTGCAGATACAAGACCTCAACCTGTGCGCCGACTACGACATGGACCGCACCAAGGCCATCGAGTCGCGCAATAAATACACCTTAATGGCAGTACACAACGGAATGATGGCGGCCGGGATGCATTTCTTCGGCACAGGGATGGTTGACTTCAAGATGAACGAGAGAGACATGGAGCACAAATCTTTCGAACACAACTTGCCAAAAAGATGACAGCCATAGCCTGGCGCTGCATACGGCAGACAATAGCTCGCCCGAACCACCGCGCCACCCAGGCACAAACCCGGCAGGCGGGAAAAGAGAAACCGTTGCGCCCCGTTTCGCATTGCGACGGGGCGCAACGGTTAATAGCACGGGCCATTCGGGAAGCCCGGATGGCCCGTATGGCACAGGCCGACACCGACAGGCCAAAAGCCAGTCGCCTGGTGCGACCTAATGGCGGCACTCAGCGCGAACAGTCGACGGCCACCTTCATCACCCCGTCGGCATGGCTCTCAAACAGGCTGTAGGCCCGCCCTATGTCGCTCAGCGCAAAGCGGTGGGTGATAAGCGGCGTGGCATCGAGCTGCCCTTCGGCAATGAGACGCAGTATCTCGGCACAGTCGCAGCCGTCGACGCCACCCGTCTTGAACGTGAGGTTCTTGCCGTACATCTCGGGCAGGGGCAGCACCTGCGGCCCGTCGTAAAGCGCCACGACAGTGACCACGGCGTTGGGCCGGGCACACTGCCAGGCCAGCCGGAACGTGTCGGCGCCGCCGGCCACCTCAAACACCACGTCGGCACCGCCATGCTCGCTCTCTGCCAGCACGCAAGCTTGGCACGAGGCAGAGTCGGTGACCACCACATGGGGCCACCGCGAAGCCACAAAACGGCGGCGCACAGGATCGTTCTCGCACACCACTATGCGCCTCGGGCCCTTCAGCAGGGCGCACAGCAGAGTGCAGATGCCCGTGGGCCCGGCACCGATTATGAGCACCGTGTCTGACGGCCGCAGCTCGGATATGCGCACAGCCCAAAAGCCCGTGGCCAGCACGTCGCCCACGAACAGGGCCTGCTCGTCGGTCACCGACGGCGGTATGGGCGTAAGCCCGCAGTCGGCATAAGGCACCCTGACATACCCGGCCTGCCCTCCGTCGATGCGGCAGCCCAGCGCCCAGCCGCCGTCGGGGTCGGTGCAGTTGTTCACATAGCCGTGGCGGCAGAAATAGCAATGGCCGCAAAACGTCTCGACATTGACCACCACGCGGTCGCCGGGGGCAACAGACGAGACGCCCGTGCCCACCTCTTCGACCACACCCACCATCTCGTGGCCCACGGTGATGCCAGGCACGGC
>ENA-OPVK01002299-OPVK01002299.1-human-gut-metagenome-genome-assembly--contig:-NODE-2299-length-10024-cov-2.775003_pt1 | contig 10024 bp, 9 predicted proteins | sample MGYA00241495_ERZ501982 | MGnify/ENA primary metagenome ERZ501982 (study PRJEB25962, sample SAMEA2042002) | human gut metagenome | biome: human gut; feature: human-associated habitat; material: faeces...
TACGCACTCAACGAGCGAGAGTGCCCACGAGACGCAAAGCTTTTCTACGGAATTACTGAAAACAAAAAAAGTGCCAACGAACACTTGACACAAACGCTATCACAAATTTTATAGATGTTTTACAAACGTTGTGCTATACTACTAATAGACAAAAGACAGAAAGAAATTTAATCAATATTGAAAGTACAAGGAGCACAACATGAAGATACTTAGCAAACAAAGAAACAGCCGAATGTGCATGATTTGCGGGCTGGATAATGAATACGGCGTGAATGCACCATTTTACAACATGGAAGATGGCAGTGTGATGACGGTGTTTCGCTATAAAGAACAGCACCAGAGCTATCCGGGACGTGTGCATGGCGGTATGATTACGGCGATGCTTGATGAGATGGGGCTTCGTTCCTTGTGGGCGAAGGAATTGTCGGAGGAGACTTTTGGTGTGACGATATCGTTGGATACCAAATACCGCAAACCGGTTCCCTATGAGACAGAATTGATTGGGCGGGGTGTAGTTGTAAAAAACACGAGCCATTTTATTATTACAGATTCTTATATTATGGATAAAGACGGGGAAATTCTTGCAAATGGAAGAATTAAATACATAAAAATGGACACACAGAAGATTCAAGAGGGCGTAGAAGTGCATGAAGAAATGCCGTATCTTGTAGAGGATGGAAGGACAGAAATCGAGGGGCCATTCTTTGACAATCTGTAGCCACTATGCTATAGTAAAAGGCGACAATAATTTATGGAAAGCGTCCATGTGAACGTTTTGGTTAGGAGGAAAAATGAGTAAGATTCAGATGAAAACCCCACTTGTAGAGATGGACGGAGATGAAATGACCAGAATCCTTTGGCAGATGATTAAAGATGAGTTGTTGCTGCCATACGTTGATTTAAAGACAGAGTATTATGACCTTGGTCTGGAGTACCGGAATAAAACCAATGATCAGGTGACAGTGGATTCCGCAGAGGCAACAAAGAAATATGGTGTGGCGGTAAAATGTGCTACGATTACACCGAATGCTGCCCGTATGGATGAATATGATTTGAAAGAAATGTGGAAATCGCCAAACGGCACAATTCGTGCAATTTTAGATGGTACCGTATTTCGTGCACCAATCCTTGTTAAGGGAATCGTTCCTTATGTAAAAAACTGGACGAAACCGATTACAATTGCTCGTCATGCGTATGGTGATGTTTATAAAAATACAGAAATCAAAGTTCCGGGTAAAGGAACAGCAGAGCTTGTATTTACAGCTGAGGATGGAACACAGACAAAAGAAGTAATTCACAACTTTGATGGTCCGGGAATCATTCAGGGAATTCACAATACAGAAAAATCCATTTCCAGTTTTGCACGCGCATGCTTTAGTTATGCAGTGGACACTAAACAGGACTTGTGGTTCTCTACCAAAGATACCATTTCCAAAAAATACGACCATACATTTAAGGACATTTTCCAGGAAATTTATGATACGGAATATAAAGAAAAATTTGAGAAACTTGGCATTGAGTATTTCTACACGCTTATTGATGATGCGGTTGCCCGCGTAATCCGTTCCGAAGGCGGCTTTATCTGGGCTTGTAAAAACTACGACGGAGATGTAATGTCTGATATGGTAGCTACGGCATATGGCGATTTGTCCATGATGACATCCGTTTTGGTATCACCAAGCGGTGTTTATGAATATGAGGCTGCACACGGAACGGTACAGCGCCACTATTATAAACATTTGAAAGGCGAAGAGACTTCGACTAATTCCATTGCTACTATTTTTGCATGGACAGGCGCACTCAGAAAGCGTGGAGAGTTGGATAAGATTCCGGAATTGATGGATTTTGCAGACAAACTGGAGAGAGCCTGCATTAAGACTGTGGAGGATGGAAAAATGACAAAGAGTCTTTCTCTTATTTCCACATGTGAAAATCCGGTAATTTTGAACAGCCTTGAATTTATTCAGGCAATTCGTGAGACACTGGATTCTTTGATGTAACATATTTAAAAACAGACCACTGTGATACTGTGAAAGTGAGGTGACCCCTCAAAGTGCAGATATTGCAGTGGTCATTTTTTTATAATATTATTTTCACAGGCAGGACACATAGTACAAGTAAAATAATAGAAAACGTGGGAAACATTATGAAAAAAATGGAGGTATGCGTATGCAAAAAGCAAAGAAATGGATTGCGGGTGTTTTGACACTTGCGATGGTGGGAAGTTCGCTTGTGACAGCACCGGAGATGCAGGCGAAAAAGAAGACAAAAGGGTTTACAATTTCGAAGGTGGCAGGAACTGATACCGGAAAAGTTACGGTGAAGGTCAAAGCAAAAAAGGGTTACACGGTTTATTACACTACGGGGAAAAAGTTATCAACCGGTAAAAAAATCAAATCCCAAAAGACGAAGACATTTACGTTTAAGAAAACAAAAACACTTCGTATTTATGCAGTGAAAAAGAAATTATCTGCGAAGAAGCTGAAAAAGATTTCAACGAAAAAAATGAAATCTTATAAGTACATAATTGTGAAAAAACAGGCGACTGTGACACAAACTCCAAAAACTGCTACACAGACACCGGCGGTAACGTCGACAGCGATGGCAACAGCAAATCCGGTAGCAACACCGGGAGACAGTCAATATACGGGGGATGATTCGGCGTCCGATTTCACAGAACCGGTACGGATGGAGTACGATGAGACGGATTCGGATGTATCGGAAACGGATGCTACGCAGATTGAATTGACGACGACAGCACCAAGTAAAAAGATTTCTATGGACAATTACGAAATCAGCAAAAAGAATAAACTGACGATTACTAAGTCTGGAACCTATGTGGTAACTACGGAAGAGGGTCAGACGGTGGATGGCTTGATTGAGATTGATTATGCCGATGATACCGACGAGGGAACAACACATTTGATTTTGAAAGAAGTATCTCTGACATCTTCAAATAACACCGAGCCTACTTCGGATACAGGATTGATTACCGTAAAAAGCAGTGTGGCAAGAGCTGTTCTTACTGTGGCGGACGGAACCGTTACGACGTTGACGGATACTGGGGCAACCGGAATTGATAAAGATGACGGCACATCGACTACTTATACGGCAGGTATTGTCTGCAAAAAGACACCGCTTACCATCAACGGAGCCGGAACTTTGAACATTACATCAGAAAACGGCAATGGTATTAAGTGTACGAATGTAATGAAGATGAAAGACGTAACGCTGAATGTAAGCGGAAAAGAGGAGGCAGCAACCGGTCACAATGGTGTGACAGCCAAATTAGGCCTTGGCGTAAAAGATGCGAAAATATCCATTCATTCGGATGGCGATGCATTAAAGACAACATTGGATGATACTGATGTAGCAGGTGATTCGACACTTGCCGAACTTGGCAATATGGATTTAGACGGCGGTGAATATACACTTGTTTCAGAAAATGGAGATGGTATTTCCGTTTACCGCACTCTGTATCTGAATCCGAAAAATCTTTCTGTGACGACGAAAAATGCGGCACAGGCAACAACAGACAGCAGTTACAAAGGAATCAAGGCAGGGCTTACTATTTATGTGCCGGAAACAGCAGGTACGATTACGGCGGATACATCGGCTACCTATCAGGCAAGCCGGGCATCCGGAGATAGTAACGATTCTTATGCCGATGATACCATTCATTGTAATGGATATATAAAAATTGATGGCGGAACTTTTAATCTGGCAGCCGGAGACGACGCCATTCATTCGGACAGTGGTCTGGTAATCAATGCCGGAACGATTGATGTTACAGCATCGTATGAAGGATTAGAAAGCGGCGACATCACAATTAATGGTGGTAAGATTACAATTAAATCAAGAGACGATGGAATGAATGCCGCCGGTGGGCAAGATGGAACAACTAGTACAGGCCCCGGAATGCCGGGTGACTGGTTTCACAAAGGGGACTCTGCCTCATCTACGAAATACCAGATTATTATAAATAATGGTGATATTACGGTAGATGCAGACGGAGACGGCATCGATTCTAATGGCAACATTTTCTTCAAAGGAGGAACGGTTATAGTAAATGGTTCGACAAACGGTGGAAATGGTGCACTGGACTATGGTGACAGTTCAGACTGCGTCTGTGAAATTTCCGGTGGAACATTAATTGCCGCAGGAGCAGTTGGCATGGATGCGGCACCGACGAGTGGTTCTTCCCAGCCTGCCGTGAATGTAAGACTTTCTTCGCAGGCATCCGCAGGAACTTATGTTGTGCTAAAAGATAGTGATGGAAATACTGTTCTTACAGCACAGCCGGCTAAAAAGTTCCAGTCGGTGGTTATGTCATCGCCGAAGATTCAGCTAGGAAAAACGTATACCGTATATTACGGAAGTGATTTAAATTCTTTGACAAAGGGAGATTCCGTAACCTTTACGAGTGTGAGTATGTCAACCGGAAGTTCTTCTTCCGGCGGCTGGGGAGGTCCCGGTGGACAGGGCGGCCCCGGCGGACAGGGAGGTCCGGGTGGCTCCAGATAGACAAATATAGAAAGAAATTTAAAGAGACGGCAGGGTTAGCTTTTAACCTGCCGTCCTTCTGTATTTATCGTGTAATTTTCTTTCATAATCAAAGCAGAAATTGGTACGAGTTGAAATCCTTTTTTCTTCAAGGTTGTTAAAAGTTCATCTAGCGCTTCGGCGGTGTGTTTTCCGCCATTGTGACTGAGGATAATCGAACCGTTGCCAAGATGTTTGTGCTCTGTAACGCGGCGTATGATGGTGGCGGCATCATAATCTTTCCAGTCGAGGGAATCCACATCCCACTGAATCGGATAATATTTATTTTCCCGGCACACACGGATAAGAGTGTCGTTATAGTCCCCGTAAGGAGGGCGGAACAAAATCATATCTTTACCGGTTAGTTTTTTTACTTTTTCATGAGGTTTCATAATTTCTTCTTTGCATTGTGCGGCCGATAGCTGTGACATCTGTTTGTGGTTTTCACTGTGGTTTCCAAGGTCATGCCCGCCGGCGGCAATTGCTTTTACATCGTCCGGATATTTTTCAATCCAGCCACCTGTCATAAAAAAGGTTGCCTTCACTTTGTGTTTTTTCAGCGTGGCAAGAAGTGATGCGGTGTCGTCGTTTCCCCAAGCCGCATCAAAGCTGATTGAAATCTGCGGTTTTTCCTTTTCTACGCAGTAGATGGGAAGTTCTTTTTCATGAAGCAGAGATTCATTGAAAACGGCACGGTTTTCCGGATAAACAAAAAAACTTGTTGCGAGCAAAGCAAAGGATGTCAGGACGATGGCACCGATTTTTGTAAAAAGAATCAGTTTTTCCCGTTCTTGTTCGATGTTCATAGATTACCCCGCTATCGTTTTGCTATAGTTTATGGAGAGAAAATGCTTATTATGACAGGAAATCTTTTTTCTTTGCAAGGGTGTATGAATATGGTAAGATTACTACATAAGAAAATTTATGAATGAATCATTTACGAATGGAGGTATATCATGAAAAGAAGAAATTTATTGGCAGCAGTGCTTAGCTTTTCGCTGGTAATAGGGATGAGTGCACCGGTGGATTTGGCACAGGAAAGTAAGAAAACGCAGACCGCAGTATCCATCGAGGATTCGGCCGGTGAGACGTCAAAGTATGGCTATCTTCCAATTCGTCGGAAACTATTAAATTCGGATGATTTGTCATCCGGCAGAAAGAAAAAAGCAGCAAAGACAACGATTCCGTCATCGTTTGATGCTAGAGAGGAAGGGCTGTTGACGGATATCAAAGATCAAGGAGAAACGGGCATGTGCTGGACAATGTCTGTGATGGGAGCGTCTGAAGCAGATATTATACAGGATGGCTCTGAAGAATCTCCGGATTTATCAGAGTATCATCTGGCATATTCGACATACAACAAAGCCGACGATCCGCTTGGTTTGACGGTAGGGGATATTTGCAGGCCAAGAGAGAAGAATAATGATTTGTATGGCTGGGGCGGAAATTCCGTTTTAGCAACTGCTACATTAGCCAGATGGCAGGGAGTTGTAGATGAATCAGTTGCTTCTTTTGAAGATTTACAGAACAAAATTAATCGTAACGTAACGGCTGACTTACCGGATGAGGTGATGTATGATAAGGATTCCTATCATTTGCAGAACGTAGAATACATTTATATGACGAAAGCGAACCGCAACCAAATCAAACAGAAATTGATGGAGTATGGGGCAGCGGAGTGCTCTATGTATGCGCCGGAGACATCGAGTGACAATCAGATGTATGGAAATACCGGGAAAAGCAATTTTACGGCGTATTATTGTGATGATACAAGCAAGACGACCAATCACAGTGTATTGATTGTAGGATGGGATGATAATTATTCGGCAAGTAATTTTAATTCCAAATGCCGTCCTTCTTCAGACGGTGCATGGCTAATTCGCAACAGCTGGGGCGACTGCAACAGTATGGGCGGATATTTCTGGATTTCTTATGAGGATGCTATGCTGCAGGCAGAGGAGAATGAAGAGGCAGAAGTGGCATTCTTTGATGTAGAAAAAGCGGATAATTACGACAATAACTATCAATATGATGGTGGAATTCCATTTGCTTTTTCGAAAAGCTTTTTGCGTGGTGCCAATGTATTTGAAGCGAAAGCTGATGAGAAAATGCAGGCAGTTTCTTTCTATACACAGGAAGCAAATGTAAATTATGAAGTATCAATTTATGAGAGTCCGGATTCGGATAATCCGATGTCCGGTAAATTAGTGTCTTCATTGTCCGGTACGATTGCAGAGCGAGGATATCATACCATTGATTTTGTAAAAGAAGATAAAGATGAAGTATTTATGACAAAAGGAAAGCGTTATGCAGTTGTTGTAAAATTGGAAGAGAGTGGAGATACTTCTTATCAGACTTATGAATGTACTCATAACGATTCTGCACTTACAGAAGCAGTTAGCGCAAATGAGGGCGAAAGTTATGTTCAGTATTCGGATGGTGAGTGGGAAGATTTTTCCAAACTTGTATGGTCTGGCGGCAGAAAAAACAATGCAAATCTCTGCATTAAGATGTTTTCTGATACTTGGGATTCTACGAAAGCAACACCGACGCCGGTGCCAACGGCAACACTAACACCGGTGCCAACGGCAACACCAACACCGGTGCCAACGGCAACACCAACACCGGTGCTAACGGCAACACCAACGGCAACACCTGTGACTACGCCGACGCAAAAGCCACAATCAACACCGGCAGCCAATAATCCGACAACCCCGGTAGTTACGGATAATCCTGTAACACCTGATAATAGCAGTGCCCGGACAGTGGTTGTGAAAAAACTAAAGTTTAAATATTCGTCGAAAAAGGTGAAAGCCGGTAAAAAAGTAAAGTTAAGTAAGTGGCTGAAAGTGACGAAAAACCGCGCAGGAGATGCAAAGATTACCTATAAATTTACAAAGAGTAAATATAATAAATATGCTACCCTGTCAAAAAAAGGTGTCTTTAAGGCAAAGAAGGCCGGAAAGAAAAAGACGGTTTATGTAAAGGCAGCAGCGGGTGACGGCAGTAAAAAGACGGCGAAAATAAAAATAAAAATTAAATGATTATAGGGGTTGACTTTTTATGTTATCCTGCATATAATGAACATATGAATAATTGTTCATATGTAAATTTACAGAAACGGAGAGTGATAAAATGCCAAGTGAAGATGAATTGTATGACTTGGCGGAATTGTTTAAGGTGTTTGACGATTCGACCAGAATCCGGATTTTGTTTGTTTTATTTGAGAAGGATGTCTGTGTTTGTGATTTAGCGGAAACCTTGAATATGACGCAGTCAGCAATTTCGCATCAGCTAAAGATTCTAAAACAGAATAAGTTAGTAAAAGGCCGCCGCGAGGGCAAATCGGTGTTTTATTCACTGGCCGATGACCATGTGCGAACGATTATCGAGCAGGGAATCGACCATATTGCGGAATAACATAATTGAATTGGAGGAAATGAATCATGAAAAAGAAATTTAAATTACAGGACTTGGATTGTGCAAACTGTGCAGCAAAAATGGAAGAATCAATTAAGAAAATTGATGGTGTAAACGATGCAGTAGTCAGCTTTATGACACAGAAGATGACAGTAGATGCCGATGATGCGCGTTTTGATGAAATTATGGATGAGGTTGTCCGTGTTTGTGCAAAAGTTGAGCCGGATTGCCAGATTCTTTTGTAGGAGATGACAAACTATAAATAGTCAAGAGGTTTTTGAAAAAAATTATACTTGTAAAAAGGGTAACTTTAACAGACCATTTGAATACATCGTATTTCAGATGGGACAGATAAATGTATGTAGAGCAGATATTAGCGAAGCTTCTGAACGTTAAAGTCTACATCCTGCCTCTCCAATGCATAGATGACTCTGATCAGTTTCTTTGCTACATGAGTAATAGCTACCCTGTGTTTTTTGCCTTCTGCACGTTTCTTTGCATAGTAAGTTGCAAAGGTTATGTCAAAACGGATTAAAGGAAGGCAGGCGTTAAGAAGAACGTAACGAAGTTGTGAAGAACCATGTTTTACCATTCTGCCACCATGGGATTCTGTTCCAGAATCGTTAATACCGGGTTCGATTCCTGCAAATGCAAGCATCTGTCCGGGATTTGAAAAGTTTGATATATCACCATATTCAGCATAAATAACAGCTGCTGAAATGGGACCGATACCGGGAATGGACATATAGTGTGGATGTACTTCTTCAATAAGTTTGGTAATCTCGGCTTCAAGGGTTTTGATTTCCTTGCAGAGAGAGTTGTACAAGGTAAGTAAACTGTTTAATTCGATGTCGAAAATAGAATTATTGACACCGACTGTATTGGCAGCCAGTTCTTTCAAACGAAGGAACTGTTGTATAGAAAACTTACCTCTTGAAGCACAACGGAGTTTGTCGTAAGAAGCTGAATTCATATGAGCCATTTTTTCGGCTGAACCATAGTTTTCAAGGAGATAGATGGCAGTTTTTGAAAGCCGCTCATTGAAAAAAGGTTTGAATTCCGGAAAGGTATGGTCTAAAACATTTGTAATTTTTACAAGATAAAAAGAACGCTGACGAATTAGCCTGTCACGCAAACGAGTTAGTGACTTTAGGGAATAAGCGTGGTAAAATCCTTTTGAATGGGGTTTGTACTCAACGGTAATTAACCACCGGGCTATTGATTCGCAGTCAACAGAATCGGTTTTGGTTCGCCTTAAAGTTGTAGACTTTTTGTATTCCTTGATGAGAACTGGATTAACTTCCATGAAGCTGTGGTGGGCATTCTCAAGGAAGAGTTCAAGATTGAGGGCATAATGGGCAGTTGATTCAAACCCTATTTTTATATCCTCAGGAGTGGAGAGTGAATTTAAGATAAGATTTAGTTGTTCAAAACCGGACTTATCATTTTTGAAAGTAAACTTTGAAACAACTTTCTGGTTGGCTGCTGATATGATGCAACAGTCGTGCTTGTACTTGGAAATATCGATTCCAACAAAGTACATGGTCATAGAAATAAGCCTCCTTATAAGATATTTAGCACTGCTGTCTTCCACAGAGAATTCGGCTGCGTAATCACGTAAATACAAACGTCATGCGTTAACAAACTAATTACCAGTAGTAGACGAAAAGCTGTGGTCTGAGTCACCTCGGAACAGTCAAAGCCGTAATGAAATAGGTACAGATCCACAGTGCTGTAATTATTATAATGGAGTATTCAATAAAGCCCAAGAGATTGGGAGAAAGGGGAATAATCCATTACCCTCAAAAGAGGATAATTGGATTATACGTAATGAAATGTTTGAAGAATTAGGAATTAGTTTTGGCACAGCACTAATCGTCTTACTTGCATTATATTTTATAATTAAGTGGGCGGTCAAAAATGGAATAAAAGAAGCCTATAGGGATATTACAGGGAAAGTCACTACCGAGGATATTGAGGCAGAACAAATATGTAACGAAGAGGAAAAATAGTTAATAAAGAGAGGTGCATATGCTATGCCAGGTATACTCGTGGTTGAAGA
>ENA-OPVK01002304-OPVK01002304.1-human-gut-metagenome-genome-assembly--contig:-NODE-2304-length-10017-cov-1.248946_pt1 | contig 10017 bp, 8 predicted proteins | sample MGYA00241495_ERZ501982 | MGnify/ENA primary metagenome ERZ501982 (study PRJEB25962, sample SAMEA2042002) | human gut metagenome | biome: human gut; feature: human-associated habitat; material: faeces...
CAGAATATCGATGGCATTTTCATGCCTATACAAAATTGTGGAAACATCATTCCGCATCACCGTGGGCAGAACAACTGACGGAACTGCTTAAAAAATATGACAGGGAATTGCTGGCTGTGTACGGAAACAGAATTTCTGCAGAGTGTCTGATTCCTAAAGTATTGGAGATCTTTGAAAAGGATAGGAAAGTATATGATGGAGCTGCCTATTTTCTGGAAGCAGCAGACTGGCTGTTATGTAAGCTTACGGGAAAACAGATCCGTAGTGCCTCCTTTGCATTGTGTAAGGGATTATGGAGAGAGAAGCAGGGATATCCAGAAGCCGGACTTTTTGCAGAGATAGCTCCGGAACTTGAGAATATTCCTGAGCAGAAGTTGGGAGCAAAAAATGCCTTGTATATATATCCGTGGGAAAAGGCAGGAACATTAACGGAAGAGGCTGCGGAGGAATTGAAGTTATGTGCCGATACTATTGTAACTGGAGCACAAATGGATGCACATGCCGGACTACCGGCACTGGGTATTACCGATGCAGGAAAAGTACTTTTGGTCGTAGGAACATCCACCGGTATTATTTTTCAAGGGAAAAGCAGAAAAGAAATACAGGGATTATGCAGTATAGCTGATTACTGTGATCTGCCGGAATTAATCGGGTATGCGGCAGGTCAGGCCTCTACGGGGGCCTAGAATGGTTTATTAAGAACAGCGTACCCGGATATTGTCAGGAGCAGGCGAGAGAAGCCGGAAAGGACATTTTCAGTTGGTTGTCGGAACAGGCAGAAAAATTAAAACCGGGACAGAACGGATTGCTTGCACTTGATTGGTGGAATGGAAACAGATCTTGTCTGGCAGATCAGGAATTGAGCGGATTGATTCTGGGATTAGGATTGGAAACCAGGCCGGAAGAAATCTATCGTGCACTTTTGGAAGCCTGTGCTTTTGGCGTAAAAAGAATTTTCAAGGAAGTAGAACAATATGGGATTCCCCTGAAAGAAATTCATGCGTGTGGAGGAATTACACAGAAAAACCCTCTTTTTATGCAGATTTACGCGGATGTAACAGGGAAAAAGATTATAGTCCACAGATGTGAACAGGCTCCAGCATTAGGCATGGCAATTTATGCGGCAGCAGCATTACCATCTGTAAAAGGTGGTTATGGGAGTGGAGCAGAAGAAGGACCGCAGACCGAAGCGGTCAGACATGCGGCATTATCTGCGGCATCAGCAAATATGCAGTCCCGAGATTTTGAAGTGTATACACCACAGGAGGAATATCATCGTGTATATGAAAGCATGGGAGAAGAATTTGACAGATTGTATGATTATTTTGGCATGGAAAATCACGTTATGAAAAAATTGAAACAAAGACAATGGTAATAAGAACAAGGAGATGCGAAATGGTAGAAAAGGTGACAGGGTCAATATTTACACGTTATGAAAAATCTGCCAGAAGCCAACAGGGTATGGCAATTTGGAGAGACGAAGCATTTTTATATTATCATGGTGGAAGTTGTGATGTGATGGATTTGAAAGAAAAAAAGATAGTAGGTCACTTTTTACCGGAGTCTTACACCGGAGAGGGTTCAGGAGATCCTTATATTAATCATGCAAATCAGGCACTTTTCCTGAGTAAACCGGAAAGAGGAGAACAATATCCTCCGATTTATATCACAGCTGGGAATGATGGAGGCAGGGATGAGGAGGGATATTATGGCAGATGCGTGGTAGAACAGATCCATAAAGAGAATGAAAGATATAGTTCTGTACTTCGGCAGACAATTATTTTATCCGGAAACGATACCTATGGACCAAAGGATTTGTATGAAGCTCCCTGTTGGGGATGGCCTTCTTTTCTTCCAGATGATGAAAAGAAAGTGTTGTATATAGTGTCAGCCAGATATCGTACAAAACTCAGAGAATATGACAGTAAAAATGCGTATATTATTACGACATTTCCTTTGCCGGAGATTACAAAAGAAAAGGTAATTCTTACAAAAAAAGATATTCTGGATCAATTTGTAACAGATTATGATATTGGCGCAACACAGGCAGGAATGGTATATCACGGGAAAATCTATTATACTTTTGGATTTGGCAGAGCAGATTTCCCCAATGGTATGCGGATTTTTGATTTGAAACAGCGAAAGATCACGGGAAGATATGATTTTGGAGAATCTGTTTTTAGGAACGAAGAGATTGAGGCATGTGGTGTATATAATGGAGAATTATTATGTAATACCAATAAAGGGGGCATTTATGTGGTAGGAGCTATGAATAATGGAGATTGTACAATATCTTGAAAATTTTAATTTAATATCAATTATCCTGAGAATGACATTGGCAACACTGTTCGGAGGTCTGATTGGACTGGACCGTGCAGCTCATGGACAGTCGGCAGGAATTCGTACATTTGCCTTGGTATGTCTGGGTTCATCCATGGTCATGATTACGAATGAGTATTTGTTTACGGTATATGGGAATGGAGACCCGGCAAGACTGGCAGCACAGGTCATCAGTGGCATTGGATTCCTTGGGGCTGGAAGTATCCTGATTACTGGAAAAAATTATGTGAGAGGATTGACAACAGCAGCGGTATTATGGACAACGGCATGCCTGGGAATTTTGATTGGTTCCGGCTATATGGCAGGCAGTGTCTGCGGTTTTTTGGCAATTACATTTATTTTGTCGGTGATGACCCGATGGAGTCATTATATGGATGAACATAAGCATATGTTACTGCTATACATGGAAGTTGATAAAACAAACGGGATGAAACAACTTTATAACTTCTTAGAGAACAAGGGATATTTGCTGGAAACGGTAGAAAAGCAAAAGAGACAGTCTTTGCAGGCCAAAGACATTGTGTTGTTTGTAAAACTTGATCTGAAGAAAAATATGTACCATCCGGAGGTGATTTCTGAACTGAATAAACTGGATGCAGTACATTATCTGGAAGAAATAAAATAGATTTTGGGAAAGGATCGATAGCTATGTGCGGTATTGTAGGATACATTGGAACGGAACAGGCAGCACCAATTATTCTGGATGGATTATCTAAATTGGAATATCGGGGATATGATTCCGCAGGAATTGCAGTATTTGACGGAGAGAAGATCATTACGCAAAAGGCCGTAGGAAGATTGAAGATTTTGGAAAATCTGACCTGTGGAGGAGAAAGGCTGAAAGGATTTTCCGGAATCGGACATACACGGTGGGCAACTCATGGAGCGCCAAGTGAGAAAAACGCACACCCTCATAGGAACAAAACAGGCACGATTGCAGTGGTACATAACGGAATTATAGAGAATTATTCAATTCTGAAAAAGAAAATGCAGAATAAGGGTTATGAATTTATCTCTGATACCGACACAGAAGTATTAGCTCATTTACTGGATTATTATTACCAGGGAAATCCTTTGGAAACTATCATAAAAGTATTGCATCGTGTGGAGGGGGCTTATGCTTTGGGTATTATGTTTGCGGATCATCCAGAAGCAATTTATGCAGTTAGAAAAGATAGTCCTATGATTATAGGCGTATCAGATGGCAATTGTTATGTAGCTTCAGATGTGCCTGCAATTTTGAAGTATACAAGAAATGTATATTATATTGGCAATATGGAGATTGGACGTCTTGCAGATGGTAATATAACATTTTATAACCTTGATGGTGATGAGATAGAAAAAGAGCTTGTAGAGATTAAATGGGATGCTGAGGCAGCAGAAAAGGGTGGATATGAGCATTTTATGATGAAAGAAATCCACGAACAGCCAAAGGCAATTGCTGATACACTTAATTCTGTATTAAAGGACGGGAAGCTTGATTTATCAGCAGTAGAGCTTTCAGATGAAGAGATTAAGAAGATTTCACAGATATATATCGTAGCCTGTGGTTCGGCATATCACGTTGGCGTAGTTGCACAGTATGTTATGGAAGATCTGGCTAAGATACCGGTAAGAGTAGAACTCGCTTCTGAGTTCAGATACAGAAAGCCTTTGTTAGATCCTGATGGACTTGTGATTGTTATAAGCCAGTCAGGTGAAACAGCAGACAGTCTTGCGGCATTAAGGCTTGCTAAGGATAAGGGACTTAGGACACTTGGCATTGTCAATGTAGTTGGAAGTTCAATTGCAAGAGAAGCAGATAATGTATTCTATACACTTGCCGGTCCGGAGATTTCTGTTGCTACAACTAAGGCTTACAGTACACAGCTTATAGCCGCTTACTGCCTTGCAATTCAGTTTGCCAGAGTAAGAGGTGAGATAGCAGATGATGTGTACAGCACATATTTAGAAGAACTTAAGACTATACCTGATAAGATTGAGAAGATTCTTGAAGATAAGGAAAGAATTCAGTGGTTTGCCGCAAAGGTTGCCAATTCAAAGGATATATTCTTTATAGGAAGAGGGATTGATTACGCAGTCAGTCTTGAAGGAAGCCTTAAGCTTAAGGAGATATCTTATATTCATTCAGAAGCGTATGCCGCTGGTGAATTAAAGCACGGAACTATAAGTCTTATTGAAGATAATATTCTTGTTATTGGTGTGCTTACACAGAGTGAGCTTTATGAGAAGACGATAAGCAATATGGTTGAGTGCAAGAGCCGTGGTGCATATCTGATGGGACTTACTACATATGGAAAATATGAAGTTGAGGATACAGTTGAATTTACTGTATACATTCCAAAGATAGATGAACATTTTGCAGCATCACTTGCTGTTGTGCCACTTCAGTTACTTGGATATTATGTAAGTGTAGCTAAGGGACTTGATGTAGATAAGCCAAGAAATCTTGCTAAATCAGTTACAGTGGAATAAAATGAACTATATCCGTTCCACATAATAGAGTGGGACGGATTTTTACATTATTGACAATTATGTCGAATATAGTATAATTATTCAGATTGCATAAATAATAATATACTATCAGGGGGCTTATGACGAATATTAACAGAACTAAGGAAAGTATACAGAATATACTTATATTTTTTACAGATGCAATAGCGATAGTGTTATCGTATTATGTTGCAGGAATAATCTGGCTGGGGTTATATTGGGGAATGAATAACAGACAGATTTTTAGTGAACTTAATAATAACTGCGTATCAATACTGGTTGCGACAGTTATTACAGCAGTATTTTATAATGTCAAGAATGATTTTATAAGCAGAGGTTATTTTGAAGAATTCAGGTCTGTAGTATGCAAGAGTGCACTGTTTGCTGCTATACTCGCTGTCTATGAATTATTAAGAAGAGATGCAGAAGGCATCCAGAGAGGCATATATATTGTTACAGTTATCGTTGCAATAGTTATTATGTATGTATCAAGACTGCTTGTTAAGGCATATCTTAAATCACATAACGAAAGCAAGAGGTCAAGCCGTGTCATAATGGTTACAGTTAAGGACAGGGCTAAGAATACACTTTCAAAGATTGATGAGAAGGACGACTGGTTAAGAAAGATAGACGGAATTGTAATTATGGATGAGAATATGACAGGTCAGGATATCAATGGAGTTCCTGTTGTCGCAGATATCCATACTATGATGAAGTTTATTAAGAATGAAATCGTTGATGAAGTCTACATAGATGTTACAGATCGCATAAGAGAACGTATCAAGCCTATGGTTATGGAACTTGAGGATATGGGTGTTACTGTACATCTTAAGATTGAAGTATTAGATGTATACAGGGATTTCGATGCGAAGCTTGGTTATCTTGGAAGTATTCCAGTTATTACATTTGCTAACAGGATATATAGCTGGAAGTCTTTATTCGTAAAGAGATGTATTGACATAGTTGGAGCTATCGTGGGTCTTGTATTTATGACAATTGCGATGATATTTGTTGCACCAGCTATTAAGATTGAGTCAAAAGGTCCATTATTCTTTAAGCAGAAGCGTGTAGGAAAGAATGGACGTTATTTCTATATTTATAAGTTCCGTTCAATGTATATTGATGCCGAGGAACGTAAGAAAGAACTTATGGCACAGAATGAGATGAATGGTCTTATGTTCAAGATGAAGGATGACCCTAGAATTACCAAGGTTGGTAAGTTCATAAGAAAGACAAGTATAGACGAGCTTCCTCAGTTTATTAATGTGTTAAAGGGAGATATGAGCCTTGTCGGAACAAGACCACCTACGGTGGGGGAGTTTAAGCAGTATAAAGGACACCACAAGAGAAGACTGTCTATGAAGCCAGGTATTACAGGAATGTGGCAGGCATATGGACGAAATAGTGTTATGGACTTTGATGAAGTTGTAAAGATGGATTTGGAGTATATCGATAACTGGAGTGTAATGCTTGATATTAAAATTTTATTTAAGACAGTTGTTACAGTGTTTACTAATCACGGAACATAATTGATATAGTAAGTGTCAGAATATTTAAGTATATAGAATTTTATGAAATACGAATACATAATGTGAGATAAGGGAGATTAAGCGATGATTATTACTAAGACACCTTTTAGAATGTCTTTTTTTGGTGGTGGAACAGATATGGAGTCATTTTTTATGGAAAATGGTGGGGCAGTTTTATCGACAACATTTGATAAATATTGTTATGTTAATGTAAGACACCTGCCAAGATTCTTTGACTATAGTACAGAGTTATCATATGCCAAAATAGAAAGAGTAACAGATGTTAATGATATTCAGCATCCAGCAATAAGAGAGGCAATGAAAATGCTGGATATGCATGAAATCAGATTAACATATGAAGCAGATCTTCCAGCTAGATCCGGTTTAGGTACATCTAGTTCATTTGCCGTTGGAATGATTAATGCTTTTTATGCTTTGAAGGGAAAGTATGCAGATAAGAAAAAGCTTGCTGATGCTGCAATATATTTAGAAAGAGAATTGTGCAAAGAAGCAGGTGGATGGCAGGATCAGATTGCTGCATCATATGGTGGATTTAATAGAATTAATTTTAATTCAGATGGATATGAAGTGCTGCCATTAATTATTAATCCGGAAAGAAAGAGACAGCTTAATAATAATTTAATGATGTTTTTCACGGGATTTACAAGATTTTCATCAGATGTTCAAAAAGCAAACGCATCCAACAAAGCAGATAAAGTAAATCAGCTCAAAGAAATGCTTGCTTTAGTAGATGAAGCAGAAAAGGTTTTAGTGGATAAGCAGAGTGACTTAGATGAATTTGGAAGACTTCTTGATCATACATGGAGAATTAAAAGAAAAACAGGTAATACAGTATCTACTAATAGTATTGATGAATTATATGATAAAGGATTAAAGGCTGGAGCTTTAGGTGGGAAATTACTTGGAGCAGGAGGCGGTGGTTTCTTAGTGTTTTATGTAGAGCCAGATAAACAGGAAAAAGTGAAAAAGGCAATGGAAGATCTGTTATATATACCATTTGAATTTGAAGATGGTGGAACAAGAGTAATTCATTATAGTCCAGAAACATATGAACCTATAATATAATTTGAATTACAAGGAGACTAAATTGAAAGAGAATATTGCGAAACATATAGATGTATTATTTGAAAGATATCCAGAATTGGATTTTAATAGGGAATACATAAAAAAAGCATATGAATTATTAGAACAGACTTTTTTGAATGGTGGAAAGCTTTTAGTTGCAGGTAATGGTGGTTCAGCTTCGGATGCTGAGCATATTGTCGGTGAGTTAATGAAAGGCTTTGAAAAACAAAGAAGACTTCCTGTGGATAGATTAATTAATGAAAATGAGAAACTTGGAAATGTTTTAGCTGATAATTTACAGATGGCACTACCTGCAATTGCGTTAGATGGTCATATAGCATTATCTACTGCATATATGAATGACTGCAGACCAGAGTTATGTTTTGCACAGCAGGTTAATGGGTATGGAAATAGTGGAGATATTTTCTTAGGGATTTCAACATCTGGTAATAGTAAAAATATTTTATATGCTGCAATAACTGCTAAAGCGAAAGGGTTAAAAGTTATAGGACTCACAGGTGCAAATGATAGTGAATTATCTAAAATAGCAGATGTAACAATCCGTTCATCACAGACAAGAACATATATGATACAGGAGCATCACTTACCTATTTATCATTGTCTATGTTTAATGCTGGAAGAAAGATTTTTTGGAGAGGAATAGCTGATGGAAAAGCAGGCACTTTTAAATACATATGTAAATAATGTAGATATGTCAGAGACAATTTGTGCGATAGAAGAGATGATTGCGTCTAAGAATAAATCATACATAGTTGCTATTAACGTAGATGTGGTTATGAAGATTGAGAATGACAGCTATTTGAAAAAAATTGTTGATGATGCAGATATGGTTCTGGTTGATGGAAAACCATTAGTTTGGATTTCTAAGCTTCATAAAAGACCGGTAAAGGCTAAAATATCAGGTTCTGATTTGGTTCCAGAGTTATGTAAAGTTGCACAAAAGAAAAAATATACAATATTTATTATTGGTGGTAAAGATGGGATAGCTGAAAAGGCTAAGGCTAATTTAGAAAAAAAGCTTCCTGACATAGAGATTGTTGGTGTATATGCTCCTCCATTTGGCTTTGAAAAAAATCAAGATGAGTTAGATAGAATAAATGCAATGATTTCTGATGTTCATCCGGATTTATTAATTGCTTGTTTTGGATGTCCTAAGCAGGAAAAATGGATATATGAAAATATAGATAAATATGATGCAAAGGTCACTATATGTGCAGGTGCAACAGTGGATTTTCTTGCTGGAAATGTCAAAAGAGCACCTCGCTGGATGAGTGACCACGGATTGGAATGGTTTTATAGGTTATTACAAGAGCCTAAAAGAATGTTTAAAAGATATTTAATAGATGATGTAAAAATATTACGATTGGTAAGAAAATATAAATAATATAATGAGGGTATAGTTTTGGATAATAAAAAAGATGTTGCGGTTATTATATTAAATTTTAAATCTTGGCAGGAAACAATACAGGAAGCCGATATATGTAACGAATTTCTTGGGATTGATTATGAAAATATCATTATTGTTGATAATGCTTCTCCTAATGATTCATATGTAAATCTTAAAAGTACTTCAAAAGAAAAGAATTTCATATTAATTAAATCAGAAAATAATAATGGATATGCTGCTGGAAATAATATCGGAATGAGGTATGCTTATAAGGCAGGGTATAAATATGCATGGATATTAAATAATGATATTTTAATTAATGACAAAGAGATTGTTACAAAGCTTACGGATATATTTAAAAAAGACTCTAGTGTAGCGGTTGTTAATCCAGATATATATGCTCCAGATGGGCATATGTATAATAGAGATTCTATAAGACCCGATTTTTTTGATTTGACATTTGGAATGTTAAATTATAAGAAAAAAGGTCGTAAGATAGAAGATAGAGGTGGATATTCATATATATACAGACCGCAGGGGTGTTGTATGATGGTTGATTTAAATAAAATGAATGAAATCGATTATATGGATGAGCATACATTTTTATATGTTGAGGAACCAATTCTGGCAGAAAGATTAATGCAGAAAAATTACAAATGTGCCTGCTGTATAGCAACAAGTATAATACACAATCATTCAACAACAGTAAAATCTGTATTTGCTAAAAATAAGATTCGTAAAATGAATAATGAGAGTTTTAAATATTATTTAAAGCAGTATAGAAAATTTAATATAGTTAAAACAAATATATGTTTATTCTTTAATTATTTAAAATTACTTATGTTAGATTAATCTAAGTTATAATGGAGAAGAAATGAAAAAACGTAAAATCTTGTATATTTCAATGAGTATACCATATGATAATGTTCCTCATGCAGGAGGAAAAACTTTCAATTATTATATTAATGGATTTGCCAATGATATAGATAATGAAGTTACTATGATTGCAAAAGTTTTACCAGAAGAGGAACATCAGATCGAAAATATTAATCCCAATATTAACACTATAATAGTAAGAACACCGAAGAATAAGGTAAAGAAATATATTTCATATATTAAAAGTTTGAATTCAAAAATAAATCCGTTATACCGATATGGAAA